>Ga0194113_10000907_pt1 | contig 40203 bp, 37 predicted proteins | sample TA2MahC200mmetaG_FD_146193 | JGI IMG/M metagenome (GOLD analysis project Ga0194113, IMG submission 146193) | Freshwater microbial communities from Lake Tanganyika, Tanzania - TA2015017 Mahale Deep Cast 200m | ecosystem: Environmental > Aquatic > Freshwater > Lake | place: Tanzania: Lake... | reverse complement strand
GCAGTGAAGACATGCGCCCCATTATGCAAAAACCCGCCCGCCCGGCAATCGGCAATTGGGGATACCCGCTGAGGGGTCAGAAGGCGCCGGAAAATCGAATCGGATGTTCCGCGGCAAGGCCGACGCGCTGCGCGCGCATTTGGGAGCGATCCGCCTGGCGGTCAACACAGGCAGAGAGCTTCAACCGGAGCCCTGCCGGCCGCTGCCGCGAAGCCACACCGACAGCACAGCTATGTCGGCGGCAGTGATGCCCGGAATCCGCGAAGCCTGACCAAGACTGCGCGGCCGGATGCGATGAAGCTTTTCCCGCGCCTCATGCTTGAGCTGGCGGATGGTCCAGTAGTCAATTCCTTCCGGTATGGCCATCTGCTCGGCGGATTTCGCGCGCGCGGCCTGCCGTTCCTCCATGTCAATGTACCCGCCGTACTTCACGCGGATCTCTATCTGCTCCACAATCTCGTGGTCTAGCGAAGCATCAGCACCGGGAAGACCGGCATACTTCAACCTGGGCCGCCTCAGCATCTGCTCAAGAGTAACCCCATTGCAGAACACGGACTGCAATCGCGACATTTCGCGCGCGATGTCTTTCGTAAAGGCTTGCGTCTCAATTAGATATGACTTATCGGCAATTCCCAGCATTGATGCAGCCGGGAACATGCGATACCGCGCGTTGTCCTGCCGCAGGAGCAACCGCCGCTCCGCTCGCGATGTGAACATCCGATACGGTTCGTCAACTCCCCGAGTCACGAGATCGTCAATGAGAATCCCAATGTAGGACTCGTTACGGTCAAGAACTATCTCCGGCGAACCGCGCAACGAGAGCGCAGCGTTTGCGCCGGCAACAAACCCCTGGGCAGCAGCTTCCTCGTATCCCGTCGTGCCGTTGACCTGCCCGGCCATGTACAACCCGGAAATCAGCTTCGATTCCAGAGTACGTAAGAGCTGCGTCGGATCTGCAAAATCGTATTCTATTGCATATCCCCATTTCAGGATAACAGCCTTCTCAAGCCCCGGTATCGAGCGCACAACGGACTCCTGAACATCTACGGGAAGACTGTTCGAAATGCCGTTCGGATATACTTCGTCACTGGTGCGCCCTTCCGGCTCGACAAAAATATGGTGGGATCTCTTTTCGGGAAATTTTACGATCTTATCCTCCAGGGACGGGCAATACCGAACCCCTGTGCCCGATATCCAGCCTCCATAGAGGGAACTGCGATGCAGGTTCGAGCTGACCAGCTCGTGTGTCAGGTCAGTGGTGTGCGTCAGATAACATGGGGTCTGCCTGTAACCTGGTTCCCAGGGACGCAGTACCGGGTCCGAATGTTCCACGTGGAACATGCGGTCCGCACGCCCCATGCTCCCTGAGTGTTCCACGTGGAACATTCGCGCTTCACGTCTCGCCTGCCACGAGAATAGCGGAGGCGGCTCTTCACCTTCCTGCACCGCCATTGCTGCATAGTTCAGGGACCGCCCGTTGAGCCTCGGCGGCGTGCCCGTCTTGAGTCTTCCCATCTGCATCCCGAGCCTGCGCAGATCGTGCGCCAATGACGATGATGATGGCTCGTCCTGCCTGCCTCCCGGCCAGTTTTGGTCTCCGACATGGATCTTTCCGTTAAGGAAGGTTCCGGTCGTAACCACAACCCGTCCGGCCCGGAGATGCGTACCGTCCGACATGATCACGCCTTCAACCCGGCCGCCGCGCACAGCCAGACCCGCCACTTCGCCAGTCACCGTGCCCAGCCCTGGCGTTGACTTCAGCACACGCCTCATTCTCGCTGCGTATGCGGCCTTGTCTGACTGTGCACGGTTGGAGCGCACCGCAGGTCCTTTCCTGGTGTTCAGGACTCTGAACTGGATCCCGGTGTAGTCCGTATTGCGTGCCATCTCGCCACCGAGCGCATCGAGCTCGAACACCAGATGCGATTTTGCAATGCCGCCGATCGACGGATTACACGGCATCCGGGCGATGGACGCCTCGCTCATGGTGACCAGCAGCACTTTCGCGCCAAGTCTTGCAGCCGTCAGGCTCGCTTCGCACCCGGCATGACCGCCGCCAACCACAACAACTTCATATTCCATGTTCACAAGATGCACTTCATTTCGGCGTTGGCGCGCTAACTCGTTGGCCCACAACTATTTGCCGACGCAGAACTTTGAGAAGATCGTGTTGATAAGTTCGTCGGTATACGTCCGTCCGGTGATCTGGTCGAGAAGGTCAAGCGCGCGACGCAAGTGTGATGCAGCCAGGACGGAGCCCTCATCGCGGTCAGCGGCCAGGCGGCGTGTTGCCTCGTTCAGTTCGTTTAGCGCGCATTGAAGATTGTTTCTGTGCCGTTCGGAAATGACCGCGTGCGGCGCGGCTGCGCTTTGCGTGCCGAGCATTTCGGCAATGGCGTCTCTGGCGGGGCCACCGCCACCGCTTCCTGCCAGGCAGGTTTCTATGACACGCATACCCGGAAACTCCTCCGGCGGCACGCGGCATCCCAAGTCGGTCTTGTTGAGCAGGATCAGTGACGCGGCGGGGTCCATTCCCGCCATCAGCCGGCGGTCTTCGTCTTCCAGCGGCTGCGAGGCGTCAATAATGTACACCAGCAGGTGCGCGCGACGCACGTAGTCGCGCGCCCGCGCGACGCCCTCCCGCTCGATCGCGCAAACCGTATCCCGCAAACCCGCCGTATCCACCAACCGCACCGTCACGCCGTCGAGAACCAGTTCCTCCTCAATCGTGTCCCGCGTCGTGCCGGGCGTGTCAGCGACTATGGCGCGCTCGACTCCGAGGAGCCGGTTGAGCAGCGTGGATTTGCCGACATTCGGCCGTCCCGCAATGACCACCAGGGCGCCTTCGCGGAGCAGACGTCCCTCGCCCCATGTTGCCAGCATTCGCTCCAGGCCCTGCCGCGCACGCGCCAGGCGCGCGTCCAGCCCGTCCAGCACGCTCCCGGGAAGGTCGCCCTCCCCGAAATCAAGCGTCGCTTCGAGATCGGCGGCGGCCGCAAGCAACTCGTTGTAAAGCTCTCCCATCGCTTGGCTTAGGAATCCGGAAAGCTGTTCCATCGCCGCCGCGGCCGCCCGGTCGGTGCGTGCCCGGACAAGGTCCGCGACTGCTTCGGCCTGCAGCAGGTCGATGCGTCCGTTGAGGAATGCGCGCCGCGTGAATTCCCCCGGCTCGGCCGGTCGCGCGCCGGCTTCGAGGGCGCAGCGCAGGATGCGGCGCGCGCAGGCGCGGCCGCCGTGCCCCTGGAATTCGGCCACGTCTTCCCGCGTGTAGCTGTGAGGGGCGCGGTAGATCAGCAGGATTACCTCGTCGACCTCGGCGTGGGCCGCCGGGCGGCCGGCAGGGCCCGCGTGACCCCTGACGAAGGAACCTCCCGGGCGGGCGGAGGGCGGAGCGCCCGGACCACGAAAGAGAAGATCCGCGATGGCCAGGCTCCGGCTGCCGGAAAGCCTGACGATGGCGATTCCCGCTTCTCCCGGCGCAGTGGCGATCGCCGCAATCGTATCCGCAGCCGCCGCAACGCCGGCGGTCACGCTATTCGACGACCTTGAAGACCTTGTCGTGCTGGCGGACTTTCTCGGCCACTTTGATGCCGACGCCCTCGCCTCTGCCGGCCTTCCGGACGGACTCGTGCTCGATCTGGATGGAGCCGATTGTGGTTGTGAAGTCAGTGGTGTGACCCTTGATGTGAATGGTGTCACCCACGGCAAGATCGCCCGTCAGCTCGATGGCCGCGACGCCGATCTTGTCGAAGAAATGACTGACCACGCCTATCTCTGTTTCCGCCATGGCTCGTCCCTCCTCTCTGTGCAGAAATCACCACCGCCGCCGGTTCCTGCGACACATTTCGGCGTGCGCCACGAGAATGGCTCCCGCCAGGATTGCCGCCGTTCCGGACAGCAGCAGCGCTCGCTGCTCCAATGCCACTCCGAACGCGGCGCAAGCCAGGCCCCCGAGAAGAAGTCCCATGCCTGTTAAGAAACGATAAGTTGGCCTCATGATCGTAGGCTAACCCGCAACGCGCGGGAAACAACGCGTCCCGTCCGTCTCCCGCCGCGCTTATGTCAACACAAAACCCCGCCGCCGTCAACTGCACTCATCAGCCCACCGTCCGCATACGCCCCTGGCGCCGGAGAAACCTGAAACAACAAGAGCGGTTCGGCCGTGCGAAGCGCGGCTGAACCGCTCTTTCCAGGCTCAGCTACGATGGGGCGGCGGAGGACCGCCGACTCCACGGGCCGCGGGACGCGGCCCGGGCAGGCGGGGGTGCGGGATGGCGGAACCGGCCGGAAATCGCCGCCCGTCCGGCGTCTGCAAGTGCGGCGGGTGCGTATCGGAAAAGCCGGCGAGGGTCAGCCTCTGCGCTGCTCGCCTTCGCCTGCGGCAGCGGGCTGTGCTTCCTGGCCTTCGCAGGCCTTGCGGAGCGTTTCGGTGATGGCGTCGAGTTTGGCCATCAGCTCGTCCCAGCGGTTCTTCTGGGTTGCGTCCTCGCCGGACTTCGAATCTTGCGTCTTGTTTGCTTCGTCAGCCATGTTGCTCCTGCCTCCTGCGGACTCGGGTCGCCTGAGCGCCGCCATCGCGTCTTACGGGCAACAGCTAGCACGTTCGGGTCGCTGACGCAAGGGCGAAAGTTCGGCTTGTTTCGGCTCGTTACAGCGCGCGCTCGATACGTTCGATCTCGCGTTCGGTTTTGCGGATGCCGCGTTCGTCGCCGGCGTTGCGGTAAGCGCGCAGCAGAAGCTGAAGCGCAATGCGGCGCGTGTCCTCGGACCGCGCGTAGCGGTTGATCAACTGCCGCGTGTAGCCCTCCATGAACTCGGCTGCCGCGGCCGTCTGCCGGCTCTTGAGGGTCATTTCCAGGTACTGCTCGATCAGTCCGACAACTTTCTGGCCTTCGCCGATCCGATCCCGGAGCAATTTTTCCATCGTCTTGCGGGCGGTTTCGGGGTCGCCGGCCTGCAGCGACGCATCGGCCTGTTGCGCCACCAGGTCCTGGGCGAGGTCGTCGCGCTCTCCGCGCATGCGTCGCGCCTCCCGGTTGAGCAGCGCCGCGGCGTCATCGCTGCGCCCGAGCTTTTCGAGGAGCTCCGCCTGCCTTCGCCGCGTTGCGATCGCCATGTCGGGATAGTTGGCGAAGAAACGCGCTTTCTCGTCGAGCAGCGTGACCGCCTCTTCGAGCCGCTTCTGCCGCTCGAGCGCCGCGGCTTCGATATCCCACGGCCGCTCGTAGCGCCGCGCCAGCAGGCGGGCCTCACCGGCGCAGGCCCGGGCCGCCTCGTTCTCCCCGCCTCCGAGCAGGATTTCCGCGATGCGCACATACGTGTTGGCCGTCTCGTACTGGCAAGAATTGAGCGACGCGTCGCAGGCGTATTCGACGTCGTGGTCGGTCATGGCGCGATTCGTCTGGGGATCCACGGCGTTGCCGGTCGCGTACTTGTCGTACGTGTAGCGGCCCACGTCCAGCTCCCAGCTGGACTTGCCTTTCAGGTAGGCAAACCAGGCGTGATGACCGCGGCGGCCGACGCCCGAGAAGAACAGGGCCGGTATGCCGTTGGCGCGCGCGCTGAGCGCGGCGTAGTAAGCCTGGTCCACGCAGATGCCGCCTTTCTCGCGGATCGCGGCGAGCGTGTAGACGCCGTGCGGCCAGGTCAGCACCCCGTCCTCGAAGCGCTTCCTGTCGTACACGATGTCGGAGAATTTCTCGCTCCATCCGGAGACCGAGCCGCTGACGTGATCGCGCGCCCATTCCAGCTCCGCGACCGGTACCGGCGTGTCCACGACGAAGCGCAGGGTCGCCGCGTCGAGCGCCTCGTAGCGCGGCCGTCCGGACGGCGTGCCGTACAGCGCCCGGAAGAAGTCGTAGCGCTGGTCAATGGCCGCTTCGAAGGCCGGGGGGCTGCTTCCCATCTGCCCGTGCAGCGGGCGGCGCGGCTGGTCCCACACGACGGCCATGGCCAGCATGAGCTTGAAGTATGTCTCACGCCCGGAAGGGTCGTGATCGTAAAGCTGCTGCAGGATCGCCACGGCGGACGCCGCATCGTCGTCCGGATGCAGCACGTCGGCAAGCTGCCGCAAACGCGAACCGTCGCCGAGGAGCCAGGCGACAACCTCCGCGCGCGGCGGCGCGGCGTCAAGAGGCGCGAGCCGTCCGAGCAGGGCGGCTGCGTCGGCGCCGCCGGCAACGATCTCGAGCTTGCGCGTCCGCAGGAGGCGACTGGGAGCCTTGTAAGCCCCGATCACGAAACGCACCAGCGCCTCGCGACCGTCGGCGCGGCGGCCGGACTGCAGGCAGGCGAGGGCAAGCCGACGCGGCAGGTCAGCCTTCTGCTCGAGGTCCGCCTCGCCGGCCAGCGCGGCAAGCAGCGCGTCCACGCCCTCCGGCGGTCCGGCGGCGGCGGGCGCTGCCGCCGGCGGCGCCGGCGCCGCGGGGACCACCGCCGGCGTTGGCGGCCCGGCCGCGGCCGCGGGCTGCCGCCGTTCCGCGAGATAGGCCTGGTCCGGGTCGGATAGCGAGGCGCAGCGCGTGGTGACGGTGCGCCCCTCGCGCGTAAGCAGCGTGACGGTTTCGCCCTGCATCCCCGCCAGGGCGGCCTCCATGCGCACGCCGTTGCGGCCGGTCCAGGTGCGGTATTCCTTGTGGCCATCACCGGCCCGGCCTGCGGCGGCCGCAGCCAGAACCAGCGCGAAAACCCGGCCCGCCGCACGCTGCGCGTAAGCTCTCATGGTCGACGGATCCCGGCGGCGCGACGGCTCAAGGCTGGGGCTGCAGGACGTACGTCCGCCCGTCGCGTTCCACGGTCACCGTGGTCCGGTCAATGGCCCTGATTGTGTAGCCGTCAACGATTTCGCCTTCCTGCAGCATCTGTCCGCCGATCAGGGCCAGACGGGATTTGTGCGAGAACGCGATGCCGGTTACGGTTATGCCCTCGGGCCCCGTCTGTGCCGCCGCGGCTTCCGGCGGCGTTCCCGCCGGCACGGTTTCGGTCGATGCGGACACAGGTTCCGCGGCCGGCGGAAAAGCGGACAATGATGAAACCGCGGGGAGTTCCTCCGGTTCGACGGCGGGCACGGCCGCATCAGCCGCGGCGATCGCGTCGGCCGGGAGCGCCGCCTGCGCCGCGGGAAGGGCGGCCTCCGGGGACAGCGGCGGAACGACCGGGACAATTTCCGGCGGGGGAGGAGGGGCCTGGCCCGTCATCGCTTCCGGCGGCTCAGGCGCCGGCGGGGGAACAACCGGCCCGGCCGGCCGGCGCCGGACGATGTCCGACACGGCCAGCGCGCCGATGATAATCAGGGCAGCGATAACCGCGACGGGCACGGCCCGCGAGACGCCGCGGCGTTCGCCGGCGGTCTCCGGCATGGTGTACGGCCGCCGGGTCTTCTCAACCTTCTTGAGCGCTTCGCTGACAATGCTCATCTCGTCGGACCTTCCGGTCGCGCGCAACCGCCGGGCGGCGAGGCGCCATCGCCGCCGGACCGGCTCTCACGCCTTGCACAGAAAACCGGCCGGCCGGCGACAGTGACCGGCGTCGATGGCGGACGGTTTGCCTTCGATCTCCAGGATGCACTGGTCGATGTGCTGTCCCGTGATGGTTCGCGTTTCCATCACGAACCCCAGCAGAAGCGCCTTGTCGCAGACCACGTTGATCAGGCGCGGGATGCCGGACGAGAAGTCGCTGATGCCCTGAATGGCGTCGGCGGTGAAATCAACCGCGCCGCTGTCGCCCGCCACCCGCAGCCGGTGACGGATGTAATTGCCCACCTCCTCGCCGCTGAGCGGACTGAGGCGGCAGCGCACGGAGATGCGCTGACGGATCTGGCGGAGCTCCGGAAACGTCAGCTTGTGGGACAGCTCGGGCTGTCCGACCAGCACGATCTGGAAGAGCTTTTCCTTGTTGGTTTCGAGGTTCGACAGCAGGCGGATCATTTCCAGGGAGGAAGGCACCAGGTTCTGCGCCTCGTCGAGAATCACGGCCACGTTGCGTCCCCGCTCCGCCTCCTCCAGCAGGAAATTCATCAGGGCGCGCAGCATGCCGATTTTCGACCAGTGCGGAACGCTCAGGCCGAAGTCGTCGAGTATCGCTTCGAGCAACTCCAGCTCCGGAAGGTCGGAATTGATGACAAAGGCCGTGGAGCAGGAAGGATCCAGGCGCTCCAGCATGGCTTTGCAGACCGTGGTTTTTCCCGCGCCGACCTCGCCGGTCATCTCCACGAATCCCTTCCGCTGGTTGATACCGTAGGTGATCTGGTCGAGCGCCTCGGCGTGCTGACGGCTCAGGTACAGGAAGCTGGGATCGCTGGTCAGATTGAACGGCTGTTCCCGCAGCCCGTAGAAGTCCAGGTACACGGCGATCCTCCTTCGGCGCCCTATTGGTAGCCGTTAGGACGTTTCATGGCAACGAAGATGTGCTTCGCAGAGCGGGCCTCCGTACGGGAGGCGCCTGTCGATCGGCCGTTTCGGGTTTGGCGGCCGACGCTTCCTCGAGCCGGCGCACGCGCTCCACGATTCCCTTCATCCGCCGCACGCGGCTGTTGAGCTCCGCCGCGGTTCCGTTTCCGGCCGCCGTCGTTTCGGCCAGTCTTTCGATCTCTTCCCGCAACGCTTTCAATTCCAGCCCCGCGAGATCCCGTCCCCTGCAGCGGATGCCCGTGGCCGCATCGCTGGCCTCCCCGTCCGGAGCCACGACGCCGTCGGCAAGGAGCGCGCTCGCGGCCGAGATATGCAACGGTCCCCAGGCGCGCCCGTTCACGAGCGGAACAGTCCACGTCATGCCCAGGCCGTCCAGGCGGTATGCCGGCCGCCAATTCCCCGTTTCGTCCGACACCTCGTGGTCGGGCCCGATCCGGCAATCCGCCGCCCATCGGCGGAGATCCGCGATACTGGCCGGGCCGTAGACGGCTCCATCCCCCAGCCTCAGGCGCCAGATCCGCGCGTGCTCCGGCGCGGCGTCGCTCTCCGCCAGAGACCGCTCGATCTCGCCCAGCGAGCCGTCGATTTCCTCCCAGCATTCGTCCTGCTTCGCGCGGGCCGCGCGGAGCCGGCCTATCTGCTCCAGCCGGGCGGCGCACATCGTTTTCAGCGCCGCAATCTCGCTGCTCAGCGCGCGGCAATGCTCGCGTTCGTTCCCGGCCGCGGCCGCGCTTTCCGTCGCGCGCGCTTCGGCCGCGGCAGTTTCCCGTCTCAGCCGGGCGATCTGCTCCTCGGCCGCGGACAGCCGGCCTTCCTGCGCCGCCGCCTCGTCCCGCAGTTCCTGCTCACGCCGTCCCAGCGCCGCCCGCGCCTCCTCCGCCCGGGCAAGCGCCTGGCCGCAGGCGGCCTCCAGTTCGCTCACGCGGCGCGCGTGGGCGGCGGTTTCGGCCCGGCTTTCCTTCTCCCGGGTGGCGAGTTCCTGCGTCAGAACCTGGCTCTGGGCTTCCGCGGCGCAGGCCTTCTCGCGCAGGGCGCGCACCCGCTCCAGGAGGGCCCGCTCCGTGGCGGCAACGGCCTCGGAGATGGACCACCCCGCCCCGCTTTCGTCGTCCGCCTCCCCGCCGGCGGACCGTGGCAGGGCTCCGGCTTCCTGTTTCCGCGGGACGGCCCTTTGCTCCTTGCGTTCCAGCGCTTCGATGTACTTGAGGAGTTCCGCCTGTCCGGTCACCGCAAGCCGCGGCTTCTGCCGGGAATCGCCGCCCGTGCGTCCGTCCCGCTCGTCACGGCTCTTCGGGCGCAATTCGGCGTACATCCTGGACATGTGTCAGGCTCCGACGGCGCTCGCCTTGCGCGGCCCGGCATCGCCCGCCTTCGTCCCGTACAGCCGCCGCCGGATCTGCTCGGACACGCGACGGCCGGGGATGCCGGGCATGCCCGCGGTTTCGCTGTCCGCCGCCCGCGCCGCCAACCGACGTTCCAATAGGCCAATGCGCTCCTGCAGGCAAGCCAATTCCGAAGCGGGCAGATCGGCTGCCGGCCGCGTCTTTCCGCCAAGCCGGTGTTTGACGATGGTTTCGGGTGTAATCGTCTTCTGCGCCAGCATTTCCGCGACAACCGACAGGTTATACGGGCCGTCCGCGGTCCCGTCGCTGTCAAGAACGAGCCAATCCATGTCCAGTTCCGGAACATCGCGCGCCGCGACCCAGCGGCTGCGATCCGTGGAGACCTCGGAATCCGGCCCGATCCGGCTCTGGGCGGCCCACTCGCGCAGCATGGACAGTTTCGCCGGTCCGTAGACCGTCCCGTCGGCCAGCTTGAGGTGCCAGTCCGCCAGCAGCCGGGCGGCGGGATCCGCATCCGGCGGCGGCGGCGCGGCGGGCGTTTCTTCACGCAAGCGCTCGAGCGTCCGTTCCGCTCTGAAACGGGTTTCGCGTTCGCGCTCGAGTTCGCCGCGCACTGTTCCCAGATCCTGCTGAAGCTGGGTTACCCGCGCGGTCAGTTTCTCCTCTTCTTCCCGGGCTGTCCGGCCCAGCGCCGGCATTTGCAGCTCCGCCTGCCTGACTTGCCGCAACGCGGCCGGCGCCGTGTCTTCGGCCTTCACCGCGGCCGGCTCGGGTTTAACCGCGGTGTCCGAAACTTCCCCGCCCGCGAGCAACTGGGCCACCTGGATGCTCTTTCCGCTGATCCTGTTCCTGACCACGGATTCCGGCGTGATGATCCCGCGCTTGACCAGCACGGGCGTGGCAAGGATGTTGAAAGGGCCGTAGTCCCTGCCATCCTTGAGCTGCACGGTCCAGTCCATCCCGATCCCTTCCAGGGCGTCGATGGGCTGCCAGTGATCCCTGTCCGCCGAGACCTCGCTGTCGGGCAGAACGCGTCCCTGCACCGCCCATTCCCTCAGGGTCTCCTGCGGAAAGGTGCCGTACACCTTTCCGCCCGGAAGGCGCAGATACCACCAGCCGGCCTTCTGCGGCTGCGGTTCGTCCTTCTGGCCGGGCGCGACAGGCGTCTCCGCCGCAGGCTCTTCGTCGGCATTGTCGGATTCGTCGGGCACGGCGTGCATGGACAGATCGGCCAGGGCTTCGGCCTTGATCAAGGCGGTCAGGGGAACGGTCTTCCCGGTCGCGGTATTGGCCAGCACGCAATCGCGGCTCAACCGGCCCATCTGCACCAGCCGGGAGGCCGCCATCAGGTTGAACGGCCCGAATTGCGAACCGTTGCCCGCGTACGCCATCCATATCATGCCCAGCGACGGGAGCGTGTGGACCGGAATCCACGTCTGCTTGTCCTGGGAGATGACGCTGTCCGGCGCCAGCCGGGCCCTGGCCGCCAGGTCGCGCAGCATCTCGGTGGTGAACGGTCCGAACTGGCTGCCGACCTTCGTCTTCAGGTACCAGGTTTCCTTCTCCCAGTTCGCGTCCCTGTAGATGCGCTGTCTGGCTCTCATGTGTGCCTTTTCGCCTCCGCGGCGCGTCGGGACGCGCCACGGCATGCCGCGCCTTTGCCCTGCCCAGACTAATCGGAACCGTGCTGCGATTCAAGCGCTTAGCGTCGACAGCGCTTAGCGAGCGTCGAACAGGGGAAGTTACCCCCCGACCGCCGTTTCTCTTTACGGCGGGCGCCCGGCAGGGGCATACTGGACGACGCACACCGGCAAGCGCAGCGCGAGGCTTGCATCCGGAGGGCCGCGTGGAAAGCAACGACTGCCAGGCGTACGTGATCGGCGGCGAGACGACCTACGACACGGGCATCGAGTTCGTGGCCATCGAAGACGAAGCCCGCGCCGAGATCGCAAGGCTCGTCACGAAGGGCGGACAGGCAAATTGAGCGGAAGCAACCTGCCATCGGCCCGCGTTCGCGCCGGCCTCGCGCCCCACGCCCTGGCCCTGGTCTTCGCCCTTTCCGCGGCCCACGTTTGCCGCGCCTGGCAATACGAAGCTTCGCTGCCGGTGCTCACCGTCGAGCGCGAACGCCCTGGCCGGGATCCGGTCGGCCGGCTGCAGCGCGTGTCCTTCGCCTGCAGCCGCACGAACCGGACGGATCAGCCGCTGCGCGTGTCGGTGGTCGAGGACACACCCTCGGGCGCCGGGCCGTCCCTGCGCGCCTCGGCGTGGCTGGCCGCGGTCATCGCCGCGCTGGAAGCCAACGACTCGCTCGCCGGCGTGACCCTGACCTTCAGCCTCGACGGACGCATGGACGGGCCCAGCGCCGGCGGCATGTTCTGCCTGGCGATCATGAGCGCCCTGGACGGCCGCGCCATGCCCGACGATTTTACGTTCACGGGCAGCATTCTCCCCGACGGTACCGTGGGACGCGTCGCCAACCTGCCCCAGAAGATCGAGGCCGCCGCCCGCGCCGGCAAGAAGCGCTTCCTGGGGCCCTCCGGCCTGGAGTTCGAAAAAGAGTCCGCCACCGGCAGGCCCGTTGACCTCTTCCGCTTGGCCCGCCGTCGCGGCATCCGCTACGTCCCCGTGACCGACATCGGCAGCGCCTACCGGGAAGTCCACGGAAGGGAAACCGTCAGGGAGAACCTGCCCGAGGAACTCCCGCTTCCCCCGGAACTGCGCGAACACCTGATCGAGCAGTACGAGCGGCATCGCCAGGAATTCAAGGGCGCCAACGCGCAGCTGGATATGGAGCAGTGGCGCTCCTTCTGGATGTCGGCAATCGGACGCCGCACCGCGCGCGCGCTCGCCGACGCGCATTCGTCCTTCGCCGCCGGCTACCTCTATCCGGCGGCGGCGGGCATGTGTTCCGCCGAGCGCTCCCTGCTTGCCTGGGAACGCACGCAACGGTTTCTCCGCACCATCTCCGCGGAAGAGGCGCCTGCCCGCTGCGGCGAGGAAGCGGCGCGCCTCTTCGCCGCCGTGCCGGATTTCCCCTCCATGTACGCGCGCCTGCGCGCCGAGGGGCTGTCCCTGGCGGGCAGCCAGTTTGCCAGCCGCGTCGGCCGGAGGCCCGCTGCCGACGCCTATGCCGCGATGTTCCAGGCGTCCGCCGCCGCGGCCCTCCCGGACGGCCCGCCGGATGATTCCGCGACCGAAGACCCGGCGGGCGGCGGCGGCGCCATGCTCCTGCGCGCGAACATGTCGTACCTGGAGGCCGAGCAGGCCGTCCGGCATGTCCTGGCGCTCGACGCGCTGGTGCGGGACGCGGACCTGACCGTTCAACCTTCCCACGCCGAAATCGAGAACCTCTTCTATTCCGCGCTGCTCGCGGCCGACAACAGCTTCCGCGAAGAAACGGTGCCCAACCTCGCGCACGAACGCGAGACGCCGCTCGATACGATCTGGGGCTTGATCCGCCGCCACGACCACGACTGCATGACCGCCGTATACGCCCTTCCTTATCTGGAGACGCTGCACCGCCGCGTGCGCGACGCGGCGGCGGCGGGAACGCACGACCCCTGCCTGGCCGCGGCGGCCATCCAGCTGTACATCGAGGCCCTCGCGGATTTCGCCGCTTCGATCGTCCGCTGGAGCGAACTGGGCGTGGCCTTCCTGGGCGACGGCAAGGCGGCGTACACGCGAAGCGGAGCGCTGCCGGGCATGCTCAAGACCGCCCGCGGCAACGCCTTGCGGGCTATCCGGGACTGCCAGCGGGAGGGCATTCCCTGCGTGGAATCGATCCTGTACTTCTGCTCGGCGGAGTTCGCCCGCGACGTATCCGCGGCGGACAAGGTTGACACCCTCCAGGACTACTGGCTGGCGTCGCTGCACGCCAAGGCGCAGCTCATGCTCTTCGCGCAACCCCGCACGGGAGGCGTCGAGCCGGAGTTCCGCCTGCGCTACACGCGTTCGGGCGCGGAGTACGGAACGCTGTCGCAGGGCCGGCCCGCGATCGTCAGGGTCGGACGCGCCTCGCTGACCGTCGACTGGCTGCCGGACGGATCCTTCCGTATGCTCTCGGACAGCACGGGGCGCACCTACGGGCCGTTCCAGCTTACCAACGGCGCTCCCGTGGAGATCGGCGGTTTCCTCTTCCGGGTCGTTCCGCGCGAACGTATGCGGGTCGCGCCGGAGGCGCCGGGCGGCGGGCGTCGCATCGCCAATCAATAGCGCCGCGGGGCGGCAACCAACGCCCGGCCGTCAACGGGATGCCGTCCCCGCCGCGCAATACGCCCCTACGTCACCCGCATCGGCATGAGCACGTACAGGAACGGGGTTTCGCACTTGATGACCCCGGGGCTGAGGTCGTCGGTGATCTCGATGTAGATCTCGTCGCAAGTCAGGGTGCGCAGGGGGTCCATGACGTATTCCGGATTGAAGGCCACGGTGATGTCCTTGCCCGTGTACTTCACCGGAACCGTTTCGCGGGCTTCGCCCACGTCCGGCGACGTCGTGGAGACGACGATCGAGTTGTTTGTGAACGTCAGCCGCGCCGCGTTGGCCTTGTCCGTGGTAACAAGCGAAACGCGCTTCAGGGCCGCAAGCAGCGTCTCCCGCTCGACCGTCACGCGCTGCTCCGCCGGCCCGGGGATCACCTGCCGGTAGTTCGGGTAGGTTCCCTCGATCACCTTCGACGTGACGATTACGTCGTCGAATTCAAACGCAATCTTGTTGCCGTCGCTCCGCACCTTGACCGTCCCCTGTTCCGAAAGCGTATGCATCAGCTCCGCCAGGGCCTTCGTCGGGAGCACCACCTCGGTCTCCGCTTCTCTGGGGACCTCCATCTCGTGCTCCACGAGGGCCAGCCGGCGGCCGTCGGTGGCCACCACGGAAAGTTTGTTGCCCTTGAAGTTGAGGAGGGCGCCGTTCAACACGTGCCTGGTTTCATCGGTTGACGCCGCATAAACGGTCTTCCCGAGCATATCCTTCAGCCTGCCCTGGTCCAGCGCGTACGTGTACTGCCCCTCCGGCATGGACATGGGCGGAAACTCGTCCTCCGACATGCCGATGATTTTAAAATAGGACGAGTTGCATTCCAGGGTGGCTATGTTCTTGTCGTCGACTTCGATCGCGATCGGCTTGTCCGGCAGTTCACGCACGATGCTTGCCAGGCGCCGCGCCGGCAGCGTTGTGGCGCCCTGTTTCTGCACGCTTGCCTCCGCGCTGCACTTGACGCTGACTTCGAGATCCGTCGTGCACAGACTGATCCGGCCTTTCTCGGCATTCAGCAGAACGTTGGAGAGAATGGGCAGGGTTGTCCGCGCCGCGACGACGTTCTGAACCCTTTGCAGGGCGGCGAACAGTACGTTCTTGGCAATTTTGAATTTCATGTGCGCCTCCGGTGTCTTCTGTAATCGGTCAACATGCTGTCTCGGAGATTAGTGTGTCTCTATGAAAAAGGAATAACCGTATCCGTATGTCCGACGGAAGCGTGAACAACGCGAGCGGAGATGCGCCTGCCGGGGCCGCGGCCTGTTGACGCGACTGTGAAAAAGAAGGCAGGAAAAAGCGGCGGCTGTGCGCAAACGTCATTGGTCACACTTTTCCGAAAGGTTGCCGACAAGTCTTTCAACAGACAGGGGACGCCCCAGACGCTGGGAGATCTGAAGAATATCCTGGCGCAGACGGGGCTCGACGTCCATGCGGTTATCGACGCTGCGGCAGGCGTGCAGGACGGTGGCATGGGTTTTGCCGAAGGCGTTGGCGATGTCAGGAAGGGAAGAGCGCGTCATGCGCCGGCACAGGTACATCGCGATCTGGCGCGGAACGGCGATCGTCCGCGGGCGCCGCTTGCTGGTCATGTCCGACAGGCGCACGTCGTAGTGCTCGGCCACGGCGCGCTGGATGCGGTCGAAGGTGACCTCTTCCTGCTGCTCCTGGTCCAGCATGTCCCGCAGCAGGTAGCGCACGGTGTCCAGGGTGACGGGACGGCCGGTGAGCGACGCGTAGGAAACGGTGCGGACGAAGGCGCCCTCCAGCCGGCGGATGTTCGAGCGCACGTTCTGGGCGATGAACTGGATGATCTCGTCGGGAAGGACCATGCCGGATCCTTCCTGCTTGTAGCGCAGAATGGCGATGCGCGTTTCCAGGTCCGGCGGTTCGAGCTCGGTGACCAGCCCCCATTCGAACCGCGACACCAGGCGCTGCTCCAGGCGCGCGATTTCGCTGGCGGGCCGGTCGCTGGTCATGACGATCTGTTTGTGGGCGTCGAAAAGAGCGTTGAACGTGTGGAAGAACTCCTCCTGGAGGCGCTCCTTGCCGGCCAGGAAGTGGATGTCGTCGATCAGCAGGAGGTCCGTGTTGCGGTACTTCTTGCGGAACTGCACGAGGTTCCGGTTCTGCAGGGCGTCGATATACTCGTTGGTAAACGCTTCGGAGGAGAGGTAGCAGACGCTGGCGCGGCAGCTGTTGAGCACGTGGTGCCCGACGGCCTGCATGATGTGGGTCTTCCCGAGGCCCACGTCGCCGTAGATGAACAGCGGGTTATAGGCCCGGGCGGGGGCCTGGGCCACGGCGAGGGCCGCGGCGTGCGTAAAGGTGTTCGAGGGGCCCACGATGAACGAGTCGAAGGTGAACTTCGGGTTCAGCGCCGGCGGCGGCGTTGAGAGGCGCGAGGGGCGTTCCCGCGTCGGGCGCCGCGGCGCGGGCTGGGCCGGTCCCGGCGGGCGGGCCGGGCTGGGCCGGACGGAGAAGCGGATCTGCGGCTCGAAGTCGGCCACCGCGGCCACGGCCTGCTTGATCAGCGAGAGGTAGTTCTCTTCCAGCCAGGAGTGGTAGAAGTCGTTGTCCACCTCGAGGGTCAGCGCATCGTCGGTGATGTCCACCGGCGTGATGACCTCGATCCAGCGCGAGTAGACGTCCGCACGGAGGACCTCCCTCAGGTGCGCGCAGGCGCTATTCCACAGAACGCGAACATCCTTTTCGCTCACCTGACCGTCTCCCGCGGAAGCTGGATGGCAGACCCTCGATTGCAGCGGCGACTACTCCGCGCGACTGCGGGCACAGTGGACAACAAGCGCGTTTTCAAGACAAGGAAAAAGACAAAAAACATATTTACAGTTTATCAACACGATGTCTACCGTTCGCCAGACGCAGCGGCGTGCCGGAGATGAGAACTTCACGCAGGGCAACAGGCTGGATTCTTCTGGCGGGAGACACCGCGCACTGCCCGGACATCCGTTACGCGACCGGTTTCGTGACGGCCGATCCGGTCGTGCTGCTCATGGGCGCCCGCGAACAGTTTCTGGTCGTGCCCAACATGGAGGCGCGGCGGGCGCGCGAAGCGGCGTCGCGCCGCGCGCGGCGGGCGACCTCCGTGCTGACGCCGGGCATGCTTGGAATTCCGCGCGGCCGCTTGCGCAACCGGATGGCGCAATGGGCGGCAGGCGTGGCGCGCCGCGCGCGCGCCAGGCGGGTTCACGTGCCCGGAGACTTTCCCCTGGCGGCGGCGCGGGAGCTGGAGAAGCGCGGCGTGCGCGTTGTGGTGGGGCGGAGCGCGCCGCTGCCGGAGCGGGCCGTGAAATCGCCGGAGGAGATCCTGCGCATCACGGAAGCCCAGCAGGCCGCGGTGATCGCGATGCGCGGGGCCCATGCCCTCCTGGCGGCCTGCCGCATCGACGCGGGGGGCTGCCTGCGCGCGGGCGGCGCGCGGCTTACGGCGGAGGCGGTACGGCAGACGATCACGGATATCCTGCTGGCGCACAATTGCTTCTGCAAGGAGACAATCGTCTCGTGCGGCGCGGCCTCGGCCGATCCGCATGCGCGCGGGGAGGGCCCCCTGCGCGCCCACGCGCCGATCGTGATCGATATCTTTCCGCAGCACATGGAGCACGAGTACTGGGGCGACCTTACGCGGACCGTGGTGCGCGGCAGGGCGGCGCCGCGTCTGCGGCACATGTACCAGGCCGTGCGCGCCGCGCAGGCGGCGGCGCTGGGGGCGATCCGTCCGGGGGCGCGCTGTGAAGCGGTGCACCGGCGCGCGGCAAGGGAGCTGGCGCGGCGGGGGTTCGAGACCGTGACGGAGGGCGACGAAGCGCGCGGGTTCATCCACGGCACAGGGCACGGCGTGGGCCTGTCCATTCACGAGCGGCCCTCGCTGTCGCGGGGCGACGACCGCCTGGAGGCGGGAAACGTGGTGACCGTGGAGCCCGGGCTGTACTACCCGGAGATCGGCGGAGTGCGCATCGAGGACACGGTCCTGGTCACGCGGTCGGGGTGGCGTTACCTGGCGCCGTGCGAGAAGAAGCTGGAGATCTAGCCTCACGCCCCCCGGCGAACCGCGCGAACCGCGGCAATAAACGGTCGCGTTCGCCGTTGTAAGGGCATGAAAAGAGGGAGGTGGCTGATGAAGACGGCATGGTATGCGGGCATGGCGCTGGCGCTTGCGGCGGCCTGTTCCTGGGCGCAGCCGGGTGAAGGCGGCGAGGCAAGAGAGCACGCGGGGCGGCGGATTGCGCGCCCGGGCGGGGAGCCCGAGGGCGCCCCGCTGGAGACGTTTGTTCAGCACGTCCTGGAAAACGAAGCGTTGGCCGCCGAAATCGGCCTGAGCGAGGAGCAGCGGACGCTGCTGCGCGACGAACTGTACAAGCTGCGCGTGAAGATGGTCGATCTGCGGGCGGAACTCGAAAAGGCGGGGATGGAGCAGGCCCGGCTTCTGACGCAGCCCGAGGTCGACGAGAAAGCGCTGATGGCCGTTGTCGACAAGACGGGCGGCTTGCGGACCGAAATGGCGCGCCTCGGGATACGGCGTCTGCTTCTGGTCAAGAAGACCCTGAAGCCGGAACAGATCGAAAAGGCCAGAGAAGTGATGCATCGCCGCTGGCAGGCGCGCATGGCCGGGGAACGCGAACCGGACCGGCCGCGAAGCGACCGCATGGAACGTCGGCGGCCGTGGCCGGGAAGACCTCCCGGGCCGGAGGCGGAGCGACCGGAAGGGCCGCGGCCACCCGGCGGCGGCGAATGAGCCGGCCTGCCCGGGGCGCGGCGCGGAAGCCGCATGACGCGGAGTGAGCGGGCGCAGAAACCGCGCGCCGCGCCCGCGGATGGCCCTTGCGGCCTACTCCACCCTTACGATATCCGCGCCGAGACCGCGCAGGCGCTGCTCCACGCGCTCGTAGCCGCGGTCGATGCTTTCGGCGTTGGCGATGCGGCTTTCACCCCTGGCGCAGAGCGCGGCCAGCAAGAGGGCCATGCCCGCGCGGATGTCGGGGCTGGACATTGAAAGCCCGTGCAGCCGGGCGGGGCCCGAGACGATGACGCGGTGCGGGTCGCACTGCACGATGCGCGCGCCCATTTGAATCAGCCGGTCCACGAAGTACATCCGGCTTTCGAACATCTTTTCGAAAAACAGCACCGTGCCCTTGGCCTGCGTCGCCAGCACCAGGCTCACGCTCATCAGGTCCGAAGGCAGGGACGGCCAGGGACCATCCTCAATGCGCGGTATCGCGGCGCCGAAATCGTTCCTCACGCGCAGGGCCTGGTCGCCCGGCAGGACGAGGCGTCCCTCGGCCAGCGACCACTTCACGCCCAGCTTGCGGAACGGCCGGCAGACGACGTCGCACTGTTCCGCGGCGACGGCGTCAACCGTGAGTTCGCCGCCCGTCAGCGCGGCCGCGGCCGCGAAGCTGAACGTATCGGTGTAGTCGGAAGAGACCGTGTGGCTGACGCCTCCCAGGCGGGGGACGCCGTGGATGCGCAGGTAATTCGTGCCGACGCCCCGGATATGCGCGCCCATCTTGTTGAGCATGTGGCAGAGGTCCTGGACATGCGGCTCGCAGGCGGCGTTGAAGAGCGTGGTTTCGCCCTCGGCGAGGCAGGCGGCCATGACGGCGTTCTCGGTGGCGGTGACGCTGGCTTCGTCGAGAAGCAGACGCGCGCCGCGGAGTTTCTCGCGGCGGAACACGAACTGGTCGCCGCCGGCCCGGACGCGGATTCCCAGCCCGGCGAGCATGGCGAAGTGGGCGTCCAGGCCGCGGCGGCCGATGCCGTCGCCGCCGGGTCGCGTGATCGCGGCCCGCCCGTGCCGGGCGGCGAGGGGGCCGGCAAAGAGCACCGAGGAGCGGACCATGCGGCAGAGGCGGCCGTCGAGGCGCCGTTTGCGCAGGCCCCCGGCGCGGAGCGTGACGGAATGGCCCCGCACGGCAACCTGCACGCCGATGTCCTCCAGGATGGCGAGCATGGTGCGCACGTCCTCGATCAGCGGCACGTTGCGCAGGCGGACGGGCTCGTCGGTCAGGACGGCTGCCGCGAGCATGGGCAGGGCGGCGTTCTTGTTGCCGGGCGAGCGATGGCGTCCGGAGAGACGTTTGCCGCCCTGGATGACGAACGTGGCCATAGGTTGCGTTCCCCGATCTCAGGTCCGGAGCAGTTCGCGCGCGGCGGCGATCACGGCGTTGGCGGTGAATCCGAACTTCTCCGAGAGCGTTTTGTAGGGCGCGGAGGCGCCGAAGCGGCGCATGGCGATCACGCGCCCCGCCTCGCCGGCATAGGCGTTCCACCCCATCGGCGCGCCCGCTTCGACGGCGACCCGGCGGGTGCACTGGGGGGGCAGCACGGCGGCGCGATAGGCGGCCTCCTGCCGCTCGAAGAGTTCCCAGGACGGCATGCTCACCACGCGCACGTTGGTTTCGGCGGCCAGCGCCTTGCCGGCCTTGAGTGCGATTTCCAGCTCCGACCCGGACCCGATCAGGATCAGGTCCGGCGTGCCCGGGCCGCTCTGCCAGAGGGTGTACGCGCCGCGCGCGAGGTTGTCGGCGGAGGCGTGCGCGGCGCGGTCGATGACGGTGAGGTTCTGGCGCGTGAGCGCGAGCGCGGTGGGCCCGCTCTTGTTGCGCAGCGCGGCGACCCAGGCGGCGGCGGTCTCGTTGGCGTCGGCCGGGCGTATGACGGTGACGTTCGGCATGCAGCGCAGGCTGGCGAGGTGTTCCACGGGCTGGTGCGTGGGGCCGTCCTCGCCCACGCAAAAGCTGTCGTGGGTGAAGACATAGATCACGGGCAGTTTCATCAGCGCGGCAAGGCGCACGGAAGGGCGGCAGTAATCGAGGAACACGAAGAACGTGGACCCGAACACGCGCAGGCCGCCGTGCAGGGCGATGCCGTTGAGGACCGCGGCCATGCCGTGCTCGCGCACGCCGAAGTGGAAGTTGCGTCCGGCAAAGGCGCCGGCGGCGATGCCGGGGCTGCCGGAGATCAGGGTCTTGGTGCTGGGCGCGAGGTCGGCGGCGCCGCCCGCGAGCTGCGGCACGGCCGCGGCGAGCGCCTGGATGATCTTGCCGGACGCGGCGCGCGTGGCCACGGCGCTGCCGGGTTCGAACGCGGGCAGACGCCGCGGCAGGTCTTCGGGGATGAGGTCGCCGAAGAAGGCGTCCCAGGCGGCGGCCTTGTCCGGGTGGGCCGCGGCGTAGCGCTTGAACTGGCGCCGCCAGCGGGCCGCGCGCCGGGCGTTGGCGGCGGCGGACGCGGCGAAAAGCGCGCGGACCCGCTCGGGGACGTGGAAGAGCCCGTCTTCGGGCAGGCCCAGGTTGCGCTTGGCGGCCCGGACTTCGTCCGCGCCCAGCGGCTCGCCGTGGGCGGCGGCGGTGTCGTGCTTGTTGGGGCTGCCGTGGGCGATGTGGGAGCGGCAGATGATGATGGTGGGCGCATTCTTCGCGCGCCTGGCCTTGCGAACGGCTTTCTCGATCTGATCGTAGTGGTGCGCGTCAATGTCGAGCACGTTCCAGCGGTAACCCTGGAAGCGGCGGCGCACGTCGTCGCTGTAAGCCAGGTCGGTGGAGCCTTCGATGGTGATGCGGTTGCTGTCGTAGAAGACGATCAGCTTGTTCAGGGCCAGGTGGCCGGCCAGGGAGAACGCCTCGTGGCTGACGCCTTCCATCAGGTCGCCGTCGCCGCAGAGAACATAGGTGTGGTGGTCCACGGGGGCGAAGGTCCCCGTATTGAAGCGCGCGGCAAGCATGCGCTCGGCGACGGCCATGCCCACGGCGTTGCCGCAGCCCTGGCCGAGCGGGCCGGTGGTGGTTTCGATGCCGCGGGCGTGGTCCGCTTCCGGGTGGCCGGGCGTCTTGCTGTCCCACTGGCGGAAGGCGGCGAGATCGTCGAGCGCGATGTCGTAGCCGGAGAGGTGGAGAAGGCTGTACAGCAGCATGGAGCCGTGCCCGGCGGAAAGCACGAAGCGGTCGCGGTCGGGCCATTCGGGGTCGGTGGAAGCGCACCTGATGTGGCGCAAAAAAAGCAGGGCGGCGACGTCGGCCATGCCCATGGGCATGCCGGGGTGACCGGAAGCGGCTTTCTCGACGCCGTCCATGGCCAGGCCGCGGATGGTGTTGGCGGCGAGAACAAGATCGTCATGCGCAATCGGCGCGCTCATGGGGCGGTCCCTTTCCATTGTCGGTTTACGCGTAAAGCGCTCCTGTTTGCCACAATGCGGGCGCAAAGTCCAGCCGATCCGGCGGGCGTTTGACAGCCCGGCGACTTGACTTCGCGGCAAGGGCTGTTAGAGTGCTACGTTCGATGATTCACGTGTGCAGGGAACAAAGACAGCGGAAGGACGCAAACATGGCACCCAGGGAGAAAACGAAACACGTCTATTTCTTTGGAAACGGAAAGGCCGAAGGCCGCGCCGAGATGAAGAATCTCCTGGGAGGCAAGGGCGCGAACCTGGCCGAGATGGCCGGCCACCGCGATCTGCGTCTGCCCGTGCCGCCGGGCTTCACCATCACCACGGCCGTCTGCACGCACTACTACGAACACGGCCGGAAATATCCGCGCGAGCTCAAGAGCGAGGTCAACGCGGCCCTGGCCAGGATGGAAAAGACCCTCGGCCGCGGGTTCGGCGACGCGCGCAACCCGCTGCTGGTTTCCGTGCGCTCGGGCGCGCGGCGCTCCATGCCGGGCATGATGGAAACCGTGCTGAACGTGGGCCTCACCGAAGAGACGATCCCGGGCATGATCGCCCGGACCGGCAACGAGCGCTTCGTTTACGACGCCTACCGCCGGCTGATCATGATGTATTCCGACGTGGTGATGGAAAAGGCCGCCGGCATCGAGCCCGGGGGCGGGAAGGGCATCCGCAAGATCCTCGACGAGCAGCTCGGCGCGGTCAAGAAGGCCAAGGGCTACGAGAACGACACGCAGTTGACGGCCGAGGACCTCAAGGCGCTGGTGGCCCGCTTCAAGGCCACGGTGAAGGAGGTGCTGGGCAGCGCGTTTCCGGACGACGCGCGCGCGCAGCTCTGGGGGGGCATCGGGGCGGTCTTCGCGAGCTGGAACGGCAAGCGCGCCGTCGAGTACCGCCGCATCGAGAAGATCCCCCACGAGTGGGGAACCGCGGTGAACGTGCAGGCCATGGTGTTCGGCAACATGGGCGACGACTGCGCCACCGGCGTGGCGTTCACGCGCGATCCCGGCAACGGCGAGAACCGGTTCTACGGCGAGTACCTCGTCAACGCCCAGGGCGAAGACGTGGTCGCGGGCATCCGCACGCCGGCGCCGATCAACGACGCCTCGAAGAACGCGCAGAGCGAACATTTGCCCACGCTCGAGCGCCTGATGCCCGACCTGTACCGGCAGCTGGACGCCATCCAGCGGCGGCTGGAGAAGCACTACAGGGACATGCAGGACATCGAGTTTACGATCGAGAAGGGCAAGCTGTACATGCTGCAGTGCCGCGTGGGCAAGCGCAACGGCATGGCCGCCGTGCGCATCGCCGTGGACATGTACAGGGAAAAACTGATCGACGCGCGCACGGCCGTCATGCGCGTGGCGCCGAACCAGCTTGTCGAACTCCTGCTGCCCATGCTCGATCCGAAAGCCGAGCAGGCCGCGCAGCCCATCGCCAAGGGCCTGCCCGCGGGGCCGGGCGGCGCCAGGGGCCGCGCGGTGTTCAGCTCCGCGGAGGCCGTGGCCTGGGCGGCGCGCGGCGAGAAGGCCATCCTCGTGCGCGAGGAGACGTCGCCGGAGGACGTCGACGGCATGCACAAGGCTCAGGCGATTCTCACCAGCAAGGGCGGCATGACCTCGCACGCGGCGCTCGTGGCGCGCGGCTGGGGCAAGTGCTGCATCGTGGGCTGCGCCGAAATCGAAATCGCGGACGACGGCAAGTCCTTCAAGACCCGGCGCGGCGCGACGGTCAGGGAAGGGGAGTGGATCAGCCTGAACGGGACCAAGGGGCTGGTTTACGAGGGCAGCCTGCCGCTGGTTGACGTGGACCTGGAGCACAACAAGTCCTACGGCGAGCTGATGAAGCTCGTGGACAAGGTGCGGGTGCTGCGCATCCGGACCAACGCGGAGACGCCCCGCGACGCGGCGCAGGCCGTGAAGTTCGGCGCGGAAGGCATCGGCCTGTTCCGCACCGAGCACATGTTTTACGGCGAAGGCAGCGACAAGCCGCTGTTCCTGCTGCGCAAGATGATCATGAGCAAGACCCTGACCGAGCGGCGCAAGGCGCTGGACGAGCTGTTCGCGTTCGTCAAGAGCGACGTCAGCGCCACGCTGGACGTGATGGCCGGCCGCCCCGTGACCATCCGCCTGCTCGATCCGCCGCTGCACGAGTTCGTGCCGCACGACGAATCGCGCCTCGCGGCGCTGGCCGAGGAGCTCGGCGTGGACATGATCGAGCTGCGCAAGCGCGCGGAAAGCCTTCGCGAGAACAATCCCATGCTGGGCCACCGGGGCGTGCGCCTCGGGATCACGTATCCCGAGATCACGGAAATGCAGGCGCGCGCGATCCTGGAAGCCGCGGGCGAAATGATCAAGGCCGGCCGCAAGGCGCAGCCCGAGATCATGATCCCCGTGACCTGCACGGTCGAGGAGCTCAACCAGCAGAAGGTGGTCGTGGAACGCGTGTACGCGGAGACCTGCGCCAAGCTGGGCGTGAAGAAGATACCGTACATGTACGGGACGATGATCGAAAGCCCGCGGGCGGCGCTGCGGGCCGAACACATGGCCGGCACGGCGGAATTCTTCAGCTTCGGAACCAACGACCTGACGCAGATGTCCTTCGGGTTCAGCCGCGACGACATCGGCGGCTTCCTGCCGGAGTATCTGGAAGCGAAGCTGCTGCCGGCGGACCCCTTCCAGACCATCGACCAGGACGGCGTGGGCGAACTGATCCGGCTGGGCATCCAGCGCGGCCGCAAGACGCGCCCGGGCCTGAAGGTCGGAATCTGCGGGGAACACGGCGGCGACCCGGACAGCGTGCGGTTCTGCCACAAAGTCGGCATGGACTACGTGAGCTGCTCGCCCTTCCGCGTGCCCATTGCCCGCCTGGCCGCGGCGCAGGCCGCGCTGGAGAAGTAGTACCGCGCCCGCTGGTACGACCCGGTCACGGGCAGGTGGCTCTCCAACGACCCCATCGGGATCTCGGGCGGCCTGAACCAGTATGTCGCATTCGAGAACAAACGGCCCTCCGCAGCCTTGCCGGTCGGCTACATGCACAGCAGCGTACACACGAAGATTGAAGGCGCGGCATGGGTGTGGTAGCTTCCTCCCGTGATCAGCATCAAGCACATACGTCAGTACGCCGAAGCTATTGGGCAAAGGTTCAACCCCGATCGCGTCGTCTTGTTCGGATCCTACGCTGAGGGGAATCCTGCGAAAGACAGCGACGTTGACTTGCTGGTGGTCATGCCACACGAAGGACGCGACGTGGAGCAGGCCTTTGAAATCAGGCGCACCATCCCGAGAAGATTCCCGCTGGATTTGGTCGTGCGGACGCCGGATGGCCTGCAGCGGCGTCTCCGGCAGAACGACACATTTCTGACCTCCATATGGCGTACTGGAAAGACGCTCTATGAGCGACGAGCTTAGCGAATGGATCAGCAAGGCCGAGGCGGACTACTTTTCCGCCATGCGGGAGTACCGCGCCCGCAAGCACGTGAATCACGATGCGGCGTGTTTTCACGCGCAGCAGTCCGTCGAGAAGTACCTGAAGGCGGTCCTCGTCGATCATGGTATCCCATTCCCGAGGACCCACGATCTGTTGCCCCTGTTGGAGGCATGCCAGAAGCGCCATGCACTGTGGGCGGCGTGGCATGACGATGTAGAGTGGCTTTCACAATATGCCGTGCTGTTCCGCTATCCCGGCGAGTCTGCCACAGCAGACGATGCGAAGAAGGCCGTTGGCATCATGAAGACACTGTGCCCCGAGCTTCGTCGTACACTTCGTCTATCTCCGGAGTAAGGCTTTTCGCCGTTCCTTATTCTTCACCACCTCCTCCGCCATGCTCGCGACCTGGACAGCACTCGACGCAACCCCGTCTTCCGGCGTTTTTCCGGAAGCGCGTAATGGGTTCATGCGCTGGTATGACCCCATGACGGGACGGTGGCTCTCGAAGGACCGGACGGCGGGACGTCAGAACACGATCGGCGCGAAGACGTCGTAGCCCTTGAGCTTCTCGCGCCCGTTGAGAAAAGTCAGCTCGACCAGGAACGCGATCTCGACGACCTTGCCCCCGGCGCGTTCGATCAGGGCGGCCGACGCGGCGGCGGTGCCGCCCGTGGCCAGCAGGTCGTCCACCAGGATCACGCGCTCGCCGGGCTTGAACGCGTCCTGGTGCACGGTCAGCGTGGCGGAACCGTATTCAAGATCGTACGAGGCCTCGAAGGTCTTGTAGGGCAGCTTGCCTTTCTTTCGTACGGGCGCCAGGCCCAGCCCGAGGCGGTCGGCCACCGCCGCGCCGAAAAGAAATCCGCGGGCGTCAATGACCGCGATCTTCTGGGCCTCGCGCAGGCGGCAGCGCGCTTCGAAAAGACCCACCGCCGCGCGGAACAGCACGGGGTCGCCCAGGATGGGCGTGATGTCCTTGAAGAGAATCCCCGGCTTCGGGAAATCCGGAACGTCGCGGATCGCCGCCTTGAGCTCCTGCGCGGTCATACCATCTCCTTTTTCTCAGGCGGGCCGAGGACGGCCCGCTCCCGGTTGCTGGAAACGGCGGCCCTCCGCCGTTGTCTTATCGGCCCTGCAGGCGCCTCCGCCGCGCGGCGAATTCGGGCGCCTCACGCAGGGACGAACCCAGAATGCCCAGTGAACGCGCAAAGAGGCGGAGGCTCTGCTTCCTGAGAACCGCCGGCGCGCCGCCGACGTCGTCCCAGCCCTTCGCGTCCAGGATGCCGGGGGGAATCCGCAGCCGCTCCCAGTTGCTGAACAGGCGCCCCCACTCGCTGCGCAGGATCTCGCGCACGATGCGCAGGTGCGTCGGATACCAGAACGCATCGTGGTACAGCACGCTGGCCGCGTAGGCCCAGGGCGCCAGAAACGTGCGCAGCGACCATTCCAGCGGCCGCCGCAGCGGCCCCCAGTAGATCTTGTGCTGCATGCGGCTGGCGAAGGTCATCTTCCGGAACGGGCCGGCGAAATGCCAGTTCTCGTCCGCCGCGTCCCCGTCGCCCGCGATCTCGATCTCGCGCGGATCGCCGCAGCCCAGCCCTTTCTCATGGGCCAGGCGGATGAACTTGATGGCGAGCGGATCGAACCCCATCATTTTCGCGGCTATCGCGTCGATGGCCACCTGGTCGGCCGAGGCCAGCAACACGTTCTTCACGTGCGGCAGCATGCAGCGCGGGCCGGGCCCGTCGCCGGCGAAGGTGCCGTCCATGACAGCGAACACGCCGGAATGGATCTTTTTCTGGATCATGAGCAGGTCCACGAGCGTCTCGTGAATCACCGGGTGCGTCCAGTGCCGCCGTTCGTTCAGCAGGCCGCCGAAAGCGTTCTTCATGGCGCCGGTGGTCGTGGTGAACACGTGGGTCTTGACGGTCGGCAGATGGATGATGTTCTCGCCGACGAAGCGCCGCGGAATCATGAAGCCCCTGGGATAGACCTTGTTGAGGCAGATGAACTTGTCGGCCAGGTCGCCCACGGCTTCGCGCACGTCGATCCATTCCTGGCCGGGCTCGTAGAGATGCACGTTGCGCAGGCGGTGGTTCGCCACGACGTCGAGGTGCTTGTTCTCGCGCTCGCCCAGGCGGGCGTCGATGACCACGGTGCGGTTGTGGCAGGCGTGGATGCGTTCGGGGTCGTAGCCGTCCCGTTTCAGGGCGCGGATCACGCCGTCGAGCTGCCAGGGCGTGGTCGACGAGGCGGGATAGAAGAAGTGCCAGGAGATATTGATCTTCAGCGCCGTGTCGCGGTCCCGCGGGAGGACGCTGCGGTAGCCGGCGAGACGCATGGCGCGGTGGATGTCGTCCAGCACCGTCGCGGCGCGGGTCCTGACAACGGCCACCGTGGATTTGCTCATGGCGCGACGAGCCTAGCAGAAGCCCCGGCGGGAAAGCAATTCCTCCGGCGGCGAAGTGCGGCGACGTGTGCGCGCCGGACTACGTGCGGATGGTCGTCGAATCGGTGCGGGACGATCCCGTCCGGCTCAGGCCGCCCCGCTACGCGCCGAAGCAGGCCGCGCCGGACAGAATCGCGGTTGCCGCGGGGCTGAGCCGGATCGCGCTGGTGATCACGGACCAGCACGAGATCCACCACGTGCAGGACCGCGGCTACGACTTCATCGTCGTGGATCCTTCGTCGGTGGATTCGGTCGCCGCCCACATGCACTCCCGGGAGTTCTTCCGCGAGGCCTCGCGCGCGCTGACGCCGGGCGGCGTGCTGGCCATGAACGCCATGGGGCTTCCGGGCGGGAGCCAGCTCGCGGCCGTGCAGGCCACGCTCAAATCCGTGTTCCCGCACGTCCGCGCGTTCCGCGCGCATGCCTCGCAACGCTGCGAGAACGCCGTGTTCTTCGCGTCGCGCGCGCCGCTGCGCCTGCCGGCGGAAGCCGAGGCCGGCTGCGCCGCGCTGGAAGCGGAATACGGGACGGAGGGCCGGATCCTGACGGATGACTGCAACCCGATCGACGTGCTGAGCGCCGCGCTCGGGCCGGCCGTCCGGTCGCACCCGGGCCGCTATTGACTCCTAGCTGCCGGACACCTACGCGGTGAGCAGCAGCAGCGTTTGAGACCCCTCTATACAGGTTCACCACGCGTCCTTGCGCGCGCGCAACCGCGCGAATTCCGCGGCATCCCGGCAGCGCAGAAAGGGATTGGTGCGGCGCTCCTCGGCAATGGTCGAAGGCTCGAACGCGCGCCCCTCGGCGGCGCGCCGGCGCAAGGCCCCGAGCCGCTCGCGCACCGCGGCGTTGGCGGGATCGATGAACGCCGCGAACTCCAGGTTCTCCAGCGTGTAATCGTGCCCGCCGAAAACGCGCGTGCCGTCGGGCAGCGCCGCCAGGCGCCGCAGCGAGTCCCACATCAGCTCCGCGCGTCCGCTCAACACGCGGCCGCAGCCGGCGGCGAAGAGCGTGTCGCCGGTGAAGACCGCGCTTTCCGCGGGCACATGGAACGCGACGTCGTTCGCCGTGTGCCCCGGCACTGACAGGACCTCTATGGAAACGCCGGCGAACGCGAGGGTCTCGCCCCCCTGCACGGCCGTGTCCGCCGGGCGGCCGCCGGGCGGGCCCGCCACGCGGCAGCCCAGGGCGCGCTTCAGCTCCGCGACCCCGCCGGTGTGATCGGCATGCTGGTGCGTCAGCAGAATCAGCTCCAGGCGCCGGCCCGCGGCGGACAGCGCCTCCGCCACGGGTCGCGCGGCCCCGGGATCCACGGCCGCCGCGCTCCGCCCGGCCTGGAGCAGGTAGATGAAATTGTCGCCGTACCGCAGCGCCGTGATTTCCATGCGCATAGTGTAACACACCGGGCAACGCCCTTCACCTGAGCCGGCGCCACGCGGGACCGGCATCCTGCCGGTCGCCTCCCCCGCACAAGATCCGAACGGTCGCGTGCAACTTGATGCGCCGGGAGCGCGGGGTTGACCTGCCGGCCCGGGCGCGGCACACTGCCTTCATGATCGAGAGGCTTCTCCGTGCCCGCGGCAAACCGCGCGCCATCCCCGATCTCGGGCTCCCGCCGGGCCTCCGTCTGCTCGTCCTGGCGCCGCACCCGGACGACTTCGACGCCGTCGGCGTCACGCTGCGCTTCCTTTCGGACAACGGCCACGCCCTTCACGTGGGCGTCGCGCGCACCGGCAGCGGCGTTGACGACGCCTGCGGTCCCGGCCTGACGCCCGCGCAGAAGGCCGATCTGCGCGAGCGCGAACAGCGCCGGAGCGCCGAGTTCTTCGGGCTGCCCGCGGATCGCCTGACATTCCTGGCGCTGGCCAACGGCGCCGACGACCAGGTTGTCGAAACTCCCCGGAACCTGTCGGCGATCGAGGCGTTCCTGAGCGACAAGGCGCCGGACATCGTCTTCCTTCCGCACGGCAATGACACGAACAGCGCGCACCGCGCGGTGTACGCGCTCTTCAGGCGGAGCGCCGCGCGATCGGGCCGGGCCGTTGCCGCCCTTCTCAACCGCGACCCGAAGACCATTGAAATGCGCACGGATCTCTACATGCCGTTCGGGCGGGAAGAGGCCGACTGGAAAGCCGCCCTGCTGCGCTTGCACGACTCGCAGCAGCGTCGGAACCTGCGCGCGCGCGGCCTCGGGTTCGACGAGCGCATCCTCGCGGTCAACCGGGCCGTTGCGCGGGAGCTGGCCCTCGACCGCGAATACGCGGAGGCCTTCGAAGTGGAGCTGCTCTGACCGGCCGGATTCGCCGCATCCGCCGCCGGCCGGGAAACGGTTCGTCACCCGGGCGTGCGGCACTCCGCCAGCCTGGTCTCCAGCACGCGCAGGCTGTCCGCGAGCCCGCCGGGCCGGTTACGCGCCAGCCACACGCGGCGATGCCCGGCGACAATCGCCTCGAAATCCGGCGCCAGGCGCGCGCGCGCGGCGGCCCCGGTGTCCTTCGCGAGCACCAGCCGGCCCAGGCGGCAGGCGGTCGCCGCCATGCGCGCGTTGTGCGCGAACTCTTCGCGGATCAGGTCCGCGTCCGGCCGTTCCATCCGCGCGTCGCGCATGCGGGCGATGGCCGCTTCGATGTGCGCCTCGGCGGCGGAGAGAGTGCCGGGGGTCACATTGGCAGGCGCCGCAAAAACGAATCCCTGCTGCAGGATTTCGTGAAGGCGGCTCGCCGCGGTGGCGTTTTCCGAGACGCGCATCCAGGTGTCGGCAAGATCGTAGGCGGCCGCGCCCATCGCGCCGGCCGCGTCGCGGAACACGTGCGGATCGAGCGCCGCGCGGATGGCCTCGTCCGGATTGCCCGCCTCGTTCCAGGCAACGGCGGCGCCGGCGGCGAAGCCGATGAAGCTGACCGGCAGCGTCTGCCAGTGGCCGAAGTCGCCCCAGTCGGTGTTCAGAATGCCGCCCGCGCCCCATTCCAGTCCGGCCTGCGCGGCGGAGCGGTTGCTGCCGATGCCGGCCTCGTTGCAGCCGGTGAGCGTGCACCAGGTGGAAGTGCCGGGCGCGAACCAGAAGGGGATCCCGGACCCGGCCAGCCTGGCGCCGTGTTCCCGGTAGGGGTAGCGGCGATAGTAGCCCCAGTCCACGTGGAGCATTTCGCGGTCCGGCAGGTCCAGCTTGTCCGCGAAATGATTCCACACCATGTCGCCCCAGTACAGGCCCGTGCGGCCGTGCGCGGCCACCAGCTCCTTGATCTTCGCGAGAAAATCGAAATAGACGCGGGCCAGGCCCAGCGCTTCCACCGCCGGCCGGCTGCGGCCCTTGCCCAGCTCCCAGGTTTCGTCGCAGCCGATGTGCAGACGCCGGCTGGTGAAGTTTGAGAGCAGCTCCGCGTAGAGCTCCGCGATCAGGGCGATCGAGTCCGGGTTGGTCGGATCGAGGGTTGTGGGCGCCCGCCACGAGCCGTCCGGGCGCTGGAATCCGTCGGGGCATTCGGCCAGCGGCCGGTAGCGCGGATGCTTGAGCCAGCGCTCGAAATGGCCGAACGAGTTCTGGTTGGGCGCCAGCTCGATGCAGCGTTCGCGGCAGTAGGCGTCCAGGGCCCGGACTTCCGCCGCGGTCAGCGGGCTGGCCTCGGCCCACGCGTCGCGGTGATTGCTGTACGCGAAGGTGTGCTCCATGTAGAGCTGGAGGTGGTTGACCTTCCATTCCGAGAGCATGCCGGCCAGCATGAACAGCGTGTCCATGGTAGGCACCTTGTCCCGGCTGATGTCGAGCATCACGCCGCGGACGGGGATATCCGGCCGGTCCTCGATGACGCCGCAGGGAATGCCGTCGGGGGCGACGCGCGCGAGCTGCCGCAGGGTCATGCGGCCGTAGAAGGCGCCGGCCTTGTCGCCCGCTTCGAGGCCGATGCGTTCGGGCGTGATTGTCAGGCGATAGCCCTGGACCGCGAAGCCGGGAGCGTCGGCAAGCACGTCGCACGGCACATCGCCGGCGCGGTCCTCCGCCGCGCCGCGCCCGGTAGCCGGCGGCCTGAACCATCCGTCGGCGCTTCTTACGAGGCGCGGCCGCGGCAGCAGCGGAAGCCGATCGAGCGTCTGTGCGCGCATGGTCTCCGAACCTCGTCCCGCCCTCCGCCCCGACGGAGAATGCGGAATTGGCGACAATGGTAGGTCGCCGGGGGTCTTTGTCAAAATCAATCCGGTGGGGTGTCGCGGTGGGGTCTAACTGGATTCTGTTTGACGCGGCGAGCGCGGCAGGCATACTGAACTTGGCGCTGCCGCGCCCGTTGCGCGGCCGGGCGCCTTCAACGCGGAAACAAGGCAGAAAGGGATCAAGCCATGCGCTCGTTCGTGTTGCTGCCGTCTGTAATCGTTTGTCTGGTCTTTGCGTCCGGATGCCGCATGATGCCGGGCGCCGCCGGCGGCGGGGCCGCCGTCGCCAGGCCCGCGCCGGTTTCGCGCGTGGGCGAATCCGTGAAGAAGCTGGTCGCGGCCGCGGAGCGCCGCGGGTGCCGCGTGGAATACTTTGCGGCGGACGGCGAAGCGGCCGAAAAGCTGGCGGCTGACGCCGGCAGCGTCTCGATCCACCAGGCCGACGGCAGCGGCCAGGACAACTACGCCTACGGGGCCGACGGCCTCGTGATGGTTCACAAGCGCAGCTACGGCGAAGACTACGCGCGCGGCGTGTGGGAAGAGGTGCGCTGATCGGGCCGGACGTGCGGTTTCTTTCCAGGGTTCTTTTGGAGGTTCTTTTGGTGGTTGACCTCCGGCACGCGACGCGCTATTTTTGTTGACGAGTTTGGAGGCGATCTCCAATCTCGCGACATTCGAACACTACTGCGGGGTGGAGCAGCCCGGTAGCTCGTCAGGCTCATAACCTGAAGGTCGTTGGTTCAAATCCAACCCCCGCTACCAATTTGAGGGCGAGAAACCCGCGAGTTTCCTAGGAAATTCGCGGGTTTTTCCTTTTCCGCCAAAACGGGCCGACACCCTGACAAACGGCAAAAAATCGGGGTCGGAAACCCAAACATCCACCCAAACAATCCAAACGGAAGCCCTCGATCAGCCCGGTAGCCGGTCAGGTCTTTCACCTGAAGACCTGGTGGACTACCTGGGGAATCGTTCGGCCGTCACCCAAACGGTCCGCGTTTGGGTCACCCGCGGGGGTTCCGCAGCCCTCAACTCGCCCACTTGAGGTAAGCGCACCACGCGAGCGTGACGCCGGCAACGCGGACGCCAGCGCGCACCGCAGACACGCCGTACGCGCGCTGGATGCGGTAGAAGCGCATGCTCGCCTGCCAACCGTTATGACCGGTCGCGCAGTCGAAGTCATGACGAAGACACGGCGGGAAGTAGATCGTCGGCCAGTACATCTCCGAGACGGCTGTGCATCCGTCGCAGTCCCGGAACCAGTCCCACAGGTCGGAGTCCAGGGCCTCGCGAATCTCGGCCTGGATGCCCGCAGGCACGTTCAGCACGTTGAAGGACTCAAGGATGCGGCGCCGCTCCGTCTCACGGTCCAGGCCCGTGCTGCGGCCCTTGCCAATGCCCAGGATGCCGCAGCGGCCGCTCATGACACCGCTCCATGGGCCAGTGCCGTCTTGAAAAGGAAGATCAGCCCCATGACGCCAGAGGTCAGCACCGCCCCGACGACGATGGACGTGACCCAGAGCAAGACCTTCAGGATCTGCTCGTGCCGCTCGATCCGCGTCTGAATTGAGAGCGTTCCGTTGTCCTTGAAGAGACGGCGCTCGATCGATTCGAGCTTCTCCAGAATGCACCGGCTCACCTCGCCGCATTCCGCTCTCGTCACAAAATCGGCGCTCATTGTGTCTGCCCAGCCTCCCCGGAGGTACTCCTCACACGCCGCCCGCCTGTTCGCCGCGTCGCCGCCTCGGCTCGTTCCCGGCTTGCTTCCCGCCGCCCGGTAGCGGCGGTTATCCCCTGCCAGAAGGCACTGACAAGCCGCTGGTACTCTGCTTCATCGCCGGCGGCAGCCGCCCGCTTCGCCGCCTTCTTCAAATCCCCCAGTGGCCCATCCTCCCAGATGTCAACCGGCCCCAGGAATGGATCAATGTCCTGCAATGTCGCCATTTTCAACGGCAACATCTGCCGCCATGCCTCCAAAGACAGAGCCGCCGTCGCGCTGAAGCCAAGCGACACCGGTACCCGTTGCTCTACGGCCTTCACATAGGCCGCCAACCCGTAGAACGGCAACCCGGCCAGACTCGCTCCGGTCAGAACCCCAAAACCACCTGCGGTCGGAACAGTCGAACCGACCATCGCCGTCCCAGCCAGTGTCCCGACCACCGGCAAGCCTTCATACCCCGTGGCGACAACAGACGGCACAATCCCCGCCACAGGCAGGTTCTCTGTCCCGACCGCGGATAAACCGCCGAACCGCGCCAGATCAGGGACGTGTTCCACCAGGCCAGTCACCTTTGCCAAGCCCGGCGCCGCGGGCACGTTTCCCGCAACCGAACCCGCGATCCTGGCCATGACAGCATACTCACCAACCCCATCGGCCGCCCGGATACTAGAACACTGAGCCATGGACGCATAACCAGGCGTTCCATCGGGGACAGCGAGGACAGCCGACATCTGACCGATCGGCGGCGCAGCGCATACAACTGCCGCTGCGCCGCCCATCCAGGCAACCGCCATAACGTCACACGCCAGCACCGGCGCCTGAAACAGGGGCGTCCACCCGGCCATCGCCGTGGGGACCGCGACCGCATGCGGCAAACCCGCTGCGGCCGCAGTCCCCCATCCGGCCAGCATCACCAGGGCGAACAGACGGTTCATTTCACCGCGACCTTGCCGTCGTTGTACTCCGTCACAAACCGGTTGTATTCCTCAACCCCCAGGACTACGGAGATCTTGCCCAGGTACGCCTGCCCGTCCGTGTCGCCGGTCATTATCGTGGCCTGCCAGGGCGCAATGGTCTTCCGCAGGCTGGACCGGTCCACGTCCGGAATGTCCACATCCAGCGCCCTCAGCGCGGCCTCCAGCCCTTGGCACTCCGGAGCATTCAGCGCCTTCACAACGGGCTCCACTTTCTCGACAAGCGGGTTCACGTTGTTCTTGGTCACAAAACTCCGTCCCTCAGCCCTGAGCTTCAGCCGCCCCAGCCGCACAACATGCTGCTTGATCGCGTCCTTGATCTGCCCGGCCTCCGGCATCGACATCACGTCCGGCGCCAACAGAACGCGCACCGCCTCCGCAATTCGATCAGGCGCCGTCACGCCGGTGCCGGTAACGATGTCGTTGACCCACCTCTCTCCGGCCACCACCCGCATGTCCATACCCGGCGTAGCGACTACCGCTTGCTCCAGAGCCGCCTTGAATTCTCCCCGCTCGGCCGCCGGGAACAACCCCACGACGGCCCTCGGGAATGAGGACATGTTGAACGCCGGCTCTTTCTGCGACAGGATCGCCTCCTTGATCTTCTCCATGGACCCGCGCGACAAGGGCATCGTGTTCCCCATCGCCTGCGTCAGCAGTCCCCAGGACTTCGCCTTCAGGCACGCCGAAACCACGGCATCCTCATCCATGGTCAGGATCGCCTTCCTGTCCGCTTCCTCAGCGATGAAGTAGTTCGCCTTCAGCACCGCATCGGACAGACTCAGATCCTTGACTCCCGGCTTAAGCTTCAGGGTTCCCCCGAAAGCTGCCCCCGCGCATACACCAACCGCCACCATACCGATCACTACGTTTCCCAACTTCATGCTACCCCTCTTCCTTTCCGTCCCATCACGGGACAATTCTCTCTCTCCGCCACTCCGCCGGAACCACCGCGGTCCAGCGTTGCTTCGTCCCCGTCGCGTTCATCTCGAACCCGATCCCGTCATACCGCACATAACTCCACACCAGCTTCGTGTTCGTCGGCGACATCCACACCCGCCAATCAACGCTGCACTCGTGCGACGGCAACACGATCGCAGCCCTCACCTCCGAGTTCACCGGATCGATCAACTGACTGCATATGCTGATCGGGTGTCCGGCCTTCTGCCACTTGCGCACGTCCGGCGCGTAGTCGTCCGTGTAGTAGATCCACACGTTCGTGTCCGTGGTCCACGCGTTCGTCCCGGAACTCATGATGTAGTAGCAGAGCGTCTCGAAGTTGTTCGTGCTCGCCTTGAGCTCGAAATCCGTCCATTGCCCGCCCAGCTCCAGCCGCAACACCGGATAGGTTTCCTCGACGACCTTCAACTCGTCCGGCGTCCCTTCCCAGGTGCTCGGCTTGCCGTCGAAGATCCAGCCGGCACGGCACGGCATCACACACATGCAGAGCAGAACAACTGAACCGATTCTCCACACTCCTCATGCTCCTCTCTGCGACCCGCGCCCACAACCCTTGCCCGCCGTAGCTTCAGCGGAGGCGGGTCAGTCCCCCCGCCGGGTCACCTGCACAACCCCATTCGTGACCGACGATCCAATGACCAGGGCATCCCCATACGAGAACGAGTAGTGACTGTCCGGCACCCAGACCACCGACGTGACGTTCGTGAACGTGCACCACCCGAGGACAATGTCCATGCCTTGACTCACACGCCGGACCTCTGCCGTCCCCGTGCTGGGCCCGGCGTACCGGAGCATCACAGCGACCGTGATCCAGGAACTGTTCGCCTGACTGTTCGAAACAACCACCGACCCGGTCCCGAGACTGTATGTCCGCGAGAAACCCTGCGCCGCGGCCGTCCCCGTAAGAACACAGACCGTCAGAAGGCCCAAGATTGCCGTTCGCACTCGCATCACCGCCCCCGCGTCCCATGCAGCACACGCGGAACCCGCGACAGGCCGGCCACATAGGACGGCGTCTTCGATAACGCCGCACCGTCCATCACCGCGTCGCTCACGTACAAACGCCGCAGATAGACCTGCGCGTTGCTGAACGCCGTTTGTGCAGAGAGGTTCACCGCCACCCCCATCTCCAACATCAGGTGGTAGAAAATCACCGTCATTGCGTGCGGAACGCACTGTTTCGGCAACAGGTCGTCACCATCCTCCAGGGTCACATTCGGGTTGGAGCCCAAAGCCCGCCTGAAGTCCTCCACAACCTGTCCGCCAAGCACACCCAATCGCCCGGCCTTCGACGGGAACGTCACAAGCCACTTGTCGTATGCCGTCCGGACTTCCGTCGGCATCGCGACCAGCACGTAGGCTTCCGTGCATGCGACCCATTCCATGGCAAACGCCGGCTCTCTACGAAGCCGCGATGTTCAACCGCACGCACGCGGCCGAGTTGGTCACCTTCACGTCTTCCGACCAGTCGAACTTCGCCACCTCGACGCGCCCGTCGTCGCGCATGTAGGACCCGGGCACCATGAACCTGTTCATGAGTCGGAACGTCTTCATGAAGCTCGGATCGCGCCTCGTCGGCGCGTCCTTGCGCGCGAAGATCAGGATTGTGCTGTCGAGCAGGAAACTGATGCTTTCGGCCTTCCCCTCGGGCGCCGTGTCGTAGATCATGTACGAGGTCTTGACATCCGGCGTCCCGATGAACATCTGACCCGCCAGTTCCTCAGTCGGCACTGCCAGCCCCAGTTTGCCGGACTCCCGTCCACTTCCGTTACCCACAACAAAGCGCCCGCGCACCTTGTCCTGGTTCTTGAAGATCTTCCAGGCTGTGGCGCCAAAGAGGACGCCAACCCCCATCAACGACCCATACTTGGCGGCCTTGATTACCGTCAAAACCGCATCGTCAACGTCCGCCACCGGATCGGCCGACGAGTTCCATGTCTTATTCGTCCCGGCGCCAACCGCCTCCAGTGCGGCGTTTATCACACCCGCCTCGTGAGAAAGCGCAGCCATCTCCGCCACCGCGGTCACGCCTTCCCTCAGCATGTCCTCCAAGCCCTCGGCCTCAAGCTGCTCCAGGTTGTCCACCGGATAGTCAAGGGCGTGCGGCTCGCAGTTGTAAGTCGCGTCAGTAGCCTCGAAGCGCAGTTCGGACGCGCGCCCGCCCAGCGTGCGCAGCGTGCTCGGGATCCGGAACCGGTTCTTCTCCGTGTACTTCTTGAACCGGCCCACACTCGTCGCCACCTCGACCGTCGGCGCCAGGAAGTCGGCCACCGGCATGATCGCGTCCTGCGCTGCCCCCTGCGCAAACTCCCTCAACGTCGGCGACGCACTGATCTCACTCAATCTGCTCATTTTGCCTCTCCTTCTCCATCCAATAACCCATCAACGGCCACCGTCTTCAGGGCGCTACCCGTACCCAGTCGTTGGTCGTCTTCCCCTTCGCCACCCAAACCGCGTTCGTCCCAGTCCCCGAACCGCCGAACAGCAACTGCCCGGCATACGCAGGCGTGTACTGACTCGCCACCGTGGTCACGTTCGTATCCCTCCGCACGGCCAGCCCGTTCGTCGTCACCACGGCCCGCATCGCCTCACGCCAGACATACTCCGGGTCTGCCGCCCGCGCCGGCCCCACCGCCAGCAACCCCAGAAGCGCCGCCGCCCCGACAACCGCCCAAGTCCATCTTGCCTTCATCGTCGTCTCCTTCGGTCCCTACTCGGTGACCGTGATGTTTCCAACCAACGCCGGCCGGGCCAGCACGAGTTGCCCATCCACTCCGGCTTCCTCCGCAATCGCCAGACCGCGATACGTCCCCGCAGTCGCCGGCAGCGCCCGCACCTTGCCCGCATCGCTTCCCGCGATCGCGGCCAACACCAGCACGTCGCCCGGATTGCAGGTTCCGCTCAGAGCCAACCGCACATTCCGCTCCGACTGGAGCGGCCGCACCGAGACCAGCTCCGCATCCGCGCCGCCTTCAATCACCAGGTAAAGCGCATAATCCGAGATCGCCGCCGGCAACTTCACCTCCGGAACCCCGGTATCGTGGGTCATCTTCACCAGACGACCCTCCATGCCCGTCAGGCTCTCGCCCGCGAGAACCCGAATATCACCAACCCTCGTGTTACTCTGACTCATCGCTCAGTCTCCTTCCGACTCGTTTCGAGTCGCCGCGCCGTAGCCCGGTCCTCCGGGCGAAGGCGGGTCAGCCCGTTACCCCTCCAGAATCTCCTTTTCCGCCCTCCGGAACGCGGTCGAGAAAGGCACCTTCTCCGCCTTGCAGATCTCGTGCGCCCGGTTCCTGATCTTGGCCGCCCGCGTGTCCGAACCGGTTGCCCCTCCGCCCTGTCCCGGAATCACAGGCCGCGCCGTCGCCCGGTTGTGCAACGGCCGCCGCGTCTGCGTCCCCGCATCCGCTCCAGCCTCTTGCCCCTTCGCGCTTGCCGTTTTCCCCCCAGCGCGCAACGAAGCGATGTCCGCGAGCGCAGTCAACGCCGCCTCTCTGTTCTCCAGCAATTGCTCCGCCCAGAACCCCTTGGAACCCTCGCTGATCACTCCATCGAACTCGGCCAGATGCCGGTTCACGATCTCGTCCTCGACTCCCTTCAGTTCTTGCTGAAGAGCATCCCGTTCCTCCTGCGCCTGCTTCAGCGAGTTCTGCAGGTCGGCCACGGCCGTCAGGCCGGGCAAACCCTGCATCTTCTCCAGGATCACGTCCTCGGTCGCGTCACCCGGAAGCCCCATGTGATTCGTCAACTTCTCGATCACTCTCTTCATCGGTTCGATCTCCTTGCTTCGCTCACACGCCCTTGCCCCGCGGTGTGCCGAAGGCTCTGCTGCGGGAGCTCCAATAGATCCACGCCAATCAACTGGCTCCCCATTCTGACTCCTGAATTCTGACTCCTGACTCCTGTTTGAAAGGGCCATCAGCCCTTTCAAATTCGGGTCATTCGTCACGGCCGCGTTCAGCAACCGCACCGGCCGCACACGCTGCATTCCCTGCCCTGAGCCTGCCTGCCCTGAACTTGCCGAAGCGGTCGAAGGGCCAAGGTCAACGCAGTCACTTCGCGCCCAAACCGGCGACAGAAACCGATACCTCCCGCCCTTGACGGCCGCCTCGCCCACGTCACTCCATCTGATCTTCGCCCAGAGCCCTGCTCCCTGGTTCGGTAGGGCGCGACCGCCGGGCGCGCCGTCCGATACGTCCGATACGTCCGATGCGTCCGATGCGTCCGACTTCTCCCCCCGCGCCTCCACCCCCACAATCCACCCAGCCGCCTCCGACCTCGCCCGCTCATCCAGCGAGAAATGATCGAAATCCACCAGCAACCCGGCGAAGCGTTCCG
>Ga0194113_10000903_pt1 | contig 40292 bp, 27 predicted proteins | sample TA2MahC200mmetaG_FD_146193 | JGI IMG/M metagenome (GOLD analysis project Ga0194113, IMG submission 146193) | Freshwater microbial communities from Lake Tanganyika, Tanzania - TA2015017 Mahale Deep Cast 200m | ecosystem: Environmental > Aquatic > Freshwater > Lake | place: Tanzania: Lake... | reverse complement strand
CTCCCGTCGGCGCGCCCTGCGCCAAGCCACCCTCGCCACCACCCTCGGCGCGCTCGGCGGCGGCGGGGCGCTCTCCGCCCTCCCACAAGCTCACGCCGCCGATGAACCCGCCCGCCGACCCGACCGACCCGACCGGCTGAACGTCCGCGATTTCGGCGCTGCCGGCGACGCCAAGACCGACGATACTGCCGCCTTTCGCGCGGCGCTCAAGGCGGCCGCCGCGCAAGGGGGCAACGCCGTGTTCCTGCCGCCGGGCAATTACCTCATCGCGGATACGCTCGACGTCCCCGAAAACGTCGTGCTCGAAGGGGTGTTCCGCGCTCCAACCGCGCGCACCCAGAATCGGGGTAGCACGCTTCTGGCAGTCGCCGGGGCGGGCCAGGCCGACGGCACGCCCTTTCTCACGCTCCACCAGAATTCCACCCTCTGCGGCCTCACCGTCTTCTACCCGGAACAAAAGCAAGCCAACCCACCCGTGCCCTATCCCTGGACCGTTCGCGGCATCGGCGACAACTGCTCGCTGGTGGATGTGCTCCTAGTCAACCCCTACCAGGCGGTCGACTTCGGAACGCGCCCGGCCGGCCGCCACGCCATCCGCGGCCTCTACGCGCAACCCCTCTACCGCGGGATCTTCATCGACCAATGCTTCGATGTCGGGCGCGTTTCGGACGTCCATCTGTGGCCCTTCTGGGGCGGTTGGGAGGGTGCACTCGGCCAGTTCACCCGCGAACAAGGCATCGCTTTCATCCTGGGGCGCACCGACTGGGAATACCTGTTCAATTGCTTCTGCATCGGCTTTAACGTCGGCTTCCAGTTCGTCAAAACCAAGGCCGGATCCCCAAACGCCGTGCTCACCCAGTGCGGCTCGGACATCGGCCCCACGGCCGTCCGCATCGAAAGCGTCCAGGATCACGCGGGCGTCTCCTTCGTCAACGGCCAGTTCATGGCGGGCATCGAAATCCAGGAAACCAACCGCGGCCCCGTCAAATTCACCGCCTGCGGCTTCTGGAATATCCCCACCACCGATTTCCACGCCCGGCTCGCGGGCACTGGACACACCACGTTCAACGGGTGCCATTTCGTCGGGTGGGCCCGGAAAGACCCACAAGCGCCCTGCATCCACGCCCAGCGCGGCGGCGTCACCATCGCCGCTTGCGACTTCGCCTCCCGCAACAAAACCCAGGTCTTGCTCGAGAAAGACATCGACGCCGCCTTGATCTTCGGCAACCGGCTCCGCGGCCAGGACCGCATCGTCAACCAGGCCGGCGATCGAGCCCAGATCGCACTCAACGTCGTGTCCCAGACCTAACCGAGGCCGACGTCTGAACGCGCCGACGGCGCCCAACCCGACCGCGTCCGACCCGATGGTGATCTCTTCATTTCGACAGTGTTTTAGTAGTTGACAGACTTGTTCCGCCGGCAGCGAGAAGAAGCCGGCCCCAGGCCATCTGACCTAGGCCCGCGCCCCATCGATTCTTGCGTCCTCCCGCTGATACGTTCATTCCGACAGTGTTTTAGTAGTTGACACGGTTGGGTGCGCCCAGCAGGAAGCTCAGCACGAACTGTCTTGGGCCGGTCACCCGCCACTTCGCCACCCCTTCACCCCCCTTTTGGCTGCGGCTTGTTCAACACTGTTTTGGTCCAAATTCGGCTCAAATTGGGCTTGCCAAGCTGGCGCAGGCCGCAATAGGCTCAGCCGCAATTGGCCGGTTGGACATATACACGTAAGTTTGAACGAAGTCGGTTCGCACTGACGCAGTGACCAGATGCTTATGAAACAACCCATAACAAACACCTCGCGCTCAACGATTACGGTCGCGCTGTCGCTCTCGGTCGCCCTGGCCGCTCAGGTGGCCACCGCTCAAGTCCTACTCAATGTCGTCGAAACCGGAGGCGACAATGAACCGACCGACACCATCTTGGCCAAGTGGAGCGGCCAAACGTGGAACGCTACCGTCAACAATGAACCGATCCCGGGCATCACGATCGGCACTCCGTACACCGCCGGCGTATTTGGCAGCGGCGCTCCGGCCTACGTGGATCGCAACCACCGCTACTGGGACGACCCCGGCACCGGTACGTTCTCAGCTCTGGCGGTTCCCGCCTACCTCGTGGGCCACGAGTACATCATGTCCGGCAACGATAATCGTGACAACGCCGGATACCGGTTGGACCTGACTCTCAGCGGCTCCGCCCGGGTCCTGATGCTCATCGACAACCGCCTGTCGGACGTTGACGCTTTGAACCCGCCAACCTTTGGCCCCACCAGCATGCAGTGGATCTTGGACGACGGCTGGCTGCCGACCGCCAACGGTCTGAACCGATGGGCCGATACCTCGCGACCGGACGAAGTGCCCATCGACGAAGGCGCCGACGGCTCGATCAACCAGTACTTCTCGGTGTATTACAAGGACGCTACTGGCGGCTCGATCAGCTTGTTCCAGGCCGACAACGCCGGCCGGAACATGTATGGGGTGGTGGTGGTGCCCGAGCCCTCGACCTGGGCGCTACTCGGCCTGGGCGGCTTGGCTCTGTTCTGGGGTAGCCGTGGACGTCGTTCCTAGACGGAGACCCTAACTCCTTTGTTGAAACCCGCAGGCGGGCGTTTCGCGCCCGCCGTTTTTCGTTTGCCGCACAGGTCAGCCGGACCCGATCGAGTTCGCGCCGATCGAGTTCGGGCTTGCGTTGGTCTGGTCCGCCCGGCATGGTCGCCGGCCGCGGTTTGCTGCAGGATCAGGGGGCAAATCGGCGGGGACCAACCATGAGCGATCTGTTGTGGCATGTGGCCCATACCCGGCCACGGTGTGAGAAGAAACTGGTGCAGTACTGCGAGCGGGAAGGGTTTCAGACGACACTCCCGCTTTACCGCAGCGTCAAGAAATACCGAGGCAAGAAACTGGTCTTCCTGAAACCCCTCTTCCCCGGCTACGTCTTTCTGCAACTCCTCCAGGCGCACCGCCAGAAGGTCTACCAGAGCGATTACGTGGCGAACCTGCTCGATGTGCCGGACCAGGCCGAGTTCGCCGAACAGTTGGAGGACATCCTCACGGCGCTGGACACCGAACTCGAGATTCGCTTGGCCCCGACCATCGGCGAAGGCTGCCGCGTGAAGATCAAGTCCGGCCCCCTCCAAGGCATGGAGGCGTGGGTCGAGCGTCGCTCGGGCATGGCCGAGGTGCTGCTGCGCTTGGATTTCATCGGTCAAGCCGCCGCCGTCAAGATCGACGCCACCGAACTCGAGCTGATCTGACCGCCGCGCTGGGCCACCAACCGCAGCCCGGCACAACCACCTCGCTGGCGGGTGGCCGCCATGGCCTCGATCCCGCAACGGTCGTCGATCAAGGCCAACCCCACCCCGCTGCAACCCTCACGCCCTTTCGGTCCGCCGCCCTCGGCCTTACGGGCGAGCCGCAACCCCAGCCGCCACCGGCGCGAGCGGTGTGCCACCCAGTTGCGGCGGATAGAAGTAACCCATGGTTTGGACCGCCACATCCGTACGATAGAGCCGGTCCTGTAACAGGCAGACGCGGCGGGTGTTGGCGGGCACCGTCGTGCTGTAAATCCTCAACTCACCGTCCAGGCTGGTGACCACCTCCTCCCGCCAGTCACCGAGGCAATCGGCGATCGCCACGACCCGACCCTCGATGGTACCGATAGCTTTCCGCGGGTACTCGTACAGCTTACCGCCAGTCACGTACACCTTGGATGGGCCTGCTGTCCAGTAGATCGCTTTGGGCGAGAGGTCGCCCAGCGATTGATCCGACAACCGGCCGCCGGCGGCGCTGTAAAGCCAGTAGTTGGACCCGTCCTTTTCGCCCGCGTAACACTCGAGGCCCGGTTGGCTGGGGTCAATGTCGCCCACCATTCCCTGTCCATGCACGTGCTTGGTCTGGCCCTGGTAGCCCCACAGGATCGCGCCTGTCCGGGCGTCGACCAGGCAGACCTTGTTACGTGGCCCCCCCGGCTCGATCCCGTAGAAGATCTCGAGCCCGGGCCGCGCAGGATCGATGTCGGCCACATAACAGATGTCCGGGTGCCCCAGCCCCGTGGTCCATAAACCGCGCCCGTCATCGTCCAGCACAGCCGAGCCCAGGATGACTTCGTCGCGGCCGTCGCCGTCCACGTCGGCGGCGTGCAATCCGTGCATCCCCTGGCCGCGGTAGCTGGCGTACTCGCCTGCAGCCTCCCAGGCCCACCGGAGCGTTAGCGACGGATCGTACGCCTGAACCTTGATGATCCGGTACGTGCCGCGCACGACCGTTAGGTGCGGCCGCTGCCCATCCAGGTACGCCACGCCCAGTAAATTGCGGCAGTAATAGTTATAATCGTCAAAACCCTCCCGGCTCGGCCACGGCAACTTGGCCACCACCTCGCCGGTGCGCCCATCCAGCTTGACCAGGTATTCGGGCCCGGAGCGGACGTGGCCCGTGGGTTCGCGAGGATCGCCTTCCCCCGCCTTGGTGTACACCTCGGCGCAACCGTCGCCGTCCAGATCGTAGACAACGATCGGCGAGTACCAGATCCCTTGCTCGATGGCCCAACCCATATCGTAACGCCACAGGAACCGGCCGTCGTGCCGGTACGCCTCCAACCGATAGGTGCCCTCGCTCTTCTTCCAGTACCCAGGCTGCTGGTAGGGATCCGTGTTGAAGTCGGGCTGCTTTACCAAGTAATCCAACGCTCCGTCGCCGTCGAAGTCGCCCCAACCGACCTTTTGGGCGCGGTGGTTGCCCTCGAGCCGGAGCGGAAGGTAGCCGCGCACAATCCCGGGCGCTTGGGCCCACCCCACCGCTTCGCCACCCGTCCCCCCTCCCACACGTTCGACCCGGTAGTGCCATTCCCCAGCACCGGCGTCCGCGTCGGAAAAGTCGCACGAGGCCGTGATCGGCTGGGCATTGAGCCTCTCGCCCCGCTCGTTCGGGCCGCGCGCGCGGAAGACATCGAAACCCGCCGCGGGTGGATCGCTCGCCAACAGCCGCCACCCCACATAGACTTCCCGTTCACCGGTCCGCAACGCCACCACCCCGCGATCGAGACGCTCGGCCGCTTGCGCCCCCCACGGTTGCCCAAGCCAAAACAGACTAGAGGCCAGCGTCACCCCTAAAGAAACGGTGCGCCTGCGCTGCGAGATCAGGTGGTTCATCAGGGCGCCTAGCCTCCCAGAGTTGAGCCGGCAGTTCAAGCCCAGCGATCCCCTCAGTCCGCCGCCTGCGACGATGTGCACCCGAGCGCAGTCGTTCAGCACTTGGCGCTCTTGCGCTTCCTTCCGATCGTCCCCCGCGCCTGCGCCTTCCTGATGTAATCCGGGGCAAAGGGCACTTGGCAGGCCGTGTTGCCCATATCCACCTCGACCCGCCCAATCCGCTCCGCGAAGGCCAGCGCCGTGCCGGTGAGCGGCGCCACGAACACCCCCACGGCGATGAGGAAGCCGTTCATTTGGTAGCGCACCCCGTTCGGTGCCTCGTGGATCGTGCACGCCACCCGCTCCAACAAACGCTCGAGTGCCGGCAGATCCAACGCCGCATCGGGCTTGACCGATACCCAGCCTGTCAACGTCGCCCACCCGGCTTCGGCTACGCCGCTCTGGCGCGACTCGATCCATTCCAGCGCCAGCGACCAGCCATGCGGGCTGCCCGCCGCTACCCACGGCACCGCCGAACACACCAACGGCCCGCCCTCGGCATGCTTCACCCAATGGCGCAGGTCGCGCTTGGTCATCCGGGCGTCATCGGCGATCAAGCCAGCCAAGTACATCGCGTCATACACGCCCGAGTCGTAGAGCTCGAGCGCCAACGGGTAGTCCCGCTTGACGCGTTTCTGGATCTTCTTCAGCTCGGAAATCTTGACGCCGAAACACGGCTCGCGCACGCCGTGGTTGAGCAGCACCTTCTTGTAGCTGGCTTGGCCAAGCGCCTCCAATTCTCTCAGAATAGACGTTGCAGTCATCGTGCTTCCGAAATCCGCGCCCGACGCCTCGGCAGCGGCCACCGTCCGTTCGCCGCGCCCGACCGTCACGTTCTTGCCGATCCTGTATTACTCATGGGTCACTGAGGTGGACTACAAGTCGGCGGTAGGGCGCGCAGTCCTCTGCGCGCCGCGGCTCCCTGTGTCCACGGTGTGGTTTACGGCGCGCAGAGGACTGCGCGCCCTGCTGGCAATGTGTCGTCTATCCCGGAGTCTCATCAGTATTCTCATCCGTACCGGCCGACGAAGCGTACCCCACCGGACTTCTCTTGTCGAATCGCACCAGCTCAACCAAGCCAAGGCAAGGCCGGTCAGCACCCCCCTGCCGCGCTCCGCGCCACCGCGCCGTGGCCTCGCTCGACCGTGGCGCCTTTCCCCTCCCCCTGCCCTTGCCGCGGCATTCGTCCCCCCCTTTGTCGTCCACCCTTTCGCGTTGTCTTTCTCCTCCCCCTCTGGCTACATCTCCGCTCATGAATTCCCAGCCCCAGCCGTCGCCGTCTCGAATCGCCGCAGTCAATCGCCGCCGCTTCCTTTCGGCTGCCGCCACCCTCCCCCTGACCCTGAGCGTCGTCGCTCCCCGCATCCTGGGCCGCGGCGCCGAGCCGCCCCCGAGCGAGACCCTGAACATCGCCGGGATCGGCATGGGCGGGATGGGCACCGGGGACATTCGGAGTGTCGCCAGCCACAATGTCGTGGCCCTGTGCGACGTCGACCAGCACGCCTTGGAGCGCAACGCCAAGCAATTCCCCAAGGCGCAGCTCCACCGGGATTTCCGCCGAATGCTCGAGGCCCAGAAGGACATCGATGCCGTCATGATCGCCACGCCGGATCACCAGCACGCCGTCGCCAGTGTGCTGGCCATGAAACTGGGCAAACACGTCCACTGCCAGAAGCCGTTGACGCACTCGGTGTACGAGGCGCGCCTGATGGCCCAAGTCGCCCGAGAAACCAAAGTCGCAACCCAAATGGGCAACCAGGGTCAAGCCGGCGAAGCGCCACGGCTCATCTGCGAAACCATCTGGTCCGGGGTCATCGGCACCGTGCGCGAGGTTCACGGCGGCTCCAATCGTTACCCGCCGATATCGCCCCGCGGCATCCGCCGGCCCCAAGAACGCCCCCCCGTCCCTCCCCAACTGAACTGGGACTTGTGGCTGGGTCCTGCGCCCGAGCGCCCCTATCATCCTTGCTATCATCCCTTCGCCTGGCGTGGTTGGTGGGACTTCGGCACCGGCGTGTTGGGCGACATCGGTTGTCACCAATTCTCGGCCGTGTTCAAAGCCCTCAAGCTCGGCCACCCAGCCTGGGTCGAGGCCTCCTCGTCCAACCACCAATGCCCACCCGAAATCGCGGACGAGACCGCCCCATTGTCCTCGATCACACGCTGGCATTTCCCAGCCGAAGGCGATCGTGCCCCCGTCCAACTCACCTGGTGGGACGGCGGCCTCAAACCGGAGCGTCCCCCTGAGCTGGACGCCAACGCCAGCTTCGCCGAGGGCGACTGGCTCATGATCGTGGGGGATAAGGGCAAGATGTACGGCCACCGCGTCATCCCGGTGGCTTGCGCCCGCGAACTGGGCGATCCGCCGCGAGTCCTCACCCGTTCGCCCGGCCACTATGAGGAATGGTTACAGGCCTGCAAAGGCGGCCCCCCGGCCGGCTCGAACTTCATCGACCACGCCGCGCATCTGGCCGAGGTCGTTCTCCTCGGCAACATCGCCATCCGCTCAAAAATCCGCCTCCTCTGGGATGGCCCGAAGCTGCGCTTCACCAACTCCGAGGAAGCCAACGCGCTCATCCATCCGCCTTACCGAGCCGGCTGGAGTGTGTCGTCCTAGACCCGAAGAAGGCGAACACCACGTCCGCCTGGGTGCGTTTGAGCCAGTCGTCCGGGCTGCCGAAACCCTCGGACCGCAGCCGCACCGTCAGTTCGTCCCCAGCAAACCCCAGGTTGCGAACGACCAACTCATGTTGCGGAAACCGGGTATGGATCAGCGATTCGAGCCAACCGGAGTGCTGCATCCGATCCGCCAGCGTGTTGCCAACGATGCAGATGTGGTCACCGGGCCGCAGCTCGATTCGGGGTGCACTAGCAGCCCGAGTCGCCAACCCCAAACTCGAACCCATGACCGCCGCCAGCGCCACACCCAGGCCGACGCGCCGTCCCGACGCACCCACCGCCCCGGCGCTCCGGCTGCCCCGGCCCCAAATCGGCACGCCGGACTTCATCTCATTCGACCTCGTAATACGCGCGTTCACTGATGCTTGGTATCAGTTCCCTCCGTCACTGACGAGTGGTTTCTCGCCTCCACCCCCGACGACCGCTCGCGTGCTCCCTCAGCGGCTGCCACAGGGGCGGGCGCGGGGAATCGGCTTTACCTCGCGCCGCCTGCCGGGCACGGTGACTGGGCGATGAAGCGACGAGAGTTCCTTGGGTTGGCTGGCAGCGGGGTCGCGGCCAGCCTCGTGCCCCCGCGACTCGAGGGGGCGAACCCCGCTCATCTCGGCGCCGGCGCGGCGATGAGGGTCAGACCCTTCGAGCTGGAGGAAGCGAGCCTCGCCGAGCTGGCGGCGGGTCTGGAAACCGGCCGGTACACGGCGGCCTGGCTGGTGCGGAAATACCTGGCGCGAATCGAACAGGTCGACCGGCGCGGCCCGGCGCTCAACGCGGTCATCGAGTTGAACCCGGATGCCCCGGCGATCGCTCGCGAACTCGACCGGGAACGCAAGGACCAAGGGCCGCGCGGGCCGTTGCACGGCCTCCCCATCCTGCTCAAGGACAACATCGATACCCACGACCGGATGCACACCACGGCCGGTTCACTGGCGCTGGCAGCGTCGATCGCGGCGCGGGATTCGTTCGTGGCTGAAAAGCTGCGCGCCGCCGGCGTGGTCATCCTGGGCAAGACGAACTTGAGCGAGTGGGCCAACTTCCGATCGAACCGATCGACCAGCGGCTGGAGCGGTCGCGGCGGCCTGACGCGCAACCCCTATGTCCTGGACCGGAACCCCTCCGGCTCGAGCTCGGGCTCGGCGGTGGCCGTGGCCGCGAATTTGTGCGCGGCGGCCATCGGCACGGAGACAGATGGGTCGATCCTCTCGCCCGCATCCTACTGCGGCATCGTGGGGGTGAAACCGACGCTTGGCCTGATCAGCCGCACGGGCATTATTCCCATCGCGCACAGCCAAGACACAGCGGGTCCCATGACGCGCACCGTGACGGACGCGGCCATCCTGTTGCACGCGTTGGCCGGCCCCGATCCGCGCGACCCAGCTACCCGCGAGAACCCGGCGTCCACCCCGCCAGACTACACCCAGTGCCTGGATCCGCACGGACTGCGCGGGGCGCGGCTGGGCGTCGCCCGCAAGTTCTTCGGCTCGCACGCGACGCTTCAATCGCTGCTCGATGAGGCACTGGCCACGCTGAAGGCCCTAGGCGCCGAGTTGATCGACCCCGCCGACTTGCCTTCGCACGGGAAGTTCGGCAGTGCCGAGTTCGAAGTGTTGTTGTACGAGTTCAAGGCGGACTTGAACGCCTATCTGAGCGGCCTCGCGCCGCATGTGCCGGTTCATTCGTTGCCGGAGTTGATCGAGTTCAACGAACGCCACGCGGCGCGCGAGCTGCCCTACTTCGGCCAGGAAACCCTCCACCGGGCCGAGGCCAAAGGTCCGCTCACCGAACCGGCATACCTCGAGGCCCTGGCGACCTGCCGCCGCCTGGCGCGAGATGAGGGCATCGATGCGATCATGAATGCGCACCGACTCGATGCCCTCGTCGCTCCCACGACCGGCCCAGCCCATGTCACGGACCTGGTGCATGGCGACCGCGGCACCGGTGGGAGCACCTCGCCCGCGGCCGTGGCCGGTTACCCCAGCGTCACCGTGCCTGCGGGTTGGGTGGCCGGACTACCGGTCGGGCTCTCCTTCTTCGGCCGCGCGTGGGGCGAACCGGTCTTGCTCAAGTTCGCGTTCGCCTTCGAACAGGCCACTCGGTTTCGCGCCCCGCCGCGGTTCTTGCGCGGGGTCTTGCCGCGCCAGTGACGAATGCAGCCGAGCTCGCCTCAGGCCGATCCGCACTGACCCTCTCCTCTCCACCATGACCCCAAGACACCTGATGAACTCGAACCTAATCCCCCCTACCGCGGTGGCGTTCGCCGTCGCTCTCCTCCAGGTTACCCACGCCCAGCCCGAACGGTTGCCACCGCTTGCGTCGCCCGGCCAGGGCCCCTATCTGAAGGGCGAACTCATCTATCCCCTCGACAACAAGCCGACGCCCCAATGCCACGCCTCGACTCTGGCCGAGACTCCCGCCGGCCTGGTGGCCGCCTGGTTCGGCGGCCAACACGAAAAGCATCCCGACGTGGGGATCTGGCTCTCCCGGCACGACGGCGCGAGTTGGTCGAAAGCCACCGAGGTGGTCAACGGCTCCGAAGGCGAAGCGCAGAATTACGCCTGCTGGAACCCGGTGCTCTTTCAACCCCGCACCGGTCCGCTGCTGCTGTTCTACAAGGTCGGCCCCTCGCCCAGCACTTGGTGGGGGATGTTGGTGACCAGCTCCGACCAAGGCCGAACGTGGTCAACGCCCCGAAAGCTCGGCCGCCACGACGCGATCGGTCACCTGCTCGGGCCGGTGAAGAACAAACCGGTTCAACTGGCCGACGGCGCCATTCTTTGCCCCTCGAGCACCGAGCACCAGGGTTGGCGGGTCCACTTCGAGCTCACCCGCGACCTCGGCCAGAGCTGGCAGGTCATCGGGCCCATCCACGACGGCCGCGACTTCGGCGCCATCCAACCCAGCATCTTGACCTACCCCAATGGCAGGTTCCAGATCCTCTGTCGCAGCCGGCAGAACGTCGTGGCCCAGAGCTGGTCGGAGGACGGCGGCCAGACCTGGGGACCCATGACCGCCACGGTTCTCCCCAACCCCAACGCCGGCACCGACGCCGTCACCCTCGCTGACGGCCGCCAACTGCTCGTCTACAACCATACCACCCGCAGCCAGCCTTTCCCCTCGGGCCGCAACATGCTGAATGTCGCCCTCTCGCGGGACGGCAAGGACTGGCGGCCGGTCCTCACCCTCGAACGCGAGCAAGGCGAGTTTTCTTACCCCGCCGTCATCCAGGCGGCGGACGGCAAGGTCCACATCGCCTACACCTACCTGCGCCAGTCGGTGAAACATGTCGTGCTCGCACCCGACAGGCTCCTCGGCCCCTGAATTCGATCGACTTCCCGCCCAGCGCGCCCTCCCTCCCCTCCCGCAGGATGCCCACCGCGCTCACCCTGCCGGGTGACGCCGCCAACTGCGGCTCCCTTCCCTGGTGTCACTCATGTCAAGTTCTTTGATCCTGTCTTATTGCTCCACAGGGTGAGGGCCCCGACCGCGGTCCCTTCCTGGCGCTCACGTCCAGAGCACGCGGACACCAGACAGTGAGTGTCGTGTCAACAATTAAAACCCTGTCAAATTAGAGCCTTCAGCCTTCTGCGGTGCGCCCCAAAGATTCGCCAAGTGCTTCTCCCGCAATCGGCCCGTGCGGCCCTCAGAGCCCGGAGCTCCCTGCCAGCACTCCACATCCATTGGAGTTCAGGAAGCTTGAACGCCAGGTCCCCTACCGTCACCCTGGACAGGTGACAACCATCCGTCAAACGCGCTCCGCCGGCCTCCTGCCCCTGACCCTGGCCGGCCACGACAGAACCGAGGCCACCCCCAGCGCCGCCTCAAGCCTTCGAGCCAGGGGAGCGAGCTTAGCCGCCGTGCGGTTGGCCGTGCTGCTGGCGCTCGCGTTGGCCAACTCGATCCAGGCGGCCGAGTTCTTCGTTAGTCCAAGCGGGCGCGACACCGATCCCGGAACGCGCACCCAACCATTTGCCACGCTCGCCCGGGCGCAGCAGGCCGCGCGCGCTTTGGCGGGCCAAACCGCCGTCACCATCACCCTGCGCAACGGGACCTACTACCTGCCCGAGCCTTTGGTGTTCACCGGCGCCGACTCCGGCACAGGTACGGCCCCGGTCGTTTATCAGGCCTTTGCGGGTGAGGAGCCCGTCCTCAGTGGCGGGTTGCGGCTCGAGCTGAAATGGGAACCGTTCACGAACGGCATCTGGCGGGCGGCGCTGGCCTCATCCGACCTGCGAGCTCAAGCCTCCGGCCTCGCCTTGGACCAACTCTTCGTCAATGGCCAACGCCAGCCCATGGCGCGCTATCCCAATTACGGTCCCCAGGCCCAGTACTTTCAAGGTTACGCCAGGGACTGCTCGGCGCCGGAGCGGGTGGCCCGCTGGGCGCAGCCAGCCGGGGGTTTTCTGCACGCCATGCACCGCTCCCTCTGGGGCGACATGCACTGGCAAATCACCGGTAAACGCGCCGATCACACCCTGGATTTGCTGGGCGGTTGGCAAAACAACCGGCAGATGGGCGCCCACGCCGAATACCGCTTCGTCGAGCACATCTTCGAGGAACTCGATGCCCCCGGCGAATGGTTCCACGATACCCATTCCAACACCCTCTACTACTATCCGCTGCCCGGGCTGGACCTGGCCTCGGCCACCATCGAAGGCGTGCGCTTGCAGCAGTTGGTCGAGTTCCGCGGCACTCGCCAGGCGCCCGCCCGCCTCATCACCCTGCGCGGCCTCACCTTCCGGCACGCCACCCGCACCTTTATGGACAACAAGGAACCGCTGCTCCGGAGTGACTGGACCACCAGCCGCAGCGGCGCGATCTATTTCAGCGAGTCCGAGGATTGCACCATGCGCGATTGCGTGATCGACCAGGTGGGCGGCAACGGCGTCTTCGTCGATGGCTACAACCGGCGCCTGGCGATTGTCGGGTGCCGCATCGCCGAGGCGGGTGCCAGCGCGATCAGTTTCGTGGGGCGTCCCGCGGCGCTGCGCTCGCCCCTCTTCGAATACCATCAGACGCAAACCCTCGCTGCCATGGACCCGACGCCCGGCCCGCAGACCCCAGACTACCCGGCCGATTGCCAGGTCGAAGATTGCCTGATCTACCGCACCGGGCGCGTCGAGAAGCAAACCGCCGGGGTTAATATCGCCATGGCCGAGGCCATCACCGTGCGCCACTGCAGCATCTACGATTGCCCCCGCGCCGGCATCAACATCTGCGACGGCGCCTTCGGCGGGCACCTGATCGAGTTCAACGATGTCTTCGACACGGTCAAGGAAACCGGCGACCACGGCTCCTTCAACAGTTGGGGGCGCGACCGCTTCTGGCATCCGGACCGGGCCGTGACCGCAGCCTGGGTGCGGGAGCACCCGGACATGCCCCGCTGGGACTGCCGCCGGCCCATCGTCCTCCGCAACAACCGCTGGCGCTGCGACCACGGCTGGGACATCGACCTGGACGATGGCTCCAGCCACTACGAGCTGTACAACAACCTCTGTTTGGCCGGCGGGATCAAACTGCGCGAGGGCTACTTCCGCCAGGTCTCCAACAACATCACCGTCGACTGGACCTTTTGCCCCCACGTCTGGTACCCGGACTCCCACACCACCTTCACCCGGAACATCGTCTGGGAAGACCGCTATCGGCCCGCCGGCATGCGATCGACCGACCAAAGCCACGGCATCGATCACAACCTCGTGCACCAACCCGGCGCCGCCGCGCGACCGGCGATGGGCCTCCAGCAGTTCGGCGGCGACCGCCATTCCCTCGTCGCCGACGCCCAGTTCGTCAACCCTGCCGCCGGCGATTACCGAGTCCAAGCAGGCTCGCCCGCGCTGAGCCTCGGATTCACCAACTTTCCCATGGACCAATTCGGGGTCCGATCGCCCGCCCTGCGCCGGCTCGCCAAGACGCCGCCTTTGCCCGGCACACTAGCCGCCGCACGCATCCGCAGCGGCGGTTGGGACCGCAAGTACAGCGTGCCCAAGACTGCCGTCTGGCTGGGCGCAACCCTCAAGAACCTCGGCGACCTCGCCGAACGGTCGGCCGTGGGCTTGGCCGACCCGGGCGGTGTGCTGGTAGTCTCAGTACTCGCAGACTCGGTTGCGGCCCGAGCCGGCCTGCGCGAGAACGACGTCATCCGCGCTTGCGGTGGCGAGCGCGTCGACAACCTGGAGCAGTTAGCTCAGTTGGACGTTGCCGCCGAGGGCTCCAACCCGGCGCCCCTGATCCTGCGCGTTTGGCGGAACCAGGCGGATCTGGACGTCGCAATTCCACGACCCGCGCGGTAAGCTGGCGCGTCGGCACTTTTCTTCTCGCGGATCGTGGGTGGCGTGCTTCCCACGTCCAACATCCCCATCCCCCCACGCCTGGGCGCCCTCGAGGGGATGTTGGATCTCAGCCGGTCCTCATCCGCCTGCGTCGGCGCTGCAATCTTTCTACTCGTCAAGCCGTCTGATACGGCGTATAGGTTCACCGAACCCTGAGCGCAACAGGAACCTATAATCAATTCCATGAACCCACACACACCGCCCCCGCGACTCTCCCGCCGCCATTTCCTCCAGGCCAGCGCCGCCGCTGCCGCCGGCGTGACCTTGGGGCTGAAGCCCACCTACACCATCGCCGCCAGCAACCCCCAAGGCGCGGACACGACGAGCATCCTCAACTACAACCCGGACATGGAATATCGCCGGTGCGGCAAGACCGGCTGGATGGTCTCAGCCGTCTGCTTGGGAGGCCACTGGAAGCGCGTGGACCAGATGGTGCCCGGGATCTTCCAGGGCGGCAATTGGCTGCGCGCCGATCTGAACCACGCCGAGTTCAACCGCAACCGCCACGACGTCGTCACCCGTTGCATCGAGCGCGGCATGAATTACATCGACGCCTGCACGCACGCGGAAATCGTCACGTACAGCAAGGCCCTCCGCGGGCGCCGGCACCAAATGTACCTGGGCTGGTCACACTACGAACACGAAGCCCGCCGCCCCGAATACCGCACCGCCGCCAAACTCATGCAGACCCTCGACGCGAGCCTCAAAGAGACCGGGGAAGAATCCGTTGACCTGTGGCGCATCACCTGCATCGCCAGCCCGCGCAAAGGCGCCAACCAGGAACCCCTGCCCGCCCACACCGAACCCGAATCGGAACAGATCGCCCAGGCCCTCGCCCAGGCCAAGCAGTCCGGCAAAGCCCGCCACACCGGCATCTCGTCGCACGACCGCCGCTGGCTCGAATCCCTCGCTGGCTATGGGCTCGCATCCGCGGATGACCCTCGCAGCCGCCTGGGTTCTCTGGCTCGCGATCGGAGTCGCCGCGCCACCCGAGGCGGGCAACTCGAGTCCTCTGCCGCCGTTGGAAGTGGCCCCGGACGCGCCGTTGTTGCTCGAGGAAACGGAAGCCCGCCCGGTCGTACCGGGCCAGCAACCCGCCCCACACCACCTCATCTGCTACGACTGCCACGGCAATCTGCGCGAGGAATCCCTCTCCGCTCAGCACGCCCGCGCCGGCACCTCCTGCACCGACTGCCACGGACCTTCCCACGAGCACGCCGAAGACGAAGGCAACACCACACCCCCTACCGTCATGTTCGCCCGTGCCGCCATCGCCGCCCAGTGCCAGTCCTGTCACCCAACCCACGATGCCCCCGCCACCGACGTCATCCGCCGCTGGCGACAGCGCCGCCTGCAGCGGCTTCGACCCGAGACCATCGTCTGCACCGATTGCCATGGCCAACACCGGCTCCCCGTGCGCACCGTGCGCTGGGACAAGTCTCAGGGCCAACTCCTGCCCGGCGCTACACGCTGACGTCCCTCGACCGGACCCGAATCCTTCGCGAGGTGCTTTCCGTTGGACAGACTGGTGGAAATGACCGAAAGTCGGCGCTGGCATGATCCGAGCAAGGTCCAGAGCTAGGGCAGAGTGCCGTCCATCCCCAACCGGGCGCGCACTGGCGCTCACCGCGGTGGCCGGCCTTTGCTGCGTGAGCACGGCCTGGGCGCCCGCCCGCGCGGCGGTCAATGTGATGCTGACGGGTGTGCCGGACTACGATTGGCACGTGGGCTGTTTTGGCACCGCCTGCGGCAACTTGATCGGGTTCTGGGATCGTCATGGATTCCCCGATTTCTACACCGGCCCCACCGCCGGCGGTGTGGCCCCCTTGGACGCCTACGGACCGAACCGCGGCATCCGGTCTCTCTGGGCGACCAAGGCCGGCCAGGACGGTCGACCCACCGACGAACCCGGGCACGAGGAGAACTACTACTTCTACTACGAGCACGCAGGCCCAGATCCCTACGTCTTGTTCGGGCGCACTGAACACGCGCCGGACTGCATCGGCGATTTCATCGGGCTCAACCAAAACAAATGGAAACAGCTCAACCAAGAGTGCGACGGCAACATCGACGGTTATTCCTTTGTCTACTGGGATAGCTCGGGACAGCGCCGGGTCAACTTCGTCCCGGGCCCCGAAGCCGGTCTCCCAGCCCTGGACCTGCAGTCCGGACTGCGCGCCTGGACCGCGCATCGGGGGCACGCAGCCGACGTGTTCACCCAACTCAGCGACTTCAACCCCAACGTGCCGGACGGGGCGGGCTTCAGCTTCGAGGACTTGCGCGCCGAAATCGACGCCGGCTACCCCGTGCTCCTGTTCATGCAGGCCTTTCATACTCGGTCCCGCCAGGTCGGCTCGATGCCCCGCGCCAACCCGAGCATCCATGGCATGCTCGCCTACGGCTACTTCGTCGCCGACGACGGCACCCGCTACGTGCGGTACCGGACGAGCTGGGCCAACGGCGACTACGAGTTCAGCGCCTGGACCCCTGCCAACTGGACGCCCGAAGGCAACCTGAACCTGCCTCTGCGCGGTGTCATCGGCTTTCATCCCCTCCCCAAAATCGTCGCCGTCGAGCGGCGCGCCGGCCAGTTGCACATCCGCTGGCATGGCCCCGCGGCGGAGTTGTACGACGAGGAAACCGGCTTGGCCCACCCCGCGCACTGGTACGTGCTCGAACAGGCCAGCCGCCTCGATCCGGACCACTTCCAACCCATCGCCCAGCCCAATCCCGCGCACGAAGCCACCGTGCCCGAGCCTCGCGGTCAAGGCACCGCGTTCTTTCGCGTGCGGCTCGTCCCCAGGGGGCGGAACTAGCCCGTCCCCACACCCTCAGAACAGGTTGGGAAACTGCTCGAGCACGGCACCCACGTTTGCCGGAGTCACCAATAAGAACCGCGCGCCGAACTCCGCGTGCGCATCCTCCAACGCCGCCACCGACTCCGGCGGCGCGCCAGGCCGGCGCAACACGGCCGCCACGATCTTGCCCGAAATAAAGGCCGCCTCGATCTCTCGCCCTTCCCCCAACAAACGCAGGTCCGGCAGCAAAAGCGCGAACCGCGGCTCAGCGCGCCGCCACCACTCGCGCTGCTGCATCCCCACCGGCAACCCGATCAAGCTCACCACCAAGTCCACCTCCGTATGCCGGCCCAGCATCGCCTCCCACGCCCCTTCCGCCGTCAGAAAACTCAAGGGCGTGGTCGCATCCGGCGGGATCGGGACAGACTCCGGGTTCGCCGCGGCCGCCGCGCTTAACGCGGGGAAAACCACCTCCACGAGCCGAATCCGCCCACCCCAACCGCGTTCGAGCCCGCGCACGGCTGCCGCTTCGAAGGCATACACACTCCGCCCCTGACCATCCTGCTGACTGAACGGGTTGGACACAACCAGCGCGCGTGTGCCGGGGAATTCCGTGGCCAAGTGCTCGCCCAAAACCCGCAACGCCAACTCACGCCTCCCAACCGCCTGGCTGCGCACTTGCCAGTCTTCGCCACGGAACAGCAGCAGGGCGCCCAACCCGCCCAGAGCCAGGACCGTCGTGCCTAAGATGGCCGTGAGGGGTCGCACGATCGCACACCGCTGGCGGCGCTAGTCGCCGCCGAAGTACCCGGGTACCGTGTCCGCCTCGAATAGGCCCGTGATCCCAAGTCCCTCGAGCCGCGGACGCGCGCAGCTCTCGACATGCCCATCCAGGAAGAGCCCGTTCGCCTTGTGCGCGTGCCGGCCGTGCACCTCCTTCTCGCTGGCCGCGCGGAAATAATAGAATTGCTGCGCCCCAATCCCCCGCCGCCCGCGGCTGGTCGTATCGGCTACGTGCAAATACTCGAGCGGGTTCGGCACGCTCTCGACCTGCAAGAACTCACGGAACCGGCCCTGGGTGTAGTTGGTGGGCGGGTCCTGGCGCACGCCGTAGGTGCGGAACCAGTTCACAAACCGGCGCGGCGGATAGCTCGGGCAGACGAACAGGTCGGCTGCCTGAAGATTCTGGTTGGTGCTCAAGAGGCTGGCCCAGGTCACGTTCGTTTGCAGCGGCTCGTTGATCTGCACCAACCCCGCGCTCTCCTGCGCATAGATCAGGTGCGCCACGCCGATCTGCTTGAGGTTGTTCAGACAGTGCGCCTGCTGCGCCCGCGCTTTCGCCCCGTTGAGCGCAGGCAACAACAACCCGGCGAGAATGCCGATGATGGCAATCACAACCAGCAACTCGATGAGGGTGAAGGCCCGGTGAATTCGATAACCCATCTCAGCCCATGCGCCCCGCGCGGCGCGGCGGGAATTTGCCTCGCCACGCGCGAACACACGCCGCTATAGTAACCCAAGCCGTGCGCGGGTCAATCGTCGGCTAGGCCATCATGCTGTTCAACTCCGCCGTCTTCCTCGTGTTCTTCGCGGGCTTCCTGCTCCTGTACTACCTGGTCCGGCACAGCTTGGCCGCGCGCAATGCCCTGATCGTCGTCGCCAGCTACGCCTTCTACGGCTGGTGGGACTGGCGCTTCCTCTCCCTGCTCTGGATCTCGAGTCTGGTGGATTATGCCGTCGGCCGCGCCCTCGAACCGCCCCGACCCGACCGGCACCGCCGCGCCTGGCTGGCGCTGAGCTTGATCGTCAACCTCGGCCTGCTCGGCTTCTTCAAGTACTACGGCTTCTTCGTGGACTCCTTCATCGCCCTGCTCGACCGCCTCGGGCTCGACGCCGAGCCGCGCCTCCTGCGCGTCGTCCTGCCGGTCGGCATCTCCTTCTACACCTTCCAAAGCCTGAGCTACGCCCTGGACGTCTACCGCCGCCAACTCACCCCCACTCGCAACCTCGTCAGCTTCCTCGCCTACGTCTCCTTCTTCCCCCAGTTGGTCGCCGGACCCATCGAGCGCGCCCGCCACCTGCTGCCCCAGTTCGAACGCACCTTGACGCTCACCCGCACCCAACTCGTCACCGGCGTCTGGCTCATCCTCTGGGGCATGTTCAAAAAGGTCGTCCTCGCGGACAATCTCGCCCCCCTCGTCGAGCTCGTCTACGGCCAACCCGCCCACGCCGCCCCCCTCGTCGCGCTGGGCACCATCGCGTTCGCCTTCCAGATCTATTGCGATTTCTCCGGCTACTCCGACATCGCCCGCGGACTGGCCAGCGTGCTCGGCTTCGAGTTGCGCCTCAACTTTAACCTGCCCTACCTTGCCACCAACCTGCGCGAGTTCTGGCGTCGCTGGCACATCAGCCTCTCGACCTGGCTGCGCGATTACCTCTACGTCAGCCTGGGCGGCAACCGCCACGGCCCAAGCCGTACCCGGCTCAATCTGCTGCTGACCATGCTCCTCGGTGGCCTCTGGCACGGCGCCGCTTGGAACTTCGTCCTCTGGGGCCTCTGGCACGGCATCGGTCTCCTCGTCCACCGCTGGTGGAGCGAACGACCCCGCGCCACGCCACTCCCCCAACCTGAACCTCACCCTGCCCCCGGCCGCCAGGAACCAACTCCTCCACAGCCCCCAAACCCTCTGGCCCGCCAGCTCCTGGCCTGGTCGCTCACGATGCTGGTTGTCGGCTACGGCTGGCTCCTCTTCCGCGCCCAGTCCTGGGCCGACATCCTCACCCTCACGAGTGCGCTGGCCCAATGGTCCGTCCCGCCTTGGTTCGCCAGCTACGCCCTCAACCTGGCCGCCTTCACCCTCCCGTTGATCCTCATGCAGTCCTGGCAGGCAACAACGAAGGACCTGCTGGCCCCCCTCACGCTGCCAGCTTGGACGCGCGCCTTACTCCAAGGGTGCCTGCTGACCGCCATCGTCCTGTTTTGGCGCAAGGATTCCACCCCGTTTATCTACTTCCAGTTCTGAGCCCCATGAAGAGCCACCAGTGCGAATTCAACGCCGCTGACCTCCTCGCCGCGGTTGCCCCGCCGCTCCTCCCCCTGCTCCTGTTCGCTGCCGCCATGCATCTCGGAGCGGCCTCGGGCCGCCTGCCCGCCCCGCGCCCTATCCTCGACGCCGACCGCACGATCCTCCTGCACCAGGCCGAGGCCAGCCGCCAGCCCACCCCTGCCGCCGTCCTCCTGCTCGGGGATTCTTCTTGCCTCATGGACGTTTGGGCGCCACGCCTCCAGACTGCGCTCGACCAACCCGTGCTGAACCTCGGCACCCTCAGTTACCTGGACTTACCCTCGCTGGCCCTGCTGCTCGAACAATACACGGCCGCAAACCCAGGCCGCACGCCCCTGGTCGTCCTGCTCATGCACCCGGAATCGCTGCGCCTCGCTGGCCTGCCCGCCTATCACGCAGCCGTCCTGCGCCACTACCTCGCCGGCCGTGACGCCCCCCCAACGGGTCACCTCCTAGCCCGCTTCGACCGCATCCTCGGCCTCGACATCTTCCGAGGACGGCTATGGACTCGGCTTGTTCCATCGCCTCTGCCGGGTGAGTTCGGCCGGGCCTATGGATTCACCTGGGACCTCTGGCGTTCGCTCGATCAACACGCCGGCAGCGCGGTCGACCCTCATCGCTTCGACCCCACCACCGCCCGCGGTAATGCAGAGTACCGGTTGGCCGCCCGCCTCGAAACCGAAAGTCGGATCTTCCGACAAAGGCTCCCTCCCCACACCCGACTCGCCGTGGGACTCACCCCAGCGCCTGAGTCGTTTGTCCTTCCCGATCACTCCGCCACTTGTCGCCAGATCCTCGCCCAATGGGGCGCCTGGCTCGAGGCGGACGCCCTCCTCACCCAACTCCCGGCGACCCGGCCCGCTGCCGAATTCGCCTCCGTCACGCACCTGCGTGCGACCGGCGCCCAGCGCTTCAGTGCCGATCTAGCGTCTCTGCTGCGTCCGCTCCTCTCCTCAGTCACCCAACCGTCGGCTCCGGACAACACGCGCCCCGCTCCATCCGGCTTGCCCTTGCAGTTGCTGCACCATGCATGGCCGCAGGATGCACCCACCACAGGGCCCCTGCCGTAGGGCGCCTCCATGTGGTCCCTCTGGCTTCCCCCCAGCCTTCCGCCTTCCGCCGCTGCTGCCCTACCGCAGTACCCTAGGCGCCCCGCAACCGACCTTCCCACGCTAGCTCCGGTTACCGCTCGCTCCCGATCCCCGATCGTTCCGCCGTTCCGTTCCGCCTTCCCCTTCCCCTTCCGCCTTCCGCCTTCCGTTCCGTTCCGCCTTCCCTTCCTTCCCCTCTGCACGCCCAGGCCGCAGCCCGCGACCGTCGACTCAAAGCATGCTGGACACCAACCAGTTGCCGAGGACTCCAGCCTGCGGCGAACGGACAAAGCCCTTGGCACTTGTCAACCTCTTTATGCCAGAGGAATTGCACTAGCCCCCTCCCCTTCTCTTTCTCCCTTTCTCCCTAGGCCTCGACAGCGCTTTTCCGGCTGCCGTGCCGATCTTCGTTGTCAACGTCTTTTTGCCAGTGGGATTGCACTAGCCCCGTCGGGACCCATCTCGTGATCTTTGCTCATCGAGGAAACGCGCCTGGCCACTCGGCTGCATTGGCTACGTTGACCCCGGTCAGATGTCTTTGAAGGGGGCCAAAGGCCAAAGGCTATCGCCCGCGGATCGCACCGAGCCCGGGGGCGCCGGTCGGCGGAACGGGTGTGCCGAGAAAATCCCGCCCGCCGTTGGCGACCACCGGCAACCCCGCCGTGAGGCAGGGCGAGTCAAGGCGCGGCAGGTACCGGTCCAAGAGGCGGAGTTGGGTGGGATCGGTCAGCGTGACTTGACCCAGGCCCCGCAAGCGCGGGTCTGCGTACAGGCCTACGACCTGGCCATCGACGGTCTCCTGTCCGGTGGCCGCCACCCAGGCCGCAAAACTGCTGTGCTCGCCCAGGGTGAAGCCGTCCGGGTGGGTACTGAACCAGAGGTTAGCCTCGAGACGCGCGGAGCGCGGGTCGCCTGCGATCGTCTGGCGGGCGACGAAGACGTTGTTGCGAAGGACGACCCCTAGGAACTCGGCTCCGCCAAAACCGAGCGCGGCTTGGTGTTGGCTGAAGACGGTGTTGTTGTAGATCTGGACCCCGTCGGCCTGCCCCGACGGGTTATGGTTATGGATCTCGATGGCGGCGCGCAGGTTGTTCTTGCGCCCGTCGTTTTGGCTGATGTTGTACCGGATGACGCTCCCCAACAGGGGCGGTGCCGCCGGGTATTGACACACCATGTAGCCTGGGCCTTCGTTGTTGTACGAGAGGTTATACTGCAGGACCGCGTTGCGGCAGCCGCCATCGATGTCGAAGCCGCCACCATCGTGACCTGGGCTCCGGTTATGGTGCGAGATGCAGTGCTGGATCACGACGTTCTCCGCTCTCCAACACCAGATGCCGACCGGTCCGTTGCCCGCGCGAGGCATGTCCCAGCCGTTGTGATAAGCCCGGCAATACTCGACCACCACGTTTCTGGCCACGCCGATAACGATCCCGTTGCCACTGTGGTTATCGAGGTTCTTCGGATCACCGGGATTGTTCGCGGCCACACAGTGGGCCACATACAGATCGGTCGACAGCCGGTGGTGGCCGGTGGCGATGCCAGACTGACCGTTCCCGTGGGCATGGACGCGCGTAATGCGCCCCCGCGTCACGCCGTCGAAGATCGCCCCGTTCAGGCGAAAACCGCTGACCTCGACCCGATCGATCTCGATGTCCACGCCGCCTTCCCAAGCCACGCCGTTGCCGTCGTTGCCGTCGTTACGGCCGCACCCGAGGAAGTCGAGGTCGCGCACGATCAAGTGACTGCAGTTCGTGGCGGACAAACCCGAACCGGCACCGGCGTCGATTGTGGCGCGCCCTCGGCCGTACGAGCCGATCAGCACTCTCTGATCCGCCGAGCCACTATCTTCGTGGTCGAGGACGATCGGGCCTGAGAACGTGGATCCGCCCGCGAACAGGACGCGATCGCCGGGTTGCAGGCGGGTGAGGTTGAGCGGCCGAATTGTCTGCCAGGGGTGGAGGCGAGTTCCCGGATGGTTGTCGTCGCCTGCGGGGCTGAGGTAGTAATCCCGCGCGACGGGATCGAGGCAGACCGACCCCGCGATCGCCCAGAGAGAAAGGGAAAGGGTGAGCATCGCGCGTGAGCGCAACGGCGGGTTCGACCTGGCCATTCGAGTCATGGGGTCGTTGGATGACCCACGCATGTGCCACATCCCGTGGCTAAAAACAAGAGGCTTCCCGGTCACCGCGGGTTCGCGCATGCTCAGGCCCGTGCGAACCCATCGACCCCAATTCACTAGCCCCATGAGAGAGACTGCCCTCTGCTGGTTGAGGCATCTGGTCTGGAGCCTGATCTGTTGGCCTCAGGTAGCCTTCACCGTTGAAGTTCTTGAACCGGCCAAATCGTTGCCCGTGACGCACGAAGTGGACGTGGTGGTGGTCGGGGGTAGCTCGGGCGGTGTGGCAGCAGCCGTGGAAGCCGCCCGGCACGGAGCTACCGTCTTCTTGGCCGCGCCTCGGCCTTATCTGGGTGAGGACATTTGCGCCACGTATCGCCTCTGGTTAGAGCCTGGGGAAGAACCGCTCACCGCGTTGGCCAAGGAGGTCTTTGCCCCCCCGGCACCGGTGGAGACCATCCGCCCGGGCTTAGCGTTCACCTACACGGCCGATCGGGCTTCCTCCCCGAAGCACAAAGACACCACCCCACCGTCGCTCCTGGCGGATGGCAAGTGGCACAGCGCGCCGAGCCAAAGCGTCCAGTACGACGGCGAGGCCACATTGACGGTGGACTTGGGCCAGGAGCAAGCCCTTCGCCGCCTGAGTGTTCTGGTCTACCAGCGTCCTGCCGATTTCGAGGTCGCCCGGGTGGCCGTGTCGGTCAGCTCCGACTCGAGGACGTGGGAACCGTTGACGGTGCTCGAGAATGACCGACTCGATCAAGGCGGCTTCGAGGCAACGGCCTTGGGACTCACGGCCTCCGTCGCCACCCGCGGACGCTACCTCAAATTGCACGTGAAAAAGGGGAGCCAGGCTAACCGCGTGTTGCTGGGCGAGATCGTCGTTGCCGGCGAGGATGACATCGCGCCGCCGCCGGTCGCGGAGGCTCCCCGCGCGGTGACTCCGATGCAAGTCAAGCGCGCGTTGGATCAGGCGCTCATCCAGGCCCAGGTGCCGTTCTTATACTCGAGCCTGGTGACCGAACTGCTCGAGGACCGCCACGAGCGGACCGCGGGAGTGGTGCTGGCGAATCGTTCCGGCCGTCAGGCCGTCATCGCCAAGGTCATTGTTGACGCCACCGAGCGAGCTACCGTGGCCCGGTTGGCCGGGGCGCGATTCAAGGTTGCGGCCGAGAAGGAACGGGTCTTCGAACGCATCGTGATTGGCGGCCAAGCGCGGAGCGTTCCTGGCCTGACGGTGCGCTCGCGGCCCACGCCCTTGGCGATTGCCGATCGCGCCGGCGAACTCCATCGCGTGATCGAGTACCAACTGCGCCTGCCGCTGGAGTCCGACGGTTTTGCACCTCTGGCGGCGGCCGAGCAACTGGCACGAGACCTGACCTGGACGCCGGCGGCCGTCGACGCCTCGGAGGTCTTGTACCGGACGCCCTGGGATTCGATCCAGGCGCAGCGTCCGCACGTGGGCAAGTGGCCAGGTGCAGATCAGATCGAGGTCGAGTCGTTCCGGCCGGCGCAGGACGATCGCATCTTTGTGGTCGGCGGCTGTGGCGACCTCCCGCGCGAGGCAGTGGTTGAGCTGTTGCGTCCGATCCATCTGATGGCCGTCGGCGCGCGGATTGGCCGAGCCGCGGCCGCCGCAGCCAAGACGCTGCCCAAGCCGGAGGCGGTGCGGATGGCCAGCCGCACGCTCCAAGACGCGAGGCCCGGCCAAGTGCGCGAGATCAGCCCGTCCGTCAATCCCCGTCTGCCGGCTCGCACGGTGCCAGCCCCGGCCCACAGCCTGCCGGTCTTGGGCGAGTACGACGTGGTTGTGGTGGGCGGCGGCACGGGGGGGGCGCCGGCGGGCATCGGCGCGGGGCGTTGGGGAGCGAAGACCTTGGTGATCGAGTACCTCCACGCGCTGGGCGGGGTCGGCACCGCCGGCCTGATCAGCAGCTACTACCACGGCAACCGCGTGGGGTTCACTCGCGAGATTGACCGGGGCGTGGCGGCCTGGGAACCACCGGACCCGCGGACCAGCGGAGGCGGCTGGAACCCGGAACTCAAGAGCGAGTGGTATCGCCGTCAGTTGCGTCAAGCGGGTGTGGACATCTGGTATGGCGTGTTGGGTGCAGGCGCCGTGGTGGACCAAGGCCAGGTTCGCGGCGTGGTCGTGGCGACACCGGACGGACGCGGGGTCGTCTGGGCACGAGTGGTGGTCGATGCCACGGGCAACGCGGACATCGCCGCCGCGGCAGGGGCAACTTGCCGGTACACGGACGCCTCCGACGTGGCCGTGCAAGGAGCGGGCCTGCCGCCGCGCGAACTGGGCGCGCGTTACACCAACACCGATTACACGTTCGTGGACGACACGGACATCGTGGACGTGTGGCGGCTGTTCGTGACCGCGCGACAGAAGTTCAAGCGGGCCTATGACCTCGGACAACTGGTGGCCACGCGCGAGCGGCGGCAAATCGTGGGTGACCTGACGCTCTCCCCCATGGACATGGTGCTGGGCCGCACCCACCCGGACACCGTCGTGATTGCGCGAAGCAACTTCGACACCCACGGCTTCATCGTGCACCCGATGTTTATGCTCCGGCCGCCGCACCGGGAGGACATCGACGTGCGGGTACCGTATCGCTGCCTGCTACCGCGCGGGCTCGAGGGCATCTTGGTCACCGGGCTCGGGATCAGCGCGCATCGCGACGCGGTCCCGGTGATTCGGATGCAACCGGATGTGCAGAACCAGGGCTATGCCGCGGGGGTAGCTGCCGCCATGATCGCGCAGCGTCGCGCGGGGACGCGGACCCTGGACGTCAAAGCCCTGCAACGGCACTTGGTCGAGATTGGCAACCTGCCGGCGAGCGTGCTGACGGAGGTCGATCCTTTCCCTTTGCCGGCGGCCAAGATCGCGGAGGCTGTGGCGCGATTGGCCCACGATTACGAGGGCCTCGAGACGGTGCTGGTCGAGCCGGAGACAGCCAAACCCTTGTTGCGCGAGCGACTGGCTCAGGCAACGAGCGAGGCCAGTCGCCTGATCTACGCGCATGTCCTCGGGATGCTCGGCGATTCAGCCGGAGCCGAGACCTTGGTGGCGGCCGTGGCAACGGCCGAGTGGGACAAAGGCTGGCGTTACACTGGGATGGGTCAATTCGGTCCCTGCATGAGCCCCCTCGACAGCTTCGTCATCGCCTTGGGCCGAAGCGGCGACCCGCGCGCCTTGGCCCCAATCCTGGACAAGACACGCGCGCTGAACGAGCGGAGTCAGTTCTCCCATTTCCGGGCAGTCGCCATGGCTTTAGAGGCCTTGGGCCAGGCAGCGGCGGCGCCCGTCCTCGCCGAGTTGCTCGCGAAGCCCGGGCTGACCGGTCATGCCGTCACCGACCTCCCGACGGCACTGCAGCGGAATCCTGGCAGTGGCACCGACACCACCACGCGCAATCAGGCCCTATCCGAACTGGTCTTGGCGCGGGCGTTGTATCGCTGTGGCGACCATCAAGGGCTAGGGGAACGCATCCTCCGGGAGTATGCGCGCGATCTGCATGGGCTCTACGCGCGCCACGCCCAGGCCGTCCTAGGCGAACCTCGCTCCCGCCCCCCCACGCATCCCGTTTCTGCCGTGAAGCACTGACGCTCGTCCGCAAGGCAGCCCAACGCTCACGCTGGCCCGGAGTCTGGAAGAACCGCACCCATCTCAACCGCTGGCTCCCGGCGGCTCGACGGGAGCTGCGTCCGAGGAAAACACGCTCGAGTAAACGCGGCGCAGGTTGGCCCGGTATCGCGCGACCGCGCGCATGAAATCCTCGGCCTGGGCAAAGCCGCAGCGCACCGCCACCCGGTAGAGCGGCGCCGGGTCATCGGGCAACTCCGTCTCGCCTTCATAACTCCACCGGCGCAGGATCCCCTCGACCCGCCGCAACTTCCGGAAGTTCAGGATCAAGCGGTCCGCGGCCGCAGCGGGCAAGCCGCCTTCGTCGCGGGCACGTCGCAGGGCTTCGAGGGTGTTGGGCTCCAGCCAACCGTGACCGAGGCAAAGGGTCTGAGCGATGAATTCGGCATCCATGAGTCCGCCCACGCCGGTCTTGATGGCCAGGGCGTCTTTGCCCGGCGGGGTGCGCTCTTTCTCGATGCGCAGGCGCATCTGGTCGATCTCCTGACGCCAGGCCGGATCGCTGGCCGGTTTGGCTGCCGTGGCGGGTTGGCTGAAATCGGCCAACTGCGCCACCAACGCTTCGAAGCAGACGCCCACTCGACTGTTCCCGGCGACCCACCGCGCGCGAGAGATGGCCTGAATCTCCCAAAGCCGACCCCGCTGCCGATAGTACTCGCCGTACGCCGCCAGCGTGTTCACCAGCAGACCTTTCTCGCCATCGGGCCGCAACCGCGCATCGAGTTGAAAGGCCACCCCCAATTCCGTTTTCGCCGAGACCAACTCGATCACCTCGACCGCCACCCGCTGCAGCGCGGCCAGCGAGCGCGTCCGGTCCGACGCCACAAAGAGAATGTCCAAGTCCGATCCATAGTTGAGCTCGCGCCCGCCGAGTTTGCCCAGGCCAATGATAGCCAGAGGCGGCTTGCGGAACTTGTGTCGGCGCAGGACCGCCTCGAGCGCGTACTGCAAACAGGCATCGGCCAACGCCGATAACTCGACCAGGTTCTGCTCGAAATCGGCCAGGCCCAAAATGTCCCGTAGGCCAATGCGCATCAGCTCGGTCTGGTGGTAGCGCCGCAACCACTGCGGTTGGTCGGCGTCGGCGATCCCGTGGCGCAGGTCGGCCAACGTCTGTTCCGCTGACTTCGCCCGACGCAGGTAACCGCTCAACTCGAGTTCATCCACCAAATCGGGCGTGCGAATGGCGGTCTCCGCAAGAAACTCCGACCGATCGAACAACAACACCAGCAGCTCGAACAACGAAGGATTCGTCACCCAGGTCTCGAACAGGAGCGCCCGCGCCCCATAAGCGCCAATGAAACTGTCCAACCGCGCCACAACGCGGTCTGGATCCGAAAGCCAGCGCGCCTGCGGATCGCCATCGGCCAACCCGGGCGAGGGCCCCAGCTCGGGCCGATCCCGCCGCGGGCACAGCGACAGCAGCCGCGCCACCAGTTGCCGGCCAAAATCCTCCGTGCGAGGCGAGACGTGCCCAAAGCCCGGCCCCTGCACCAACGCCGTGATCAACCGCAGGGCCTTGTCCGGATCGCGAAAGGCGTGGTTGGCCAACAGGGTGCGCCAGACCGACTCGTTGGCCTCGAACGGCGGCAAGTCCACCGTGGACGCAGGCGCCTCCAACTGCAGCAACCCCTCGTAAGCGGCGCGCACCCGCCGTCGGTGCCCCGCCAGGGCCGCCTCGAACTCCGCCTGCGAGGCAAAACCCATCAGACTCGCCAAGCGTCGGCGCGCCGCTCGGTCTTCAGGAATCGTGTGGGTCTGGAGGTTGTTCTCCATTTGGAGCCGATGCTCGAGCGCGCGCAGGAACTCGTACGCCTGGGTCAGATCGGTGGCGACTTGCGCGGGCAACAATTCGTAGCGAACGAGCTTGGTCAACGCGGACACGGTTTGTGGATCGGCAAGGAACGGCTGTTTGCCGACGTGCAGAGTCTGAAGCGCCTGAGCGATGAACTCGATCTCGCGAATGCCGCCCCGGCCGAGCTTCACGTTGCGCTCCAACTCCCCCGTCCGAACCACTTCGTTTTCGATCCGCTGCTTCATGCTCGCAATCTCACGCAGCGCTTGCTCGCTCAGCAGCCGCGGATAGCGAAACGGTTGAACCGTCTCGAGAAACTCGCCCGCCAAAGCCCGGTCACCCGCCACACACCGCGCCTTGATCAGCATCATCCGCTCCCAGGTCTGGCCCCACTGCGCGTAGTAATTCTCGTAACTGGCCAGCGACCGAGCCAACGGCCCGTGGTTTCCTTCCGGACGAAGGCGCAGATCGATCCGATACAACATGCCTTCGGGCGTCAACCGGCCCACCTCAGCCACAAACGCCTCGGCCAATCGCTTGAAAAACTGGTGGTTGGCCAGGCCTTTGGGGGGAGCCCCACCCGGCCGCGGCGCCTCCCGGCCCACCGCGCCTTCTTCGCTGTAGACGAAGAGGACGTCGACGTCGGAGCTGTAGTTGAGTTCTTGCCCGCCCAGCTTGCCCAAACCCAACACGCAGAAACGCGTCGGCTGCCAGTCCCCTTCGGCATCTAAGTGCCACGGCCGGCCCAACCGCTCGCCCAAATCGTGCCCGACCAAACGGAACACCGACTGGAGACAAACCTCGGCCAGATCGGATAACTCGCGTGTGATCTCGCCGACCGCCGCCAGTTGGGCTAGGTCCCGGGCGGCAATGCGCAGCATCTGACGCTGCTTGAACAGGCGCAACTTGCCAAAGGCCCTGTCCAGCTCCCGCTGCCGCATCAGCGGCTCGAGCCAGGCGTCCACTTCCTGGCGCCAATCAGGGGCGTGCCCAGGCAATTTGAGCCGATCAAGCTCCAGCAGCCCCGGCAACCAGTCCGGATGGGCCAGCAACAGTTCGCCCGAGGCCTGCGAACCGCCCAACAGCGCGCCTAAGACCCGCCCCTGTTCGGCCGTGAGGGCAGCCAAAGCGGATGCCTGGTCCGTCTCCCTCAACAGTCCAAGGAAGTGTCGCGCCCGATCTGGATCGGCGCCCGCAACGACGTCGTAGCTCAAGGTGGAGTCCGTTTCGCGATGGACGGTAGCCTGCCGGAGCGCGACCCACGGCTCAAGGCGGAAAGGACAGAACACGCCCGCCGCACACCCCTACTCAAGAGTCCCTGAGATCGACGACAAGTCGGCGCGCTCAGTCGAACCACTCGTCGCTAGGGTCAAAGGCTGGGATCGGGATGTTCAGCAACCGCAACGCCCCCACCGCGCGATGGCGGCAACCGGGCTTGATCAGGACCGCCGTCAGCGGCTTGACTGGGTAGCGCTTGCCGTCCAACTCGACCGACCCGTGCCCCTCGAGGACGATGTAGATCTCCGTCATTCGCTTGTGGTAGTGCGTCTGTGCATCCGCCCGAATGTCCACCAGATGCACGGTGGCCACCCCGTTCTCCGGCACAGCGAAGGCACGCCGGGCCTCCCCGCAGGGGCAAGGCACGCCCCCCACCTCGTCCAATTGTGCCATCAGGAAGTTTTGCATAGCGGTTCGGCTAAGGCGTGTGGGTTCTGGGCTGGCCGGCCTGGGCCGCCTCATGCTCCGGCGCCAACAGGCTGACCAGGGGCGCCAGGCTGAAATACAGGTACAAGTAAGGGTCTTCCTGTTGGCGTGCGGCGGCGCGGGCCAGCGTCCGCTGGATCGCGGGCAAGGCTGGCCGAGCTTGGCTGCCCAACTCCTGTAGCGCACGAGCTGCCTGCAGGGCCGCATCGAGATCCGCACCTTCCAATTCCCGACTGAGCACCGTCAGTGCGGGTTCGACTTCCCCAAGCGCTGCCAGCGACGCGGCCGCTTCGATGCGGACCGGCAGCGCAGCGTCACTGAGGGCGGTTCTCAGGGCCGCCCGCGCCGGGTCGGCGACCGATCGATCGAGCGTGACGGCAGCACGCAGGCCCACCGCCGCCCAAAAACGGACGGCGCTGTCGCGGTAACCGAGGAGCTCGAGTTGCGCCGGGCCCGCGCCCAAACGGCCCACCACGTCTGCCGCGGCCAGGATTCGGGGCAGGTCGTAGGCCTTCGGATCCTGGGCCATCTCCCACAGCGTGCGATCGCGACTCCGCGCCCAGGCGTCCCACTCGGGCAAGAATCCCAAGTCCAGACTCTCGAGTTGCCATTGGCGGAGTTGGTGGCGGAGGTTCTCGAGGGTGGCGCGGTGGCCCGGCGAGGCAGCCAGGTTGTGGATCTGCTGGGGATCGACCTGAGTATCGTAGAGTTCCTCGAGCGGCTTGGTCGGGCCCGCATAGGCGAGTTGGACGGCATCGAGTTCACCGGCCACAGCCAGGCGCCTGATCTCGCGACGCAAGTCGGCCTGGTCCGAGTACCCTTCGGGTTGGTTGAGGGAACGGTGGGGCTGGTAATTGCGGACATAGAGGAATCGAGCGTCGCGCACCGACCGCGACAGATCGTAGGCCTCGTCGACGCGATCCCGCGCGCCGAACACGTAACGACGCGGTGGACCCGCCGCGGCACCCAGAAAGGCGTGCCCCTGCAAGTACGCCGGCAACGCCGCGCCAGCGAGACTCAGGACCGTGGGGGCGAAATCCACGAAACTGACCAGCCGATCGATGGCGGCTCCGGGAGCGGCAGGGGCGAGGGACTGGAACCGGTCGGGAAAGCGAATCAGCAAGGGCACGTGCAGGCCGGAGTCGTAGAGGGTGCGTTTGCCCCGAGGCAGCCCCTGCCCATGGTCAGAGAAGAAGAACACGATCGTGCTGTGGGCCAGGCCGTCGGCCTCGAGTTCACCCAGGATGCGGCCGACCTCGAGGTCCATAGCCGTGATGCAATCGTAGTAGCGGGCCAGGGTACGCCGGGCGGTGGGTGTGTCCGGGTAGTAAGGCGGCACCGGAGCGCGTTCGGGGTCGTGGCGTTGGCCCGGAGCAAGACGGCGGCCGAGCTCGCGCTCGAATTGCTCGAAAGACCAAACGCTGGCACGCGACTGATGAGTCTCCTCGAGGTTGATCACGCTGAAGAAGGGCTGGCCGGGCGCGCGTTGGCGCCAGTGAGCTTGCGGACTGCACACGTCCCAGGACTCCCGAATCAGGTCCGGTTCGCGACGAGTGTTATAGTCGGTCTTGACCTGGTTCGAGCAGAAGTAGCCCAAGCGACGGAGGTAGCTGGGGAAACCATGGAACTGCGCCGGGATGGGAAAGCGCGAGCGGAGGTTCTGCGTGTTGAGCGAGGTAGCGTAGAGGCCCGTGATCAAACACGACCGCGCCGGCGAACACACCGGAGCCGTAGCGAAGGCGCGCGTGTAGCGCACGCTTCCGCCGGCAAAGCGGTCCAGATGCGGCGTGTGCGCGTACGCATCGCCATAGCAGCCCAGGTGGGGACCCATGTCTTCGCACGTGATCCAAAGCACGTTCGGGCGCGGTTCGATATCTCGACCCGCCGACGACGCGCTCGGGCTCTCGCCCGCGCGCGCCAGGCCGAGGCCAGCGACGAGGAACCATGGGGCAAAAGGCAGCGAAAACCGCCGCGATCCGTTTCGGGCGAGGCAACGAGTCATAGGCGCATGCGGTGTGACGGCCGTTTGTTCCGTGAACTCAATGAGCTGAGGGATTACCAGACCAGGCTGCGGATGCAAATCCGAATCGGGGCGGCGGCGGGCGGCGGCGCGTCCCCGGCGGCCAGGCCCACGGCGGAGGGGCAGCCCCCCGGGAGTGCTGCGACCGGCTCCCAGCGGTGTATAACCTTGCCAAATCGCCAGGATCTGGGTTCAACTCGGGGCGTACCTGAGACTATGCAAGCACAGGAAAAACCGGCGCCGGGAGCCAGGCGCAGCCCGTGGCTGTGGTTGATCGGCGTGGTGGCGCTGACGCTGTACGTGACCACGCTCAATCGATGGGTCCGCCTCGAGAGCCTGCCCGTGGTGGCCAAGGTTACCGGCTGGGACTGGACCCCGACCCTGTTTGCGCCGCTGCATTACTTACTCACCTTCCCCTTTCGAGCGTTGCCCGCCGCGGTGCAACCGGTGGCGCTGAATCTGCTCGCGGCAGTGTTGGCGGCCCTGACGTTGGTGTTGCTCGCGCGCTCGATCGCGTTGCTGCCCTTCGACCGCACCCTCGAGACACGCCAGCGCGAGCGGGGGCCGCACGGGCGCCTCAGCATACCCGCGGCCTGGCTGCCGCCCGTGCTGGCGGTCGTCCTCTGCGGTCTGCAACTGACCTTCTGGGAACACGCCACCGCGGCCACGGGCGAAATGCTGGACCTCGTGCTGTTTGCGTACGTGGTGCGCGGTCTGCTCGAGTATCGCGTCGACCCGCGGGAAAGTTGGCTCACCCGTTGCGCCCTGGTCTATGGGCTGGCCATCACCAACAATTACGCCATGATCGCCTTCTTCCCGGCGTTCCTTATCGCGCTGGTTTGGATCCGCGGAGCGGCGTTCTTCCGGCTGCCGTTTCTGGGGCGCATGGCGCTGTGGGGTGCGGCAGGCCTGGCGCTGTACCTGCTCTTGCCGCTGGTGGCAGTGGCGACGGGGGAAACGACCCAGGGCTTCTGGAAGACGCTGCGGATGTTGTTGGGGAACCAGCGCTTGGCGCTCGCAAGCGTGCCGCCATACATCGTGTTGTTGCTCTCGTTCACGTCGCTGCTGCCGGTGTTCCTGGCTGGCATCCGGTGGCCCTCGAGCCTGGGTGACACCAGTGCCGCCGGAGCCGCCCTGACCACGTGGATCACGCGGGCGCTGCACGTCGTGCTGCTGGCAGGTTGCGCCAGCGTGTTCTTCGATCCGCGCTGGAGCCCGCGGGAGTTGGGCCTGGGACTGGCGCTGTTGCCCTTTTACTACCTGGCGGCAATCGGGGTGGGCTACTACAGCGGCTATCTCCTGCTGCTCGGCCGCGCCCCGGTCAACCGGTTCGCCTCACGCAACCCGGGAACTGCCCGGCCCACCGGCAACGCCCTCGCCGCTGTGGCCTCGGTGGCCACCCTGGTCGCTGCCGGCTTCCTGGCGGCACAGAACCTGCCCGCGGTGCGCCAGAAGGATGGCCGGGGCCTGGCACAGTTGGCCGAGCGTGTTGCCGCAAGCCTGCCTACCGACGGCGGTTACGTGGTGAGCGACAGCGACTTGGACTTGTTGCTGGCGGAAGCGGGTCTGCACCGGCGCACAGGCAGCCACCCGCATGTGCTCGTCACCTCTCGCCTGCTGCAGTTCCGCCTCTACCACGAGCAACTCGCGCGGCATTACCCGGGTCGGTGGCCGCTGCTGCCCAACGCCGAACTCCTGCCCGAACCGATCGATACGGCGGTGCTCGCGCAACACATGGCCGAGTTGGCTCGTTCGAACCGCCTCTACTACCTGCACCCGAGCATGGGCTTCTTCTTCGAACAACTGCAACTGACGCCCCACGGACTCGCCTACGAACTGCGCTTGCGCCCCACCGACTCCTTCCAAAACCTCGAGCTCGACCCGACCGACTTGGAGTGGAACCGCCGGTTCTGGAAGGACGTCGAGCCCTTGCTCGCCAAGGTCGAGCCAGCCGATCCAGACGCTCCGCCGGACGCACAGTTCATCGCCCGCCACTACTCGCGCGCGCTCAATTACTGGGCGGTGACGCTGCAGCGGCATGCTTCGCCCAAGGAAGCGACACCTTGGCTCGAGCATGCCGTGCGGCTGAACCCGGACAACTTCGCCGCGCGGGAGAACCTCAAGTTCAACGCGCAGTTGCTGGCTGGGACCGTGGCCGAGACCGATCTCAAGTCGGCTGTCGAAGTTAAGCAGGAGCGACGGAGTTGGGACGAGCTGGTGCTGCAGGATGGCCCCTTCGACACGCCCTACTGGTCGTTCAGGCTGGGGCAGATCTACTCCCAGGGCCAGTTGTTCCGCCAAGCCCTGACCGAGTTCCAACGCGCCTGCGAGCTCTTGCCCAACAACGCCGAAGCCCAAATGTGGCGACAAAACATGGAGGCCATGACCCGCATGGCGCGCGGGGAGGTGGCGGCCGCCGAAGCGCAAGTGCTTGCATTGAGACAACAATATCCTCGGGAAGACGCGGTCGGGGAGGCGCTCACGCAAATCTACCTGACCACAGGGCGCATGACCAACGCCCTGGCCTCGGTGCACCAACAACTCGCGCTCAACCCCAGCAACCGCGTCGCGCTGCTCAACCAGGCCTTCATCAACATCAACCTCAAAGACTACGCCGCCGCCATCCCAGCGCTGGACACCCTCCTCGCCCTGGTCCCTGACAGCAGTCCCGCCCTGATGAACCGCGCCATTGCACACCTCCAACTCAATCAGTTGGACCAAGCCCAGCGCGACTACGAAGCCTTGCGCCGGTTGATGCCGCGTTATCACGCGGTGTATTTCGGCCTGGGCGAAATCGCCTACCGCCGCCAGGACACCGCCGCCGCCCTCGAACACTACGAGCTCTACCTCGAACACGGTCGACCCGGCACAGAGGAGTACCGCTCCGTCGAGCAGCGCGTCCAGCAACTCCGTGGCGGAGACCAGCGCCGCTAGCCGAGCAAGGCGGGTGAGGAGCCATGCGCCTCACGCACATCATCACCCGCCTGATCGTCGGTGGGGCGCAAGAAAACACCCTCGCCACCGTGTTGGGCCTACGGACACGCGACGACGTCGAGGTGTCCTTGCTTGCCGGACCCACAACCGGCCCGGAAGGATCGCTCGAGGCCCAGGCCGCCGCCGCGCCAGGGCTCCTGACCATCGTGCCCTCGCTCGTGCGCCCAGTTCATCCGTGGCGCGACGCTCGAGCCTTGCTCGAGTTGACCCGGCAGTTGCGCCAGTGGCGGCCCGATCTCGTCCACACGCATAGCGGCAAGGCCGGGGTGTTGGGCCGCTGGGCAGCCCACCGCGCCGGCGTGCGGGCGATCGTCCACACCATCCACGGCCCTTCGTTCGGCCCTTGGCAAAGTCGGCTCGGCAACCTGATCTTCCGCACAGCCGAGGCCCGAGCCGCTCGTTGGACGAGCCACTTCGTGAGCGTGGCCGACGCGATGACTCGCCAGTACCTGGCCGCGGGCATTGGCCGCCCCGAACAGTATACGCGCGTCCTGAGCGGGTTCGACACCCAACCCTACCTCGCCGCCAAGAGCGACTTGGCCCTGCGCCAGCGGTTGGGGTTGGGCCCCGAGCACGTCGTCATCGGGAAACTGGCGCGCCTGTTCCGCCTCAAAGGGCACGACGATCTGTTGGCCGTTGCGCCCGAGTTGGTCCGGCGCCATCCCCACGCGCGGTTCCTCTGGGTCGGGGACGGTCCGTGTCGAGCGCGGTTCGTCAAGCGGGTGCGGCGCCTGGGGTTGGCGAACTTTGTGGTCTTGGCGGGACTGGTGCCACCTCAAGAGATCCCGCGGTACGTCGGAATCATGGACCTGGTGGTGCACCTGTCGCGACGAGAAGGACTCCCCCGTGCTCTGCCCCAAGCCCTCGCCGCCGCCCGACCGGTCGTGGCGTGGGACTGCGATGGGGCTGGCGAGGTCTGCCTCGACAACGAAACGGGCTTCCTGCTTCGACCCGGAGACTGGGCCGGGCTACGGGAGCGGTTGAGTCGGCTGGTGGAACAGCCCGAGTTGCGGGCGCGCTTGGGCAGGCGCGGGCAAGCCCTAGTGCGCGAGAGCTTCTCCGTCGACCGGATGGTCGCCACGCTGTACGCACTGTACCGGGACCTGCTCGAGCGCACACCACCGCAACCCGGACCATGAGCTTTCCGTTTAATGCCTACGGGTTGGCATTCGGGAGCGCATTCCTGACCGCGTGGCTTTCCCTGCCGCTGTGGCGTGCCTGGTGTCGGCGGGTCGGCCTGGTGGACCATCCCGGTGACCGGAAGATCCACCGAAGCGCCACGCCCTTAGCCGGGGGCCTGGCGTTGGCGACGGCCCTGGTGGTGCCGGTGTTGGCCGGCGTACTGGCGTTGGAGCTGCGGTGGCTGGGGAGCGCAACCGTTCAGCCCCTGGCCTATGGCCTGGGGCAGCGTTGGGTCCAGTTGGCGGGGCTGTTGGTGGGCGCGCTCGGCATGCTCGCCCTAGGTCTCCTCGACGACCGCTACGAGCTACGGGCCAGCGCCAAGTTCGCCGGGCAAGTCCTGGTGGCGTTGGTCGTCGCGGCGTGTGGGGTGCGCATCACCCTCTTCATCCCTAGTCTCCTGGCCAGTTTCCTCCTCACCATGCTCTGGATCCTGGTCGTAACCAACGCCGTGAACCTCATGGACAACATGAACGGTCTCTGCGGCGGACTCGGCGCCATTGGCGCCTTCTGGTTCGGACTCAAGGCCGCCGCAGCCGGCCAGTATCTCGTCGCCCTCCTCGCATTCCTGGTCACAGGCGCGCTCTGCGGTTTCCTACCCCACAACTTCCCGCAAGCCAGCGTCTTCCTCGGCGACTCCGGGAGCCACCTGGTCGGGTACACCCTCGCCGTCCTGGCCATCTTGCCCCATTTCTACTCGGCGCAGAACCCGACCGCCTTGGCCGTGCTGAATCCCTTGCTCATCCTGGCTGTGCCGCTCGTGGACATGGCCTGGGTGGTGCTGCTGCGGTGGCGATTGCGCAAGCCGTTCTGGGTCGGCGACACTAACCACCTCTCGCACCGCCTGGTGCGCGCGGGGGCCAGTCCGACGCAGGCGGTGTTGTGGATCTGGCTGCTCGCTGCCCTCGCTGGGGCGGCGAGCTTCCTATGACCCAGGCTCCGCCCGCGGCTTACCCGCGACTCCAGCCTCCAGGGCGTCCACCTTCGCAGCGAGAATAAAATCGCTCTCCGTGAGCCCGCCGCTGCTGTGGGTCCAAAGCGTTAGGCGCACCAGGCCCCAGGCCAGGAACACGTCCGGATGATGCCCCTCCTGCTCGGCAAGTTCGCCGACCTGATTCGTGAAAGCGAGCGCCTGGCGAAAGTCGGGAAACGAGAACTCCCGCTCGAGCTTCTGGTCGGCAACGACCCGCCAGCCCTCGCGCAATTGGCGGCGATACCGCTCCAGAACCTCTCCCCTCAAGGGCGCGGCACCCGTCTCACAGGGCTCACAACGTCGGGCGGCCAAATCGGTGGGCATGGGCTGGCCGGATCGGCCCAAGCGTCCCCGCTCGGAGCTCGGTTTCACGCGCTTAACCGTTCAGCGTCCAACCCGGCCGATACGTCCGCCGCAGCAACTCGTTCGCCTCGGGACTGTCGGTCACCCGGCCGGCGGCGCCGTCGTACCGGATCTTCCGGCCCACCCGGTACGCCACCAAACCGAGCATCATCATCTCGATCATCGTGCCGCCGTAGTCGAAGTCGCACGAGGTCCGCAGGCTTCCCTTGCACGCATCGATCCACTCCTGCTGAAATCCGCCCAACGGCGGGATCAGCGTGTCTTTCGTCCGCCCCTTGTAGTAGGTCAGGTCCGCACCCTTGCCCGCGGGGATCAGCAGGCGCGAATCGAAATCGGCCACCAGATACCCTTTGCTGCCCTCGAAGAGCGCCCCGTGCCCGATCCTCCGGAGATCCACCCAGGACGACGGCGACTCCGGCATCAGCCCCCCTTGATACCAGGAAACGCGGATGGCCGGCCGCCAACGGTTGGCCGGATGCTCGAAGTGCGCCTCCAGCGCCACCGGGGTCACCTCGGGATGGAACGGGTCCCCTTTCGCCTCCGCGGAAATCGGCAGCGCCGCGTCGATCGCCTTCCAGGCCAGATCCATCGTGTGACTGCCCATATCGCCCACCTGGCCCGTGCCGAAATCCCAGTACATGTTCCACTGCAGACAGTTCATGCCCGGGCCACCCGAGAAATACCCCGCATTATACGGATGAAACGGCGACGGACCGACCCACAAGTCGTAGTGCAAATGGGCCGGCGGCTCGCCCTGCGCTGGCAGATAACCCGGCCGCGGGAGCTTCCGGTTGCCCCAAGCGCTGACCTGCTCGAGCTCGCCCACCGCGCCGTCCCGAATCAACTCGCTCACCCGGTTGAAGTTCTCGTTCGCATGACGCTGCGTCCCCACTTGGGTGGCTAGCTTGTGCTTGTTCTTGAGATAAGTGGCGCGAACCACCCGCGCCTCCTCGACACTGTTGCCTAACGGCTTCTCGCAGTAGACGTGCAGCCCGCGATTCATCGCCCACGTGGCGATAAACGCGTGCGTGTGATCCGCCGTGCAACAAATCACCGCGTCCAAACCCTTCTGATCCAAACACGGCCGCCAGTCCACGTACTGCTTGGCCTGGGGAAACTTCTCAGCCGCCGAGGCCAAATGCCGCTCATCCACGTCGCACAATGCCGCGACGTTCTCGCCACGGATCGCATCGAAATGCGCCGCGCCCCGACCCCAAGTGCCGATCAGAGCAAGGTTGAGTTTCGCGTTCGGCGATTGACCTGCCCCCGCCCGCACAACCCGAGCAGGCGCAATCAGTAAACCGCTCCCTAACGCAGCCGCCTGGCTCAAGAACGCACGACGTGTGACTGGGTGTTTCATGCGCCCGCACCCTGCCATCAAACCGTTCGCAAGGGTAGCACAAACTCCTCGCCCAAATCGGCAGCTTTCCGGCCCCCAACCGACTCAACCCTCGCTCCCATACCCCTACCAGAAGCTGACACTCATCCCCCCGGCCCTGCTCTCCCTCCATGTACCCCGATAACCACCCAGTTCCCGCTCAGGAGATTGCCCCAACCCGCAAGTCCCGCAACGCAGTCAACCCCGACAACCGCGCTCCCCCACCCTGAATCGATCGTGCTCCACTCCGCCGCTTGCCCCCAAACCGCTCCCGATGCGCCAGCCACACCTCATCCACAAAACCCTTCGACCCCAACACCACCCCGTCCGTCATGTGCCGAATCCGCAACCGCAACACCTCCCCCACACTCAGTTCCCCACCCTTCTTCAACACCCGCTTAATCTGCTCCCGACTCAACGCCACCTTCCCGCTGCTCCCAGACACCCCTCCCCGCACAAACAACCGCCGCCGATACTCCGCCCCCACATCCTTCCACTCACGCACCCTTCCCTTCCCCGGTTTCTCGGCACCCCCTGCAGCCTGCGCGCCGGCCAAGAACGGAGCGCGGGCATCTTGCCCGCGGGCCCCTGTCGCTGCCCCTGCCACTTCCCCTGCTGCCCCCGCCGCTGCCCGCGTCGCCTGGCCCCCTCCCGCCCCAGTCCCGCTCCGAGACGCCCCCTTACTCCCGCCCGTATACAGGCTCAGCAAGCCCGACCGCGCCTTCGCATCCCCACCCACCGCCGCCGCGTACCCGCAGTGCCGGTAATCCTTAGGATCCTCCACCAATCCCGCCCGCACCGCGTTCAAGTCGATGTACGCCGACACCGTCTCCAGCACCCTCGTCTGATCCTCGACCAGCACACTCCGAAACCGTTCCGCCCACAACGTCCCAAACCGCTGATGCCGTATGTTGTACCACTTACTGAACCGCTGCTTGAACTCCTTCATGAACTCCGACACATCCCCCATCCGCGCCAGC
>Ga0194113_10000898_pt1 | contig 40431 bp, 35 predicted proteins | sample TA2MahC200mmetaG_FD_146193 | JGI IMG/M metagenome (GOLD analysis project Ga0194113, IMG submission 146193) | Freshwater microbial communities from Lake Tanganyika, Tanzania - TA2015017 Mahale Deep Cast 200m | ecosystem: Environmental > Aquatic > Freshwater > Lake | place: Tanzania: Lake... | reverse complement strand
GCCAGGCACCCAGGAAGAAGTGCAGGCTGCGGCTGTTGTTGAAGCTGGCGTATTGGAAGATCAGGCGACCGAAGTAACCGTGGGCAGCCACGATGTTGTAGGTCTCTTCCTCTTGGCCGAACTTGTAGCCGTAGTTCTGGCTTTCGGTTTCAGTGGTTTCACGCACCAGGGAGGAGGTGACCAGCGAACCGTGCATGGCGGAGAACAGGGAGCCACCGAACACACCAGCCACACCCAGCATGTGGAAGGGGTGCATCAGGATGTTGTGCTCAGCCTGGAACACCAACATGAAGTTGAAGGTGCCGCTGATGCCCAGGGGCATGCCATCGGAGAAGGAACCCTGACCAAAGGGATACACCAGGAACACAGCCATGGCTGCCGACAGCGGAGCGCTGTAAGCCACGCAGATCCAGGGGCGCATGCCCAGGCGGTAGGAGAGCTCCCACTGACGGCCCATGTAGCAGGAGATGCCGATCAGGAAGTGGAACACCACCAGCTGATAAGGACCGCCGTTGTAGAGCCACTCATCGAGAGAGGCCGCTTCCCAGATGGGGTAGAAGTGCAGACCGATGGCGTTGCTGCTGGGAATCACAGCGCCGGAAATGATGTTGTTGCCGTAGATGAGAGATCCGGCAACGGGCTCACGGATGCCGTCGATGTCAACGGCAGGAGCCGCGATGAAGGCAACGATGAAGCAGATGGTGGCCGACAGCAGGGTCGGGATCATCAGCACACCGAACCAACCCACATAAATGCGGTTATCGGTGCTGGTGACCCACTCACAGAATTGTGACCAGGAGCTGGAGCGGCCGCTGCGAAGAGCAGTGGTCATGAATCAGCAGACTCTCTCGAGCCAGATGAAAGGAATGCCACAGATGCGGCACGGCCACGTTACGGAGCCCGGAAAAAAATTCTCGGAAGCAAAAATTAAGTTCGCCAGACCTCAAGCAACTTCATGAAGCACTTCATGAACGCTTCATGAAGTTGTTCGCTGCGCCGATGCTTGCAAGGCGCGTGTTCACGCAGCAGACGGTGAAGCCTTCAGGGCGCCAGCGGCGCCGCTCTGCTGCAACCACTGCTGGGCCTGTTGCAGGAAACCGGCCCAATCCAGCTTTTCCTCCTCCGCGGCCCGGGCCACCAGCAGCGGGGCCTGCTGTTGGAGCAGCAGCTCCAGCTCCGCCTCAGGAACGCCAACAGCCAACGCCATGTAATCGGCCATCGCCCGCCCCACCACGCGCGTGAGATAGGCGGCGCTGAGGGCCTGGAGCGCACCGCCCACCAGCCAGGTGGCGCCATGCAACTTCACCAGTGCAGCCAGGCCCTGGCTGCTCCACTCCACAACCCCCAGCGCCAGGCAGGCCTTGGCCAGATGCAGTGCTGCCGCCTGAAGCTGCTCCAGCGACCAGGGGGAATCCCACAGGCGGGCCATCTCCTGCAACATCAGCCCATTAGCGGCCGCCAGCACCAGCAGATCCAGGCTGGGCACCGGGGCCACCACCACGCCGGCGGCAACGGTCCACTGGGTGCGTTGGATCAACTGCTGCCACTGGCGGCGGCGCAATGTTTCCAGCGCCAGCTGCCAGCTGCCGTGCAGTTCCTCCAGGCAGCGCTGCTGGGTGAGGCGCAACCGCTGCGGCCCAAGGGCAGCAAAAGCCTGAGCCAGAGGCTGCAGATCAGCCCCGCAGGCCTCGTTGAGCTCGGGCGACCAGGGCCAGCACTGCTGCCGCAGGCATTCGGGGAGTTGCTGCTGGAGCTGTTGCATGGCCAGGCTCACATCCCCTTCAGGCCGATCCACCAGCAGCAGCACCTGCTGCCCCTTCGGCAACGCTTCCAGCCAGCGCAGATCGGCCGCGGAGAGCGGCAGGCAGAGGCGATACACGATCAGATCGCAACGCCGAAAGGCATCGGGCCACTGCCAGAGCGCGCTGCTCGGCGGCAGAGGCTCACTGCGCAGCACCCGCAGCGGCAAGGGCGATCGGCAGTGCTGGAGGAGTTGAGCCGCCTGGTCTTCCGTCCAAGCGCAGCGGCCCACCAGGGCAACCTGCAGGTGCGATTCGCCCAGGCGCTGGCGCAGCTGCTCCAGCTGCGCTTGGCGCTGCTGCTGCTCCAGCGGATCCGCATCCGGCTCAAGCCGCTCAAAACTGTCCAGCACGCTCTGGCAGCGCTCCAGCCAGCCCTCCACGCTGGTGGGCAAGGCCCGCCCCGAGGGACGCAAACGGCCGCTCAACAGCCAGAAGCCAGCGGCCGCGGCGCTGAGGCTGATCACCGAAGAGAGAGCGCCATGGCTGCTCTCAAGCAGGATCGCGCCACCACCCAAGCCAGCGGCCAGGGGCCAGTAGCGACGCAGCTGCGGCAGCAGCCCGGCCGTGAACAGGGGCGATGAAGGGATCAACGGCTGCAGGGTTCTGCGGATGCGCCGGATCTCTTTAGCTCAGCTGGTGTGCACTGCCCAGACCCAATACCTTGGGTGCACGGTTGTGAGCCTGCCGGGCCATGGGAGTCGCCAGCACGGATCAGGCAGCGTCAACCGCCGTGCTGCAGCGCGATGACAACCGCGCTGCGGTGAAGCGCGTGCTGCTGGTCGCGCTGGCCGTGAACGTGTCGATGACCCTGCTCAAGCTGGTGATTGGCCTGCTCACGGGATCTCTGGCGGTGCTGGCCGATGCGATGCACAGCGCCACCGATGGCTTGAGCAGCCTGCTGGGCCTGATCACCAATGGGCTGTCGGATCCGAAGCCGGATCGTGATCACCCCTACGGCCACGACAAATACGAAGGTCTCGGTGCCCTTGCGATCGCGGGGTTCATCCTGTTCACCGCGTTTGAAATTCTCAAAACATCGCTGGAGCGCATCGCCGCTGGCCTGCCACCGCTGCGCCTCGATGGCCAAGATCTGTTGTTGCTGTTGATCGTGCTCGGCTGCAACCTGCTCCTGGCGGGCTACGAACGCAGCGAGGGCAGACGCCTGGGCAGCCAGCTGCTGCTGGCCGATGCCAAGCACACCACCAGCGACATCTGGACCACGGTGGTGGTGCTGATTGGCCTGGCGGGTGTGTTGACCCTGGGTATCAACTGGCTCGATGTGGCCATGGCCGTGCCGCTCTGCGTGCTGCTGGTGCGGGCCTGCTGGCAAGTGCTCAAGAGCAACCTGCCCTGGCTGGTGGATCAGATCGCCATCGCACCCGAGGCCATCCACGAGGTGGCCATGGCCGTGCCCGGTGTGTTGAACGTGCACGACATCGCCAGCCGGGGGGTGTTGGGTCAGCGGGTGTTCATCGAGCTCCACATGGTGGTGGACGCCAACGACCTCCCCACAGCGCACCGCATCACCGAGCTGGTGGAGGAGCATCTCGAGGCCCGCTTCGGCCCGGTGCGATGCACCATTCATCTGGAACCGCGGGAATACGCCATCGCCGACATCACCTTCCGCGGCACCCATGGCTGAGCTGCTTGTGGCGCTGACGCCGCGGTTGCAGGGTCAGGTGGATTCCCTGCTTCAGATCCAGCAGCAGCAGCAGCGGTGGCACGGCGCGCTGCCGGTGCTGCTGCTCGATCGCTGCTGGCTGCAGCTGCAGCGGGTGGGCGTGGAAGAGCTGGCCCGGGCACTCCCCCCCGACAGCACCGGTGACGCCCCAGAACTGGTGATGTTCCGCGCCTGGCGGCAGCAGGGCCTCGATCCCCTCCAGGCCCAGGAGCGCATCTGGCAGGAATTCGGCCGCGAGAGCTGCAGCCTGGCGCTGCGGCGCTTCTGGCAGGCCCAGGAGCGCGGCCACCATGGCTGGACCCTCAGCGCTTATCTGCAACTGCTGGAGCGCTACCGCCAATTGCTGGAGGCGGATGGCCCCACACCCATTCCCCTGCTCGTGCTCGCCCGTGAAGGCAACGCCGAACACCACCGGCTGCACTGGTGCTGGCCCTGACCACCAGCCATAGGGCACACTTGCGCCTGACTGTTCAGGTGTGCGGCCATGGCCGACGGCGATTTCCAACCCAGCTCGAACGAACGCTTCCGCGGCGACCGTGGCCCCCGCCAAGGCGGTGGATCCCGTGATGGTGGTGGCCGCGAAGCCGGTGGCTTCCGCATCCGCCTCAGCGATAACGAAATGCGTGCCGCCCGCGCTGTTCAGGAGGCCTTCGGCCTGCGCTCCACCGTGGCGGCCCTGGGCCTATCGATCCGCACCGTGGCCCAGCTCCTGGACGAGGGCAAGCTCGATGAGGTGGTGGCTCAGCACCGCGCCAGTGGCGGCGGTCGCCCCGCTGGCGATCGCCGTGGTCCCCGCCCCGAGCGCGGTGAGCGCCCCGCCTCCAGCCGTCCCAACCCCTTCGCGCGGCCGGCTAAACCCGTAACAGCGGCACCGGACGTGGTTGCCGAAGCCGAGGAGCCCGCCGATGTGGCCCCTGAGGCTGCCACCAGCGAAGTGGAACCTGACACCCAGTCCACCGAAGCCGCAGCGGCTGAAGCCTGATCGCCCAAGGCGGGTTCGCCGGATCGGCCTCAAGGCAGAATCCGGCGACTCGCCAGCGATCACAGATGTCAAGGGCCCGGGTTCTCTCAGGGGTTCAACCAACCGGATCGCTGCACCTGGGCAACTGGCTCGGCGCCATCCGTAACTGGGTGGATCTGCAGGAGAGCCACGACACCTTTTTCTGTGTGGTGGACCTGCATGCCATCACCGTTCCCCACAACCCCGAGCAGCTGGCGGCCGACACCCGCAGCACGGCTGCGCTCTATCTGGCCTGCGGCATTGATCCGGCCAAGGCCACGGTGTTTGTGCAGAGCCATGTGCCGGCCCACAGCGAGCTGTGCTGGCTGCTCAACTGCGTCACCCCCCTGAACTGGCTGGAGCGGATGATCCAGTTCAAGGAAAAGGCTGTGAAGCAGGGCGATCAGGTGTCGGTGGGGCTGTTGGATTACCCGGTGCTGATGGCCGCCGACATCCTTCTTTATGACGCCGATCTGGTGCCCGTGGGCGAAGACCAGAAGCAGCATCTGGAGCTGGCCCGCGACATCGCCCAGCAACGCATCAATGCCCGCTTCGCTCCCAAGGATGCCGATGGCGAGCCGATCCCGGTGCTGAAGGTGCCGGAGCCGCTGATCCTCAAGGAAGGCGCCCGCGTGATGAGCCTCACCGATGGCCGCAGCAAGATGAGCAAAAGCGATCCCAACGAGGGCTCGCGCATCAACCTGCTCGACCCCCCTGAGCTGATCACCAAGAAGGTGAAGCGGGCCAAAACCGACCCGATCATGGGCCTCGAGTTCGGCAATCCCGAGCGACCCGAAACCGACAACCTGCTGGGCCTCTACGCCCTGCTCAGCGGCAAAGGGCGCGAAGCGGCGGCCAGCGAATGCGGATCCATGGGCTGGGGCAGCTTCAAACCGCTGCTGGCGGAGGTGCTGGTGGAAGCGCTGCGGCCGATCCAGGAGCGCTACCGCGACCTGAACAACGACCCCGCCGAACTCGACCGTGTGCTCCGCGAGGGCCGAGAGCGCGCCAACGCGGTGGCCGACAGCACCCTCGAGCGCACCCGCCAGGCCCTCGGCTTCCTGCCCGCAACAGCGTGATCAATCCTGAAGGAAACATAAAGACGGCTGATTGATCACGTAGCCGCCGGCGCAACCAGCACACAGCCCTCTCGGTAGTCGCAGCCAGGTCTCGCCCCGGAGGCCTGGCGCTGAGCACATCTGCGTCTCATTTGTCCAGCTCGGTTGGGATGGGCTCGTGCCGACCCATCGCTGGGCTGCAGGCTGCCCAGACCTTGTTGGCTTGCCCTTGCGTCTGCGTCGTCATCTGCCATCCGCCTCCCGCCCGGCCCCTGCATCCGCGGCTGCCACAGCCCTGGGGCTGCTGCTTCTGGCCGCAGGGCCCCTGGTCTCCCCGTCGCAGGGACGCCAGCAACAGAGCGAGGGAGCCCAGGCTGGTGATCCACGGCACGCCTCCGCCAGCCGCAACGGCAGCTACACGATCACGCCGCAACGGCGCGCTCTGCTCAACACCATCCGCTACGCCGAAGGCACGTGGAAGCAGGGCCAGGAGGGCTACCGCACCCTCTACGGCGGAGGGCGGTTCAGCAGCCTGGAGCGCCACCCGGAGATTGTGGTGGTGAAGCGCTACACCAGTGCCGCCGCAGGGGCGTACCAATTCCTGCCCGGAACCTGGAGTGAAGCGGCACGCAAACTGCAGCTCGAAAGTTTTGAGCCCAGCAGCCAGGACCAGGCGGCGCTTTACCTGGTGGACCGCCGCGGCATGCTCGATCACATCGATCAGCAGGGACTCACCCGCGAAGCCATGGCCGTACTGGCCCGTGAATGGGCCTCGTTTCCCACCCTCGCCGGCCGCAGCGCCTATGGCCAACCGGTGAAGCGGGCCGATGAGCTGCAGCGCTTCTACAGCAGCAATCTCAAGGCCCTGGCGGCTCAGGCCTGAGGTTCGGCGTCGCCGCGTCCATCCGGTGGCAGAACCACACCGGCGATGCGCAGCATCGAGGAGAGGTTCCACACGCGCATCATCAGGCGATGCCAGGGCGCCATGGCATCCATATCCACAGCCATCGGCGTGCTGCAGGCTGCGCGCAGAGCACGCGTGGCGGCAATGGCCTGCAGCGCCTCTTCGAGCTTCTGCCGCAGCACCTGCTGCTCGGAAGCCGGCAGCAGCGCATCGGGTGTGAGCTCCAGCAGCACCAAGCCGCGCTGGAACCAGAAGCTGAAATCGTCGAACAACGACTGCAGCAACTGATCCAGCAGCTGAGCTGGCTCTGAATCCGGTTCAGAGGGCGAGGGCGGGAGGGAAGGATCCATTGGCTGCAGGGTAGGAATCAGCCCAAATGCCCTGCGTAGGATCAGGGTTGCTACCCCACCGCCGTGACCGCGACCCGCCCTGCCGCCTCCAGTTCAACCGGCAGCGTCGCAACCACTACGGCAGCTGAAACGGCCAGCGGCGAGGCGGTGCAGACCGCTCCGATCCACCTGCCGAAAACCAGCGAAAGCGAGCAGCTGCTGCGCATCCGCCATTCGATGAGCCACGTGATGGCCATGGCGGTTCAGCGCCTGTTTCCGAAAGCGCAGGTCACGATCGGGCCTTGGACCGAGAACGGCTTCTACTACGACTTCGACAATCCGGATCCCTTCACCGAGGCCGATCTCAAGGCCATCAAGAAGGAGATGATCAAGATCATCAACAAGAAGCTGCCGCTCGAGCGCATCGAGGTGAGCCGCGCCGAGGCGGAAACCAAGATCAAGGCCCAGAACGAGCCCTACAAGCTGGAAATCCTGGCGGGGATCCAGGAGCCGATCACGCTCTACACCCTTGGTGAGGAGTGGTGGGATCTCTGCGCCGGCCCGCACGTGGCCAACACCAGCGAGCTCAACGCCAAGGCCTTTGAACTCGAGAGCGTGGCCGGGGCCTACTGGCGCGGCGATGAGAACAATGCCCAGCTGCAGCGCATCTACGGCACCGCCTGGGAAACCCCCGAGCAGCTGGCTGAATACAAGCGCCGCCAGGAGGAAGCCAAGCGCCGCGATCACCGGCGCATCGGCACCGATCTCGATCTGTTCTCGATCGAGGATGAGGCTGGGGCCGGCCTGGTGTTCTGGCACCCCCGCGGCGCCCGCATGCGCCTGCTGATCGAAAACCTCTGGCGCGAACTGCACTTCGCCGCCGGCTACGAGCTGCTCTACACGCCGCACGTGGCCGACATCAGCCTCTGGAAAACCTCCGGCCACCTCGACTTCTACAGCGAGAGCATGTTTGGCCCGATGCAGGTGGATGAGCGGGAATACCAGCTCAAGCCGATGAACTGCCCGTTCCACGTGCTCACCTACGCCAGCACGTTGCGGAGCTACCGCGAGCTGCCGATCCGCTGGGCGGAGCTGGGCACGGTGTATCGCTACGAGCGCCCGGGCGTGATGCACGGCCTGATGCGCGTGCGCGGCTTCACCCAGGACGACGCCCACGTGTTCTGCCTGCCGGAGCAGATCAGCGATGAGATCCTGGCGATCCTCGATCTCACCGAACAGATCCTCTCCACCTTCGATTTCCGCAACTACGAAATCAACCTCTCCACCCGGCCCGAGAAATCAATCGGCGAAGACGCCGTGTGGGACCTGGCCACCAAGGGCCTGATCGAAGCCCTCGATCGCAAAGGCTGGGCCTACAAGATCGATGAGGGCGGCGGCGCCTTCTATGGCCCCAAGATCGACCTCAAGATCGAAGACGCGATCGGCCGGATGTGGCAGTGCTCCACGATCCAGCTCGATTTCAACCTGCCCGAGCGCTTCAACCTCGACTACGTGGCCGCCGATGGCTCCAGGCAGCGGCCGATCATGATCCACCGCGCCATCTTCGGCTCGTTGGAGCGGTTCTTCGGGATCATGACCGAGAACTACGCCGGCGATTACCCCTTCTGGCTGGCCCCCGAGCAGGTGCGCCTGCTGCCGGTCACCGATGAAGTGCGCCCTTACGCCGAGCAGGTGCTCAGCCAGCTCAAGGCCGCCGGCGTGCGCGCCAGCATCGATCACTCCGGTGATCGCCTCGGCAAGCTGATTCGCAACGGCGAGCAGATGAAGATCCCCGTGCTCGGGGTGATCGGCGCCAAGGAGGCCGAAACCGGTGCCATCAGCCTGCGCAGTCGCCGCGAGGGCGATCTGGGCAGCGTGGCCCTGGCCGATCTGGTGGCGGCGGCCGCCCGGGCGAATCAGGATCGAAGTGCAGGTCTGCCCCTGGGCTGATGACCACCCTCCTGGCCGGCGACATCGGCGGCACCAAAACCCTTCTGGCGATTTACGCGCTTGAAGGGGATCGGCTCAGCCAACAGCGCGCCGAGCGGTTTGTGTCGGCCGACTGGGCCGATTTTGGTGAGCTCGTGAATCACTTCCTGGCCGCTGAGCCCAGCAGCACCAGGCCCTGCCACGCCTGCTTCGCCGTGGCAGGGCCGGTGCGGCAGGGCCGGGTGAAGCTCACCAACCTCCCCTGGCAGCTGGAGCAAACAGCCCTCGCCGCCCAATGCGCGCTGCAGCAGGTGGACCTGGTGAATGATTTCGCCGTGCTGATCTACGGCCTGCCCCACGTGCAGCCCGATCAGCACTGCCTGCTGCGGCCAGCGGCGAGCGGCGCCGATCCTCAGGCGCCGGTGGCCATCCTGGGGGCGGGCACGGGGTTGGGCGTCGCCATCGGGGTTCCCACCGAAGGTGGGCTCAAAGCGATGGCCAGCGAGGCCTCCCACGCCGAATTCGCGCCGCGCAGCGAGGCTGAATGGCAGCTGAAGTGCTGGCTGAAGCAGGATCTGCGGATCGAGCGGGTATCGATCGAGCGGGTGGTGAGCGGCACCGGCCTCGGCGAAGTGATGCGCTGGCTACTGGCCACCGATCCCAGCGGCGCCGGCCATCCACTGGCTGATGTGGCCGGCACCGATCGCCCGGCCGCCACCGCCACAGCCGCGGCAGCCGGCGACCCCCTGGCTCGGCGCGCCATGGATCTCTGGCTGGGGGCCTACGGCAGCACAGCGGGGGATCTGGCCCTGCAAACCCTCTGCAGCGGAGGGCTTTGGGTGGGCGGCGGCACCGCCGGAAAGCTGCTGGAGGAGCTGAAGTCGGCGGCCTTCCTGGGGCCATTGCAGCAGAAGGGGCGCCTCAGTTCCGTGCTGGACCAAGTGCCCGTGTATGCCCTCACCGACCCTGAAGCCGGCCTGTTCAGCGCCGCGTGCCGCGCCCGGATGTTGATGGGCTGAGTGGGACACTGGCCCCAGCAGAACAGACCGTATGGTCCGCCCCCGCATCGGCCAGGGGGTTGTGGTGGATGTTCCCGCCACGACAGCCAACCTGGGCCCCGGCTTTGATTGCCTGGGGGCCGCCCTGGATCTCAACAATCGCTTCGAGATGCGCTGCATCGAAGGCGATGGTGAGCGCTTTGAACTGGTGATTGAAGGGAGCGAGGGCTCCCACTTGCGCGGCGGCCCCGACAACCTCGTGTACCGGGCAGCGCAACGGGTGTGGAAGGAAGCCGGTGAGCAGCCGATCGCGATCGAAGCGCGGGTGCGCCTGGCGGTGCCGCCGGCACGGGGCCTGGGCAGCAGCGCCACCGCCATCGTGGCGGGGCTGATGGGGGCCAATGCCCTGATCGGCGAACCACTCAGCCGCGAAAAGCTGCTCGAGCTCGCCATCGACATCGAAGGCCATCCCGACAACGTGGTGCCCTCGCTGCTGGGCGGCCTGTGCATGACCGCCAAGGCGGCATCCCACCGCTGGCGCGTGGTGCGCTGCGAGTGGTCGCCGGAGGTGCTGGCCGTGGTGGCCATCCCTTCGATCCGCCTCTCCACCAGCGAGGCGCGCCGGGTGATGCCCAAGGCGATCTCGATCGCGGATGCCGTGACCAACCTCGGCTCGCTCACCCTGCTCTTGCAGGGGCTGCGCACGGGCAACGGTGATCTGATCGCCGATGGCATGCACGACCGCATCCACGAGCCGTACCGCTGGGGTTTGATCCAGGGCGGGCGCCAGGTGCGCGAGGCAGCGCTTGAAGCCGGCGCCTGGGGCTGCGTGATCAGCGGTGCGGGCCCCAGCATCCTGGCCCTGGCCAACCGCGATCACGCCGGAGCGATCCGGCGGGCGATGGTGCGGGCCTGGGAGCGCGAAGGGGTGGCCTCCCGCGCTGAAGTGCTGCAACTGCAGCAAAGCGGCAGCCGCTGGAAGGCCCTCGCCGATCGCAGCAGCAACAACACAGACAGCACCGCAGCCGGCGGCAATTAATCCCGCAAACTTGAGGCCGAACAGCCGGCCTTGAGCCCCTAAGTAGAAATACTCAGCTGTTAGATTCAGCCGTCTCATGGCCTGATCCTGAGATGGGAGCAGCCATCAACGCGATGAGGTCTTCATGGACGCCCTAATGCCCCTATTGGCCGCGTCCTCAGCGCTATCAAGCTCCGCATTCGGCGATACCGCTGCAGCTGAAGGCCTGCTGCCAGGCCCCGGTGGCTTCCCCTGGCTCAGCCTGATCACCCTGCTGCCGATCGCGGTGGCGCCGCTGTTGATGGTGCTGCCCGGCGACGGCACCGACCCCAAGCTGCCCCGCACCATTGCCCTGGCCACCCTGCTGGTGGACCTGGGGCTGATGCTGTTTGTGTTCAGCCAGCACTACGACGGCTCCATCGCCGGGCTGCAGCTGGTGGAACGCTTCGCCTGGGTGCCCGCCATCGGCCTTGAGTGGTCGCTGGCCACCGATGGACTCTCCGCTCCGCTGGTGGTGCTCTCCGGCCTGGTGACGCTGCTCTCGGTGGCCGCCAGCTGGAACATCCAGAAGAAAACGCGCCTCTATTTCGCACTGCTCCTGGTGCAGGCCTCGGCCCAGGCGATGGTGTTTCTCTCCCAAGACTTCCTGCTCTTCTTCCTGGCCTGGGAACTGGAGCTGGTGCCGGTGTACCTGCTGATCGCCATCTGGGGCGGCCAACAGCGCCAATACGCCGCTACCAAATTCATCCTCTACACGGCCACCGCTTCGCTGCTGATCCTGGTGAGCGGCCTGGCCCTGGCCCTTAACGGACCCTTCACCCTCAACCTGAGCGAGCTGATCGCCCGCTCCCCCGGCGGCACCTTCGGCCTGCTCTGCTACCTGGGCTTCCTGGTGGGCTTCGGCGTGAAGCTGCCGATGTTCCCGCTGCACACCTGGCTGCCGGATGCCCACGGTGAGGCCAATGCCCCGGTGTCGATGTTGCTGGCAGGGGTGCTGCTGAAGATGGGCGGCTATGCCCTGCTGCGCTTCAACGTGCAGATGCTGCCGGAAGCCCACGTCGTGCTCGCCCCGGCGCTGGTGGTGCTGGGCATCGTGAACATCGTGTATGGCGCCCTCAACGCCTTCGCCCAAGACAACGTGAAGCGGCGGATCGCCTGCAGCTCCGTGAGCCACATGGGCTTTGTGCTGCTGGGCATCGGCGCCATCGACAGCCTTGGGATGAGCGGCGCGATGCTGCAGATGATCAGCCACGGCCTGATCGCAGCGGCGATGTTCTTCGTGACGGGGGTGTTCTACGAGCGCACCAAGACCCTCTCGATCCCCAACATGGGCGGCCTGGCCAAGGTGCTGCCGATCACCTTTGCCTTCTTCCTGGCCAGCTCCCTGGCCTCGCTCGCCCTGCCCGGCATGAGCGGCTTCGTGAGTGAGATCACGGTGTTCCTCGGCCTCACCAGCAATGCCGATTTCACCGTGGGCTTCCGCGTGATTGCCGTGGTGCTGGCGGCCATCGGCGTGGTGCTCACCCCGGTGTATCTGCTGAGCCTCTGCCGCCGCGTGTTCTTCGGCCCCAGGATCCCGGCTCTGGCCGTGCTGGGCGACATGAAGCCCCGCGAACTGGTGATCGGCCTCACCCTGCTGGTGCCCACCCTGGTGATCGGCTTCTGGCCGCGGGTGGCCATTGATCTCTACGAGGCCTCCACCACAGCCCTCTCCGACAACCTGACCCAGGTTGCGGTGGTGGCGCTTCGGCTTCCCGCCCTCGGCTGAGCAGCGGCTGGGGCCACGAAGCAGTTGGAATGGGCATCGGCAAACCCGAGCCCATTTCTGGCCCCATGAGCAGCTCCACCGCAGCCCTGCCTGAGATCCTGCGGGGCGAGGGCCTACCCAACTTTGAGGCGATCACGCCGGATGCTGTTTCAGAGCACATCCCTCAGCTGATCCAGGAGCTGGATGCCGAGCTCACAGCGCTTGAGCAGCACCTGGGCACTGCACTCGAGAGCGGCGCACCCCTCGGCTGGAGTGCGGTGATGGATCCGCTGCAGCGGCTGGGCGAGCGCCTGCGCTGGAGCTGGGGCGTGGTGAGCCACCTCAACGGCGTGTGCAACAGCCCGGAACTGCGCGAAGCCCATGCGGCCCAACAGGCAGCTGTGGTGCAGTTCGGCAACCGCGCCGGACAGAGCCAGGTGATCTACAAGGCGCTGGAGCAGCTGCAACAGCATGGCGATGTGCTGGATGCAGCCCAGCAGCGCATCCTTGCGGCGGAGTTGCGGGATATGCAGCTGCGGGGCGTGGGCTTGAGCGGCAACGCGCAAGAGGCCTTCAACAGCGCCAGCCAGGAGCTGGCGGAGCTCTCCACCCGCTTCGGCAATCAGGTGCTTGATGCCACCAATGGCTGGACCCTCAAGCTCACAGAGCGCGAACAGGTGGATGGCCTACCCGCCAGCCTGCTGGATCAGCTGGCCCAAGCCGCCCGCCAGGCCGGAGACAGCGAGGCCACCGCAGAAGCAGGCCCGTGGCTGCTGGGGCTAGATATGCCGCGCTACGCGCCCTTCCTCAAATACAGCCGCCGCCGCGACCTGCGGGAGCAGGTGTACCGGGCCCATGTGAGCCGCGCCTCCGGCCAGGTGGGCAGTGAGCTCAACAACTGGCCCTTGATCGAGCGCATCCTCACGCTGCGGGGCGACCAGGCACGGCGCCTGGGCTATGCCAACTGGGCCGAAGTGAGCCTGGCCGCCAAGATGGCCGACTCCGAAGCCGCCGTGGAAGCCCTGCTGGAGGAGCTGCGGACAGCGGCCTATCCCGTGGCACAGCAGGAGCTCGAGGCCCTGGCCACCTGCGCCCGCCGCCATGGCGCCGCCGAAGCCGATGCTCTGCAGCCCTGGGATGTGAGCTTCTGGGCCGAGAAGCTGCGCCTAGAGAGCTTCGAGCTCGATAGCGAAGCGCTGCGCCCCTACTTCCCCCTGCCCCAGGTGCTGGAGGGGCTGTTTGCCCTATGCAGCCGCCTCTTCGGGATCACGATCGAAGCCGCCGACGGCGAGGCGCCGTTGTGGCACAGCGATGTGCGCTACTTCCGCATCCTGGAGGGCGCCCAGGCGGGATCCGGTGCCGGAACTCCCTTAGCTGCCTTCTACCTGGATCCCTACAGCCGCCCCGGCAGCAAGCGCGGTGGCGCCTGGATGGATGAATGCCTGGTGCGCTCCCGCCGGCCCGATGGCACGGCCGTGCTGCCGGTGGCCTACCTGATCTGCAACCAGAGCCCGCCGGTGGGCGACACCCCCAGCCTGATGACCTTCGAGGAAGTGGAAACCCTCTTCCACGAGTTCGGCCACGGCCTGCAGCACATGCTCACCACGGTGGAGCGTCCCCAGGCGGCGGGGATCAACGGCGTGGAATGGGATGCGGTGGAGCTGCCCAGCCAGTTCATGGAGAACTGGTGCTACGACCGCGCCACCTTGATGGGCATGGCCCACCACTGGCAGAGCGGTGCGGCGCTGCCCGAGGCGGAATACCGCAAGCTGCTGGCGGCGCGCACCTTCATGGGTGGTTCCGCCACCCTGCGCCAGGTGCATTTCGCCCTCGTGGATCTGAAGTTGCACAGCCAGTGGCAGCCCGGCAGCGGCCAGAGCCCCGAAGCGTTGCGCCGCCAGATCGCTGAAAGCACCACCGTGCTGGCACCGATCGATGAAGACGCGTTCCTGTGCTCCTTCGGCCACATCTTCGCCGGCGGCTATGCCGCGGGCTACTACTCCTACAAGTGGGCGGAGGTGCTCAGCGCCGATGCCTTCAGCGCCTTTGAGGAGGTGGGCCTGGAAAACGAGGAGCGCATCCGCGACACCGGCCGCCGCTTCCGCGACACGGTGCTGAGCCTGGGGGGCAGTCTGGATCCCAAGCAGGTGTTCGAAGCGTTCCGTGGCCGCCAACCCAGCAGCGAAGCGCTGATCCGCCACTCCGGCCTGGTAGCTGTTTGAGCTGAATCGGCGCAGGATGGGGAGAGCTTCAGGGCGGTATGGCTCTGCGTGTGTCCAACAGCGATCCCCTCGCCCTGGCCGATCCGTGGAGCTGCCCGGTTCCGCTGATCGGCTTTGAAGCAGCCCTCGAGCGCAGTGTGTTCCGCTCGGGCCTGAGCCGCTCCGACTGGCTCAAGCGCCTGGCCAACGATCTGCACAAACCGCAGCTGCTGCCCCTGCTCTGGCTGCTGCCGCGGCGCTGGACGCTGTCACCAGCGCAACTGCCGCCCAAACTTCAGGCTCTCGGTGGTGTGCTGGAGCGTGGCTTGCTCACCCCGGCCCTGTTGGCGGCCCTGGCCGATGATCTGCCCCATCTGCTGCCGGCACCCAGCCCCGATCAACCCAATGCCCTGAGCCTGTGGAGCAGCAGCCACCGTCCGCCGCTGCCTCGGGATTTTGGATCGCTGCAGCAAGCAGCGTCGGCTGAGGCTGAGGCGCAATCGCATGGCGATACACCCCCCACCGGAGCAGCGCTCACGGGTGGGCTGGTATGGCGCAATGTTGGCCTCAGCTACGAGCAATCCCCGCAGGAGCGGCAACGCAACACCCTGGTGGCCCGGGTGCTGAACCGGTTGGCGGCCAATCGCCTCGGCGAGGATTCCTGGTGCTTTGAAGGCTGCACCACCAGCAGCAGCTGGCTGGCACAGTTGCAAGCCAGCGGTTGGCAGGCCCGGGCGCAACTACGCTGCAGCGTGGCCAGCTTCGGCCTCGGGGCCAGCCTGCCCCAGGAGGGTGGTGGCTGGAGCCAGGTGCCGCTGGCTCTTCCGATTCGCACCGGCCTGCTGGGCGCCGATGGCGACGACGTGCAATCGCTGCTGCCCCACAGCTGCCTGGAGCTGGAGCTGCGCGGCCCAGGCCAGCTGCTGCGCTTGCAGTACTACCAGGGCACTGAAGGGCTCTGCGGCTGGGAAGCCCTCAACGATCTACAGCGCCCGTGGCAAAACGACCGCCACAACGGCACCGTTCACTACCTCGGAGAGCCCTATGCAGGCGAACGGCTCCAGCAGCTGTTTGATCTGTTGGAGGTGATTGCCCTGGTGCACAACCTGGAAGCCAGTGAGCGCCAGCTGCTCCATGGCGGCTATGGCTCCCTGGGCTTCTGCATCGACAGCTCAGCCCTGATCCAACAGGTGATGGAGGGGCGCTGCCAGTTGTTCCCAGTGCTGATGGGCGGGATCTGGCGGGAACGCCTGCTGCGGCGCGTGAGCCAGCTGGGATCAGCCGCTGATCCCTGGCGCGAGCCTTATCGCCAGGCTCTCCTCAACCTCCCTCACGACGGCAGCCTGCACGGCCACTCTGCAGCCAGCGGCCAACAGCGGCTGTTGGCCTGCCAACCGCTCAGTAGCCCGTTTGTTGTGGTGCAGCAGCTGCAACAACAGGTGGCAGCTCGAGAGCAGCCAGAACCGCTTTGATCACAGGAAGGCGAAACGCCTCCGAAAACGGACCGTGGCTGCCGTTGTGATTCATCTCCTCGATCACCATGCGCTGGACTTGGCCTGCAGCCAGAGCCTTGTTCCAGTTGGAGAGGGGCAGCAGCGGTGATCGGCCCGGGTAGGCGATGCGACCAAAGGCAGCAACGGGATCCTTGCTGCCCACGATCGTGGTGATGCCAGCCAGCTGATGCAGCTGCTGATTCCCACTGAACACACCACAAAAACTGATGATGCTCACCGGCGCTCGCGTGATGCGGCGCAGGTAATCACCCACTCCCATGGCCATCTCCGCACCGCCGCTATAGCCGGTGAGCACGATGCGGCTGCCGGTATCCGGGCGGAAGCCAGCCTCAGCCAGCCTGAGGCTGATCTTCAAGGCGAGTTCGTAATTGAGGATGGGGCCATAGCGCCGATCCGAGGAAATGCCCACCTTGATCACATTGTTGGCCTGCACCAACACCGCAGCCAACAACTGCACGAGACCATTGGGATGCTGTTCCTGCAGCGCAAACAGCCGCCGCCAGAACCACTCACTGCCAGCATCTTCCGCCAGAGCCACGGGCATCACCGTGTAGGTTTCGAGGCCACGCACCAACAGGGTTTCCTCAGTCAGCTGCTGCTCCAGCAGTTCAAGAAACGCGGAGACCCGTGGCGGGTGATCGCGCTCGAGCTGGTGGATTCCATCGAGATACACCACATAGCAGCGGTGTGGCCCTGCGGAAGACGAGCATGGATCAAACAGTGTGGCTGGAGCGGGCAAACCCTGCAGCCACCCCTCCCAGAAGGCGAATTCGCTCACCAGCGAGTAGATCCCGGCCGCCGCGATCAACACCACCACCAGCAGGCCAATCAGCTGCAGCAACAGCAGCAGATCCGCAGGCGAGAGGGCGGAGCGCACCACCAGGGCCAGATGACCCAGGCCCACCAGGTTGATGCCCAAGCCGATCGCCAGCACGAGCAGCAGCAGCTTGAGGTTGAAGCGCTGGCTCCAGGGATGCAGGAGAGCGGCTGGCTTCATGGCTGCGTGAGCTCCGAGGCCAGCATGGCGTAACCGCGCTGCCAACTCTGACGAAACAGCAACGCCACCAACAGCACCGCCAGCAGATAACCCGGCGTGGTGAGCAACAAAGCCTGATCCCAGGGCAGATCGAAGCGCACGTGCACGAAGGTGACCACATTGAGGTGGATCAACACCCAGAGCACCAGGCCGATGGTTTCGCCGATGTAGGGAGCCGCCACACACACATAGAAACAGGCGGGCAGCAAACAGCTGGCGATCCCATCCACAAAGGCACTGGCGTGAACCGGGTTGGATCCATAGAGATTGAGCAGCACCATGTCGATGGAGCTGGTCAACAGGAAGGCCGAGGCCAGCACCAGCGCGTCAATCAACAGGCGCCAGAAAATCTCCCGAGCGCCCAGGCGATTGGCAAACAGGCCAAACACATGGGAGAGCGACATCGAGATCCCCACCACCAGCAGCAAGCCAAGGCCCAGGTCGGCACGGATCAACCAGCCGCCCAGGCCATTGAGCACACGCTCCAGATCAACCAACATCAAGGCGACCCCTCAGGCGCCCATTCAAGCCTGCGGCGCGCTGCGCAACTGAGGGCGGTTGACGATCCAGATCACAAAGATCGAGAGCACAGCGCAGTAGAAGCACCACACCGAATTAAAGGTGGCGCTGTAGGTGAGCCAGGTGAGAAAGATCGACACAAAGATCAGCACACCGAACAGCTTCACAGCCTTATCAGCAACAGCAATCAACGGCAGAACGATGAAGCCCCAGTACACGAGCTCACCCACAGGCTCAGTGTTCACAAAGTTATGCACGATGCTGTGAATATTCGAAACGTCGTACAGCAGACGCCCAGTACTGTGCACTGCCGGCTGAACAGCGGGAGGATTGAACAGCACCGGCAGATAGAACGCCGTGCCCAGAACCGTGCTCACAATCGCCACCCAGCGCAGCCGGTTCTGCAGGCCGCGGGAATCGGTGCTGCGACTGATCGACCAGGCACTCCAGGGGATCCAGATCATCCAGAAGCAATAGGCAAAGAAGAGAAATCCCAACCCAGCCAGCGTGGTGAGCGGCTCGGTGCGGCCGTTATCGAGGGCCGTCCACTCCAAGCCCTCAATGAACTGCTGTACACCAAAGAAAAAAGGAACCAGCGCCAACGGAACGTAGTTGGGCTGCTTGTTCGAGCGGGCCAGATGGGTGCTGTAGAGGCCCAGGGGCATCAGCACGGCTGACGCTGTAAAGCTGGCAGAAGCCGAAAAGCACATGATGGGCGTGCATTTATAAGCTTACTAATAATTCGCCGGTGCCCTGGGGGCAAGTGATCAACCTGAAGCGGTAAGGATCTGTTGTCGATTAGGGCGCCAGCAAGACATCCGCCACCGCCCGCACAGCCCGCGGATGGATGATCAACTGGCGATGGGTCAACACGGGCAAGGGTCGCCGGGTGCCCAGTGGTAGCACCGCCCGCCAACCGGGGAACACGGTGATATCCGTGGGGGTGAACAGGCTGTGGCACTCCAATGGATCCAGCAGAGCCTGATCGCGCCGCAGATCGCGCAACAGCGCACTGCCGATCTTCATATCGGCAATGCCAGCCAGCAGGCGGCGGGGCACCAACTGAGCCGCGAGCGTGCCGTTCTGCGGGCTGCCCAGGCAGACAAAGCGGCGCGTGTGCTGGCAGCCCCGGTGCTCCTGCAGCCAGGTGCGAGCGATCACACCGCCCATGGAAAACCCAAACAGATCCAAGGGAGTGGTGGAGCCGAAACGGGCCTCGATCAGAGCGGCCAGCTGCGCGGCGAGTTCTCGGATGGGCACTGCCCCCAGGCGATGGGGCAGATGGGGGGCGAACAGCTCCAGGGCGGGGTTACGCCGGAGCAGCTCTTCTTCCAAGCGCCGAAACAAACGTGGCGTGTCCCAGAGCCCATGCAGGAGCACCAGCGGACGGGTCATGGGAGCCAGCGCCGCGAGCGTTGCACCGCCACGATGCCGCAGAAGCCAGGCACCGGCGCCTGGCATTTCCGCAATTCCAGCCAGATCGGCACCTCGCCGTAGATCTCCTCCAGCAGGCTGAAGATCTGATCACTCCAGTACTCGAGGGTGAGGCAGCGGATCGTGCGCGCCTGACGTTGCAGGGCCTGAATCGCCAGGCTGTAGTCGAGGCTGTGCTCCAGTGCATCAGCAGCAGCCGCGGCCGTGAGGTTGCAGCCCAGGCTGAAATCCAGCTCAAACCACTGGCCGCTGTGCCGCTCGTGCTCGAGGACCCCTACGTGGGCCCAGAGGCGCAGGCCCCGCACCAGCACACGATCCGCCGCAGTGCTCACAGCGGCAGATCGCGGTGGGTGAAGCTGCGCTCGCCGCTGGCGTAATCGGCGGCGATATGGCCATCACCGCGCAACAGATAGCGATAGGTGACCAACCCCTCCAGCCCCACCGGTCCCCGTGGGGGGAGCGTTTGGGTGGAGATGCCCACCTCGGCGCCGAAGCCGTAGCGGAAGCCATCGGCGAAACGGGTGGAGCAGTTCACATACACGCCGGCGCTGTCCACACTGCGCAGGAACGTCTCCGCTGTGGAGGCGTTGGTGGTGCAGATGGCATCGGTATGGCGGGAGCCATAACGGCTGATGTGATCGAGGGCATCCTCCAGGGAATCCACAACCCGCACGGCGAGCACCAGATCGGAGTATTCGCGGCGCCAGTCGTCGTCGCTGGCGGCATGGCTCACGCCGAGCGCCTGGGCGGCAGCATCACCGCGCAGGCTTACACCAGCTGCGGCCATGGCCGGCAGTGCTGCGCTGAGAAACGCCGGGGCAACCTCGCGGTGGACCAACAGCGTTTCGATGGCATTGCAGGCCGCGGGGTATTGGGTTTTGGCATCGATGGCAATGCGCAGGGCCTGATCGATGTCCACCTCCCGATCCACAACCAGATGGCAGATCCCGTCGGCGTGGCCCAGCACCGGAATGCGGGTGTTGTCCTGGATGAACTGCACCAGCTCGTTGGATCCGCGCGGAATGATCAGATCCACGAGCCCATCGAGCTTGAGCAGCCCCAGGCTCTCCTCGCGGGAGGTGAGCAGCTCCAGCGCCATGGGATCCACAGCACTGTGGGCAAGCCCGGCGCGCAGGGCCTCGAGGATCGCCGCGCAGCTGCGGCTGGCTTCACGGCCCCCTTTCAGCAGGGCGCCATTGCCGGAACGAATCGCCAGCGACGCGATCTGCATCACCGCATCGGGGCGGGCTTCAAAGATCACGCCGAGCACACCGAGCGGAACGCTGACGCGCTCCAGCGTGAGGCCCTGATCGAGCTCGCGGTGCAACTGGCGCACCCCCAGGGGGTCGGGCAGCTGGGCAACCTGCCGCACCCCTTCGATCCCGCCGGCCAACTTGGCGGCATCCAGCTTCAGGCGTGCCACCAAGGCTGGTGCCAGGCCATCGGCAGCCGCCGCCTCCAGATCCGCCTGATTGGCAGCCAGGATCTGCGGGGCCGACGCTTCCAGTGCCGCGGCCATCGCCTCCACCGCCTCACGGCGTTTCAGATCGCTGAGGCGACCCAGCGCCATCGCGCAGCGGCGCACGGCGGCAGCCCGTTGCAGCAGATCGGGGGTGGGATCGGGAACGCTCACAGGCGCGGCGGGCACTGGGCGCATCATCCCAGCTAGGCGTTGAGCAGCCGATCGAGGGCCAGGCGAGCTGCGCCGAGCCGCCCGGCCCCATTGCCCAGGGCACAGCGGCGCAGCTCCAGGCCCAGGCGGCTTTCGATCTGCACCCGCTGCTCCACTTCCGCCAGGGCAGCCGGAAGGAAGTGCGCACTGGCCGCACTCAAACCACCCCCGATCAACACCAACTCGGGGGTGAGCACATAGATCAAGGAGCTCAATCCAACCCCCAGGCGGCGGCCGTAGCGCTGCCAGATCGCCAAGGCCTCGGCATCGCCCTGATCGGCCAAACGGCAAAGCTCCTGCGGGCTCAGGGCAGATTCACGGGCCAGCGCGCCGATGCTGCAGAACTGCTCCAGCGAACCGCGGTTGCCGCTGTTGCAGGCCGGTCCCTCGGGATCGATGCAGATCAGGCCAGGTTCCGCCGCCGCCCCGCCATGGCCCGTGAACAGGCTGCCGCCCAGCAGCACCCCACCGCCCACACCGGTGCCGAGCGTGAGCAACAACACATCGCTGTAGCCCCTGGCTGCCCCGTGCCAGGCCTCCCCCACCACAGCGCAATTGCCGTCGTTCGCCAGGGTGACGCGCCGCTGCAGCTGCGGCTCCAGCCACTCCGCCATGGGAATCTGCTCCCAACCCGGCAGGTTGATACACACCCGTGCCACCCGGCCCGCCGCATCCATCGGGCCGGGCAGACCCACCCCCACGCACGGAGCAAGACCATCAGGATCGAGCTGCTGCACCGCCTCCACCAAAGCCATCACCACCGCACCGGGCATCGGCGGCTGGGGGGTGGGCACCTCCAGCTCCGCCAGCAGCTGCCCCTCCACCGAGAAGCGGCCCAGCTTGATCGCCGTGCCGCCCAGATCCACTCCGATCAGCTGGGCCATGGCAGCAACCTAGAAGCGGAAGAGCAACTGCAACTGGCTCTGCCAGCGGCCCTGGGTGTCGATCGAGGTCTGCACACCCACGCGATCACTGGCCTGATAGCGAAGCGTGACCTGCGGGGGGATATCGCTGCGGTTGGGCGCGGCCAACAGCGAGAAGTTGAAGCGCTCGGTGACATCCAGACCAATCTCCGAGCCGAGCACCAGCTGCGACGGCAGGCGGCGAGAGCGGTTCTCCGAAGCCACCACCTCCTCCGGCGCGAAGTAGGTGGGATAGAGCGCAAAGGTGAGCCGCTGGCCGAAGGCATCGCTGAGGCCGCCCACCACGGGCGAGAGCAGCGACTGGCCCAGCACCGTGGCCAGCGCCGCACCGGCATTGCCCCCCGCTAGACCCACCAGCGAGTTGCCACCGATCAAGGCCACCAGCCGCTCCTGAGGCAGCGGCGGTGAACTGGTGAGGCGAATGTTGTCGGCGAGGCGATCCGCCGGCCCGGAGGCCTCCACCCGCACCTTCACCAGGCGCAGCTGATCGATGGAATTGGCCGGCGCATTCACGTTCCAGTCGTAGAGGTTGGAACGGTTGGTTTCGTTGGCCACCAACGTGTCGGACACGCGGGTGCGCAGGGCGATATCCACGTAGGGAATCAGGCCCAGGCTCGGGGTGAACACCGCCACGTTGGGGGCGTCGGGATCGAGGCTGAAGTTGGTGGTGAACAGGCTGAGGCGGCCATTGAGCAGGCGCACCACACCACTCACCTGCAGCGTTGGATCCAGGGCGCCACGCAGGGTGAGCACCCCACCGGTGTTGAAGTTGAGCACGTTGGGAACACCCACCTTCAGATCTGGGCCCAGCCGCAGGCGCAGGGCGTTGAAGCGCAGGAAGGGCAGATCGGGCACCGCCGCCCGCAGGTCTTGGCTGGCGGAACTTTCCAGTTGCTGGCCCATCACCAGCAGCGGCTGCTGGAAGTCCCATTTGGCTTCCACCAGCTCCCGCACCGTCACGGGGCGGGTGGGCTCGTCTTCGGTAGCGAGCTGGCCGGGTTGCACATTCAAACTGCCGCGGCTCAGTTGCAGCTCACCCGAGAGATCCGGCGAACGCAGGGAGCCGCCCACCTGCACCTCGCCGTTGGCGATGGCCTGCAGGCGCGGCAGCTTGAAAGGCGCCTGCTGCACCTGCAGCGCCAACCGGCGCTTGGGTTGAGCCAGAGGCTCCATCAGCCCCAGCTGGCCGCTGCCGCTGATCTGCCCCTGGTCGCCAACCCGGGCGGTGAGCTGCTGCAGCTCCAGCTCACTGAAATCAAACAGCACCGTGGCTTCCAGCTCGCGCATGGTCTGCCCGGCCACCTGCAGCACGCCGTCGCGGAAGCGCAGGAAGCCATTGGCCAGCGGCGTTTGCAGGGATCCCCGCACGAGCAGCTGCAGGTCAACACTGCCTTGCTGCCACTGAACCCCCGGCCCGCCGAGCACCGAGAGGAACTGCAAGCCATCGCCGCGGCTGGCCACCCGCAGCTCCAGCGCCTCGCTGGTGGGCTGAAGCGGCACCGTGCCCTTCACATCCACGCTGTTGGCCGCCCCATCACTGCGCAGCGACCAATCGAGGTTGAGGTTGCCGTTCTCGAGGGCCAGATCACCGCGCTCCAGCTGAAGAGGCACACCGGCCAGGGAAGCGTCCTGCAGGGCGAGAGCCAGCTGCAACTCGGGGCGGCGGCGGCCATTCGCCAGGGCGAAACGTCCGTTGGCCGCCAGACCACCGCTGAGGCCATCGGGCACGGTGGTGAACAAAGCCAGGAGCGCCAGCGGCAGGTGTTCCACCGAGAAGGTGGTGGCACCGCCGAGGGGGCCTCGCAGGGTGAGTTGCACCGGAGCGGCTGTGAGGGCCTGATCGCGATCGCTGCCCCGCAACCACAGATGGCCGCTGGCCTGCAGGTCCAATGACAGCCGCTGAATCGATGGCCCCGTGAGGGTGAGATCGGCATCCACCAGGCCCTGCAGCTGGCGCGGATCCAGGCGTTCGGCACCGCTGCGCTGGCGCGCCAACGCGGCGGCCACCTGGAGCTGGGCCTGCTCGAGGGCCTTGAGCTGTTCGTTGAGGCTCAGCCCCAGGGTGTCGATCGCCAGGCCCTGCAGATCGGCGGCAGAACCGGCCAGGCGAGGCGGCCCGCTGCGCCAGAGCTGGGCTGATTGCCAGAACTCCTGCAGGGTTTGGGAACCAAAGCGGCGCGCTTCAAAACGGGCCCAGAGCGGGCCTCCCTGCTCACCCCGCAGGCGCATGGCAAGGCTGTCGTCTTGCTCGCCCTGCCAGGTCCCCTCAGCGCTGTAGCGGCCCTGGCGGTAGGTGCCGCTGGCGCTGAGGTGGCGGCCGTAGAGGCCGAGCAGCTGAGGGCGATCCAGGCGGATGGCGCCTGTGATCCAGAGCGGTTGCAGATCCAGCTGCCCCTTGCCGCTCAAAGCGCCGCCCAAGGGCTGGAAACGACCGCTGGGGCCCAGAGCAAATTCCAGGCCCGCCAGGGGAAACGCATCAGCGCTCCACTGATACCGGCGTGGATCACCGGCGAAGCGAAGCGAGCCACCCTCGCGCTGAAGGCTCGCCATCTGGGGCAGCCAGCGGCGATCGAGCTGGGCTTTCAGCTGACCCGGCTTGGCAGGTGCCAACGCCTCAAGCGCCAAGTTGCCCCCGCCAGCGGGCGAGCCCTCGAGCACCCCACGCCAGCTTTCCAACAACTGCAGCGGCCCTACACCGGGATCGCGCACCAGCAACTGCAAGTTCGGTTGCAGCTGCCGCAGGGGCCCCGCCACCGTGCCCCAGGCATCCAGCTGCCCACGCAAGCGGGTGCCCAAGAGAGCACTGAGCCGCTCCAGCGGAAAACTGCGCAGATCCAGCTGCAGTTGCAGCTGCGGCGCGGCGCGCAACGGCAGCCGGCCGGTCGCCTCCAACACAGGCGATTGGAAGCGCCGCAGTTCAAGCAGCTGCGGCTGCCAGCGCAGCTGGGCCAGCCAATGGCCGAGCAGGGGATTGGCCTGTTGGCGCAGATCCAGCTGCAGCTGCGGGCGCGACCAACCGCCCTGCTGTTGCAGCACGGCACGCAGCTGCGGTGCCTCACCCAGCAGGGGAGCCAATGCGGGCCTGAGCTCGCGGCCCAGCTGCAGTGCACCGCTGCGCAGCTCCAGCCGTGGCCAGAGCGCGCCATCGGCCTGAACGCTGGCATCGCCGTAGCGCAGCAGCAGGCGCGGCACCGTGACGCGGAACGTGGGCCGGCTGCGAATCGCGATCAACGACTCCAACCGCAGGGGCTGAGCGGGCCGCTGCGCCAGACGCAGACCCTGCCACGCACCGATGAGCTGCAGGTTGGGCTGCTGCCACGGGCCCCGCAGCTGTGCCTGCAGCTGATGCCCCGCGCGAGACTCCCGGGCCTGCAATTGCAGTTGCAACGTGCCGCTGGGCAACGCCAGCAACCCCTGCAACCGGCCGCGCCAATCACCCCAGGCCAGAGCCGATGGAGCCAACCGCACCCCTCGCTCGGAACACTGCACCGGCAGCGTTGGGGCCGTGAACTGACCAGACAGGCCCTGGGGGCGCCAGCGAACAGCCGTGGCGTTCAACCCACCGGAGCAGCGGCCCACACCGGAGCGGCGCTCCAGCAGCAGTCGCCCCTCCACCAGGCCATCGAGGCGACCCACCAACTGGCCATGCAGGCCAACCGGCAACAGGGGCATCAGGGGCTGAAGCGGCAGCTGCTGGGGCTGCAGTTGCAGCCCCCAGCTGCGCTGCTGCCAGTTCGCCTGCAGCTGAAACGGCAACGCACCGCCCGCCTGCGGACTGAGCGTGCCGCGCAGATCCACCTGGCGACGCCACAGAGGCAGATCAGCTTCGCCACGCAGCGTGAAACGGGTGGAGCCAGCGGCGCTGTGGAGCACACCCTGCCCGGGCTGGGGCACCTGGATGCGCAGGGCCACCCGGGGGGGTTCACGGCCGGGCTTCTGGCTGGGCAGCTCCCAGAAGGCTCCGCGGGCATTGCGGCGCAACTCAACCGTGGGCCGGATCACCCGGATCTGCAGCACCAGGGCGCGTTGCAGCAGGCTTCCCAGCGGATCGAGCGCCAGCTCCACCTGCGGAGCATCCACGCTGGAGGGGTTCTGGGGCACCGCCACAAAACGGCTGCGCCCCGCCGCCAGGCCCAGGGGGCGTAGACCCGCATACGGGCCCAGTTGCAACGGCTGGCCGAGCACTCCACTCACCAGCCGCTCCAGCCAGGGGCGACGGGCGGTGTAAAGGCGTTCAGCCAGGCGATCGGCACCGACCCAAGCGGCTGAGGCCAAGCCGATCAGCCCAAAGCCAGCCAGCACCAGCACCGGCCGGGACGCGGCCAGCACATGAACGCCAACAGGGCGGCCTGATCGGCGAAGGGATCGGTGGATCCGGCGGCCCGTGGGTCTCAGCGGCTGAGCAGGCCGCAATATAAAGGTGATCTTTCGAACCGCCGAGCCCCCATGCGCGCTGATCCCCTGCTGCTCACCGCCGGCGAGTGGCTGGGTGTGGCCTCGGCGGTGCTGTTGGTGCTCACCCTTATTTCCTTCGTGGTGCGCTGGGGCATCCGCTTCCGCCTCGTGGGCGTCACCAGCTTCACGGTGCTGCTGTCGTTGTCGTGTCTCGCCTTTGCTGTGAGCTATGCACCGCGCCAGCTGGTGGATGGCGCCGTGAGTGTGCCCGTGGTGTTCGACAACGGCTCCGATCTGGTGGTGGCCGCTGCCCCGGCGGATCTCGACCCTGCAGCCTTTGCCCCCTCGGTGCAGCAGGTGGCCCTCAACCTGCGCGGCAGCGGCCGCGGCACCCAACTGGTGGAGGTGCGCCTGCGGCGAGTTGACCCCACGGCTCCTGGTACCGATACGCCTGTGGTGCTCGCCACTGCCATTCGCAACCTGGCCGATGGCAGCGTGAGCCTGCAGGGTTGATCCCGGGAGACACGGGCCCTTGAGCCGCTCTCTAGGCCCACTCCCCAGACACTTCCGCAAGGAGGAACTGGTGCTGCAGAGCCATGGCGTGGCCAGTTGGCAACAGCTGGCGGCCCTGACTGATGGCCAACTGCGGCAGCTCTCCAGCCAAGGCGGTGCCTTGGAGCGGCAGTTGCGCAAGTTGCGCGGCCAGGCGCAGCTGGTGGTGGAGCTGCAGCTGGAACCCCATGAGGCTGCACTGCTGCTCTATGCCGGCATTGCCTCCAGCCGGGGGTTGGCGCAGGCTTCGCCCCAGCAGCTGCTCACACAACTGGGGCGGCTGGAGCGATCGCTCACGGGCATGGCGCCAGCCTGCGTGGATGCCACCACTGTGCGCCTCTGGATCCAACGGGCTCAGCAGGCCTCCGGTCGCTCCGGGAAGTGACCCCAACCCCACGGCAGGTTGCGGCTGCATCCTTGGAATGGAAGCAGAACCATCTGCGCCGACGGCTGCACCGCCATGACCCCAATCCGCCTCAGCGGCCCAGGGCTGGCCATCGCGCTGGCCTTCGCCACACCAGCCCTGGCCAATTCACCGCTGCTCGAATCGGTGAAAAACAACCCCCAGCGAGCCAAGGCCCTCTGCGCCGAACTCAAAGCACTCAATGCCCAGGGGCTTTCCTACACCTCACCGCAAGCCGTGGCACAGATCGCCGCACGGCAGGGCCTGAGCAACACCGACGCCGAGATCCTCTCCACCTACGTGGTGGGGCTCTATTGCCCCGACGTGCGCTGAGGTGCCCGCCAGCTGGGTGAACGATCACTGGATCCAATCGGCCGACGGGTTGAACCTGTGCTGCCGGGTGTGGACACCCCCAGGTCCAGGCCCCTGGCCGGTTTTGCTGATGCGCCAGCCCTATGGGCGGGCCATCGCATCCACTGTTTGCTACGCCCACCCCCAGTGGTACGCGCAGCACGGCTTTGCCGTGGTGGTGCAAGACGTGCGCGGCCGCGGCGACTCCCAGGGCCACTTCCGCGGCTTCAGCCAGGAGGCCGCCGATGGCACCAGCACCCTGGCCTGGGTGCGAGCCCAGAGCTGGTGCAACGGGCGGGTAGGGAGCTATGGCTTCTCGTATCAGGGGCTCACGCAACTGCTGCTGGCCAGCGACGAGCAGTTGCCCGATGCGCTGGCACCAGCCATGGCCGGCCTGGATGAGCGGCGCCACTGGGCCAGCGAGGGTGGTTGCCACTGGTGGGCCCTCGGGCTTGGCTGGGGGCTGCAGCTGGCGGCCCAGGCCTGCCAACGCCGCGGCGATCACGAAGGCTGGTGGGAGATCCGCCGCAGCCTGGAGAGCGGCGATTTTCTGCGCCACGGCCAGGCGCTGCTGGAGCGGCTGGATCCCGATGGCATGGCAGCCGCGTGGCTTCAGCTCGATCCGGCCGAGGCTGAGGGGTGGCGCCGGCATGAGCCACCAGCGGCGCTCTGGCGCAGGCCCATGCTGCTGATCGGCGGCTGGCACGATCCCCACCTGCTCGGCGTGCTGGATCTCTGGCAGCGGGCCCGCGCTGCCGGCGGTGAACCCTGGCTGCGGCTGGGGGCCTGGAGCCATCTGCAGTGGAACGGTGGCCTCGATCAGCTCCAGCTGGCGTTTTTCCGCCACCACCTGATGACAGGCAGCGAAACCATCGCAGCAGGCCCCGTGCCGCTGCCGCAGCAGCTGAGCATTGGCACCGCCCTGCAGAACATCGCCACCGAGCAATGGGAGCCGCTTGAACCCACGGCCTGCAGCGATCAGCGCTGGCTCCTGTGCAGCAGTGGCCTGGCCGCCGTGGATGCCGCTGAGGGCCAGCTGATCGCCACCGATAGCCGTGCAACCCATGGCGAGGGTGGCCGTTGCACGATCGTGCACGACCCCTGGCGCCCCCTGCCAGGCCGGGGCGGGCATCTGGGCCTCGACGCCGGCGGCGTGCTGCGCACGGACTTGGATCAACGCAGCGACGTGGCCTGCTTCAGCAGCGGTGTGCTGGATCAGCCGATCACCCTGCTGGGCCAGCCGGTGCTGGAGCTGGAGGCGATGGCCGATCAGCCAGGCTTCGACCTCTGCGCCGCCCTCTCAGTGGTGCAAAGCGATGGCCAGGTGCGCCAATGCAGCAGCGGCGTGGCCCGCTGGCTGGGACACAGCTGCCAAACCATGGCCCCGCGCAGGGTGGAGCTGCAGCCGCTGCTGCTCACACTCCAGCCTGGAGAACGGCTGCGCCTCTCGCTGGGCCTGGCAGCCTGGCCCCAGATCGCGGTGAATCCCGGGGATGGCACGCTGCCGCGTGGTGCTGCCGGGCCGCAGCATCGGGTGATCAGCGTGGAGCTCAACCTGGGCTCAGCCAGCCTCAGCATCCAGCCAATGGTTGGGGCAAACTGAGGCCCACTGTTGCTTCCTGCGATGCTGCGCCCGCTGCGCTCCGCCCTGCCGGCTCTGCTGGCCGCCAGCCTGATCGGTGCCGCCGCCACCGCGCCCCTAGCCCAGGCGCAATCTGGCGCTGCAGCCAAAGCGGCAAGCTCAACCAGCAGCACGGTGCTGTCGATTGAGCAGGCCCGGGCCGCTGCGATGCGCATCCTCGATGCGGTGAAAAATGGCGACGCCAAGGCGCGCTTTGCCCAGTTCTCCCCGGAGCTGCAGGCGGTCACCAGCCCGTCGATGATCGCGGCCACGATGCGCACCCAGCCCAAGGTGCTCAGCTATGAGCTGCTCAGCGTGCGCAGCGGCATGAGCGGCAGCACCGTGGAAGCCGAGCTCACCACCAAAGCCGGCAAGCGGGTGGTGTTCATGGTGCTGAACAGCAGCGGCAAGATTGCCCGCTACTACGTGGACCGTGCCGACGACACGGCGAGCCAGGTGGCGTTGCAATTCGTGCAGGCGGTGAGCACCGGCAACTTCATCACCGCCCAGAGCTTCCTCAGCCCTGGCGCGCAGGAAGAGCTCACCCCGGCGGTGCTGCAGAGCAAATGGCTGGAACTGCAGCGTGAAACGGGCAATTTCTTGAAGGTTGGCCGCGCTGTGGAAGCGGAAACCACGCCTGACACCCGCCTGGTGCTGGTGAACGTGCAGTTCAACCGCCTCGCCGACAACCTCTACGTGATCCTCAACGGCGAAAACCAGATCACGGGTGTGGATTTCCCTGAAAACCCCGCCGGACCGAGCTGATCCAGGCCAGGAAAACCGGAAAACGGCCTTAAGCTCCCAGCCACGCTTTTGCACTCAAGCCTGTGCTGGCTCAGCTCGACTGGATGGTGGACGATGCCCAGCGCTTGGCCGAATGTCGGCACGACCATCCTTTCGCTGTGCTGGGCCCCCAGCCCCTCGAGAGCGGCAACTGGGTGGTGCGGGTGTGGATGCCCGAGGCCGAACGGGTTGAGCTGATGACGGGTGGGGTGGCTCTGCCCATGAGCACCCCCCATCACCCCTGGATCTTCGAAGCCGAAGTGTCCAGCGACCCCGGCAGCGGCTATCAGGTGCACGTGCTGCGCGGCGGCATCGAGCACGTGGCCCACGATCCCTGGGCCTTCCGCGAGGAGTGGATGGGCGAGATGGATCGCCATCTGTTTGCGGAAGGCAACCACCACCACATCTGGGAGCGCATGGGCGCCCATGTGGTGACACGCAACGGCGTGGCCGGTGTGATGTTCTGCCTGTGGGCCCCCAACGCCCGCAGCGTGTCGGTGCTGGGCAACTTCAACAGCTGGGATGGGCGCCATCACCCGATGCAGGCGCGCCTGGGCGGCTGCTGGGAATTGTTCATTCCCGCGATCAAGCCCGGTGAGATCTACAAATACGAGATCCGCACCCAAGACGGCCACTGCTACCAGAAGGCCGACCCTTACGGCTTCCGCCACGAGGTACGCCCGAACAACGGCTCGATCGTGGAGGCGCTTGAGGGCTACAGCTGGGGCGATCTCGCCTGGATGCAGGAGCGCGACAGCAGCAACCCCCTCGATCAGCCGATCGCGGTGTACGAGATGCACCTGGGCAGCTGGATGCACGCCAGCGCTGATCAGCCCTACATCGAGCCCGACGGCACGCCCCGTCCGCCGGTGCCAGCCGCCGACCTCAAGCCCGGCGCCCGCCTACTCACCTACCCCGAACTGGCGGATCGGGTGATCCCCTATGTGAAGGCTCGCGGGTTCACCCACATCGAGCTGATGCCCCTCTCGGAGCATCCCTTCGATGGCTCCTGGGGTTATCAGGTGACCGGCTGGTACGCGCCCACCAGCCGCTTCGGCACGCCCGATGAATTCCGCGCCTTCGTGGACCGTTGCCATGCCGAGGGCATCGGCGTGATCCTCGACTGGGTGCCGGGCCACTTCCCCAAGGACGCGCACGGCCTGGCCTTCTTCGATGGCGCCCACCTCTACGAGCACGCCGATCCGCGTATCGGCGAGCACAAGGAGTGGGGCACGCTGATCTTCAACTACAGCCGCAACGAAGTTCGCAACTTCCTGGTAGCGAACCTGGTGTATTGGTTTGAGCAGTTCCACATCGATGGCATCCGCGTGGATGCGGTGGCCTCGATGCTCTACCGCGACTATCTGCGCCCCGACGGCGAGTGGATCCCCAACGAACACGGCGGCCGCGAGAACACCGAGGCCGTGCGCTTCCTGCAGCAAGCCAACCACGTGCTGTTCCAGCACTTCCCGGGAGCCCTCTCCATCGCGGAAGAATCCACCACCTGGCCGATGGTGACCAAGCCCACCGACATGGGCGGTCTGGGGTTCAACCTCAAATGGAACATGGGCTGGATGCACGACATGCTCGATTACTTCGAGCTGGATCCCTGGTTCCGCCAGTTCCACCAGAACAATGTGACGTTCTCGATCTGGTACGCCTATACCGAGAATTTCATGCTCGCCCTCAGCCACGACGAAGTGGTGCACGGCAAGAGCAACCTGCTCCACAAGATGCCGGGCGACGACTGGCAGAAGTTCGCCAACGTGCGGGCGCTGCTCGCCTACATGTGGACCCACCCCGGCAAGAAAACCATCTTCATGGGGATGGAATTCGGCCAGCGCGGCGAATGGAACGTGTGGGGCGATCTGGAGTGGGAGCTGCTCCAGTACGAACCGCACCAGGGCCTGCAACGCCTGGTGGACGACCTCAACGTGTTCTACAAATCCGAACGGGCGCTCTGGGGCGACGACTTCAGCGACTACGGCTTCCAGTGGATCGATTGCAACGACAACCGCCACTCGGTGATCAGCTTCATGCGCCGCGAGAGCACCACCGGCCGCTGGGTGGTGGTGGTGGCCAACTTCACACCCCAGAGCCACTCCCACTACCGCATCGGTGTGCCGATGAGCGGCTTCTACAGCGAGGTGTTCAACACCGATTCAGAGCGCTACGGCGGCAGCAACCTGGGCAACCTGGGCGGCAAGTTCACCGATGAATGGGGCATTCACGGCTACGAGCACTCGCTCGACCTCTGCCTGCCGCCGCTCTCGGTGCTGGTGTTCAGCCGCGATGAGAAGCGCAGCCAGGAGCTGGAGGCAGAGGCAGCGCTGTAGCTCCGCTCTCCAGCAGTGTGACGAAGCGGCAGAACCCTGCCGCGGGAAGGTCTGGAACGGGGGCGCCTTCGGGTAGGTTCGCGCTTCGCGTCCCCCTCGCCCATGACCGAAACCGCCCCCCTGCTGCTGCGCGCCGCCCGAGGTGAGCAGGTGGAGCGGCCGCCGGTGTGGATGATGCGCCAAGCCGGCCGCTACATGAAGGTGTATCGCGACCTGCGCGATCGCCATCCCGGCTTCCGCGAACGCTCGGAGAACCCTGATCTCTCCTTTGAGATCTCGATGCAGCCCTTCGAGGCGTTCAAGCCCGATGGCGTGATCCTCTTCTCCGACATCCTCACCCCGCTGCCGGGCATGGGGATCAACTTCGACATCGTGGAGAGCAAGGGTCCGCTGATCCACGACCCGATCCGCAACCTCGCCCAGGTGGAAGCTCTGCGTCCGCTCAACCCGGCCGAGAGCATGCCGTTTGTGGGTGAGGTGCTCACCCGCCTGCGCAGCGCCGTGGGCAATCAGGCCGCCGTGCTCGGTTTCGTGGGTGCTCCCTGGACCCTCGCCGCTTACGTGGTGGAAGGCAAGAGCAGCAAGAACTACGCGGTGATCAAGGCCATGGCCTTCCGCGAGCCCGAGCTGCTGCACAAGCTGCTCGATCACTTCGCCGAATCGATTGCTGCCTACCTGCGCTACCAGATCGATTCCGGCGCCCAGGTGGTGCAGATGTTCGATTCCTGGGCCGGCCAGCTCAGCCCCGCTGATTACGACACCTTCGCGGCGCCGTATCAGAAGAAGGTGGTGGATCTGGTGAAGCAAACCCACCCCGACACCCCCTTCATCCTCTACATCTCCGGCAGCGCCGGTGTGATCGAGCGGATGGCCCGCACCGGGGTCGACATCGTGTCGCTCGACTGGACTGTGGACATGGCGGAAGGTCTGGCCCGTCTGCCCGAACATGTGGGCGTGCAAGGCAACGTGGATCCCGGTCTGCTGTTCGGCAGCCACAAGGCGATCCAGGAGCGCATCGACGACACGGTGCGCAAGGCCCGCGGCCGCAAGCACATCCTCAACCTGGGCCACGGCATCCTGCCCGGTACCCCGGAAGAGAACGGTCAGTTCTTCTTTGAGGCCGGCAAGAGCGTGATGGAGCGCATCGGAGCGGCCGCTTGAGTTCGGCTCCTGCACGGATCCTGATCACGGGGGCCAGCGGCTGCGTTGGCCAGCACATCGCTGAGCAGCTGCTGCGGGAAACCGATGCGCAGCTGCTGCTGTGGTTGCGGGATCCGGCCAAGCTCAGCGCAGTTCCAGCCGATCATCCGCGCATCACGCTGCTGGTAGGTGACCTGCGCGATCCCGAGCCTCATCGCGCTGCGATCGCCTCAGCCACCCGGATCATTCACACCGCCACCGCCTGGGGAGATCCCGAGCGGGCGCAGCAGGTGAATGTGGTGGCGGTGAAGCAGATGCTCGCCGCCACCAATCCAGCTGTGCTCGAGCAGGTGGTGTATTTCTCCACGGCCAGCATCCTCAATCGCGATCTGGAGCTGCTGCCGGAAGCGATGGCCTACGGCACCGAATACATCCAAACCAAGGCGCTCTGCCTGCAGCAGCTGGAGCAGCATCCACTGGCCGAGCGGATTGTGGCGGTGTTCCCCACCCTGGTGTTTGGTGGTCGGGTCGACCGGAGCGGCCCCTTCCCCACCAGCTATCTCACGGAGGGCCTGAAGGAGGGTGCCCGCTGGCTGTGGCTGGCCAAGTGGCTCCGGGCTGAAGCCTCGTTCCACTTCATCCACGCCGCCGACATTGCCCGCGTGTGCGTGCACTTGGCCACCACACCCCACCAGCCCAACCCGGAACCGGGCCAGGGCGCAGTGCGGCGTTTGGTTCTGGGGCAACCGGCTGTCACGGTGAACGACACCGTGAAACGCCTCTGCCGCTGGCGCCGCAGCTGGCTGCCACCAGTGGGCGTTGATTTACAGGGGTGGCTGATTGAAGGCCTGATCAAACTGCTGCGCATTGAGGTGAACGCCTGGGATCGCTTCTCGATCCGCCAGCGCCACTTCGTGCACGATCCGATCAGTCCTCCGGAGCGTTTCGGCCTGGTGAGCCATGCCCCCACGCTGGAGGCGGTGTTCGAAGACGCCGGACTGCCGCACCGGGGTTGACGCGAAGCCCTCGCATCCCTGATGCCAGAGGACGTTTCAAATGTTGCGAACCTCTGCAGCAAGGCTCACATCGGGAACAGTGGCCTTCTAATTTGGCCAGGTTGCACGAGCTCCGATGCGCCGTCTTCTCTCTGTCATTGCCCTTTGCCTGGCGCTGGTGCTGGGTGCTGCCCCCAGCTTCGCCGCTGACGCCGACCACGGTGCTCAGGTGTTCTCCGCCAACTGCGCTGCTTGCCACATGGGCGGCGGCAACGTGGTGAACGCTGAGCGCACCCTCAAGAAAGATGCCCTCGAGGCCTACCTGGCGAACTACAGCGCTGGCCACGAAGAGGCCATCCAGTACCAGGTGACCAACGGCAAGAACGCCATGCCCGCTTTCGGCGGCAAGCTGAGCGCCGATGACATCGCCGATGTGGCTGCCTACGTGGAGTCGATGAGCCAGAAGGGCTGGGCCTGATTTCCATCCGCTTTCGGCCTTGAAGCCGCCCCTGAGGGGCGGCTTTTTTATGCCGTCAACCCGCTTGCCACGAGCAAACTGCAGCGCCATGGTGAAGGCCAGCTGCCCCGATCACCATGCCGGCCTCAGCCCAACAGCCCACACCACGTTCTACGGCCAATGAGCAGGCTGCCGCAGCCGCTCGGTTTCTGCGCCACTCGGCCCTGCCGGCGATCAAGCCACTGCTCAGCTCGCCGAAAGCTGCTTCCGCTCGTTGAGCACCTCGAGGTAGAGGGCTTCATCGATCTCGCGGATGTCGTATTCACTGGGCAGCACACCATGAATGTGCCGATGCACCACCAGCCAGCAGTTGCGTTCCGGATCGCTGGCGGTGCCATCAAACGCAAACGACTCCTCGGCCAGTCGCTTCAACAATTCCAACCGTGATTCCTGATCCATCCGCCACACTGGGGCCGCACTGCAGCGCCATCATGGCGAGCGCATCTCGATACCTGGGCGCCGCGGCGCTGCCGCTGCTGTTGCTCAGCAGCAGCGCTCTGGCCCAACCCGCCACAAACGATCCGGCCTTGCAATTGATCCGCGGTGGCGGCACACCAGCGGTATTCAAGCCCGGCCAGCCGATCCTGCCGGCCAGCAGCTGCCCGGCGATCGTGGGCAGCGGCGACGTCCAGCCGATGCGCCTGCCACCCTCGGAGGTGGCCGCCAAAAACAAACTCGGCTGCCTTTCTCCCAACGACGCGATCTACGGCAGCGATGGCTGTCCCACCCGTTTGTGCGGGCAAAACAGTGGGGCTGTCCCCCTGCCGATCACAGGGGGATCAACCGGCAATCAACCTCAGTTGCCTGAGCCGTAGGCCACCTGGCAAACAGCATTGAGGAGCTGAGCCTGATCAGCCGTACCAGGCACCTGGCCATTCAGCAGGCCTTGCTGGCAATTGGCGGCGCCCATCAGGTTGTTGCCATCCACGTTGTAGTTGAAGCTGACGCCATAGCTGCCCACACCCTCCACGGAGCCGTAGTTGAGCTCGTAGCTGGTGTTGGGCACCACAATCACCGGTGAGCTGTTGTTAGACGCCGCATCCACCAGGCCGGTAATCGCGGCTCCGGTCGCCAAACCGGCAATGCCCCAGGCAGCGGCGTTGCCGCCCCACCAGCCCCAGCCACCCCAGCCGTTGTACCAGCCGTGGTTCCAGGGGCGGTTGTTCCAGTAGCCGCCGTTGCGCCAGTTGTTGTTCCAGCCGTTGTAATCACGGCGGTAGAAGTTGTTATTCACATTCACCCGATCGTTGTTGAAGCTATCGCGGGTGCCAGCTCCATACATCGGGTGATCACCCTGATAGCCCCGCTGCCAGTCGTTGTTCTGGAAGTGGTAGTTGCCGCCGCCCCAGCTGCGCCCATCACGGCCGGCACCACCCCAACTGCGGCCGCCACCACCGCCATGAAAACCACCACCACCGTGCCCACCGCCGCCGCCACGGGCGTGGGCCAGCATCGGCGAGGCGATGGTTCCAAGCAGCAAGGCAGAGAGAAGAGCTGCTGAACAGCGTGAAGATCGACGCATTCAACGAAGCTGGCAAACCCAGCGCAACAACTCCCTAATCGTGACCATCCAAGCTGCAGTTCTGCAGCGGACTGTCACACAATCTTCAAGAGGGTTTCTGGGTTCGCTTGTAGAGCGCATAGCCACCGAAGCCAATGCCGCCGCCCAGCAGGAGCAGCAACCACTCGCGCACCGCAGGAGAGGGTGTCCACAGGCGTGGCAGCGGAGTGCCCTTGGGATCCGGGCCGTAGGCCACCTGACAGGCCGCATTGAGCAGCTGCGCCTGGGCGGCCGTGGAGGGAACCTGGCCATCCAGTAGCCCCTCCTGACAGTTGGCGCCACCCTGCACCGGTGGGCTGCTGGCCACCGAATAGCTGAAGTTGGCACCGCTGTTGCCCACGGCGTCAACCGTGCCGTAATTGAGCTGATAGTTGCTGTCTGGCACCTCGATCACCGGCGACTGCTGATCGCTGGCGTTGTTCACCAGATCAGTGATCACGGCACCGGTGGCCAGCCCAGCCAAACCCCAGCCCTCAGCGTTACCGCCCCACCAGCCCCAGGTGTTGGGCGACCAGTTGTACCAGCCATAGCTCCAGGGCCGATCGCCCCAAAAGCCACCGTTGTTCCAATTGTTGTTCCAACCACCATTCCAGCGATTACCCCAGTTGTCATACCCCCAGCGATCACCGCCCCACTGATCACCGCGCCAGTTGTTGCCGCGCCAATCACCGTCATTCCAATTGCGATTGCCCCAACCCAGACGGTTGGCATCAAAGCGATCGCGTCCGCCGTTGGTGGCGCGGTTGTAGTCGTCGCGGCTGATGTTGTGGTTCAGCGCAGGTGTGCGAGCACCGCCGCCGTACGCGTGGTGATAGCCACCGGCTGCCCGATAGCCGCCACCATCGCGCCGACCAGCATCGCGAGCACCGCCATCACGAAAACCACCGCCGCCGCCGCTATGAAAACCACCGCCATCGCCGTGAAAACCGCCACCACCATGGCCACCGCCGTGGCCGCCGCCACCATCGCGGGCAAAACCGGCTGCTGGAATAACCAGTGCCAACAACAATGCTGACGCAAAAGCGCTTACATAACGCCGGCGAATCGATGCGGAACCCATGAGGGATGCAAGATGAGCGATAGGCACTTGATAGCAGTTGAGTAACGGGCTGCGTCATCAACGCTCCACAACCTGCAGCAGATCGCCACACTGGATTGGTGTGACTCCTGCGTCATGGCATTCAAAACTCTTCGTTTCTCGCTGTTGGCGGCTGCCACAGCGGCTCTCTCTGCTGGTGCGGCGCTGGCCCAGGTCACAGATTCCAACGTGCGCGCGGTGAATCTTGCCAGGAACTGGGCCGTGAATAACAACGGCGGTCTGTCGGTGTATCGCCCGGCGGCCTGCATGTTCAACACCGGTGATGGCGGCGGCTCCTGTCTGATTCAGAACAACAGCCAGGGCTTCACCTTCCGCTTCCTCGGCGGTGCCCCTGGCTGGCAGCAGGAAGGCCTTGCCCCCACCACCGAAACACAGGTGAGCGTGTCTGCGGATGGCCGCACCATCACCAACGTGGGTTACAACGGCGCTCCGCGCTGACGGCTAACCGGCAGGTCTTGCCGGTCTGCACCACCGCAGGGAGGAGGACCGTCTGAAGCGATTCGGTTCTCCTCTCCTCCGGCTCCCAACAACGGCCATACGGTTCTGACAACCCACCCAGAGAGGGAGGTCTTCATGCACCCAACCGCCGAGCTATTCACCGAAAAAGCCTGGGGCGCCGTCGTGGCTGCCCAGCAACTGGCGCAGCAGCGCCGCCAGCAGCAGATGGAGAGCGAGCATCTGTTCGCTGCGCTGCTGAGCCAACAAGGCCTGGCCGGGCGGATCCTCGACAAAGCCGGTGTGGATGTGGGCACCCTCAGCCAACGGGTGGAGGCCTTCATCGCCAGCCAGCCCAGCCTGAGCGCCCCACCCGACAACGTGTATCTGGGCAAGGGGCTCAACAGCGTTCTCGATCAAGCCGATCAGCTCAAGGGCTCCTACGGCGACAGCTACATCGCCATTGAGCACCTGCTGCTGGCCCTGGCGATCGATGATCGCTGCGGCAAGCAGCTGCTCTCGCAGGCCGGCACCGATGCCGCCAAGCTCAAAGACGCCGTGCAGGCGATCCGTGGATCCCAACAAGTGACCGACCAGAACCCCGAAGGCACCTACGAATCCCTCGAGAAGTACGGACGCGACCTCACCCAGGCCGCCCGTGACGGCAAGCTCGATCCTGTGATCGGGCGCGACGAGGAAATCCGCCGCACCATCCAAATCCTCAGCCGCCGCACCAAGAACAACCCGGTGCTGATCGGTGAACCCGGCGTGGGTAAGACCGCGATCGTGGAGGGTCTGGCTCAGCGCATCGTGAACGGCGATGTGCCGCAGGCGTTACAGAACCGTCAGCTCATCGCCCTCGACATGGGCGCTCTGATCGCCGGTGCCAAATACCGCGGTGAGTTCGAGGAACGGCTCAAGGCCGTGCTCAAGGAGGTGACCGCCTCCGAAGGCCAGATCGTGCTGTTCATCGATGAGATCCACACCGTGGTGGGTGCCGGTGCCACCGGCGGCGCCATGGATGCCAGCAACCTGCTCAAACCGATGCTGGCCCGCGGCGAGCTTCGCTGCATCGGCGCCACCACCCTCGATGAGCACCGCCAGCACATCGAAAAAGATCCAGCCCTGGAGCGCCGCTTCCAGCAGGTGTTCGTGGATCAGCCGACGGTGGAGGACACCATCTCGATCCTGCGCGGCCTCAAGGAGCGCTACGAGGTGCACCACGGCGTGCGCATCGCCGACAACGCCCTGGTGGCGGCCGCGGTGCTCAGCAGCCGCTACATCGCCGATCGCTTCCTGCCCGACAAGGCGATCGATCTGGTGGATGAATCGGCCGCCCGCCTGAAGATGGAGATCACCTCCAAGCCGGAGCAGATCGATGAACTCGATCGGCGCATCCTGCAGCTGGAGATGGAGAAGCTCTCCCTCGGCCGTGAATCCGATGCCGCCAGCCGCGACCGGCTCGAGCGGCTCGAGAAGGAGCTCGCTGATCTGAGCGAGCAGCAGAGCACCCTCAATGCCCAGTGGCAAAAGGAAAAGGGCTCGATCGATGAGCTCGGCTCGATCAAAGAAGAGATCGAGCAGGTGCAGCTGCAGATCGAGCAGGCCAAGCGCAGCTATGACCTCAACAAGGCCGCCGAGCTGGAATACGGCACCCTCGCTGGGCTGCACAAGAAGCTGGCCGCCAAAGAAGAGGAGCTCAGCGCCGGCGGCGGCGACAAATCGCTGCTGCGTGAGGAGGTCACCGAAGACGACATCGCCGAGGTGATCGCCAAGTGGACCGGCATCCCCGTGGCCAAGCTGGTGCAGAGCGAGATGCAGAAACTGCTGCACCTCGAAGATGAACTCCACACCCGCGTGATCGGTCAGGCCCAGGCCGTGACGGCCGTGGCCGATGCGATCCAACGATCCCGCGCCGGCCTCAGTGATCCCAACCGCCCGATCGCCAGCTTCCTGTTCCTCGGCCCCACCGGTGTGGGCAAAACCGAGCTCTCCAAGGCCCTGGCCTCGCAGTTGTTCGACAGCGAGGAGGCGATGGTGCGCATCGACATGTCGGAGTACATGGAGAAGCACGCCGTGAGCCGTTTGATCGGAGCCCCTCCGGGCTACGTGGGCTACGAGGAAGGCGGCCAGCTCACCGAAGCCGTGCGGCGCCGCCCCTACGCGGTGATCCTGTTCGACGAAGTGGAAAAAGCCCACCCCGATGTGTTCAACGTGATGCTGCAGATCCTCGATGACGGCCGCGTCACCGATGGGCAAGGGCGCACGGTGGATTTCACCAACACGGTGCTGATCCTCACCAGCAACATCGGCAGCCAATCAATCCTTGATCTGGCCGGTGATCCAGCGCAGCACAGCGAGATGGAAGCGCGGGTGAATGACGCCCTGCGCGGCCACTTCCGCCCCGAATTCCTCAATCGCCTGGATGAAACGATCATCTTCCACAGCCTCAAACAGGAGGAACTGCGGCAGATCGTG
>Ga0194113_10000897_pt1 | contig 40434 bp, 36 predicted proteins | sample TA2MahC200mmetaG_FD_146193 | JGI IMG/M metagenome (GOLD analysis project Ga0194113, IMG submission 146193) | Freshwater microbial communities from Lake Tanganyika, Tanzania - TA2015017 Mahale Deep Cast 200m | ecosystem: Environmental > Aquatic > Freshwater > Lake | place: Tanzania: Lake... | reverse complement strand
GGTCCGAGGCTCTTTCCCGGGGATCGGAAAGGCTTGACAAAGGCCCTGGGGAGTTGTTTGGTGAGATAATGGACGCACACGCGTGAGGATGAGCGCCGAAGAAATCCCTTGACAATATTTATATATATGAATATGGTAGAAAGGTGGGTTGAAATTAATCCCACCGGAGTCATGCAAAAATAAAAAGGAAACCCATATGTTTGCAATCGACAAAGAAGCCAGTGACTACTTCAAGGAGAAACTCCAGGCGAACCAGGCGGTCAGAGTCTTCTTCGGCGGTTTCGGTTGAGGCGGGCCCAGCATGGGCCTGGCTCTGGACGAGCCGAAAGAAGGCGACGAACACTACAAAGTTGACGGCCTGGAAGTGGTTATCGACCCGTTTGCCTTGAAATTGGTCAAGGACGCAGGCGGCCTCAACATAACCAACAGCATCTTTGGGCCCATGGCTGAGCTGCGCGGGCTCCCGGCTGCCGGCTGCTGTTAACGGAGGCCGCAATGCCGATCTTCGAGTTCGAGTGTTGTCGTTGCGGCAAGGAATTCGAGCGCCTGGTCTTCGCATCCGAACAAGGCGCCGTACCTTGCCCTGAATGCGGGTCCAAGGAGACGAAAAAGGTCGTTTCCGTGTTCTCGTGTTCCGGCGTTGGCAAGGATGTTGGAGGATCCTGCGCGCCCAGCGGCTCAAAAGGCTTTTCCTGAGGCTAGCCTCGCGGCTGCCGTGCGCAGCCCTTCCAAATCGGGATTCTACTGAAACATTGGGACATTGCACCTTCTTCTTTTCAGGCGAGGAGGATAGTATTCTCGCGCTCACGTGCCCTCTCCCGCCAGGGGAGAGGGCCATAGGCGTTCAAATTAAGGAATAGGCATACGTGATAGCAATGCCTTATCACCCTCCCTCTTCCCCCTCCCATCGAGGGAGGGGGTTCTGGAAACCCTCTCCCCTGGCGGGAGAGGGCAGGGTGAGGAGGAATGCCCAGCGTCAGGGGCCAATCCTATTTTAGCGCCTATGGGGAGGGTGATAACCGCCTGATATTATAAGGCCAGGTTCGATGAAGTTAGCGCCTATGCCCTGTATCCCTCTTTAGAAAAGGGGGAGTTTGTGGATCGCTCTCTAATAAAGGGTAGTTGGGCTGACGTGCATAGCACGAGCGCCTCAGGCTCCAAATCTTTCAAGCGCTTCCACGAGATTCAGAACATCGTGGGCTCTTTGAACTCGCCGAACACCTGACGGAACACGTCAGCCATCTCGCCCACGGTCGCGTATGCCTTGCAGCATTCCACCAGCGCGGGCATTACGTTCTGCTTGGCTCGCGCGACCTGTTCCAGCGCCTTCAAAGTCCGGTCAACTTCAGCCTGGTTACGTTCGGCCTTGACCTGTTTCAGAGCTTCGATCTGTCGTTCCTGGGTTGCGGACTCATATTCATGGAGTTCCACATCAGGCTCGTGCTCTTCATCCACGTATTTGTTGACACCGATCTTTATGTATTCGCCTTTCTTCAGGCCCACTTCCCATTCGTACGCCTGCTGCGACACCAGCCGCTGGACCGCTCCGGAAGAGACGGCCTGAACGATTCCGCCCATAGCTCGGATGCGTTCACGCTCGTCCTGGATCTTGTCTTCCATTTGCTTAGTAAGGGTCTCGATGAAGTACGACCCCGCGAGGGGATCCACCGTGTCTCGGAGGCCGATTTCGTCCATGAGCAGCTCGCAGGTGCGCAGCGATAAGAGAGCAGCCCTGGGAGTGGGAATGGTGAATGCTTCATCAAACGAGCAGAGCGCGGTGGTCTGCGCGCCGGCCAGCGCGGCTGCAAGAGCGTAGTAAGCGCTTCGCATAATATTGTTTTCAGGTTGTGCTTTGGTCAGCCCGAAACCTCCTCCCCCGAACAGCCCCCGGAGGTGCATGGATGATGGATTTTTCGCGCCGTATTTCTCCTTGAGATTCATGGCCCAAAGTTTCCGCGCGGCGCGGAATTTGGCCACCTGCTCCCAGAGGTTACCGAATATGTTGAAATTAAAGGTGATCTTTCGAGCCACATCGTCGATGCTGAGGCCCCGGGCAAGCGCTTGGTCGATGTAGGCGTTACAGATCTCCAGCGCGAACCCGATCTCTTGCGCGGGATTGGCCCCTGATTCCCGTATGTGGTACCCGCACACCGACACAGGATTACAGCGGGGCAGCGTGGTGATCGAATACTCGATGGTGTCGCCGATCAGACGCACCGCATCCTCAACCGGATAGATCCATGCGCCCCGGCCGATCATTTCTTTCAAGATATCGTTCTGCGGGGTTGCGCTGATGCGGGTGATGTCGAATCCGCGCTTCTCGGCCATTGCCTGATACATGGCGAGCATGACCGACGCGACCGCGTTGATGGTAAGGCCGGAGCCGATCTTGTCCAGCTCGATGTCGGCAAACGCGATCTCGAAATCCCGCAGCGTGTCGACTGCCATACCCACTCGTCCGACTTCGCCATCTGCCACGGGATTATCAGAATCGTATCCCATCTGCGTGGGGAGGTCGAACGCGACGTTTAGGCCGGTTTGACCGTGAGAAATGAGCAGCTTGAAGCGTTCGTTGGTCTCACGAGGCGTCCCGAAGCCGGAATACTGGCGGGTCGTCCAAGCTCTGGATCGGTATCCGAGCGGATGTATGCCCCGGGTGAAGGGATAGTCACCCGGATCGGCCAGGTCCTTTTGATAATCAAATCCGACCGCTTCGAGATCTTCAGGCCCGTACCGAGCCTTCACTTCGATGCCTGATTGAAGTGTGACTTTCTGAATCGCGTCCTTGGAGTCCTTAACATACTTGGCTACGCCCATTGCATGTCACCTTGCAGCGTTCATATGATGCCGTCGTTCTTCAGGGCAGCCAACTCGTCGGAAGAAATGCTGAGCGCTTTCCCGTAGATCGCTTCATTGTGCTCCCCGAACCGTGGCGGAAAAGAGAGCCGATACCCCCTCTCTTCCAGAAACGCAGTGCGATGGGGCGGAGGCGCAAGCGTGAGTTCAAAGCCTGTTCGTTCATCCTTCGCGCGAACAAGTTTTCCAGCGACCAGCGGGTCGCGTGTCACTTCCGCGATGGTATTGATCTTGGACGCGGCCACTCCGATCTGATTCATCATCGCTATCATTTGATCGGTGGTGAGCGTCCGCGTAATCCCTGATATCGTCTCATTCAGGCTATTCACGTCCGCGATTCGGCCTGCGTTTTTTCGGTAATCTTCCTTATTCAGCGCGGAAAACTCAGGTAAAGCGGCCATTGCCCCAAACTGTTTATCGTTTCCGACCGCAACATACACGTATCCGTCGGACGTAGGATAGACAGAGACCGGCGCAAAGAACTCATGAGTGTTGCCGCGACGTGAAATCCGTTTGTCAAAAGCCGCGGTCATGGTGACCGGCACGGTGAGCCACGATGTGGTGCTCTCGAACATGGACATGTCTATCCTGGACCCCGTTCCGGTCATGGCTCTTGTGAAGAGCGCTTTCATGAGCAGTCCGTAGCAATGCTCACTCGTGCCCATGTCCGGCAGCGGAATGCCCACTACCTGCGGGGTTCCTTTCGGCTCGCCGGTAAGCTCCATGAGACCGCCCCTGGCCTGGAGGATGGGGTCATACGCTGCTTCATTGCTTTCCGGCCCGAAACCGGTTACCCCAAGCCAGATGATGTCCTCTTTCGCGGACTTGAGCGTCTCGTAGTCTATACCGAGCTTCTTGTAGTTCTTGGGGAGTTGATTGGTCGCAAAGATGTCTACGTGCAGTTCCCTGATGAGCCTCAGTAGCAGCTCCTGCCCTCCGGGTTCTGCCAAGTTAAGGGTCAGCGCCCCCTTCCCTGCGTTTATGGCCATGAAATAGCTGTTCATGCGTTCTTCGCCGGGGAGGAACGGATCGCCAACCAGTCGATTAGGGTCACCGTACACCGGGTGCTCCAGGCGAATTACTCGACAACCGTCCATGGCCAGCCGATAGGTGAGGTACGGCAGGACCGTAGCCTGCTCAAGAGACAGCACCGTGATATTCTTGAACAGATCCATCCGCTGAGTTCTCCTTACCAAGTGGACAATGGTGTTGACAGTGGTAGGATGAGCGCCTATTATGGAAGCCCTGAAGGATACTGGTCCTCTGACATCACATAATCCGAGATCAACGGTCGTGTCAAGCCTGTTGCATCCCAGCTCAGCGGTCTGATCACGAAATCCGCGGGCGTCGATCTTCGCGCTCGACCATCTCTGTGGCGACGGCCGGAGTGCCAATGCGCTTGCCTCCCTTTGAGTATCAAGCCCCCTCCACACTTGACGAGGCCCTGAAAATCAAGCGCGGCCAGGGCGCCGCAGCTCAGATCTTGGCCGGTGGAACCGACCTGATCGTGAATTTCAAGCATAGGCTTTTCTCTCCCGCGACCGTTATCAGCTTGAACAATATCGCCGAACTCAAGAGGATAGAAGTAACCCATGATGCGTTGGTCCTGGGCGCTGGGGCGTCGCTCGCCGAGGTGGCGTCTCATCCCGCGGTGAACGAGCATTTTCCCATCCTGGTCAAGGCCATCGATTCCATCGGCGCTCTAGGTATCCAGCGCTTTCGTGGAACCATCGGGGGCAACCTGCTGTTGCAGCCCAGGTGCATCTTCTATAATCAGTCTCATTATTGGCGTATGAGCAAAGGGCTCTGCCACCGGACAGGAGGCAAGGATTGCCTGGCGCTGGAAGGTTCTGATTCCTGTCATTCCATTTGTTCGGGCGACACGGTTCCGACGCTGCTGGCGCTCTCGGCGCAACTGGCCCTTGCCGGCGGCGGCGGGAAGCGTGTGGCGCCTTTGGCGGAGTTCTTTACCGGCAGGGGCGAGAGCCCTTGGAACATTATGCCTGAAGAGATCTTGACCGAGATCCGCATCCCGCTCCCGTGGGCGCCGATCTCATGGTCGTATCAACGGTTGGCTCTGAGACCGGCTGTTGACTTCCCGCTCGTCAATGCCGCTGCTGCTGCGATCGTCGAAAAGGGCAAGCTGGAGCATTTTCGTTTGGTGATTGCCGCGCTGGGACCGGCGCCCATGGTTCTGCGCGAGGTGGAGGCCCGGTTGAAGGGCGCGGCTCCCACCCGAGAGGCGCTCGACCTGGCCCAGGATGCGGCGGTCCGAGTAGCGGAAGGCGTTGTGGTGGCAAACGCGAGCGCATCGAAGGAATACCGAATACAAATGGCCGGCGCTCTCGCGCGCAGAGCGACTGGAGAAGCTCTCGGATTGGCTTGAGAAACCTCTTCCGTAGGTCCGACATGCAGAAACACCTTCTGACCATGAGAGTTAACGGCGAGCAGGTTGAACTCGCTGTCAGACCGAACGCTACGCTCTTGGACGTGCTCCGCGAAGACTTGGAACTCACCGGCGTCAAGGAAGGCTGTTCAGAAGGCGCATGCGGCGCGTGCGCTGTTCTGATGAACAATGAACCGATCCGCTCCTGTCTCACACTCGCATTGGAGGCGAACGGCGCTGAGATCCTTACTATCGAAGGGCTTGCCACGGGAGGCCGTCTCCATCCACTCCAGGAGGCTTTTGTGGAGCAAGGAGCCGTGCAGTGCGGGTTCTGCACGCCGGGAATGATCCTTTCTTCCAAAGCGCTGCTGGACCGAAACCCTCAGCCGAACGATGAAGATATCAAGACAGCGTTGGCCGGAAGTTTCTGCCGCTGCACCGGGTACGCCAAGATATTGGAAGCAGTGCGCGCCGCCCGAGACGGTGATGTCGGGAACGAGGGCTCTTAGTCCCTTGTTGCGCAAATACGATCGCGTGTTCATGGCTTTGGTGGGACAGGCATCCTGCCTGTCATTCCTCAACAGACAGGCGAGACGCCTGTCCCACCAATCCTTCCTGATGCACTGACCGGACTAAGGCGTCGGAACACTTGGCGCGTCCCCGCAGGGCGCCCATGCGGGACCTTTCTCAACTGGAGGATGATATTGCCCGATGATGATTACAAATTGATCGGCAAGAGCGTCCCTCGAATTGACGCCAGGGCAAAAGTCACCGGGGAAGCCTTGTTCACCGCGGATCTCAAATTTCCCCGCATGCTCGTGGCCAAAGTCCTGCGCAGCCCGCACGCTCACGCTCGAATCCTCAATGTGGATACGTCGCGCGCGGAAAAGCTCCGCGGAGTGCACGCGGTTGTCACCGGCAAGGACACGGCCGGCGAAAAGTGGGGAGTGTTTCGATACACCCGTGATCAGCAATTGCTCTGCGTGGATAAGGCGCGATACTTGGGCGACGAAGTCGCCGCGGTAGCCGCGGTGGATGAAGAGACTGCGGAAGAGGCCCTGAAGCTTATCTTCGTTGATTACGAGCCCCTGCCGGCCGTCTTCGACTTCTGGTCCGCGGTCGCGCCTGACGCCCCGCGCATCCATGACGAATACCCGCGTAACATCAACGTGGAAGTGAAAATCGAAGTCGGCCTTGTGGATGAAGCGTTCCGGAACTGCCGCCTGGTGCGAGAAGACACGTTTCTCGCGGAAGAAGACTCCTATTTCATGAGCGAGCCATACGCTGTGGTGGCTAACTGCCATGCGGACGGGTCCGTTGAGATCTGGATGCCGAACGCTTCCCCGCACACCAAGGCCAAAGCGCTCTCCAACGCTCTGCGGCTCCCCCTTTCCCAGGTAAATGTTCGGAAAATCACCATTGGCGGAGCGTTCGGCGGCAGGTCGGACGTGTTCCCGGCTGAGTTCATTTGCAGCCTGCTGAGCATAAAGACTCAGCGACCGGTGAAGTTGGTCTACACGCGCGAAGAGAACACAATAGCCACCCGTATGGGCCACGCCATGTTGACCACCCACAAGACAGGAGTGGATAAGAACGGTAAAGTTCTCGCTCGTGAATCCATCTGCTGGCTTGACGGAGGCGCGTATTCCAGCACCGGCCCCATTGCCACATCAGTCCCCTTTCTCTGCCATGAGCAGGCGTATAACGTCCCCAATGTGCGTTTCTACGGATACCGGATATATACCAACAAGCCGGTGCGAGGCATGATACGCATTCACGGCCGCTCGTTCGCGTGCGGCGTGGACACGCAACTTGACATGATCGGCGAAGAATTGGGTATTGACCCGGTCACAATGCGGCTCGTCAATGCTCGACGGCCCGGGGAAACCACGCCCACCGGGTCGCACGTTGCGAGCTGCGGCCTGGTGGAGTGCATCGAGCAGACCGCAGAACAGAGCAACTTTCTGGCAAAATTTAAGAAATCCGTTCCCAATCGCGGAATCGGCATGGGCGTCAACTCCGTGCAGACAGGATTCCCCCTCGGGATCAGAGGAGGCTCGCAAGCCTTCATCAAGTTCCACGAAGACGGCGGCGCGACCGTGATCTCCGGGGTGGTGGACAACGGCCAGGGCAATGACAACATGCTCGTCCAGATCGCGGCTGAGGAACTCGGTCTGCCCATGAGCGAGATCAGACTGATCTCCGCGGACACGGAGAGCACCCCGACCGACGCGGGCAGCTATTCCATGATTTCCACATTCGGTGGCGGCAATGCGGTAAAACGCGCCGCGGAAGACGCCCGCGCTCAGCTCTTCGAGGTAGCCTCCGAGATGTTGGAGGCCGACCCGGAGGATTTGGTGGCCCGTGATCGCAAGATTTTCGTGCGTGGAGCGCCGGACGCGGGCGTGCCGCTGCCAAAGGTTGTGCGGCAGGCGCTCCTGCTCGGTCGCCCGATCATGGGAAGAGGAGCGTTCAATCCGGACGTGGACCAGAGGCGTGAATGGATCGGGAACCCCAGCGGCCAGCTCTCCCAGGCTTTTTCGTTCGGCGCCACCGTCGCCGAGGTCGAAGTGGATCCGGAGACGGGCCAGGTAAAAGCCCTTGACGTCACCTGCGCACAGGACTGCGGCTTCGCGCTCAACCCCTTAATCGTGGAAGGCCAGTTCGAGGGATCGGTGGCTATGGGCGGCCAGGGCGGCATGCTTGCAGAGGAACATCGCTGGCACAATGGACATTGCCTCAACCCGACCATGCTGGAATATAAGATTCCCACGATTAAGGAAATGCCCCGAATAAAGCCCATAATTGTAGAAACAATCGATCCCGGCGGGCCCTACGGGGCCAAGGAAGCGGGCATGTCCGTTGCCATGTCATCCGCTCAGGCTTACTGCTGCGCTGTGGGCCACGCCTTGGGCATCTACTTTAACCACTATCCATTGACACCTGAACGGATACGCGACGCCATAGAGCGAAAACAGGAAAGTAAGGGAATCAAGACAGCCTGGGACATTGAACCGGCTCGGATCATTCCGCCTGAACCGAAGTCCTGATACCGGATTCCCTGAACGCATGCACGTTGATTTTCTCATGGAAGTTGTCGGCGTGAGGCGCCCCTGGTCGAGTCTACGTATGGGGTGGTTTGAAGTGGAGATGAGTCTCCCCTGCTAACCATTGCGCAACGATGCGCTCTTGGGGTCCATCTCCGAGACGAAGCCCCGGAGCGCACCTCGGAGCTGAGAACTTCCATGATTTGTTGTGGCTCTTAGCTATGGTAGTTGATTTCAAGAGACGCGGCTTTTGAGGAGGCTTTGATGACGGTAAGCAAATGGGTCGATATGGGCACGGTCCTTTCTCGGCAGGCTGTTCAGTATCCGGATAAGCTCGGCTGCCAGGACAAGAACCGAGACTTCACGTTCAAGGAATGGAATGAACGAAGCTGCCGCCTTACCAACGCCTTGACCGACATGGGATGCGGGTACGGCGACCGAGTAGCCATCATCGCGTTCAACCGCGTGGAATGGATGGAAATGTACGCGGGATGCGCCAAAGGAGGACAAGTCAGTGTCCCTCTTATGTTCAGGCTCGCGGCTCCGGAAATTGATTACATCGTCACTGACGCGGCCGCCAAAGCCATCATCGTGGAGAAGCCCTTTGTCGAAACAATCAACAGTGTGAGGGACAAGCTGCCCGTTCCCAAAGAGAACTACATCTACCTAGGGTCGCCCGGAGACTCTGTCCCGCCGGGGTACGTAGAATATGAGGCATGGTTGGCTTCGGCTTCCCCTGCCGAACCCGACATCATGCTCGATTCTGAGGACCCTTGGACGTTCATGTACACTTCAGGCACCACCGGGAAACCCAAGGGAGTGGTGCGCAGCCACGAGAGCTACCTTGCAGAGTACTACCTGAACATAGCCAACACCGGTGTCAGGCCCACGGATAAGCCCCTCATGGTCATGCCCATGTGCCACGTGAATTCGATCTTTTATTCATTCTGCTATACGCTGCTCTCAGCCCCGGTGTGCGTGTACAACGAGTCGAGTTTCAGCCCGGAGGATTTCCTGACCACGGTTGAAAAGCACAAGATTACTTTTACGTCGCTGGTTCCGACCCACTACATCATGATCCTTTCGCTTCCAGACGAGATCAAACGCAAGTACGACGTGTCCAGCATGCGTCAGCTCCTCATCTCGTCCGCTCCGGCAAGGAAAGACACCAAGGTGGCAATCATGGAGTTTTTTGGGAACGCGGAGCTGTGGGAGGCGTACGGCTCCACGGAAGCGGGATTAGTCACCCTGTGCAGGCCGGAGGAGCAGCTCAAGAAATTGGGGACCATCGGTCGGGAGATCTTCGGCGTCGATCGCATCAAAGTCCTGGACGAAAACGGAAACGAAGTTCCTGACGGCCAGGTGGGCGAACTCTATGCCCGGACCCCGATGCTGTTCAAGGAGTATTGGAATCTTCCTCAGAAGACGAAAGAGGTCTTCCAGGGTGAGTGGTTCACGGCAGGTGATATGTGCTATCGGGATCCGGACGGCTTCTATGTGCTGGTGGACCGCAAGGCCAACATGATCATAACCGGCGGTGAGAACGTGTACCCCTCCGAGGTCGAAAACGCGGTGGGCAGTCATGCTGCGGTCAAGGACGTGGCCGTTATCGGCTTGCCGCATGACAAATGGGGAGAGGCCGTCCACGCGGTTGTCATTCTCAGGGACGGGTTTGAGCCGACTGACGGCCTTAGGGACGAGATCAAACGACAGTGCCGAAACAAGATAGCCGGTTACAAGGTCCCCAAGACTTTGGATTTCATTACAGACGACGAAATGCCACGGACGGGCACCGGCAAGATCCTCCACCGTGTGCTTCGAGAGCGCTACGGCAAGTGGTCCGACACGAAGTAGTCACGGGAAGTTTCGGACGCTCTTGCCGTGATTCCGACAAACTGGTTGGATTTACAGCCGTTTTGTGGTATTGACGTTCGTGCTTAAGATCTCGGTCCCTGGAGAAATCTATGAGACTATTCCCCATTTGCCTCTGCGTGCTCGTTCTCTTGTGCCTGTGCTGCGTCCCAGTGCCTTCCTTTGCCCAGGGGGATGCCGTAGGCCGGCCGAGCGCGCCGGATCAGTGGGCAAGTCATCAGATGAACCAGCCGCCTGCAGACAAATCCGGTAGGCATCAAATTTCGGAGAAAAGAATAGACGAGATCAGGGATCTATATCAGCAGGCAAAGAAAGATTTGGATAGCAAAAAGACCGACGGTCAGCCTAAGTCACCTGCCCAACCATGAAATTCCACCTGAAGTAATTTTCCCGGTCGGATAGGCGGTTAAACAGGCGTTGAACCTTAAGAAGACGCTCATCATAGGGCAAGCCTGGGAAAAGCCCTGCTGACATGGCCGGAACAGAGAAGAACTCTCGCACCACGTTCACGGGCAAGCGCAAATCCTCGTGCCACGTGAGCGGGTCGTGGAAAATGCCGGCGAACACTTCAACGAATTCCGCCAGCTTCACGGGCCTCTTGACGCTTAGTCCCTCCTGCGCGGCCCGATCCGCGACGGCCAAAGCGTTCTCACCATCCGACTGATAAAACCCGTTCATAAAGGTCAACCCGACCTTCCCTCCCTGTCTGAGGAGCTCTCGAGCCTGCTTGAGGCTCTCCGGGTAGTCGGGAATAAGGAAGATCGAGGCGCTATAAACAATCGCTTCAAACGGCCCGTCAACAGCGTCACGCAGCCTGGCCCCGTCGCCTTCCACGAAATGGAGTCGCGGCATGTGGGCCCCTCTCTCTCGCGCCGCGCACAGCATAGCCGGCGAAATATCGAGTCCCCACACTTCCGAGTCCGTCACTGTTTGAAGCATGTGGATCGAGCTGGCGCCTGTGCCGCAGCCCACATCCAAAATCCGCGCTCCGGCGGGAATTGCCATCCTTGCCAGGAGCTTCGCATTCAGGTTTCGGAAGAAGCCGCGCCTCTCTTCGAAAGCCTGGTAGATCGCCGGGCTTTCTTCAAAATTGCTCCTGATGGCCGTCTTGATCTTCGCTATCTTCAGGTCATCCATTGGCGCTCAGGGACCGAGGATTTGATTTCTCGCCGTGGGACTTAGGGATTTGAGGGATGGCGAGACTCCGCGCCGACTTCCCATGGGAGGATCACCTGTCTCTGGAGACTCCTCGCCAGGCTGGCTTCGCTATGGTCGTCGCCATGCTTCCACTCGCGCAGCATTGCCTTGGCCTGTTGCTTATCCATGCCGAGCACGTCCCGCAACTCGCCCAGGCTCAAGCATTGTCTCTCGTACGCATATCGGGCCAGTATATGCAGCGGCACTTCCTTCACTTCGTCCAGAGTCACCTTGATACCGGCGGCCTTGAGGAATCCGAGGAGTCTCTCGTACGCTCGCTCATCCCGGGCAGCCGGATCTTGACTGCCACCTGGACCGGGCTGCTCTTGCTTCAGATAAGCGGCCTTGCCCTGAATGAAATCCTCGCGGATAGGTGAGAAAAGGTCGGTGACCACACAACCGTCCGGGCCGATCTTCACGCCATGTGGGACCGATGGAGGGATCACGAGCATCTGTCCCGGTCCCAAAGTCACATCTGCGCCACCGGGAAAGAGCAGGGTCACCGAGCCCTCGTGCACCATGGTGATCTGCTCGGAAACGTGCTCGTGTTCGGGTAGAGCGGCATTTGGCGCCAGGCGCCACCTGGTCACCATGATATTCTTTCCCCAGAACATCTGTCTTGTGATGTTCTCGTTGATGCGTTCTTCTGAGATGTCAGCCCATGTGTAGACCTGCATGGCCCTACCTTTCTCCATTGCGACGCTTTTGTAAGAGTAAATCGTCCCGTCTGTTTTTTCAGCGGAGACGAGACGCGCCGCAATGAGCCGATTCTCGCCTAGCGCTCCCAGTCTTCTAAGTCAGTGCGATGAGGATTGATGATGGTAACCTTGGAGTTTCTCAAGGCCAGCCATCGTCTGCACTTCGGGCACTGAATCTTCACTCCCGTCTTCTTCACGCTCTTTTCCACGGGAATTTTGCACTTGTCACAGGTGATTTGCGCGCTCTCCAGCGCATCGAGCGCAAAGGCTTCCCAGACCTGCCCACTGGCCGGTTCCAAGTCCATAAGCTTCTTGGCCGACTCCACCATTGATGCCGCGTCCGCTGCATCGAAGCGGTCCTGGGAGCTTATTCGCTCGATTCTCTCCACCAGGAATCGGTAATCTTGCCTCGCGTCCGACCGGGGCTGTTCGCGAGCAGGCGCGGGAGGCTTCCGTGGCGGCCAATTCAACTTGATTTTGGCCAAGGGGTTGATATTTCGAACCTTGTCCGGGTAGCTCTTAACATACCAGATAAGGAAGATGAGCACCCAGATCGCTATCCCGATGAGACTCTCCATACCACTCACCAACCCGTCTCACGCTTTTTCGATCGCGCCGCCATGACGCGAAGTTGCGCCAATACTGCTTCAAACTGGGCCCGCGTCTCCTTCAAGTCGCCGGAATTGTCAATAACGAAATCAGCTCTCTCTCTCTTCTCATCAATGGGAATCTGAGCCTGAAGACGCAAACGCGCATCCTTCTCCGTGAGGCCGTCTCTTTGACGAAGCCTCTGCTCTTGCACGATTCGAGGCACGTACACCACCACTACAACGTCACAGCTCCGATCCCAGCCCACCTCGTAGAGAAGCGGAACATCCAAAACGAGCAAATCATGCCCCGACCGCTCCAGTTCGGAGGAAATCCTGTCCTTTTCCTGCTCTACTCGCGGATGAATGATTGCCTCCAACTTCTTCCTTTTGTCCGGGTTTTCGAAGACCACACGCGCCATTGCGGTTCGATCCAAGCCGCCATCCGAGTCCAGGACCGCGTCGCCGAATTCCTTGCGGATCTCCTCAAGGGCCGGCGCGCCGGGCTTGACAACTTCCCGTGCGAGCGCGTCCAGGCAGATTATTGGAACCTCCGCCTCCTCGAACATCCGAGAAACCGTGCTCTTGCCTGACGCAATGCCGCCGGTAAGACCTATCACCAGCATCGATGGGCGCCTCTCCCGCAGCCAGGCCCCTCATTTGAAGGACGACGCGCGCAAAACGTTGCCGCTTGAATGTGGAAGCACATTATTCTTTCTTCCGTAGTTCTTCCCAAGCGGCTTGAATGGCACGGTCCACCTTGCGCCCCGTCCTTTCCATCTGGTCCAGGAAGGTCGACCACTGATCCCTGAAGGCCGTCGCCATCTTTTCGGACCGCTCCCGGCAAGCTTTTAGTTGTTCCTCCCCTACCCTCCCGGTTGCCGTCCATTGCCGTTCGAGAGTCTTCTTCGCTTGATCCACCGACAGATTGAATGTGTCCTGGGTAATTTCTCCCAGAGTCTTCAGCCGCTTCTCCAACTCGCCGACAAACTGCTCCCATTCCTGCCGGTTCTCTTCACTCAAGAGGCGCCAGTTGTTCTTTATCTCATTCGCAGCCCTTTCAACGTCGTCGGCCGCCCATTTGCCCGACTCCTTCATTGAACGGGCTACCTTGTTGAGCGCTTCTACGAAATCCTCGCGGGAGCTGCTCAAACCCAAGCGCCTCAACGACCAAAGCTCACTCAACATGAATTGGCCGATTGTACCCAAATTCTCAATTAAATCACCCACCGCTTCACCAACGTTCTTGCGCTCTTGTTGCATGCCGTGGACCTCCGCGAGTAGTCTCCCCAATCCCTCAATGGTCTAGCGTACCATGCGTTGCCGAAGGTGACAACCCGTTCGAGCCAGATGCCTTTTCGCTGCGGCCGCTTGGGAAACAGGCGGGACGGCCCACCGGAGCGCCAGGCGACGCGCTTTTTTCCCTCTGTGCGGTTACACGCCTGACTTCCTTCAGGAGCCGAGAAGCGGGACCGTTGTGAGGCAGCGTTTCCTTTCGAGCGGTCTTGTGATATCAGTATTCTGGATTTCGTTTGTCGCTTTTTACCGGGGTCGTCAAGGAAATGCACAACCAGAGAGGTTCTGTCGTGATCGGTCGATTTGCCAAACGCAATGAGGACTGGGCAGGAAGGAATGAGGCTTCGCTGAGGCTTATTCTTCCTTTCTTATTTTTCCTGGCTTTTGTGGGGGCCTTTTTGACAGCCCCTTTCGCGTGGAGCCAGCAGTCGAGAGATGACTGCAACAAATGCTGCGAGCGAAGTTTTGACGACGAATACTATCGCGATCAATGTCGGCTCAAATGCTTCAGAAACGCGGACCATTGCCGCGAGGAAGGAGCACAGGAGCAGCCTCGTCAGCCGCAGCAAACGCAGCAGCTCCAAGAGCCTCGACAGGCGCAACAGCCTCGGCAGATCCAGCCCAGACCGACTCAGCCACTTCAGGAGCCCCAGCAAATGCAGCCGTCTCGACAAGTCCAGCAACCGAGGCCGCCTCAGCAGCTCCCTCCGACTCAACAGTATGGCCCGCCGCAGCAGCTCCCTCCGCCTCAACAGTATGGGCCACCTCAGCAGCTCCCCCCACCTCAGCAGCGCCAACAGGTCCCACCAGGCGAGCCGAAGCCTCCGCCCGGGACTGTAGCCCTCAGGTGGCCCGATCCTTTGAACCTCACCCCCGGCAGGGAAGTTGACGCGGCCGGGCAGATATTGCAACTCAACGGCGTCATGCCCAACCATCCGAGATACCCAGAGGCTTTGAGAGCTGTAGAGCTGGTGTTGGTCGAATTTGCAAGACAGAACCCGCGCGGAGGGCAGCTCCCCACCACGCAGCTTCGAAACATTGTGCTCAGGTATAAGCAGTAACCCTGCCTTTCGAGCGCTCGCCGGTGGCGCCAAGATTCCCCTTCTTGAAGGCCGCCGGGGCAGAGCGCCTCACCGCGGAGCAATAATGAGTCATCCCCATTCAGGAGGGCGACTGGTCCTCTTTGGTTACGCGGCCGCGGTGATCGCGTTTTCTCTATGGTTGTCGGCCCCTTCGGGAGCAGAACCCTCCGGGCCTGCCGCGCCCGCTCTGATCCCTCTCGGTCCGCAAGAGTCCGCGCCTCGTGAGCCGCTATATCCCCAGTGGTGGGGGCCGGCGCCGGAAATCCCTGCTCAGATCCCTTGCAAGGAGCCCGGCTCCTGTCTCAAGTGCCACGAACAGCACGCGACCATGGATCCATCGCACGCGTTTTCTTGCAAGCAATGCCACGGAGGCAATCCGGTCGCGGATGATCGGGAGCAAGCTCATGACGGGCTCATCGCCGACCCCGGCGGATTCGATTCAGTGGAGCGGACATGCGGAAAATGTCATCCCGAAGAGGCGCGCCGCGTGAAACGCTCGTCAATGGCTCTTGCCCCTCGAATGATCAACCATGCCAGATTCGCGTTCCACGGCCAGGAGAACCCTGCGTCGCGCCATGCGACCGTGGCGTTAGAGTCCCTTCGGCAAATCCCCCATCCTTCCGAGTCATCTAATTTGGGAGACGATCTGCTTCGACGTTCCTGTCTCCGATGCCACTTGCATACCAAGGGTTCGGCGCGTTGGGGTGAACACCGCGGCTTGGGCTGCTCCGCGTGCCACTCACCTTTTCCGAACAGCCAGGACGGCAAGCCCAGACCGCACGCGATCGTGCGATCCGCAGGTATGACTTCTTGCCTCAAATGTCATAACTCAAATCATGTGGGCGCTGATTTCGTGGGCCTCTTCGAGAAGGATTTCGATCGAGGTTTTCGCTCGCCTTTCGTAAACGGCAAGCAAACGCCCCGGATCTACGGGGCGGAACATCATCGCTTGGCATCGGATATCCATTTTCGCGCGGGTATGAGCTGTGTGGATTGCCACACGCTGGACGAGATTCACGGAACGGGTGAGCTTCCTCAGTCTCCATACTCTGGGGTCAAGGTCACTTGTGAAGGGTGTCACGTGAAAGGGGATCATCCGGCAGTCATGAAGGGGCACGACGGAGCCCTCGTTCTGATCAGAGGGGCCGATCGCCGTATTCCGCTTTGGAAAGGCGATTCCGCGCCGCACAGCGTGCAAGCGCATCGCGACCGCCTCCGATGTTCGGCCTGCCATGCGCTCTGGTCGTTTCAGGATTACGGCCTTCATTTGATGCTCGAAGAGAGGGCTGACTACTGGAAATGGGCCACGACCGCGACGCAAAACGATCCGCAGGCGCAGGCGATTTTGGAGCAAAACGTGGGCACGGAGGTGGATGCGCTTCCTCCGCAAACCGGAGCGATGCCGGCCAAGCCCGTGAATGAATGGACCCTGCCCCGAACGAAAGACTGGCTCTCAGGCGAGTCTCGACCGGGGGCGTGGTTCAGAGGATACACAACGCGCCGATGGGAGCGGCCTCCTCTCGGGATCGATCACAAAGGTAAGATTGCGGTTATGCGCCCCATGTATCAGTACGTGGTCTCGCATGTGGACGCCCAGGACAATCTATTGCTTGACCGCGAGATACCAACCATGGGCTCGGGTAAGCCCGCGCTGGTATGGAATCCCTACGGGCCGCACACGATTTCCAGAATGGGCCGCCAGTGCCATGAGTGCCACGGCGACCCAAAAGCCGTAGGGCTTGGAGAAGGTTTCAGATCGCAGAAGAAACCCGGGTTCAAACCTATCTGGGCGCCGGAAGAGAAGATTCCCGGCAGGCACTTCCGATGGGACGCCCTGGTTGACGAAGAGGGAAACCCGCTCCAATTTAGCACGCACCCATCTGCGGGCCCTCTGGACGCCGCCACCATGAAAAGACTGCTCAACCCTCCCGATGCGCACCGGGCCCTCTGGCACAAATACCTGAAAGGCGACAAGACCGATCCTTGACAGGATTTGAAACCGGGAGTTATGGTGAAGCGCTTCAGAGGAGCGCGGATAGAATGGACGCATTGCCGAGGCTGGACTTAAGGACGTTTTCGGAATGAAAATCACAACGGAACAGGTTGAGTATGTAGCCCTTCTGGGGCGGCTTGCTCTCACATCAGAGGAGAAGAAGAAATACTCGGCTCAATTGGACGATATCTTGAAATACATGGACATGCTGGCCGAGGTTCCCACGGACGACGTGGAGCCCATGGCCGGGCCGGTGAAGCTTTTCACTCCTCTGCGAGAAGACAAGGTAGAGCCATCTCTTTCTGTCGAGGATGCGCTCCGGAACGCCCCGGCTGTGGCCGGCTCTTCCTTTCGAGTCCCCAAGGTCATTGAGTGAAGAATAGGATCAGCAATAGAGGGGAACAGTAAGGTGTTGGCGCTGTATGAATACACGGCGGGCCGGCTCGCGGAAATGCTCCGCACTAAAGAAACCAGCTCGGTCGAGATAACTCGCTCCGTGCTTGAGCGGATCGACGCGGTCGAGGAAAAGCTCCGCTGTTATGTCACCGTGAGCCCTGAAGAAGCCGTGAAAATGGCGGAAGAAGCCGACCGCAGACTGGCCGCCGGGGATGGAAAGCCGCTGACCGGAATCCCCATCGCGATCAAGGACAATATGTGTTGGAAGGGGCACAGAACCACCTGCGCATCCAAGATACTACACAACTTCCACCCACCATACGATTCAACCGTGGTTCGACTCCTCAAAGAAGAAGGGATCGTGATTCTGGGGTCCGCGAACATGGATGAGTTCGCTATGGGCTCCTCCACGGAAACCTCGCACTGGGGCCCGACGCGCAATCCTTGGAATGTGGAAATGATCCCTGGAGGGTCGAGTGGTGGGTCTGCAGCCGCGGTGGCCGCGGGCGAGGCTGTGGTGACCTTGGGGTCCGATACGGGCGGCTCCATTCGGCTACCCGCGGCATTCTGCGGAGTCAGCGGCATGAAGCCCACGTACGGAGCGGTATCCCGGTACGGCCTTGTCGCGTACGCGTCCAGTCTCGATCAAATCGGGCCTATCGCGCGAGACGCGCGGGATATCGCCCTGTTACTCAATATCATTTGCGGCCATGACCCCAAAGACTCCACGTCTGTGCCACGAGATTATCCGAACTTTTCTAACTCCTTGGACAAGCCGGTCAAAGGCATGAAGATCGGCCTGCCTCGTGAGTTCTTTGACAAACTTGAGGATCCGGACGTGAATCGGGTGATGAAGGACGCGCGGCAGATCTACCGGAGCCTCGGGGTCTCTTTCGTGGACCTCTCGCTCCCGCACCTGGACTACGCCTTGGCCGCGTACTATATCATCGCGCCGAGCGAGGCCTCGTCGAACCTTGCTCGGTATGATGGCGTGAAGTACGGGTTTCGAGCGGAGAATTTCGATGGCATGATCGATATGTACTGTCGGAGCCGCGCGGAAGGATTCGGGGCTGAAGTGAAACGCCGCATCATGCTTGGGACGTATGCGCTCTCTTCCGGTTACTACGACGCCTACTACCTGAAGGCTGCAAAGATCAGGACGCTCATTACCAACGATTTCAGGAAAGCGTTTGAAGAGTGCGACGCGATCCTCTGTCCCACCGCGCCCTCGCCGCCGTTCAGGATCGGGGAGAAGATGGACGATCCGATCCAGATGTATTTGACGGATGTCTTTACCATACCGGTGAATATGGCCGGACTCCCGGGCATGGCAATCCCGGGCGGATTTTCCTCGGACGGGCTGCCGATCGGCATTCAGCTCGTCGCGTCCCATTTTGAAGAAGCTCGCTTGGTTCAGCTTAGCTCAGCATTTCAGAAAGAAACCGATCATCACCTGAAGAGGCCCTCGCTCTAGGATGCGTCATGGACTATGAGGCCGTAATAGGACTGGAAATCCACGCACAACTTCTGACGGACTCGAAAGCCTTTTGCTCGTGCACGACTCGGTTCGGCGCGGAACCAAACTCCAACACGTGCCCCATATGCCTCGGTATGCCCGGGGTGCTGCCTGTCCTAAACCGGAAAGCTCTCGAATTCACCGTGAAAATGGCCCTGGCGTGCAATTGCCGAATCAATGAGTTCAACCGCTTTGCCAGGAAAAACTACTATTACCCTGACCTCCCAAAAAACTACCAAATATCACAGTACGAGCTTCCTATTTCTGAGAACGGTTTCGTTGAAATCGAAACTTCACAGGGCAAGAGACGAATCGGACTCACGCGCATTCACATGGAAGAAGACGCGGGCAAGCTTATCCATGACGAGACCAAGCCGGTTTCGTACGTAGACCTTAACAGAACCGGTGTCCCGCTCATCGAGATCGTATCCGAACCCGACATCCGATCTCCCGAGGAAGCGGGGGCATTCCTCCGTGAACTCCGCGCCGTGCTCGTTTACCTGGGCATCTGCGACGGTAACATGGAAGAAGGAAGCTTCCGGTGCGACGCCAACGTCTCAGTGCGTCCGAAAGGGGAGCAAGCCCTTGGGATCAAGACCGAGCTGAAGAACATGAACTCGTTTCGGTTCGTGGAACGAGGCTTGCAATTCGAGATCGATCGGCAAATCGAGCTACTCAAAGCCGGGGAACGCATTGTTCAAGAAACGCGGCTCTTTGACTCCGCCACAGGGACCACCGCGTCCATGAGAAGCAAAGAATACGCCCATGATTATCGGTACTTCCCTGATCCGGACCTACTCCCTATCAGGGTGGAGCCCGCCCTGGTGGAACGACTTCGCAGCGAGCTTCCCGAGCTTCCTACTGAGAAAAAGTTGCGTTTCGTGAATGAATTCGGTATCCCCGCGTACGATGCGGGAGTTCTTACTGCCTCTCGCGAGTTGGCCCTCTACTTTGAGGAGACCGTCAAGTTGTTCCCCAAACCCAAGATGGTGAGCAACTGGATCATGACCGAACTCATGAGGCGGCTTAAAGGAGAAGAACACGGCATCGACTCGTGCCCGATCAGCGCTGAACAACTTGCCGCGCTTCTCAGGCTCGTAGATGAGGGCAGTATTTCCGGCAAGATCGCCAAGACGGTCTTCGACGAGATGTTCGACACAGGAAAGGACTCCTCGGCAATAATCGAAGAAAAAGGACTTGTTCAGATTTCAGACCAGGGCGAGCTGGTGGAGATCGCGCGCAAAGTGCTGGAAGACAATCCTTCCGAAGTGGAGAAGTATCTCGAAGGGAAGACCAAGCTCATGGGCTTCTTCGTGGGTCAAGTGATGAAGGTCACTCAAGGAAAAGCCAACCCCGCGATGGTCAACCAAATCCTGATGGAGGAACTCAAGAAACGGTGACGGTCTTGACAAGGCCGGCAGGACCGGATTTAATAGTAAATGGGTGTAGAATAGAAGAAAATGCTAAAAAAGATAGCCTGTTATTAGCTTTACTAAAGTTTACGCAACATGCTTTTTTTTCTCGATTCCGGTCCGTAGCTTCAGATCTTACTTATTGAAGGAACGATCCCCGCTCCAGTAGGTTCGCGAGAAAAAGAGGCTTGAAATAGCAGCGTCCCCAGTGGCATATTCAAAAATTGTGGGCTGGGTCGCTCGCGCGCCCGAGTTTCAGGATGGATGACAAGGCCTTGAACATACTCGTATATCACTGCCGTAACCTGCTCCTCTTCGAGAACGGAGGGCGCAAGAGCTTCGCCCGTTCGCACCCGGGCCTGAGATTGGTGGCCGTTCCATGCTCCGGTAAAGTGGAAGCGCACCACTTGCTAAAAACCCTCGCAGGCGGAGCCCAGGGCGTCCTGGTCCTGGCGTGCGCGGAAAAGGCATGCCAGTTTCTGGAAGGTTCTTACCGCTCTCACAAAAGGTTTGACTATGCGCGCTCATGGTTGGAAGAGCTTGGAATCGAACCGGACAGGATACGGTTTGCCCATATGCGGCCGAAGGATTTGGGATTTCTTGATTCCATCCTGGAGGAGTTTTCTCAGAAGTTGAGGACCTTCGGAAGTTTCCCTCCCCAACAGGACCCTCTGACCTCTTTCCAGAACACCGGATTCTGATCGGCGCCGGCTTTCCGACGCCAAGGAAGGGCTCACGAGGGGCCTCAGGGACTTGACGCGACAAGCTTCCGAGCTTTGGAGGAGAACCGTGGTTGTAGCCGAACGGAAGAACATCGAAGAAATACGCGGGATGGTCGATCGGTACTCCTCCATCCTGGTTGTTGGATGCGACTCTTGCGTGGCGGAGTGCGCCGCGGGCGGCCATCGTGAGACCATGCTCCTTGGGGCGGCTCTGAAGATTTCATTCCAGCAGGACAGCAGGAATCCTCGCATTACCGAAGCATGCCTCGACCGGCAATGTGTTGACGATTTCATCGAACAAATCGCTCACTTGGTTCCGGAACATGAAGCGATTCTCTCGCTGGGGTGCGGCGCGGGCGTGCAGGCCCTGGCGCGGGTGTACGGAGACAAGCCGATCTTGCCTGCGCTGGACACGCTCTTCATCGGAGAGACCGAAATGCGCGGCGTCTGGCAGGAGAACTGCCTGGGCTGCGGTAAGTGCAAGCTTGGATACTTCGGCGCTGTCTGCCCCGTCACTCGCTGTTCGAAGAGGCTTATGAACGGGCCGTGCGGCGGGTCCAAGGAGGGACGATGCGAGGTAAATCCCGGAATTTCCTGTGGCTGGCAAATGATTATCAACCGCTTGGAGACACTCGGTGAGTTAGACAGGCTGTCCGAATATGTTCCCCCGGTGGATTGGTCCACATCTCATTCCGGAGGGCCCCGACGAGTGGAAAGGGAAGATCAGAAACCGTGAAGACCGACAGTCGTCTTGAGAGAGTTCTCCAAGCCGGGCATTTTGCGGTGACCGCAGAGTGCGGTCCTCCCAAGGGCTCGGATGCCGGAGTGGTGGAGAGAAAGGGCAAACTTCTTTTCGGATACGTGGATGCCGTCAATGTCACCGACAATCAGGCCGCCACGGTAAGGATGGCTTCTCTTGCGGCGTGTGTAATCCTCAAGAACATGGGGCATGAGCCGATCCTCCAGATGACCACGAGAGACCGTAACCGAATTGCGCTCCAAAGCGATTTATTCGGCGCGTACGCTCTGGGAATTCGCAACGTTCTCTGTCTGACCGGAGATCATCAGGTCTTCGGGAATCAGAAGGAAGCCCTAGGTGTCTTTGACCTGGATTCGATCCAGCTTGTGAGGACCGTTCGCGACATGCGTGAAGATGGGACCTTGATCGGTGGCGCAGATATTGAGTCTCCACCAAAGATGTTCGTAGGAGCCGCGGCCAATCCTTTTGCCGATCCCGCGGCATGGCGTGTGGTTCGGCTCGCAAAAAAGGTACAAGCGGGCGCGGACTTCATCCAGACCCAATGCATTTATAACATGCAACGTTTCTCAAACTTCATAGCCCAGGCGAGAGACATGGGCCTGACGGAGAGAGTGAGCATCCTCGCGGGTGTCACGCCGCTCAAGAGCGCCGGAATGGCCAAGCACATGGCCACCAAGGTCGCGGGGATGGATGTGCCTGAAGCGATTATCAACCGTATGGCCGGCGTTCCCAAGAAGAAGCAGGCTGACGAGGGGATCAAGATCGCCGTGGAGACGATTCAGCATGTGAGGGAAATCAAAGGCATTGCGGGCGTCCATGTCATGGCGATCGAATGGGAAGAACACGTGCCCGAGATCCTCTCCGCGGTAGGGCTGGATAAGCGGCCAAAAGTCTGATTTCGCCCTCCTTCCCGGGGAGCGCCCACGACCCAACCGGACCCTGAACTCTTTGAACGGGAACCAGGGCGGATGGGTTGGCAATCTCGTTGAGAGAAAGAAGATGCCGAAGAAATATCACATCGAAGTCCGCCCCACGCCTAATCGATACCCGCAGATCGGTCGATCCGGCATCGTGGATTGGGGTGAAGGGTGCCTCAAGTGCCCGTCATGCGTGAAGCATGAGTGCGTGTACAACGTTTACCGGCAGCGCACGTTTTCAGCGGAGACAAACGCGGACACCATAGACGAGCTATGCAAAGACTGCTTCCGTTGTGTGCAGGGATGCCCCAAGCGACTGATCCACAAGGCCCTGAATCCCGAATGGGAGAATCTGGGCGACGACGTGTACACTCCGGAGGTTGTCGCAGCCAATTGGGAACAAGCTAAGACGGGCAAGATCCCCGTGTCAGGCGCGGGATACGGCGGCGCGTTCGTGGGAAAAGGCTTCGATTCCATGTGGACGGACATGAGCGAAATTGTTCGGCCCACGCGCGACGGCATCCACGGTCGCGAGTACATCTCGACGGTGGTGGATCTGGGCAGATGGCCCGCCAATCTGCGGTTCGATGAGAGAGGAAATCTCTCGACCCAGCCTCTCCCCATGGTTCGAGTTCCCATACCGGTTTTGTTTGATATACCCGCGTTCGGCGATATGTCTTCACGAGTTTGGCATGCGGTTGCACTGGCCGCGTCGGAGCTGGGAACCCTTGCTATAATCCCGCAGGCCGAGGTCGAGCCACTGTCCGATCTCAGATCATGGCTGGTTCCTCTCCTGGAGACTGACGGCTGGGACAGGAAATGGATACGACAGTTCCGCATGGTCGAGCTGGCGGATAGCTCGGACACGGAAGAGCGGTTCGATCGGATCAAGAGGATCGACGAAGGTATTATCGTTTCCGTGCGAGTTCCAGCCACCGTGGACGCTGCAACCCGCGCCTGGGAACTGACCGATCATGGAGTGGACATAATCCACTTCGTGGCCGACGAGAGAGGGTACGAACCCGGGGTCCCGGACGCGAGGCACCTCAAGGATGTCATACGGGCTCAACATGGGGCTCTGGTGGAGCGCGGGGTAAGAGATGAGATCACTGTTATGGCAAGCGGCGGTATTGCCATGGCTGAGCATGTGATCAAATCAATCCTGTGCGGAGCCAACGTGGTGGGCATAGATCTGCCGCTCCTGCTTGCCCTGGAATGCCGGTTGTGTCGCAACTGCGCGGAAGGCGGCGAGTGTCCGGTCAGGCTCTCGACCATCGACCCGAGATGGGGAGCGCAGAGGATCGTGAACTTGGTCGGCGCGTGGCACAATCAGTGCCTGGAGATGATGGGCGCGATGGGCATACGGGAGGCCCGAAGACTGCGGGGTGAAGAAGGCCGGGTCATGTTCTTCGAAGACCTGGAAACCGACACCTTCGCCAGGCTCTTCAAAGGGAGAGAGGGATAAGAGGAACAGTCGAGCTATGCGCTACAGGAATATCTGGAGTGAGGTCCCTCCGAGAAAAGTAATCGCCACTCCGTCTCGCTTCCGCCGCGGCATCGGCAAGTATACGGTGGTGGTGTCGGACGCGTGTAACCACTGTTTGAAGTGTGTGGTGGTTTGTCCGGAGAGTGTTTTTCGGGCGCGTGGGAGCAAGCTGGAGCCACCGCAAGACCATTTGTGTCTTGGTATTGAGTGCTCCAAGAAGTCGAATCGGTGCATGGCCAATTGTCCGGTCTCGGCAATTCGCGTCGGAGTGAATCCTTCCGTCAAGGCGCTGGGGGATAGGCGATGGACCGCGGATCTCCTGATGAGCACATGGCGCATGGCGGAGACGGGCAGCTTGCCGAAGAACGACCTTGAGTACCGAATAGGCGGTTCACAAGGCGGGTTTGATCGATTGAGGTTTGCCTTTCCGAAACGGCTTCCGAAACCTGATCTTGACAAGAATGACATCGATACCTCGATCACCCTCAACAGAAGGAACGACGCTTGCGAGAGAATCGATATTCCCATCCCGGTTTACGGGGGCGGCATGTCATTTGGCTCAATAAGTCAGGTGACCATGCTCAGCCGTATTCGCGCCTACGCGGCCTGGGGATCTTTCTGTTGCACCGGCGAAGGCGGGTACCCGGAGATCCTGTACCCGTTTGACGATCACATCATTACTCAGGTAGCCACAGGCCTTTTTGGCGTCCGTGAGGAAACAATCCAGCGGGTGAAGATCGTTGAATTCAAGTATGCCCAGGGCGCAAAACCGGGACTGGGAGGACATTTGCTCGGCGACAAGGTCACGCCCGCGGTGGCTCGAATTCGGGAGACTGTGCCGGGTTCTTCGCTCTTCAGTCCTTTCCCGTTTCATTCGGTCTACTCGGTGGAAGACCACAAGAAGCACATTGATTGGATCAAGACAGTCAACAAGCGCGGGCTTGTCTCGGTCAAGGTTTCTACACCATCGGACGTGGACATGGTGGCGGTGGGCTCATATTACGCGGGGGCCCACATCGTGCACCTGGATGGGTCTTACGGCGGCACGGGAGCTGCTCCGGACGTGGCGAAGAAGAATATTGCCATGCCCATTGAGTACGCGATTCCTAAGGTGCACAAGTTCCTCGTGGATGAGGGAATTCGGGACGAGATATGCCTCATAGCCTCAGGTGGAGCTCGAACGGCATACGATGTCGCCAAAGCGATTGCGCTGGGAGCTGACGGCGTTGTGACCGGAACCTCCGACTTGGTCGCTCTGGAATGCGTGCGATGCCACAACTGCGAGAGCGGCCGGGGATGCGCGAGAGGCATAGCCACCACCGACGCGGAGCTGGTGGGGTTGATGGATCTGGAATGGGGCACGCGGCGCATCATCAACATGCTTTGGTGCTGGAGGGACCAGTTGCGTGAGATCCTGTATCGCCTCGGCATGAGGAGCATACGCGAACTCGTGGGTCGGACCGATGTTCTGGCGCACCTGGACTACAATTCAAACGTGCAGGATGACGATGTGAGAGAGGCGATCTATTGAGGTAGACCATGAAATACGACGGTTCCTTCGCTGACAAGATCATTGCAAACCGACGGCGGGAGCGCGGCCCCATCGATTCGAAGAGGAATGTCAAAACGGCCGATGAGGGCGGTTGCGGTGTTACCGGTTTTGCGTGCAGTATTCCTGTCGCGGGCCGCCATATTTTTGAACCTTCAATCCGCATGCACAACCGGGGAAACGGCAAGGGCGGCGGAATCGCCGCAGTGGGAATCAATCCCGATCGGTTGGGAGTTTCCCAGGACGAACTCGATTCACATTACATGCTTCACGTGGCGTTGCTGGAACCTTCTTGCCTCCCCGGGCTCAAGGAAACCTGTTTCGACCCGTACTTTGACGTGGCCAAGGAGGAACTTTTGGAGCATGTCCGTGACTACCGCGACATCGAGGGCCTTGAGATCCGGCCTCCCGAAGTATGGCGGGCATTTGTTCGCGTGAAGCCCGCGGCCCTGGAGAAGTTCATCAAGGAGACCGGCCTGCGCGGCATCGATCCACGTCAAGCAGAGGACGAGTTTGTCAGCAGGAACACATTTCGGCTCAACAAGCAGCTCTATAGCTCCCTCGGCGAGAAGCAGGCATTCGTGCTCTCACACGGCCGGAATGTGATGATTTTGAAAATCGTGGGCTATGCCGAGCACGTGGTCCAGTACTATCAGCTTGAGGACCTGCAAGCACACGTCTGGATTGCTCATCAACGCTATCCCACGCGCGGCCGGGTGTGGCACCCGGGCGGCGCTCACCCATTCACCGGCCTGAACGAAGCTCTCGTCCACAACGGGGACTTCGCAAATTATTACGCGACTTCGGATTACCTCAGGCAGAGGGGCATGGAACCGCTCTTCATGACCGACACCGAGGTGAGCGTCATGCTCTTTGATCTGTGGAACCGAGTGTACGGCTATCCGTTGGAGGTGATCATCGAGGCATTTGCGCCCACCACCGAGTTGGACTTTGACCTCCTGCCGCCGGAGAAGCAAAGGCTCTATGACTCGATTCAAACCACCCATGTGCACGCGTCGCCTGACGGTCCTTGGTTCTTCATTATCGCGAGGAACATTCCTGAAACACAAACCTATCAGCTCATCGGGATAACCGACACCGCTATGCTGCGGCCTCAGGTCTTCTCTCTGTATGACGGCGACGTTCAAATCGGCCTCGTCTGCTCGGAAAAGCAGGCAATTGACGCGACCCTCCGGTCGCTTGCCGATGAAGATCCACGCTTCAGCCCGGTCGCGGACAAATACTGGAACGCGCGAGGGGGGTCCTTCGACGACGGCGGCGCCTTTATGTTCAGCGTGCAGCCCCTGGAGAACGGCGGAAGAGAGCTTGTTTGTCAGAACAAGTTCGGGGAATTTGTCTCCGTAAGCTCTCGCAAGCCGCTCGATATAACCAAGGCTGTCCGCAAGCCGGAGCAACAGGCGAGAGATATCGACTCAGCCCTCGAAGACGCGTTGGAAAGGGGAGACGCCGGCCGCGTTTTCCAATATTTTCGGACTCACACTTCGTGGTGGGATTACAACACTCTGCGCTGGGCTGTGGGCCGGATGGGCCGGATGGCCTCCAAGAGCGCGCAAGCTTTGCCTCACGTGCTCGACGCGCTCACCCTTCTCATCGATCGACGCATTCCTCTCGGAGATAAGAAGAATTCCGCGCTCGTCCGGATCGTCACCAATCAGCTCTACGAGATCCTGCGAACCATGCCCCGGATCACGGGTGGGGCTCTATTGCACCATTATGCCCTGATCGACGCGGATACCCGGCATCACCTGCGCCCACCCATCGCGATGGAAACCACCCTGATCGTTGACGCACGCTATTTCTCTCCCGAAGGAGACGATTGCGACGCGTCGCTTCTGTCCGACGCCCACAAGATGGGATGGAAGAAATTTATCGTGTTCGACCTGCGAGGCCAGCGGTTCCAGGGTTGCGGATTCGGCCCGAAAACCGACGACATACGCATCGATCTGTACGGCTCCTCAGGGGACTACGTGGCCAGCGGCATCGATGGCATGGAGATCCATATTCACGGTAATGCGCAGGACCAGATCGGCCAGATTATGAAAAAAGGAACGCTGGTGATTCACGGCGATGTGGGCCAGTGCTTCCTTTACGGCGCCAAGGGCGGAACCACGTTCGTTCTGGGCAATGCCGCGGGACGGCCTCTGATCAATGCCGCGGGCAGGCCGAAGGCGGTGATCAACGGCACTGCCCTGGACTTCCTCGCTGAGAGCTTCATGGCCGGCGATCCCCTGGCCGGCGGCGGCTTTGTCATCGTAAACGGACTCACCCGCGACGAGGACGGCACTATCATCTTTCTCGACAGGCCGTACCCCGGTTCCAACCTGTTCTCCCTCGCGTCCGGCGGAGCCCTGTACATCAGAGATCCCGACAAGAAGGTTGTGAATGAACAACTGAACGGTGGAGAATTCAGGGAGTTGTCCGACGCGGATTGGAACTTGATCCGACCGTGCCTTCTTGAGAATGAAGGTCACTTCGGCATCAAGGTCGAAGACCTGCTCAGCGTGGACGGTGTGAAGCGAACGCCGAGAGAGGTTTACCGAAAAATAGAAGCCGTGCCGCTAGCGGTCCTCAGGAAGATCCCGGAAACGGACGATTCAGTCTGGGCGACAGAGAAGGCAAGGGCCGCTCTCTGACTTGTTTCGGACTATTGAGAAACAGTCGCAAGACCGCAGGTCGGCGGAACCTACAAGCCCCTGATTCGGGTCGCCACCAGCATCAGCACCAGCCCGACAATGGCAACCCACCCCGTATATCCTGCCAGGACAGGAATCGACACTAAGCGCAATGCGATAAGCACGGCGAATATGCACAGCACGAGCGAGATCCACCAGGTAATCGCCTTCGGAGGCGTGTATTTGGTCATCATTTCAATATCCCCCTTTATCCAGGCTCGATTCATCCGCACCTGCGTCAAATGTACATCGGGTTTCAAGATAGTCAAGTTATAATGGCTGTTATTACTCATTTAGGCTCTACCGAGGAGCTTTAATTCGCCGAGGAAATCGCACGGATATGCCCACGAAAACAGAGGATTTCGTTGGAAGGCCGCATGATTCCCTTGTCTCCGCGGAGGAGAACCGGGAGATGTTTGACAAAATAGCCTCACGCTATGAGGGCACAAACCGGATTCTCTCCCTCGGTTTTGATCGTCGTTGGCGACGTCGAGCGGCGGACCGGCTATGTCCTAGGCCGGGCGCTCTCTACCTCGATGTGGGATGCGGCGCCGGGGACATGTGTATTGAGATACTCAGAAAGGCGCCAGGTTGCCGCGTAGTGGGAATAGATCCGTCGGAAGGGATGCTGGCGGTCGGGAGAGCAAAAGTCCGAGCCGCTGGAGTCTCCGACGCGGTGTCGCTTCTCCCGGGTGATGTTCTGAATCTCCAGTTCCCTGACAACTCCTTTGACGGCGCAATCACCGCATTCTGCATACGCAACGTCACAGATCGGCTCATGGGCTTGCGCGAAATCAATCGAGTCCTTCGCCCGGGCGGATCTCTGGTGACCCTGGAACTTACCGACCCGGTCGGCCTCATGAAGCCGTTGTTCCGGCTCTATTCGAATATGGTCATACCTCTGGTGACCAAGGTGATGTCTTGCGTCTCCGCGTATCGATATCTTACCGATTCCATGGCGGACTTCCCCCAGGCCGACCGCTTTGTCACGGTCATGCAAGACGCGGGATTCGCGGACGCTGAGTATTTCCGCATGACCGGCGGTATCGTTACCATATTTCACGGTCAAAAGCCGGTTTGATGCGATCGAGAATTTTCGCCGGCTTTGCATAAGCGCACGCGGGAAGATGGTCACTTGAATTCCAGGGAGTGAAATTCAGTTAACGAGTCCGCTTTTGTCCAGAGTCCCACGTATCCATCCAGCGTCCGATCCGCTCTGTGGTCGATCAGCAATCGATCGTTCAAGTAGCATTTCGTCCTGTATTCGGATGTCTCAACGCGGAGGGCGTGCCAGGTGTTCGATGCAATGGGAAGGTCAACCGTGGCAAGCTGAAATCTCTTGGAATGTTTAAATTCAAACAAGATGGCATTGTTTTCCAGCGCATTGATTCTGAATGCGAAATAGTTGCCCACGTCTCGTATGCCAAAGGCGATGCCGCCCGCCTGATCAATAAGGCCGGCAAGGAGCCTCACCTTCACGCGTATTGTTCCTTCGTTGAGCAGACTTCCTTTTCGGACAGCCAGCGGAAAATAGTAATAGGCGCCTACGTTATCCAGGAATTCCTGGTACCGGCTTCCTAGGAATCTTCCCATGAGCCCGGCCGCGCGAGATGAAACCCACGTTGCATATTGAGATCCGTCTGAAAGCCATACCGTGCGTCCGTCAGCTTCAGCCTGCCTCCAGTGGCCCGTGTTTATATAGAAATCGGGTGGTTCGTCAGGTCGCTTTCTCTCCAGAAAATTGTAGTCCTCCCGGAAAAAGGATTCAGTCAGTATGGGAATTTCGTCCGGATTGGCGATTCCCATGTCCATGAGTCTGCTGGATCCCAATAGCCTTCCCAGTTGGTCGAGAGCCTCCTCCATACTCTTGCGTCCCGCGCGAGAGAGGGATGCCTCTATCAGGTCGCCCTTGACCTGAACAGTGAAGCCCAGTCGCCGCAAAACCTCCTCAAGGAATCGGATGCGTAGGGACTTGCCGTAATAGGATCCGACACCTCCGGCGAATTGAAGCGTCACATAGTTTTGGTCGGCATCTTCGCCGCACAGTGAGTCAACGGTGGCGAAATGATATCCGAACCGTGCGTTAAAGTTCATGTAGTCGTCGGAAATGAGCGCATAGCTGGGACTGCCCAGGACATCTTTCGTCTGAGGCGCGGCGCCTCCGGCGACCAGTTCCATAAGATTCCGCGCGCTGATGCCGACGGTCGCCTTCCAGTTGATTCCCGGATGATGCAGGCCCTGTAAAATGGCGGCGAAAGGAATCGAGCCTATGCTCCGGGCATCGGGAGTGTCTTTGGCAGCGAGGTTTTTCCGGAGACCTCCTCCAAGATCAATAACGTAGAGCCACAGAGGAATACTCAGTTTCATCTCGACGGCTTCCGTCACCCGTTCAGCCACATCTCCATAGCCGAACATCTCCCGCATAGCCTGCTCATGGGTAAATCGAATGATGTCGTGGATTGTTCGACAGCCTTCCGGCGAGAACGCTGAATCCTGCGGATCGGTCAGGTTGAGGGGCGAGATACTCTCCAAGACGGCCTGCATCTTCAGGTGGGTTGGACTTGCGAAAATGGGTCGCTTCACCCGGCGCATCGATTGTAGAAGGTCTTCCACCACTCCGGCATAGACCCGGGACCGACTTGCCCATAACGTGATCGTCTCGCCGTCAACAAGTGTTGAAGTGGCGCGCTGGGTGTCGAAGAGAGCCGGAACCGCGAATTCACGGGCCACCGAAGCCAGGTGGCTTGTTATGCTTCCGACATCCGTAATGATGCCTTTGACTTTGGCTATGACCTTGGCGTGCTGTGGAGATGCGGTTTTCGTGACCAGTATCACATCCTCTTCCAACCGCTTGGCATCTGCAAAAGTTTCCCCAACTCCCACAAGTACGACCTTCCCCGTAGCCGCTCCCGCGGACACGCACTTGCCACCCTCGATCAGCGCCTCATGGCCTGGGTAATCTAGGACGATTTGCTGGGTTGACGCCTCGTCTTCTTCGTAAAGGAGCAAAGGACGGGACTGGAGCACATACAACCGGCCAGACTTGTCTACGGCCCATTCAATGTCCAGGGGACGACCAAAGTGGTTCTCCAGGATCTTGGCCCCATCCCAGAGCTGGTGGAGGATCGCGTCCTCGTCGCGTCTGTCCGCATCACGATACCGCGACAACAACTCAGTCGCGGTGGAGTCTTCTGCGGTCATCTCCTGCTCGACAACTGAAAACCGGTCTTTATCCAGCAAATAGGTGGCGTGCGCAGACGCTTCTCCTCCCACAAGCGCCTCACCAATGCCTTTGACGGCATTTATCTTCATGCGGCGGACATCACCGGAAACCGGGTCCGCAGTATAGAGCACGCCGCTTTCCCGTGCGTCGACCATTGCGAGAACCAGGACGCACATGGGCGTTTCCCGGTCATCCAGTCCGTGGAGAAGACGGTAAGAGAGCGCTGAGGCGGAATACTTGCTCGCAACAACCGTCTTGTACGCTTGAACCAACTTGTCCCGATGCACGTTCAGAATAGAGGTATATTGTCCTGCGAAAGAAGTTTCACTGTCCTCGCCGACTGCGCTGCTCCGCACCGCAACAGCGACCCCCGGATGAGTTCTCTTCTCTAGGTCTTCATAGGCCCGAATCAGCTCCTTCCCAATTGAATCCGGCGCCTTCTCTTCCATGATGCGAGTCTGGATAAGCTTTCCAACGGCCTCCAGCTTCTCGATGTCGTCCGGATCGATCTCAGCGAGGGCACGGTCGATCACGTCAACAAGCCCTGTTTCCGTAATGAACTGCTCATAAGCAGCAGCCGAGATGGCAAAGCCTTCAGGCACGCGAAGTCCGATCCCTCTTTTGATGACGGCGAGGTTTGCCGCTTTTGCCCCCACAGATCTAAGGTGATCGGAATCGATCCGCTCAAGCGGCAGAACAAAGGACTCGGTTGCGGGCCGAATCTTTGGCGCAAGCTCGTCCCGCACCGACCGTTGAATACTTGCCAATACGGACGACAGCATCGGCCGAGCTTTCCCGGACAAGCCCTCGAGGCGCCTGACGATAGCCGCCACCTCTTCGTGGAGCGCATCGTAGTGAGCCTCAATTTGCCGACTAACAAGAGGACGGTTGGAGTAATACGTCTCCTCCAGGTCCGCCATAAGCGTCAAGGCCCTGCGATTGTGGTCCAGCAAGTCTTTGAAGAAGTTATATTTGCTGGCGTGCTTCGGCCCCACGACACGCGACGGGGCAACCACGCTGCTTTCCAAAGGAGATCTCACATTGTCTTTCATAGTCTCTTACCTCACGCGCCACTCTGCCCCGCAGCAAGGCGCCGAACGATCAGAAGGTCACGAGGCCGGAAGCCCAACAAATCCAGCCTGAACATGCGCATCTTCCCTTGGTGTTTCTCCGTTCTTCCTATCCCACGAGCATCCTAATGGCATGGTACGCCACTCCCAGCGCGGCACATCCAGCAATGGTAGGGATCATTCCGATCTTGAATCTGAAGAGAGCCAGCAGAGCCACCATCGCTATGCAGAGCGACGGCAGATTGGCCGTTCCCAAAACAGGGACCTGCAGATGGGCGCCAAGAACCCACACGTCCCTAACGGATCCGAAAATCGTGTTGAGGGCGAACCAGACGCCAAGGTTGAGAACAACCCCTACAACGGCTGCGGTGATCGAAGACATTGCAGCGTTAAGCGACTTGTTCCCGCGGAGCGCTTCGATATATGGCGCACCGAAGAATATCCAGAGGAAGCACGGCACGAAGGTCACCCATACCGTGAGCGCAGAGGCAAGCACTCCGGCAATCATGGGGTCAAGGGCGCCCGGATTCCGGTATGCGCCCAAGAAGCCGACAAATTGAAGCACTAGGATGAGAGGCCCAGGGGTGGTCTCTGCCAAACCCAGCCCGTCCAGCATCTCTCCAGGTTTCAGCCAGCCGTAAGAATCCACGGCCTGCTGCGCCACATACGCCAATACCGCGTATGCGCCCCCGAACGTCACGACCGCGGTTTTGCTAAAAAAGACCCCTTGCTGAAAAAAAACGCTCTGCGATCCGAGATGGAGAAATATCAGGATAATTGGACCGAACCAAAGGGCCGACCATATCAATAGGACACCCACGGACCGTGGGAGAGAAGGACGGACATGCGAGGCGGTCCCCGAATCCAACAGAGCATCCGCAGCAGGTCCATTACATGCAACCGGATTAATCGCTGTAGCTTGATTCAGCGCAAATACTTCGGGTCGGAGCCGCTCACCCAGAAAGCCGATGACGGCGGCGGACAAAACGATCAGAGGGAACGGCGCTTCATAAAAAAAGATAGCCACGAACGCCAAAGCCGCCAGAATGACCATCATTCTATTTTTCAGCGCCCGCTTGCCGATTCGTAGGACCGCCTCCAGGACGACGGCTAATACTGCCGGCTTGAGTCCGAAAAAAAGCCATTGAACAAAATTCAGGTTATGGAAACCGGCATACAAGACGCTCAGAACAAGCATGAAGAGAAAACCGGGGATCACGAAGAGGGTTCCCGCGACGATCCCCCCAGGAGTCTTGTGCAGAAGCCAACCGATGTACGTTGCCAGTTGCTGAGCTTCAGGGCCGGGAAGAAGCATGCAGTAGTTGAGCGCGTGGAGGAAACGGCTTTCGCTGATCCATTTCTTCTCTTCTACAAGGCGCCGGTGCATAACCGCAATCTGGCCTGCCGGCCCGCCGAAGCTATTGAGGGCAACCCCGACCCAGACCCAAAATGCTTCCCGGAACGTGACCATTTTCAGCGGGACATCTTCACAGACCGGTTCAAGCGAAGGGGCTTTCGTTTTGTTTGCTACATCCACGCCATACCTCTTTAGCTTGGAATCGGATTTACGTATATTCCTCAGAAAGCCTTTTTCACCTTATCTTCGCACCAAGCATACAGAGCATCGTACATGGGGAATTCAAGCTCCATCTTCTTGTGGTCATTGGCTCCATAAAGGATAGAGAAGCCATGTGCTATAGCTTTGAGACCTGCCCCTTCCGCTGATCCGGCCGGATCAGCGGACACATCGGCCGCATGGATTATCTCGGCCATACGGGTAAGCGCCACGTTGTCGGTGAACCCATACTTGAGCAAAATGCTCTCGAAGGAGCATCGTCCGTCAACATGGCCGAGTTCTATGCCTGCAACGTCAAATGGAATAGCGCCCTGGCGGTCGGCCTCCGGGGCCACTTGATCTTTCGGGACGAATATGAACTCCGCGTCCTCGTCTATGAAGCGCTTTATCAGCCATGGACAAGCGATGCGGTCGACTTTCGCGTCTTCACGAGTAATCCATTTCATGACTATTCCTCCAGCGGTTCGCCGCTTTCCGCCCACGCCCTGATTCCGCCTTGAAGGAACTTGACATCGGGATGGCTCTGCTGCAAGCGATCAGCTATTGACTGACTTACGGAACCACCCTTGACGCAGTACACCACAACCTGTCTATCCTGAGGTATGTCAACAATCCACTCGTCGGCCTTTTCCGGATCAAGCCACACAGCGTTCTCGATCTTCTTTGGGACAGCCTCGAAGTCGGCTTTTCTTCGCACATCCAAGAGCGCCGGTTTGCGGTCGCCGGCCATGAAGGCTTTCAGTTCCTCGGTAGTTATAGAATCGGCCATCTTCAGGTCTCCTCTATCTGTTGAAATCGAAGAAAACGGCACGTCACGCGAAAGATCTCTACCTGCCTGTCACGGGACTCGCACTGGATACGGCCTGCTCCGCAGATCTTTTCCGTAGATCGCGAATCCAAGCGTTCCCATGACTCCGAACGCAAACGCCACCAAGAAATTGGTTTCCGGGCTGATCTCCCAAAGCAGAGCGCCTCCGAACGCAGCCACTGAGACGAACACGTCCCGAATGAGGTAATATAATCCGAACATCCCGGCCTTACAGGTGTCGGGAGCGAGATCCATGATCAGAGCCTTGCGGGTCGGCTCCCCGAATTCCTTGAGTCCCCTCACGACGAACGCGAGTATCAACCACTCGAAGGTCCGACAGTACATGAGCACCAGGGGAAACAGGGTGAAGAACCCAAAGGTCATGAGCACATAGGGCTTCTTGGTTCCCTGATCGGCCAGATAGGCAACCGGGATATAGATGAGCACAGCCGTCGCCATTTCAATGCTCGTCAGGAGCCCGAACTGGAACGCGGACACAGGATCTGCGATAACCTTCATGCACCAGACGACCACAAAAGCATAGGGGATCTGCTCGCAGAAACGCACCAGAATATCGGTTACCAGCAGCCCCCTCATCTGGGGACTCATGAGTCTCAACATCTTGAAGGGGTTTTTCTCAGGCACGAGTTCGCACTCGTTGGTCGGGTCGGATACCCGTCCGTCTTCAATAAGAATCTGCTGAAGAATCAGGGCCACTCCGGCCAGCACGAGCGCTACCAGGAATGCGATGCGAACCCCATCACGCTCTCCCCAAACGCTTATACAAAGGCCCCCGAGAATGGGGCCAAGGGCCATGGGTATGCGGCGAACCAGTGAGTGCATGGTCACGCCCATCGTGCGCTTGTTTGCGGGAAGCGCCTCGTACATCAAGCTCACGGTTGCAGGCAGAGAAATCGCAGACCAGGAAATGAACAGAGCCGCGCCAATGAGGACCGCCTGCCAGGTGGGCACGAAAATCACGATGGCAAACCCTGCCATGGCCACGAGGTTGAAAACCACCAGCGCCCTCTTGCCTCCGATCCTATCCGACAGGTAGCCACCGGGGAACGAGTAAAGAGCGGACAGCAAATTGTCCATGGCGTTCAAGAACCCGATGGACAGAGCCCCACCTCCCAGCGCCATCAAGTAGATAGGCAAAAACCGCTCGGCCATACGTTCGCCCATCCCCACCAGGATCACGATGGAAAGCACGCCTACCGTGCTCCGCTGCAACGCCAGAAACCCGGGAAGGCGCGCGACGTGTGCCCGAACCGAGTTAGCCATTAGATCCTCTCAAGAGTCTACGACTCTGACGATTAAATCGTCGAACCGCCGCGGCGCCGAGGCTCCCGCTGTCTCGGTCAGTGCTGGGGTAGCTGCGGCTCGTGATCTTTGCAAAAGGGAGAGCCTCCCCCACCACCGGAATTTGGCATACACGACACTATCCCCTTCTTACGGGGTCCTCAATGTGCGCGCAAGAATCTCCTGCCTCGGCTTCCCTTGACGCCGCGGTCGCGGCCTCCTCAACCTGCCCTTTCTCTTCTTCTCTTTTTGACATAGCCAATGCTTTCTCTTCGTTTGCCCCATTCGAGATGGTCCATTCGGTTACCGGAACGGGGCTCGTCGAAAATCGTTCTCGCAGGAGAGGGTCTCTATAAGCTTCATTCCTATAGTTTCATCGCCCATCTTCATCGAACTCTTGACAAGAAGATACATCTGCATCATTATCATGTCAAGTGTTGCATAGAGGTGTGCAATGACTCAATGTCTGGACGGAAAATGGCTGCTTCTCATCCACCAGATCCCCCCGAAGCCCGGATACTTGAGGGTAAAAATCTGGCGGAAACTGCAGGCCCTTGGCGCGGTAGCCATTAAGAACTCCGTCTACGTGATTCCCAGGAACGAACAGACCCTTGAAGATTTTCAATGGGTCCTAAGGGAAATCGTACAGTCGGGGGCGGAAGCTTCTATCTGCGTGGCCAGTTTTGTGGACGGGCTGACGGACGACCAGGTGGAAAGTCTGTTCCGGAGCGCGCGTGATGCGGACTACGGACAGATTACCGATGAAGCCAAGGCAGTTCTCGACACCGCGCCTCCAAGCGCGTCAATGACCCACGACGATCGGTCCGAAGTGGAGACTGCCCTGACGCGCCTCAAGAAGAGATTCTCGGTTGTCGTTAGCCTGGACTTTTTCGGGGCGCCCGGCCGCGAAGCCGCCTCGACCTTCTTGGAACAGATTGAGTTTCGGCTCGCAGAAGCACGGAGTCGCACGGACACAGGGACGAAAGAGCTGGACACGTCGGATCTCACTCGGTTCCGAGGACGAACGTGGGTGACGCGTCGAGGAGTCTACGTGGACCGCATCGCCTGCGCATGGCTCATTCGCCGGTTCATAGACCCTGATGCCTCGTTCAGGTTCGTTTCCGAGCGGGGGTATCGTCCGAAGGCCGAGGAATTGCGATTCGACATGTTTGAAGGAGAGTTTACCCACGAAGGCGACCTCTGTACCTTCGAGGCGCTTGTCCGGCGTTTCGCCGTTCGTGACAGGGCCCTAGCCGAAATCGGCAAGATCGTACACGACCTCGATCTCAAAGAAGCCAAATTCAAGAGACCCGAAACCGCCGGAGTCTCGGCTTTGCTCGACGGAATCGTGGCGTCCCGCAAACCTGATGAAGCTCGGTTAGAGCGAGGTTTCGCTCTGTTCGACGACCTCTACGAATTCTTTCGTAGAAAGTAATTACTCAGGAGGAACACACCATGCCCAGCATTGAAAAACACGTGGAGATCAGTCGCCAAAGGACTGGGAAGGAGTATCTGGAATTGCACGAATGGATCGATAAGGACCCGGAAAAGAAGGTGGAACGGCACGACATCATGAAGATCTATGAATACGGGCAGATGATGCAGGACAAATACGGCCCTGAGGGCTTGCAAGAATACCTCCGGCACATCCACGACGATTTCATCGCCAGATTCAATCACGTCAAGGAGGACGTGGACAAGGCCATTGCCGACACGCTGGCCTATTTCGGGGTGAAATCGCCGAAATAGGTCCCTTGGATGAGGCTCGAGAGGCCGTAAGGTTCTTCAGGCCTCCACATTACAAATATCAGAAATAGGCTTGCGAAGCCTTCTCTATTGGCGGACGAGGAGAATACAACATGCCAAGTATTGAAAAACACATCGAAGTCAGCCGCGGTAGGACCGGCAAAGACTATCTCGAACTGCACGAATGGATTGATAAAGACCCGGCAACCAAGGTTGAGCGGCACGACATAACCAAGATCCCGGAGTATGGGAAGATGATGGAGAAGAAATATGGGCCGGAAGGTCTTCAGGAGTACCTCCGGCACATCCATGACGATTTCAATGCACGATTCGGTCATGTGAAGGAGGATGTTGAAAAAGCCATCGGCGATACCCTCGCCTATTTCGGGGTCAAACCTGACACTGACGTAAAGAAAAACGCTTACGGCATCAGCACGGCGGACATTGACCTTCTCCGGAGAGCCGGCCTTGCAGACAAAGACCTGGGGCACTCCATCCGGGTGGCTCTGAAGGCCCTCGACGTTGCCGGGAGAATGAACGCACCGGTGCACATGGAACTCGTGGGGAGAGGAGCGCTGCTGCACGATCTTGGCAAGGCCAAATCCAAGGGATTCGATCACGGTATAGCCGGGGCGGAACTGGGCCGAACCCTGGGGTTGCCGGAAGAATTGACCACGATCATGGAGAAACATGTGAACGCGGGACTTACACCGGAAGAAGCCGTTGAACTCGGTCTGCCCGCGAAGGACTATGCTCCGACGCGCATAGAAGAAAAGATCGTGATCTATGCAGATAAGCTCTCGGACATCGTTTCCCATCCCGACGGACTGGTCTCCAATGACGCAGAAGCGGAAGACCGATTTGCTGAGATACTTAAAGCTTATCCGGCGTTGAACAAGGGAGACAAGCCTCTTGCCAGGCACCTGAAATACCACGAGGAAATCCAAGGTCTCATGAAGGGCAAGGCATGATGCCCAATGGAGGAACTGAAAATGAACGCCTCTGATACCAAAGCATTGGCATCGTCGATCAACGGTGCATCAACGGCTCAGGGCTTTCTGAATACATTCAAGGGGCTGTGTGCGGTCGGATTTCTGGCACGTGCGTCGTATGGACTGGCACGAACCCCGGTGTTGGCGCTCTTCGCCGCATCGTTGGGCGCGGGACCGGAGGCTGTGGGCTTTGCCGTGGCCATATCAACCGTGACAGGCATCTTCTTCAAGATGCCCGCGGGTGTCCTATCGGATGTTATCGGCCGGACGCGGACGCTCTTCATGGGGCTGGCCGTGTTCGCATTTGTCCCATTAGCATATCTGTTCGTTTCATCCTACGAAGCGCTGGTGGTAGTCCGCTTCTTTCACGGGTTCGCAACAGCCATCTACGGCCCGGTGGTGATGGCTGTGGTGGTAAGTGTTGCAGGGGACAAGCGAGGCGAGATGCTCTCCTGGTTTTCGTCAGTAACGATTCTGGGAACCCTCGTCGGGGCGCCGCTCGGCGGATTTCTCTTGTCATCACTTTCCGAGACTGGGGAGCCTACTCTCCGAGATTTCCATATCATCTACGGTGTCGTGGCTGCGATGGGGATGGGTTCTCTTTTCATCGCCTTGTTGGTCATGCAAGGACGCTGGGACGCTCCCAACGACGCAGATGGTCGGACTCTGTCCGCGGTGTGGACGAAGTTCCGGTGCGGTGTGAAAGAGATTCTTATGGATCGGCGGGTCTTGCTGACCAGTAACATGGAAGGGATTCAGAATCTCTCGGTGGGCGCCTTGGAAGCCTTCCTCCCGATTTATGCGGTCATGGTGTGCGGTTTCAGCGCTTTCCAGGCAGGGCTTCTCTGGGGCGTGCAGATGGCGGTGACGGTATTGACCAAACCGCTCATGGGAAGGTTCTCTGACCGGCACGGCCGCCAGAGTCTCCTCTTTTGGGGGATGTTTGTCTGTGCGATTCCCTTCGCGCTTATACCGTGGTTCAGCAGCTTCAGCGCGCTCCTCTTGCTCGCTGCGATCTTCGGCTTGGGCGAAGCGGTCGTGACATCTTCGGCTGCCGCTCTTGTCGCCGACTTTTGCAGAGAAGACCAACTTGGGTGCGCCATGGGGACTTTTGGCACGATCTTCGACGTGGGGCATGCATCGGGTCCGCTGTTGGCAGGATTACTCATTGGGGTCGTCGGCTCAAGCACCGACTACCGTATCCCGTTTGCAATCGTGGCATCGCTGCTGGTTTTCGCAGCCATAGTCTTCC
>Ga0194113_10000896_pt1 | contig 40454 bp, 22 predicted proteins | sample TA2MahC200mmetaG_FD_146193 | JGI IMG/M metagenome (GOLD analysis project Ga0194113, IMG submission 146193) | Freshwater microbial communities from Lake Tanganyika, Tanzania - TA2015017 Mahale Deep Cast 200m | ecosystem: Environmental > Aquatic > Freshwater > Lake | place: Tanzania: Lake... | reverse complement strand
CGTGACATGGACAATTGACACCTTCTTTGGTGTGATTGCAATTATTTTTTTCAATTAAATTTACTAAATCTATTTCTTCTTTACGTGTTTTCTTTTTAGGTGAATCAGTTGAAACATAAGTAGGTTTTGCAGCACCTGTTTTTTGTTGCTGTCCAGGATCTGCTGCCTTCTTTCTTCTTGCAGCAGATAGTCTTTCTGCTTTTGTCATACTTGCTCTTTTTGCAGAGGAAACGCACTTAGGAGTTCCCTCTCCTGGTTCATCACTTGCACATGTGCCACCTGTTACGACATTAACCCAACCACCTTTTCCGTCTTTTGATTTGGATTTACCAAACCAATCACGAAGACCTTCCTCATTCATTTCTTTTGTTTTTTCTTTCATCGAGTTAATGAATTTTCTATACACAGCAGCTTCTGATGTTTTTCCTGCTACTCTTGCTCTTTGTTCCATGGCAATTGCTGCTTGAATTTTATGAGCATGAGATCTTCCAGAGTTTCTGATTTTTGAAACACTTTGTTTCGCAGTTGAAACGTCTTTGAATCCTAATCCATGAATTGTTCCTTTCGGATCTTCATCTGTGTAAAGATCTGAATGTTTATCTGACTTATCTGGTTGTCCTGGTTTTTTAGGAATACGTGCAGATTCGTCAACCGATGCCCCATTTTCTTTTGCAAGCATTCCCGATGGATCTACTTTAAATCCAGCAGGAATTGGTTTACACTCTTTATTGGTGTAGCAGTAGTATTGCCCTGCGGGGCAGCGACCGTTTTTCTTCATTCAACTGGTTTTGATTTAGTTTTCTCACCTTTTGCTCTCTTTTTTCTCGCAGAGCAATGTGCTTTTTGAGAAAATCCTTTTGGATTTGAGCAATCAATACTTCTTTTATATTTATTGCTCCACTCTTCTTGAAACTCTTTGTAGGTTTTCATTTTATTTAAACTTGTAGATTGATAGCGGGTTCTAATATAGGTTTTCCGTCTTCATCTGTCCAATCAGCATTTTTAATTATGTCATCTTGACGTTCTGCAATTATCATCCAATCAATTTCATCACTAGATCGTTTATTTGCAACAATTGTGAGTATTCCATCAGATGTAATTGAACCTTTAACTAAAACAAAACTTTGATTATTCTGCAAAAATACTTGTGGGTCTCTGCAAAGTGCTGCCCATGTTCCTGCAGTGAGTCCAATTGCTTCGTCCATATGAATTGTTGAAATTCCATTATTCAAAGCAGTCTTTCCGCGATAAATTAAATCTGCTTTTGGACCCTCAATAAAACTATGAACTAATTGTTTTTCAGAAACAACTGGATGAGGAATAGCAAATGTTCCAGAACCTTTTGTAATTGAACCAGTGATAGTAACATTACCACGAACAAGTAAAGTTGTTCCAGAAGCACCAACTGCACCAACAGTTAATGTATGTGGTGAGTTTGTTGTTCCTATTCCAGTGTTACCACTTACAGATTGACGATGAAGAGTGGATCCGGTTACTGTCCAAAAATTAAGATCTGATTGATGTGAAATAAATTGTAAAATATCATTTGCTTTGGCAGAAGTTGAAATGCCAACTGTTGTTGAATTTATCTCAGTAAATTCGGAGGAATCCAACTTAATACCATTATAAAAAACATCTATTGAACTTGTATCTTTATCATATGCAGAAACAGTAAATGAAGTTTGACCGGCAGATGCAGTTGCGTTTGTAACGGATCTCTTTGGAGTTGTAGCTGCTTTTGGTCGATAAGTAACAATATCAACATCATCACCAACAAAAGTTGATGATGATATACCCACAGTTGTTCCATTTGTTGCAGTATAATCCGATGATGCTAAACGAACTCCATTTAAGAAAACATCAAGATATCCAACTTCATAGTTTACACTAAAACTTGTTTGTCCTTCTGTCGCAGTAAAACGAGTTTCATTCTTTTCAAATACCCCAGTTAACCCAGTAAAGTCTAACTTAATTGTGCTTATTCCTGCGGAAGGAGTTGTGATTGAACTCACCGCAGACCCAATAAAGTTTAATGTAGTGACTCCTGATCCAATATAAGTTCCAGTGCTTTGAACTCCAACACCAGCAATTAATCTTCCATCAGATGCAGTGATAATGCCAGTAAAACTTGCATCTTTTCCAAATAGTGACGCTGTATGAGTTGTAATACCAGCAAACGTAGAGACACCAGAAACGTTTAAATTAGTTGTATCTAATCTCGTAATTGTCCCAATGGTTCCACTGAAATTTGTGGAGGTTAGATTAGTTATTGTTCCAGTGGTTCCGCTAAAAGTAGTGATAGTGCCAACACCGGCGTTGACTTGACCACTAAATGTTGCTGCAGTCAGAATTCCAGTTACACTCACATTACCACTATATGAAATGTGACCTGCGCCAAAAGATTCTGACCAAGGATTAACTGCGCGTACTGTTGTAGCGATACCTACGCCGCTAGTATCTTGTCGAACATATAGTGTTCCATCATAAGTATTAAGAGCTAACTCTCCTAAATCTAAATTAGCCAGAGTTGGTCTTTTACCAGCTGTTGCTGATCTTTTTAACTTAATTTTTGGATCTGCCATTTTTTAGTCGTTATGTAACGTCAAGTCGGAAGCGATATATATCGCTTTTTTATTTATTAAAATTCTCCACCATCCTCTGCAATTGTGGAATCTTCTGCATCAATTTTGACTGTAAAAAACTCTAAATCTTTTGGTGTCTTGACATCCATAATTTTTTCATGAGAAGTAACAATGGGTTTTTTCTTTTTTCCACCATTACTTTTTGGTAATGCAATTTTTTCCTCTGTTGACTGAGGTAAAAGTGGTGGTACAATTTTTTCTTTTATTTTTATAAGATCCTCAGCAGCATCTCTCATATGAGTTATTGCACCTTCTAAATCACACATACGTTCATCTAATTTCATCAAATAAGATATACGATTTTCAATGTTAATTACTTTTTGAGTGACATCGATGTGTTTAGAAATTACATCCTGATGATTTTGAATTATAATTTTTTCAACACTAGTTCCTTCAAGTTTTGCTTGTTGATTTTCAATAATTTTTTCTAATTCTTTTATCTTCTCAGAAAAAAACATTAGTTTAGATTCTAAACCGATGTTTAAATTTACTATTTCTGAATATTTTTTTTGATATACTGCGATACAAGTTTTATATTCAATAATTTCATTTTCCATAGTTAAAAATTCAACCTAATTTATTTAGATTAGAAAGATCCAGCGTCAACAGTAATATTTTCTAAAATTCTTACGGTTCCATCATGTCTAATCACATCACTATTTCCAGCAGCGTCATTAACTTTTAACGAACCAATTTTTAAATTACCAACGACGGTTGCAGCACCTGATACATTAATATCAACTGAACTTAGTAATCCAGTAATATTAACTGTGGTAGAGAAAGTTGAAACTCCAGTTACATTAATTCCACCGGCACCAACGATTAATCCACCACCACCAAATGTTAAATTTGCACTATCTTGAATTGCACCTGCTGTGCCAGCAAGCACAACTCTACCAGAAGTTAGATCTGAAATAGTTGCGGAAGATAGAGTTGTTTCTCCGCCACTGATGTCTGCGCCACCATTAGCATCTAAGGCTCCAGTGAATGTTGAGATACCAGTGACTGCTAATGTAGAGGAAAGTGTGGTTGGTCCAGTGACTCCTAGAGTTCCAGAAACACTAACATTATCGTCAAGTGTTGTTATACCACCAGCAGAGTCAATTGTTAGATTGCCTGTTGATGTATCAATCTCATTGTCACCAGCAACACCAATACGAATATTATCAATCTCTGCACCACCATTAGCGTCTAATAATCCAGTTAAGGTTGTATTACCAGTGACTCCTAAGGTTCCAGAGACACTCAAAGCTGTCAATGTTCCAACAGAAGTCAGTGAAGAGTTTACGACTCCACTTCCAAGTGTTGTTGAACTTAAAACATCGGTGCCATTGATCTTATAAGTTTTACCAGAGGTGAGATTGAAGTTCTCACTTGATTTCAGTGCGGTATTTGTATGATCATACAATAAAGTATTATCTGGTCCAATTTTAATTCCAGCTCCATCAGCAAGCAAATCAGTTGTTGCAGTGGATGCAATACCAACGACAAAATCAGCAAGTTCAATCGTTGAAGAATTGATAATAGTTTGTGTGCCATCTACAAATAAATCACCTTTAATTCTGACGGCACCAGTATTGTCACCAACTGCTGCTGGGTCAATAATAAATTCTGCTGGACCACGAAGTTGTCCATTTACAATTAAATTGTTAGTAACTGTTAATCCACCGCCAACGATGATATCATTGGGCATTCCAATTGTGATTTGGTTATCAGATACTGTTGTATTGATTTCATTCGCTGTTCCAGCAAATGTTATTGTTTGACCAGTGCTTACTGAATCTGCAGTTCCACTATCAGCAGCAATAGTAAAACTTGTTGTTACTTCTGCCCAGGATAAAGTACCCGACGAATTTGTTTTTAAGAAAAAATTATTCGTTGGTGACGATGGAAATGTATAAGTTACATCTGATGCAATATTTGCTGGGGCAGCAAACGAAATTGAATTTGTTCCATTTGCAGTTGCTTCATATACTCTTACTGCTCCACCAGTTGATGAAGTTTCTGTTGTCCAAAATCTACCACTACCAATTATTTTATTTCCTGCCGCGCTACCAATGAATAAATCATGATTATCAGTTGTAAATCCAGGTTCACCAGCACTTAACGCTGGGAGGTTTGCGAGTAAACCTCTTTTAAATTTTAAAACAGGTGCAGCCATTGTATTGTAAAAACTTTTTTGCTATGTTTATTTATCAAAAAGTTCCATAGTCAATACTATTATTATCAACATCATCAGCAAGATCTAATATTTCTGATGGATCCACAAAAACAAAATTGCTCGTGCTTGACTGGTAAATAAGAAGTCTTCCATTTGCTAAATTTGATGTGTTAACATCACTCAGAGTAATTAAACTTCCGCCAGCTCCTCCATCGGCACCTTCCCATTTACCAGTTGATGAATTGTATCGTAAAAATTTATTATTAACAGCTGCACTTGTTCTATCAACATCATCTAAGAATTCAAGACGAGTTTCTCCACCACCTCCCTGATTAGAAATATCTCTTAGACCTTGATAAAGAAGATTTCTAAGATCTTTTACCTCTTTTCGAAGACTTTCTATTTCACTATTTTTTTCTTCAATAATATTATCATCTTTGATGAGAGATTTTAAAGTTTTTAATACTTGAGATACTGATGGATTTTCATCTTTTATTTCCTCTTCGTTTTGAATATTGAAAATTTCATCATCCTTAGATTCTTCATCAACAATAATTTCATTGGCGATTTCAGAGTTTTCAGAAAAAATTTCAGTTAGTGACTCTATTGTTTCTTGATCATCTTCATTGAGATTAGAGTTAATAAACTCGTCTACAATTTCAATCTTTTCACTAAATAACCAATTTTCAAAAGTTTTTATATCTTTTGTTTCTTTCTTTTTTTTCTCTTCTTCCTTCTTTTTTAAGGTTATAAGTTCTTCAAAAAGATTGTTGATATCTACTTTTGGTTCTTCTATTTTAACTTCTTTTTTTAAATTTTTAGTTTTTAAATCTTTTTTTGACTCTACTACAATTGTTGATTTTTTATTAGGATTAGAAACTTTGGAAATTTTATCAAGCTCTGTTAAAACAAAATTTAGATCTCCTAAAAGAGACTGATATTCTTCCTCTTTCTTCTTTTTTTCCTCCTTAACAAGAGAGAAGAAATCACCTAGATTTGTTTGGTTTTCATCTTTTGTTCTAGGCATTTTCTCTATTGGATAAACCTTGCTTCAATAATTTTTGAAGTTCTGCTGTAGATCCAACAAATAGAGCATTATTAACTGTGGTTGGACCTTTTGGAGCATCATCAGTTTCTAAGTCTTTTAATTTTTTTTGCAAATCCATTAATTTATCAGTCGCGTCAGAAACGCTCTTGATTAATTGACCAGCAACTTCATAAGCTCTTGGAGTGTCACTTTCCTGAGCCAACTCTAATATATTATTTATTGCCTCTTGACCTTTTTCAATTATTGAATATAAGTTTCCTCTTGTGTATTCATAATCTTTTTTGATGTCTGTTCCACTAGATACTTTTTGTATTTCCTTTGATAATTTTTCAGCAGATACAATTTCTCCCTCTACATCAAATACGTCATTCAATTCGCTGAATTTATCGGTTTTCATAAGTCAACATCAGTATTAAGTGTTGGACTAAATTCTTTGAAATCTTGGAAGAAAGAAACTGTCTCATTAAAACCAAAATCATCTCCAATTTCAATTAAATCATTATCAGCAGTTGTAATTGTTTTAACTGTAGACCCTCGTACATGTTCGGTTTGAGTTGTATTATCTTGACCTCTTCTAACTGTAAGTTTGTTTCCAGATATTGAGGTGATATACATTTCTTCTTTATTAACATAAATGTATGATGATGTAGATAGATTCGTTGCATCATTGACAACAAATATTGTCTGACCAACAGGAATATCTTCATCCAAAGTAGTAACAATACTATTATTATAATCTTTGGTGGCTCTTGGAGTTACTGTATATCTCATTTCTCTCTTCGGAGTTTCAAGACCAGTCATAACATCAACAGTAGCCTTCTTAATAATCTTACTGTCTTGTACAGGACCAAACAGATGTGTTTTGGCTGTAAAAATTAAAGTATATACAAGAGCTCTTCTTGTGGTATAATCTCCCTCATATTGATCATCCATTGAAATGGATTCTAATTGAATTGGAACATCTTTATTTTCATCAATTGTTTCAACTAAATTAATTGTTAAATTATATGATGGTTGAAAATATGGTAATATTTGTTCAATAATTTGAAGAGCGTCGTCATTTGTTTTTGATAAAATTGACAGTTCAAATCTCATATTATAAGGCACTGGCATAAATGTCTTTTTTTGAAGTTTTGGATTAGATGGATTTTTTGTTATAAAAGATTTTGTTGATGTTGTTTTTCTAGAAGGATCATATGTAATCCCTGTAAATTCAAAGGACATTCTTGGTAATGTCAATTGAACTGGTTTATTCAAGTCTGGTGATTGTTCTAATCTTGCTAAAAATTTCTGTGTAGGACCATAAGCAAGAGGAACCTTCATCACACTAAAGGTGCTATTATTATTATCCTTATGTTGAATGTTTATATTATTAAAAAGAGTGCCAAATCCGATGACTGTTCTTCTAAAAATTTCGTGATAAAAATATTCAAACATTTTCTAACTCTATTATATAAACTATTTAACAACTTTTTAAATTATGGTTCACCAAATGGATTTCTTTGTGTAAAATCTAAAATATCATCAGCATTAATTTCGATAACATCATTTTGAGCATAAGGATCAACAAGATCTTGAGTTTCTGCGCTGTAAAATGCATAAACTGCTCCAGATTCTGAACCAGTTATTGCCTCACCACTTACAAAACTACCAGTAATGATGCCAACTTGAAGATTCTTAGTTGATGCTGTCCAATTTTTAACTCTTGCTGTTGCTCCAGAACTACTACCAGTAATTACTTCATTAAAGAGATAATTACCTGTGCCAAGAGTATTTGGTGCAGCAACTGTAATTGTTGGAACAGATGCATATCCAGATCCAGCATTAGTGATATAAATTGCAGATATTGCATTTCCAGATAGGATTGAAAATCCTGTTGCGGTGGTTCCTCCACCAGGTGCGCCAGAAAAAGTTATGACAGGTGCTGTTGTGTATCCAGAACCACCGCTGGTGATTGTAACGATGCCAACGGTTCCTGTTGTTCCAATACCTACGGTTGCAATTCCACCACTACCAGTTGTGCTTATAAAACTGATTCCTGGTGGTCTTGTATACCCAAAACCAGGATTTACAATTACAACAGAACTAATTCCAAGTCCAGAATTTGCAAATGCCAAAGCTGATGCAGTTTTTCCTCCTGTTGGAGCTGAGGATATAGCTACAATTGGATCACTTTCATAATCAAATCCATCGTTAATTAATTGAATAAATTGCAATCCACCATTGTGAATAGTGGTTAGAGCATTAGCTGTTGATCCAATCCCAACGAGAGTGAGAGTCTGAATATATCCATTTTCTTTGATATTATCATCAATGGTTTCTACATCAGTATCAATGATTTCATCTTCATAACGGAAAAGTTCACATCTCAGTTCATAAACATAAGTTTTTTGAAGTTGATAAAATGGTTGTTCGTGTTCAACAAATTTGATCTCAAACAATCTATCTCCAAGAGGAAACCAAATTAAATCACCTTCTTTTGGTCTAGTTGATAGTTCAATATTTGGTAGATTTTTTATTAATGGAGAAATATAATTTTCATATCTTTCTTTTGATATGATTAATGTTAGATCATTTAAAGGTTGCACACCAAATTTTGACAGAATAGTTCCCTGTCCTTCATATCCATCATAGGTATTGACATAGGCTTCTATTGGATATGCATTATCAAATTTCGATTGTATTACCTCTTTAATAACTGTTTTTTTAGTTACATATTTTCTAGGGAGATAGTAAACTTCAACTCCATACATTCGAAGTTGCTCATTAATGAGGCTTTGTATTAATCCTTGCTCTGAGGATGTTCCTTGAGTGAAAAACGGATTAAGTGCCATATCATCCTATCAAATCTAGTGGTGGTAACTCATAATAAGATGAACTCCTATCAAGAAGATAATCAAGTTCTCTTTGTCCATCATCATAAATTTGTCTTCCATTAAGTTCCACACCTCCAGGGAGTCTAACTCCTTGAAATTTAATTAGATTCATGCCCCACTGTCTTTTTACAAGAGCAGTTAAATATTGTTTTAGAAAAGAATCATTCCAAACTTGCGAGTATGTGTTTGGATCTAAGAGTCTATGACAATCTAGGATTATATAATCGCCCACATTTAAACTTTCAAAGTCAATATCTAAATATAATCTATCTTGTCTTTTGTTAAATCTAATTGCTTTATGTGTTGTTAATAAAAAATCAATAGTTTCTAAATAAGATCTTGTCATTGAATATGTTAAAAGTTCCGTTGATCCAAAATAATAAATGTCATTTAAAAATAACTGATATTTAATACTAAACATATTATTGGTCAAAGAATTTGATCCGTCAAATTTAAATATTTTCGTAACTCCAATAATAGATGGAGGAACTTCGATATAATTACTATTCTCATTATATGTAAACGTCGTAGCAGCACCAACTATCGTTGTGGTAACAGTATCTGTGGTTAATCCCACAACAGAATTATTTAAAGGTGCTCTTCCTTTATCAATATCATTTTGAGTAATTTTATATTTTAAAAAAGTTTGATATACTCCATCAAAATGTCTTTCTTGAAAATATTGAACCGCGTCATCCACAAGATCTTCGATTTGCTCATCAGACACGTTAATCTCCAAAACTGGCGCTCCCAGTTTTCTTTTTACATAATCTATTAACTCTCCCCTTGATGATGGTTGCGCCATAATCAGTCTTTTACTATTTTAAATATTTATGGAGCAGACGATATGCCAGGTCTTACAATGATATTACCATCCACAATTCTGTAAATCGTTGATCCAGAACTCACTAGAACATCATATATGTATCTTCCCTCTTTTAAATTTCTTGTTTGAGTTGATCCGAGAGATATTTTAAACTTTCCACCTGCTGCACTTGTAAAACCGACATTAAAAGTTGCCAACGCATGAGATGATGATCCTATTGAAACACTCTTTGACAACTGAGATGAACCTCTCCAAGTTGTTCCAGCACCAGAAAAATCAAAAGCAGATCCAGAGGTTGTTTTTACCGTAAACTCATTTATAAAATCTGCTCCAGTGTTGATTATTAAATTAATAGAAACGGAAGCACCTGATGTTGGATCAAAAGTAAGAGAGTTTGCCATTATTGTAATTTCTCTATAAAAGTTTTAAGAAGATTTTTTATTTCATCAACATCATCTTTTATATTGCTAATTTCATCTTCAAGATTTTTAACTCGATTCACCTCATTTTCTTTTTGTTTTTTCAGACGCATATATTTCTCATATTCATATTTAGAATCATTAACAATGGCATTACTCCTCTGATCTCTCAAAAGAATTTTATTATCTTTTACCTTAATATAATCACTCATTATGCTAGTGCAAGTGCTCGCATATCTTTAATCTTAGGAACATAAGCTTGATTTGTGCATGTTAATATAATTTTAATTCTAAAATATTTAAAATCTGGCAAGTTATTCGCGGTAAATTCATAATTTGCATAACTATCAATTGTCGATATTGCTTGATTTATATAATTTTTATCAATAAACTTATCAGATGTCCCGTCATTGTCTGCAAAGTTAATAACATCTCCATCAACATCTAGATTTTGATATCCAGGGAAAGGAATAAACACAGGATCTCCATTTTCTGAATTGTCTATTGCATAGAAAGCTCTAATATCAGATTCCACGTTTACATGAGCAGATAGGAACAATTTAATTGCTCTTGCTGGATTCTTCAAACTAACAATCTTAGTTACATATTGACAATCCGATGGATCGTCAAAGAAAGAATTTACTCTTGGATCAGTTTTATAATTTGTGACTACACTATTGATTCTGTTTGATGTTGTGATCATATTAACTCTGGTAGTATCAATAATTGGAGACAATCTTGTATTATCTGTTGCTAAATTTAATGATACTGTAAAAGATTTATTACCAGGTAAAGTTGGAAGTAAATTCTTTTCATTTATTTTAGATGCAATAATTCTTGGAGAACTCAAATAATTTGTTCTATTAAGGATTATAGACTCAAATCCTTGGTCAATAAATGATGTCTCAGATCCACTAATACTCGTTCCACTAATTGTTCTGATTTGAGCGTTAACTGATGTTAGATTTGGAATAAATGTTTGAATATTGGGAGTTATTGCTTCAAATGGAATATTTTGAGTTACCTTTACAACATTTCCACCAGCGGTTGTTGTGTTACTAAAATAAAGTGGAACATACACGGATTGTTCACTACTTCTATCCAAACCATAATCAGCGTCCTTAGTATTCAATTTAATGTTGTAATAATTTAATCCAATTGAATTTGCAATTGTTGAATCAGATAGTCTGTGTGTTCTATTAATTCTTCTAAGGGAAACTCCACTGTACTCATATTTGTAAATCACATCGCCACCAGTAATTGCTTTTCTTAGACTATTATCAATTCCTCTGGTCACGTTGCTAAGTTGACCATTAGATACTCCTTCATATTTGATGATTTCTTCATTGACCAATATGTATCCTGGGTTTGCACCAGACACCGGAAGATTTTCAAAAATTTCAAATCCTGCTGCGGCACCGATTGCAATTTCTCCATTATAATCCTTAGCGTAAGAAACACTAATAGTTGTTGGTGAAACATCTGGCAACACACCTTTGATTGTCACATAATTTGTATTTGAATGCATACCATGATTTTTATGATTGACTTTAAAATGTAATCCATCAGATACAATGTCAATTGCACTGGAAATGAATAGTTCAGATCCAGACGAATTTACAATCGTTGTCGGTATGCCAACACTAGTTGCAGTGGTGCCAGTATATCGATAAATTGTATTAGCAAAACCTGCAACAAAATTGCCTTGCACATTATCAAGAATTAATTGATTAATGCCACTTATTGATGTCACATTAATTTTTAAATTCGTTCCAGTTTCTGTTGTACCAAAAGTTGCAGTTAAAACATCTCCAACAGAATAACCAGTTCCACCAGATACTAATGATACTGTTGCAACCACGCCACTATTAACAGTAATATTTGCCGTTGCGTCTTTTCCTGTTCCAGTCAAAGTTCTTAATGCAACTGTTGAATAAGTTTCAGTTCCACTTAATGGAGCATATCCAATACCAGCATTTAAAATTGATAGTCCGCTTGCTTTTCCAACCGATCCAACATAATTTCCATTAGCACCAGTTGAAAGTTGAATAACGCTGTTACCCAGTATGAAATTATTATCTGAGAGATTGGATGAAATACCAATTCTAATTTTTCTTGAATTTGACGTAATTGGATTTTGTATCAATGTCGGAATTTGAGCATTCCCCTCTGCCAACTCTGGGTTGAAGAAAGAAATATCTCCTGTATTTACAAATTCAGCTCGATAAAGTTTGAACGTCAAATCGTCTGTAACTGTTGGTTGCCAATTTGATGCGTTTTGTGATTTAAACAATGCACCAAGAATTGGTTGAGTTGAAACTAAAACTTGTGAAGAGGAAGATGTTTTCTTATCAACTTCCCCTAGTCTAGATGTCCAAACCTTGTAATTATTTGAGTTGGTTGATAAAACAATTGCATAACTTCTCTTACCTTCAAGATAAACTGGAGATTTAAATGCAAAAAATGTTGGTGTTGTTGCATCAGAGGTTTTTACTACTGAGCTTGCATCAAGTGTGACCTCACTAAAAGGTAAAACAACATCTGATGGTTGATTAAAATCCACAGTTTTAAGTTGACAAGTAACTGGTAACTCATCATCCTTGTCCTCAAAATAAATATCAAGACCAGTTAAAAATACACCAGTTTCGTCATCAACAGTAAAAGTCTGTGCAAGAGGATCAATATATTTTCCTCCGAAAGATGAAACAACTGAGTCTTTAAATGTAAACTTACTGATTTTTTTAGGACTCTTAATTGAAGCAGTATCATCTTCAACTGTTTCAATTGTACCAACAGATAAGTATTTGTCCTCAGACACAGAATTGAGAACATCGGTTGAGGAGCTATTAACTGAACTATTAGTTAATTTAAATACTTTTTCCCCAGTTGTAAACTTTGGATTTATACTAATATTTGGATCAGGAACATAAAAAGATCCGATTACCGTTCCAGTGCTATCAGTTACAATTCTAACATTTTGAACCGTCGCTTGTGCGCCACTCGTCTGACCATATAACTTCATTCCAACTGAAATAAATCCAAAGTATTCACCTTGTGGTTCATTTGCAAGAGAAAATGTGTCAACGTTTAAAACCGTTGATGTGGATGAATACTTAGATGGAATGGAAAGATCTGAATTATATGGATTAAATTTATAAATTTCGGTTGGGATATTATATGGACCAGATTTATGATTTGATGCAGATACTCTAAATGCAATTTTTGGATTTACTCCACTAATGACATCATCATAGTCAATTCCTGGGAAAAATCCACTGACAGTTTCACCAACAGTGAAAACACCTGAGTCCATTTTAATTTCAATTAATTTAGGGACCACAAAATTATTAACATCTACACCATCAAAAAATGCGTACATTCTGGAATATGGTTGTAAACGCTTGGAGACAAATTCTATATTTCTAGAACGAATAAATGGAGTAATTTCAGAAGCAACTGATCTATCACCAATCGTTAATGTTTCAAATTCCTGAGTATCAATAGTTTGTGAGTGAGTTTTATCTGTATCAGATGTAATAGATTCAACTGTTACTCCATCTGAACTCTTTTCAAGACCAATCCATCTCAGGTCACCATTGTTTGAAGAAGTGCCATTGTTATTAAAAAATTGCGTGTAGGTTGATCTTGTCTCGGATTTACCACTCAGTAAATTTCTATTTCCCGTCCAAATAATATTCCAGGATTCCCAAATAGTAGGAATAAATCCTATTTGAGAATCATAATTTTCTAATTTAGCAATTTTATCAATGGTTGAGGTAAAATTACCTGCTACGTTAAGATTTTCTGGATCAAGTCTTACGGAGTCCACCCAGATATCAGAGTCTGGTGTAAGATCAAGAGTCCCTGCCCAGAAGTTAACTAAGTATGGAGAAATCTGTTCAGTTCTAGTTGCAAAAGGTTGGGATAACCATTCTACTGAAGAATAGTTTAAACTGATTACATCGCCAGTTTTTTTAATATTTGAACCTTGTAGATCTGTTACATAATTTAAATCTGCAAGAGGATTTGATGATTGCCCAATTCCAATGATGGAATTTGAACCTAAGATTAAATCAATTGCGCTAGTGTAATGTGATGGTCTTAATTCTCCAACATTTGGGTTAATTGAATTTTTTACACCATTTCTTACATCTTGATTTGAGCTGTTTTTATAGTTGTCAACAAGGAATCCAGATTTAAATTGATTGACTCCATTTTTATCTGGAACTGAGAGATTTGCGGTATCAGTTTCAAGTAAAGAAAGTGTTGTGAACTTTTCTAAACTGTTAATTCTAGTTTCTAGTCTAGAAATGTCAGCCATCGTGTATCTCTTATAACTTTGTTGAGATACTGATGCATTTTGTGTATTATACAAATAAGGTGGTAAGAAAATTTGAGCAATTTCAATTGCATCATCGATAGAAGTTGGTGGATTTGGATTTTCTGATGAAACTCCTTCAACTAATTTAAATATACCATTTTTATCAAGAAAAACTTTATCTATTCTGGGTAGGAAAAATTTAAAGTCAAGTAAAATTTGTTCATCAGATGCCAAAATATTTTTTGCGCTATTTCCAGATTGTGCAAAAGATCTGCCAGAAAATTCAAATGGAGATTTTGCATCAGATAAAATTGTATAAGTTGCAACTCTTGGACGTATGTCAATAATATCTGTATTTCGCAATTCATTATAGTAAGGAATATCTTTACTAAAATTAAAAGAAGTGTATGAATTTACAGTTGTAATATCTCCAGTATCATTTGGTGAATAAAATCCACGTTGGAAATAAATTTTAATTTTTTTCTTAGGAGAATCTTTTTCTGAAATTCTTCTTATTCTTCCATAATCATAGAATGTGTCTCTTTGTCCATTATCTAAAATGTAAGAACTTGTAATGTCTCTTCCATTTGAAGTTATACTTGAAACTCTTGCCTCAATTCCAGACTCTTCGAAAGTGAGATTTTCGCCCACTATAAAAGATTTTTGATTTAAATATACAATTTCAAGTGTAGTATCTGTTGTTCTCTCAACATGTATTGCTCTGGCACCACTACGAGCGCCTCTAACGGTCTCTCCAAGGATTAAGTCTATCGTGGTGGCATTTGGTCCTGTAAGCGATTCTAGGGACAATCTGGGAGCACTTGGATTGTCTGTCCCATAGGATTCAAAAACTCCATGAAGTTTAATAATGTCAGGAACATTAAGTGAAATTTCTTCATCTTGAACTCTTGTTCCATATGGATAATTTCCAGGTGTGAGACCATCATTTAAAGTAGTTGTTCCAATTCCAGATGAGGAGTTTGCTGAATATATGACAATCAAACTGTTTGATCTTTGATTTTCTTTTGCCTTAGAAACTACATTAATTTTTCTCAAAGTCGCAATTAATCTAGCGTTTCCACTTTTGTTAATTCCATTTATGGTCAATCTTGTAGAACCTGCACCAAAAGTGAACATGTCAGATCTTAAAGACTGAACCGTGCCATCAGAAAAAGTTAAAACATACCTCTCCTCATCAAAAGGTAAAAATGTTTCATTTGCCTCTGCTATGACAGTATTAGTGGAATTTGCAGTCACAACAACATCATATTGTTTTCTAATTGTCAAATTAGAAGAGGCTAAATTAATATCTGAAACATTTCGTCGTGAAAATGGTGTATAGAGAGTATTATCTGATGATTCTGGTAATTTTGTGCCAAGCAGTTGTAAATCAGAAACATTTATAGTTTTTTTAGGAAGATTTCCATTGTTCACACCAGCAACACTTGTAGTTGGTTCAATAGTAAGAATTGTAAATCCATTATTTGTTCCCACAGATTTAACTTTTCCAAAAGATGTATCATATGCCAGTGCGGAATCTTGTGTGCTAAACGCTGTTATAGTATATGAAAGAAACTCTACAATATCACCAGCACTTAGTCCCACTCCAAATACAACAGAAGTTCCATTTAATGCGTCATAATTTGAAAAATCAAGTTTAATACCATTAACATAAACATCCAAAAATCCAGGTGTGTATGAGACTGTGAATGTCTGTTGACCCTCCACTGCTGTAAATTTTGAACTAGAATAATAACTATTATTCTGATAACGAATTACCTCAACTAAATCATTAACAAATAATTGATAATTAAGTAAGAATGATGAGTTTCCAGGAATTTCTGAGAAATCATTTTTGTTGTACTTAACACCATCTACAAATATCTCATAATCTTTGTTTGAAGCGTTTGGAATAAAATCATCTTGAGACTCCGATACAGTTATTGTGCTTGATGACGAAACAAAAGACGCTGATGGATATGAAATGATTTCAACTTTATCATCAGCGACAGCTGGCACTGGAATATAAATTTCAGTTGCGGTGCTCTCAGTAAACTCAGTTGCTCTTAGTAATACACCATTATAAAAGACATCTACAAATCCAGAAGTATATGATGGCACTGTATATGCAGTTTGCAATCCAACCGCAGTGATTGTAGTTGCAGTGCCAATCACTGAATTTTGTTGAACAATCTCCACAATATCACCTGGATTTGTGGCATTTGTTAAATTAACCACTGCTCCACTTGTTGCTGTGTATTCTGTATTTTTAAGAAGTTTTACACCATTGACATATACCTCTTCTTTACCTGGTGTATACGCAGCAGTAAATGATGTTGTAGCAATAGATGTTGTTGCTGTTGTTAATCCAATCTTTGATCCAACAGCGTATTCTCGGATTGCAACAAAAGATCCTTGTGTTGGTGGAGTATTAAGATGAATGACACCAGTTCCAGTGAAAATATTAAATAAACTATCATCAATTTTAATTCCATTAATGTATATTTGAGTGCTATTTAAATCTGCTGTCGTTAATGTTGTCGTTGTGGAAAATGGTATGACTGTTTGACCTTGATATGCTATAACCTCTTGAGCATTTCTGATCCCGGAAACAAAAGCATTAATTTCCACCTCATCATTAATATTTGTTTCAACATTTAACTGAATTGATGTTGCTCCAAGAGAAACATATTCAGTAGAAGATAATTTTATACCGTTCACATAAACATCATTATTCCCAGGATTGTTTTCAATTGCAAATACCTTTTGACCACTTGATGTGGAAGTGGTTGTAATGCCTTTTATTGCGGCAGTTTCTAAAATAAAGTTATTTGAATCAAAAAAGGATACTAAATTGCCTTTTTTAATTACTTTCGAAAAGGTAAGATTCGGAATTGTTACAACACTAGTATTACTTGCACCATCTCTTAGAGAAATAGTTGCCTCACCCACAGTTATTTTTTTGGTTTGGGCAGTATCTGCATTAAATGTTCCAGCAGTTCCAACAAATCCATAAATTGATTGTATATCTTCTATTCCAAATGTTGTAACAGCAGTTGATACTCTCCCGTTTTCAGATCCATTAAATGAAAAGTTTTCACCTACAATAAATGATCCTTTAACACTTTGTAGTTGAATTTCGGTCTGATTAGTCACACCAGTTTTTACAAAACCAGAGGCTCCACTTGATCTACCTTTTACATAGGTAGATGCTGATAGAGTTACTGGTTGATTAAGTATCACATTTGTATAAGTTTGAATATCGTATAATGATATGTCCCATTCATTTGATGCTGGATTTGTTGTATTATATGATCCACTCTCTAATGCAAAATCATAAACTCTTGCAACTCCAATTTCATTTCCACTGGCAACATTTTTATTTTGAATTCTAGAACTTCTGAGGCTAAGAACATATGTATTTCCAATTCCAATAACTGGCGATCCTGAAACATTATTCAAGGAGATCGCTGGACCAGTCACATAATTAATACCTTGATTTTTTAATTCTTTTTTATCTCTCGATTTGTTAACATCCAAAAAAGTTGGAGCGGTAGTATCAACTCTATAACCACGAACATATGCCTTTCCTGGAGATATTCTATAAACTGCAAGATCATCTGATGGCGTCCCTCCATCATAAGTTAGTTGATTTTTTTTAAAAATACCATTATTTCCCTCTTCATCATTTAAAGATTCTATACAAGTTAATTTAAATGGTTTGATATAATAATCACCAGACTCTTCATAAGTTCTTGCCGCAAGAGTATCATTGATTAAATTATACTGTGTATCGTTAGGAGTGTTTCTTAAAAGTCCTTCTTGAACTGATGCAATTTCAACGAAATTTTTATCATCAAAATCAAAAATTGATTTTCTTGTTAGGTTGGCAGTAATCTTTAATCTATCTGCTCCAGGAGAAGTAAAATTATTGAATCCTTGTGAATTATCATATAGAGTTTCATCAGTATCTGATGTGATTGCCTCCTCAGTGATATTAAAACCAATTCTATAAGTTGGAGTATTGGAATATTGATCTAAAATAATTGTTTGAGTAGAAACATTAACGAATGTTCCTCTCAAAAAATAAACACCATTCTGCACGGTGAATGCAGAGGCAATTGATGTTGAATCTTGACTTAGAGTGGTTGCAAAATTTTCATTAGGAATAAAAATAACATTTGAAGTTTGTAAACCACTTTCAGTCAATAAATTTTCTCCATCACTAAAAGACTGTGCGGAGTTTGTTAATCCTGATGAAATATAACTTATATAAAGTGAGGCATTTCCTCTCTCTGATTCTAATGAAGAAATAACCGTTTCAACTCTTGCTCGCACACCAGATGTCTCACCTTTGATGGTTGTCCCTATGAGAGCATTAATGTATGATGATACTGGAATTCCAGTGAATGAATTTTCAATTTCAACAACGCTATACTTAGTATTGTATAACGTTTGCCCAGGAATGACTTTTGCACCCTCTCTAAAAATATGAGTTCCAAACTGCTCTGTTTGATTTTGCAGTATGGACTGTAAGGTTGTCAGTTCTCTCGCTTGAACTGGATAACCTGGTTTGAATAATACTTTATAATAATTATTCTTGGGATCAAAGTCGTCAAAATATGGAGAGACGTTTAAGTTAGTTTCCTGTGGCATTATTCTTTAAAATTGCAAAATAACTTTGATATCTTCTTTTTGATTAGACGATCTAGTGATAGATGGTCTGTTATCAATGTAAATTATATTTCCAGAATATTTTTCAACCTCAGGTTGAGCCACACCATTTATAAATGATTGACCAAGGTTATAGGTTCTATTATTTATTACGGTAGTTATACCTGTAAATGATGTATCAATTCGCAATCCAGTACTTACTTCATTGTTACTAATAAGAGTAGACCCGCCAGTTCCAACAGTTGAAGTAAATGAGTTTAGTTTTAATCCATACTGTGGAGTTAAATTTTGAACACCACTAGTTGTAAATCCAGCTCTGCTTTTATCTTGCCAATATTTTAAAACACCAGTTACGTTGTCATATGAAATAACTCTTCCAACAGCCGTGGAAGCCACACCAACAGTTTGAGTGATAAAACTATCAGCAGTTGGAGTAAAAGTTGTCACTGCGGTTCCAATGAGTCTAAGAGCATATACACCACTCGCTTTACTTAAATTTAAATTAGATGTAGATGAAAAAGCCTTTGGATCTTGAACAATTCCAACTCTAGCAATTTGATTTCCAGTTATAAAATCCGGATTTTCGATATCATTTTCAATTCTAGAATAAATTAAAACATTACTTGCACCTAACTCCCGATAAATGTCTTTACCATGACCACCTTGTGGAGGGACGATTACATCAAACCTCGGAGTTGTTGTTCCTGTGGGAACATTACCTGAAACTAAATCTACAATTCCAAAAGTATATCCAGAACCACCTCTTGAAATGTTTATTGATTCAATTTTTGAATCATTTCCAACAATAATGGTTGCCTCTGCACCAGAACCATTTCCCTTGATAGGGACTCTGGTATAAGTTTTATTTGCAGTTCCAAGACCAACTCCTCTATTTGTAATAGTTACAATTTTAAGTTGACCACTAGTTCCAGCGTTATTTCTAACCGCTGCATTATCTGTGCTTGTTGCCCAATTAGTTGGTACGGGAATAAAATCAATTGAATCAAATTTTATAATATCACTGGGATTCATTGTATATAAGTATTTCCAAATATATCCATCTCCACTAGACCCAGCAGATCTTGGCTCCAAATCAACAAAGTTTGGTTCATCAAGAGATGGTCTGCCGTTCGTATTTTCTGGATCAGTTCCATTTTGTAAGCAAATATAAACTTTATACTCACTATTCATCACATAAAAATTTGAATCATATAGATTTGTTGAATTTGATGGTTTTGATAGATTGTCTCTGGTTATATCGTGACGATACATGTCATATGTGGTTCCAGAAGTCCAGGTTATTTTACGAATAACCTGCCTTACATCAGATGTTGTTATTTTTTTAAGAGCAATGAGAGTATCCCAAACGTCATTTTCCTCGGAAAAACTATCTTTTGGTGATGGTGGAGTTGTGTTCCAAGTGGGACTTAAATCTGTGGCATTTGGTAGACCAATAAAAGTATAATATGCGCTAGTGGTTGAAGCCACAGATGTGACAAAGTTGTTTGCACTTAATATTCTAAATTGATCAGTTATGATAGCAGACATTGTAGGTTTTTTATGTATTTATTGAATATAATTAAAGTTTTCTAATGGACTCAACCTTCTTACCAGGGAAGATGTTTCAATTCCAGATAATCCATTATTATATATTGCAAAAGTATTAATACCACTTCTGTTTGTGGTTACGATTCTTGCCCATGAATATTCTCCAAACACTTTACCGTGTCCAAGATTAGTAATCCCATTATAATCAGTCAAACTCACAGTTACCTGCATAACATCAGTTGTTCCAATGCCAGCAGAAACATTAGATTTCCCGATTGATACTGCAACGACTTCGTAAACATTGTCAATGTTGTTTACACCATTCCACACAATGGACCCACTGGAATTTAAAGAAGTCACTCCGTTTCCAACATTAGAATTTTTTAGAACGAAACGGTATCCAACTTGAATTTGACTTAGAGTAATTGCAGTTCCAACGATAGAGACATCTCTGAGGAAAGATTTTTCTGGAATATAAAAATCAAATATAAGTCCTGTTGATGCGACTCCAACACTAGTTGTTTTGATACCAGTAATTTGACCAAAATCACCAGCATAAGTAACATCAGTAATAGTTTCAATATCATTACTTGGAGCAGATATTAGAACATTTGGAGATTGAGTGTATCCGATTCCAGCATTTGTAATTGATATTGCAGAGACAGCACCATCAGAAATAGTTGCTGTTGCTTGTGCTCTAGATGTTGTTCCTAATCCAGTTGGACTTTCAAAAGTTACAACGGGTGCCTGAGTATAACCAACACCAGCGTTTGTTATTGTTATGGCAGTAACCGTTCCACTTCCAGAAATTGTTGCTGTCGCTGCCGCTGATACTTTTGTATCTTGACTAATGATTTGAATAGACGTTCTTGTTGTAAGCGGAGATGGATTTTCATTTACTGAGTCAAAAAATGTTTTTGCCCCTTCAACAAAAATTTCATTGTCTGATTGAGAAATTGATTTGATAATATTTGTTGCTGGATAAATTAGAGATTCATACTCCTCCCTATTTTTTGCAACATAATTTCCATTAACAAGTAAATCTGAACGTTGTTTACACCAAATTACTGGTCTAAGTAATCCTGTTGTAATAATTCCTGGTCCCCCATACACATTTGTTGTTACAACATCAATAGAATCAATAGAAAAAACTGTTCTCTCATCTTGACGATTATCTGCCTCTGGTGGGAATATTCTAAGTCCATCACCAACTTTTACAGTTTCTAAAATATCTCTGTTTATAACATCAACATCTTTATTGCCTTGATAGAATAGAATCGTAACATTATCACCTTCCATTGGAGCTTCTGTAAATCTAACAACACTACCACCAGTGAAAGTATATGATTCTCCTGGATCTTGAAGGACTCCATTTAAGAAAATTAATAAAGTATATGCTACATCAATTCCTGCTCCCTCTTTTCCTATAATTGATTGTCTAACTCCATCAATTTTAAGTGGAAATTTGGTTTTAAATCCATCAAATAAGTTACTTATATTGTCAAATAAAGTTAGATTACCAATAGTCCATCCATTAAATTGTTCTTGATACTGCTCCGTCACCGTTAATTCAAATTCTTTATATGATTTTGAAGTATCAGTTTGTACTCCACTAGTTCCTCCAATGGTAAATGTTAGTTTATCTCCAACTTCATATCCTGTTCCAACATTAACAAGTTCAAAGTCAATAACACTAGATCCTTGACCAACTACGATAGTTACCTTAGCTCCTGTTCCAATGCCAGTTGTTCCTCCTGTATATTTCAAATTTAAATTTTCATATGGGAGAGGAGAATCAAAAACAACAAATGGTGGATTTGAAGATGTATATCCAGAACCAGGATTCGTAATTGCAACACTTACAATAATTCCGTTTGATGCAGTTGCTGTTCCAATTTTTTGATAATTTGGAGTAATAACTGATGAGGTTCCAACGGATACATTGATTGTGGTTTGTATTCCGCTTCTGTAACCAGATCCACTATTTCCAATGGAGATGAAAGAAATAGTTCCTGCAGATGAAACAATAGCCGTTCCACCCGCAGCGACAAGTGGTTGATATCCAAGACCCTTTGTAGATCCAACGGAAACAATTTCTCCACCAGTGGGAGAACTATTAAAGAATATTGAGGTTATTCCAGATTTTTCAATCAGATACTGATTATTAATGATTGGATTCGCGCCAAATCTTGTCGGAGATTGCAATATACCATTCAAAAGAATAACTGCATTATCCGTAGAAATGCCAGTTAAATTTTGATTTGCAGAACTAATAGTAAATTCAGTTTTAATACCAGTAAATGAATCCGATACATCATCAAGAACATAATTTTTATGATATGGTTCAAAAGTAGAATTTTTTGCACCAGACTTCATAAATGCTCTTCCATTAAAACTCGAACTAGTTGTAATTCCAGTGAAATCTCTTTCATCTGGTGGATTTGTTGTGCTTCCAATTGGTGATTTTCCATGAGGTGGTGCAACAAAATTAATAGTATTATCGACAATATTGTAATTACCTTTAATTTGTTTTACAACAGCTGCTGTGGTGTGAATTCCTATATTTGTCCCCATCCATCCTCTTCTTACATCAACAACTTTTGATGATGAATTAACTGCGTCAATGAAACAAATTTCTTGATCAACTTGTATCAATTGTCCAACAGACAATTTTTCTACAGAATTTAAAGTAAACTGATCATCAAACGAAGAGGTTGTATTTGTAAGGTGTGTTGTTACTGATGTTGCCACCACTGGGGATTGAATTAAATCATCAATAGTTACAATAACTCTTTGATTTGTTTTTCTAGATGTAAATCTGTGAGATATTCCTATTCCGACAGAGGTAATATCTAACGGATTTGGAGGAACTTTAAGAGCATCCGTTGCTGAGACAGCAACTTTTACTGAAAATTTATCAACTTTAATTATGAAAACACTTTCTGGAAGTTTATTAGTAGAAATACCAGAAATTGTTGTTGTCGCTATACCAATTGCTGCAAATTGATTAATGTTTGGATACGCATAAGTTACTTCTTCCCCAGTTACAAAGAAATGCTCGTCAGAAAAAGTAATTGTATTTGCATTTAAATTAACAACACCTGTTGCAGTAGCAATACCTGCTCTTGGATCTGTCGTTGGACTAAAATATTTTTGGAAAATATCTTTTTGTTTATGAGTTAAATCAAAAGATCTTCTTACATCAATTCCAGTTCCAGTGTAAGTTCCACTTCCAGAGTTTAAACTTGCATTATTAAAACTAATTCCAGTAAGAGTATTAAAATTATCAATTAATCTTGTGGTATGTTGCCATACACGCACATCAACACTAATGTTTGGATTTGCGGTGTATAAAACTTTTAGTGTTGAATCTGTACATGCAATACCAACTGTTCCGATTCCAGATTGAGTTCGCAATATGCCATATTCTGTAAACGATTGATCAAGATCATCCTGGGCAGCGATTAATTCAAAAAATTCATATTCATCATTAGTTTTATCTTCTACACCAATAATTAAATATCCAGCGTCAAAGACAGAGGTTGACCATCCAGCAATTCTATGAGCAGTGGGTGTTGATGTTGATCCAATTCCAGTATAAATTGTTTCAATAGTGTTAGTATTAAATGTTATAGATCCTATTCCAGTCGCGTCAGTGAGACCCACACCAATTGTTAATGCGTTCACAGTTCCTGCAACACCTGCATTTGGATAAAAATCAAGAACCATTCTATCTGATTCAAAAGTCATTTGTGTGACTCCATAACTATCAAAATCATTACCACTATTAGAGGGTTGATTTAATCTGAATAATGTGTTAGAAGTTTTTGCTGCTTGTGGAATGGTCGCACGATACTCTTGAAGACTTGAAGATGCACTATTTGAAACAATTACTCCAATATCAATAAAATTAGTTCCATCTGTGCTATATCCTACACGAAGATCTTCACCAGATTCTGGTTGTTCCCCACCGTTTGAATCATTTCCAACTATTGCTTTCACAAGAACTTCATCATAATTTCTTGCATCGATTGGATTTAGTGTAAGGTGTCTATTTCCCGTTCCCATGAATCTAGTGTGAGCACCAATTGCAAATCCACCAAAAGGTCCAGATCCAGTCCCTCCTGGTGAAGTTGTAACACCAGAGGTGCTAAAATATTCAGAAATTTTTACAGTTGGTATGACTTTTAGTGGGACATTAGCGTCGTATGTTCCAAATCCAGATATAACAGATCCAGATAATGTTGCATCTGTAAGTTGTCCGTATTCTAACATTAAAACATTTCTATTTTTATCCTTGACAAGACTTATTTCATCGTATTGATGTTGAAAATCAGTTGTTGAGACCGAAACCAAAATTCTTGCAGCTCTATGTGTCGAAGACACACTCACAACTGGGAAAGATGTTAATCCAGAGCCAACAGGAACAACAGAGCGAGAAGAGTATATTTGAGCAACAGATCCAACTGATGTGCTTCCGATTCCTATCACTCGATCTATAATATTATATGATGCAATACTTACATCATAGTTATTAACTTGATACTTATTTGGATAAAATAATAACTGTCCTTGTAAGTTGCTAACACTAAAATCAAAAGAACCAATATCAAATTCAAATATTCCCAAATCTTTTTGTGTTACAACTCGACCATACTGACTTAAATATCCTCGTGTATTGTCATGCAATAATGTCACAAGCATTATTTGTCTTTCATTTGTAAATCTCTTATCTCTAACATAAGTGATGTATTTTTTATATCTTTCAGCCAAATCAAACTTATCGACCACACTGAATCTATCAGTTCTTTCGTTACTCAAGAATTGATCGCTTATATCATCAATATCTAAAACTCTATTTCCAACAGATTCAAAATAATTTTGAATTATTTTGGAATTAAATATAATTTCATCAGATGAAATATTACCAACAATATACTTAAAGTTTTCATCAACTAAATCCCAATCATAGTAACAATTTGTATCAACTACATTAATAATATCAGTTATTGCACTGAAGTCACCACTATCCTGAGTTGTTCCAATTCCAATATCAGACTTACTATTAATTAATAAATTACTAAATTTTTTATATCCAGCTGGATGATTTAAAGATTGTACTGGTTCATCCCAATTTTCAAATGAAACTTCGGATTTTAAAGAATATGAAAAATATTGATAATAGTCACTATCTTGCACTCGTTGAGTATCATTATTTAAAAATCCCGTCTCTCTCTTCCATCCACGTACAACCTCTGAGGACGAACCAATTTTATATTCGGACTCAAAAGAGGTAGATTTATTAATAATAGATTTTGTACCTGAGGTCTGTCCCTCAATAACGTCACCAACAAGAAATACTCCAAACGGAGAAATAACTTTTATCAAATTACTCTCTGAGTTCCACTTATCAACAAAACCAAAAGATCCATTGGTATTATTTTTAATTCTCTCATTGATTAGAAAATCGTTTTGCTTTAATTTAATTGTAAATATTGGAAAATCTTTTGTTGCAATAACTCTACCTGAGGAGTTTAATGAATCAAATTGACCAGGATGCTCTCCTCCTTTTAAATTGGAGGATAAATTATACGTTATTGTTGGATTTGATCCACCATATTTTGGATCTATTTGAGTTAACGCAAATGTTGAATAAGAATATTGATTTGAGTTATATCCCTTTCCAGCAGTTGTAATTCCAACATTCTCAACAAAAACTCTATCCCCAACTGAAAATGGAAATCCACCAACTGTTGCAAATGATCCAACTAATGTTACGGTAACATCTTTTGAGGATTGATTGTACACAATAGTGTTTATTCCAACTCCATTAGAATTTTTAGTTGGGATGATCCTCGGATTTATATCATATAAATCCTTAGTATTTTTAATAATTTTTACCTGAGGATTTCCTATTTCATATTTTAATATGATATCAATAAGATCATTTGTCACACTATCAATAACAACTAGTTCTGGTGGAGTTGTGTATCCTCTTCCAGCACTTGAAACACCAATACTTTCAAATGAACTAAATCTTCCAACATTCAAAATGTTAGAAAGTTTTACTGTTGGTCTTAAAGTATTATCAGTTGGATAATCAAATCCAATATCTTCAATTTTTACTTTTTTAATTTTTCCAATACTTGTAGATATTCCATTTAATAATGAATTAGATCCTCTTATCGAAGACACTTCAATTTTTGGAATGTCAGAGTATCCATAACCTCCTGATGATACTTTAATTGAAGAAATAGGCCCAACAGCGGTGGTTGAGTTTGTTTCATAGAAAATTTTATTTGAAGTTAAATCATATTCAGATATTTCTGGTTGTTGATCAATAGTGTAAGTAAATGAAGTTGCAGCAATAGATGTTACCTGTCTTTTTCCAGAATATACACTTGAAACTTGAATTATTGTATTCGCATTATCAATTTTTTCATTATCATAGATAATTGATGATTTAATTGGTTGATTTATATTAAATTTTGGTTTTAACGCATAAAAAAGAATTTGTGGAGTAATATTAGAGGACTGAAAAGTTAAATTGGCACCGGTGTCAATTCCAATTTTTCCCGTTTTAGTTACGTTGAATAAACCAATATCTTGTGAGGTTAAATATTCATTTTCAAAATTTTGATCTGTATATAAATTAAAATCAAATGCAGATTCACTTACTCCATTTTTAATAAATGACAGTGAAGAGTCTGAAAGGTCAAAAATAATATTTTGATTTGAATAATATTTAATTTGTGGATTTACTGCTGATATTGTTCCAGAGAAACCAGAGGTAAAGTTTTTATGTACAGGAACATCTAAAATACTTTCATAATAAGCGTTTGATAATCTTATTTTTTTGTCATCAAAAACAATAACATAATAAATCATGTTATTTTCTAACTGTGTAGTTGAAGATGACGAGTTGAATATTACCTTTTGCCCAGTGTAAAAACCATGATTATCAATTTTAATAGTATCAGTTTTTAAATCTACGTTTGATGAGGTAAAACTCTTTGGATTAATTAAAATTCTTCTATTATAATCATCATATATGATTTTAACTGTGGTTGTCACTCCAACATTTACATTAACAATAATCTCATCATTTAATGACAATCCGTGAGTAGATGCAGTTGAAACTGTTATTTGATTTCTTTCAATTTGACCAATAATTACATCATTTCTTATAGTTTCAAAACTATGGAAATTTCCTGTTCCAACTCCAACAAATTGCAGAATTGTGTCATCATTATTTAAATCTCCGAAAGTCTGAGCTATGGAAATTAAATCATCGGAAATTTTCTTAATGAATAATTCTTGATTTTGAGTTAGAGACGATGATGTTGAAACTCTTATAACTGATAATGTTGCTCCACCATTTGAGTTATAAAGAACTTTGTCTCCTGTTTTTAATCCATGATTTTCAATTGAAATGGTTCTTGTTGGAACCTCTTTTACATCATACTTATTAAGATATATCGTGACTCCAAAACCAGCAAGTCCTGAACTATTAAAGTCAACATTAATTGAAGTAGTTCCAACTGCAAGAATATTTACTTTATCTTGATTAAATCCAGATGATGTTGCATTTACTAATGCAATATGTCCGCCACCAGCAAATTTTGTGATATCCGATGTTTTTTGAAATGTTAAAATTGAAGTGGAACCAGTTTGAATGGAAACCGGAGATTGGTGCTCGACGACTCCTAGGAATAGAGATGATGTTATTCCAACACCCCAAGTTGATCCAAGAGCAACACTTGTTCTGGGATCAAAATAAAACTGTCTATTTATAGATGAGGATTCTGACTGTTTTCTATTTGTCTTTATTCTTACTCTTCTAGATTTTTGTTTAATTTGTGTCGATATTGTGTGTGAAGATCCAACTAATGATCTCAATACTCTAATTCTAGATTTTTCATTGTTAATATTTAAGATTCGAACATCTTCATTACCAATGGTCAATATATCATTTTCTAAAATAAAAGGATATGGTGGAATATTTGTTAATTGAATATCTGTAACAATTCCAGTATTAGTTGCAGATAATATACTTGAAGCCAAAGATAAAGTGTTATCAAATACTCTTATTCTAAAATTCTTTTGTAAATCGTTTTTGTATGTAGAAATTCCTGCGATTGAAACAACATCTAAGTTATTAAGTTGATGTGGATTTGGAGTAATTCCAAGATAATTACCTTCATTATCCAATGCTAGAAACTCAACATCTTCAATATAAGTTGTTGCCACACTAATTTTATTAATTTCTTTTCCTCTAATTAGAGATACCTTAGACGACGCTGCTCTACCACCACCAGAAGAAATTAAAAGTGTATCATTTACCTTATAATCTGAACCCTGTGAAAAAATATCGACACTTTCTAAGGATCCTGGACTTGCATACTGCACAATTGAAGTTTGTTTTTTAATCTTATTTGGATCGAAAATATATTGATAGTTGGTATTTTCTGTTGTTAAATTATATGGACTTGTGTTTCTCAACCATCCAGTTGTATTTAAATTAATAGAATTTTGATTTGAGTTGTTTTGATAGTTAAAATCGATTGGTTTTGAGTAAAATGAATTTCCAATCACATATGGAAAAACAGGTTTTCTGTAATTTTTAAATGGACCACTTAACTCTGATGTTTCATCAATGGTAATAAAATATGCATATACACCCTTAGGATATTCGGGAGTAATGCAAAATCTTCCATTATGTTCATCCAAATCACCAGATGCATCATACTCCCAATCTTCAATAAAGAAACCAATAGGAAAATCTAGTAGAGGAGGTCTTTCGGTTCTAGATGTTTTTTTATAACTAGATATCATTCTTCTTATAATACCACCAGTTGGACTATCAAATCCATATGCACCATAAATTGGATTTCCATCGTAAGCCCAACCAATAATAGGTGAATGGAAAGAAGTATCCGTCTCATTTCCATTAAGATCTTTTGTCAACTCTGGATTAAATGTGTCAACACCATTAATTCTTTTAATACCATAAACCTCTTCTCTCAGAGATCTTGGCGCATATAAGTGAACATATTGAAGATTATCATTTTTATCCACAGTAAGAATTCCATCATCACCTGATATTTTTTCTCTTTGAAATAATCTCTCAAAATAGTTAACATTCCATTGTTTCGGATTTGCTTCAAATTTTGCTCCCAATCCTGCTGCTGTTACTTCAATAGATGTTTTATCTTGATTATATCCAACACCAGGATTCACTACTTTTATTGATTCCAAAATACCATTGTTTATGATTGGAACTAAAATTGCTCTTGATCCAGAACCAACTATTTTAAGATTTGGTGGGGTGTTGTATCCAGAACCAACGTTCTTTACTAAAACATCTTGTATTCCGCCAGTTGTTCTGTTAATAACAGGAATTACCTCTGCACCAGATCCACTGTTTAACGTAAATAGTGGTTGTCTTTTATAATTTAAAATTGTGCTTGACCCATAATCAGCACCTTTACTTGTTAAAAATGCAGTTTTAATATTACCTCTAAAAATGGGTTGAATAATTGCATTAAAATTATCTCCCAAAGTTACTAATTCACTAATGAAATAATATGAAATAAATACGACATCACCAGATATGGCTCCTTCTTTGAGAGTAATTAACGCAGAGTCCGTGTCAATGTAATCTTCTTTTGGCAACTTAATGCCATTGATATAAACATCAAGCAAACCGGACAATGCAAGTCTTGTTGGGTGTTTAAATGTAAACTTGACTTGACCATTTTGTGCAATAAAAGTTTTTTCAATTCTACTAATACCTGGATATCCTATGAGTTCTATAATATCTCCGCTTGAAGTTGCACCCTCATCTAAAATGATAGACGTGCCAGTATCTGATTCATATTCATCTCTTGGAAGAGTGACACCATTATAAATCACGTCAACAAATTTGGGAGTATATACAAATGGAAAATTAGTTTGACCTAAACCAGCTGATATTTTTGTATATTGAGTTCTAATGGTAGATGCATAACCAACTATTTCAATAACTTCACTTCCGCTTGCTGAACTATTTAAAACAATCTGAGAACCACTTGATGCATCATAATCTGTTGAATCAAGCCTGATGCCATTCATAAAAACATCTAGTAATTGTGGTTGCCCTACATTTGGAATGTATGCATAATTGAATGTCGTTTGTCCAGATGTTGCAGTATAAGTTACAATACCAGATCTAATACCTTCAAGATTAAGTTCTAAACTGTTTGTTGTAGTAATAGTTGATAAACCTATTCTGCCCTCAACTTTTACAGTGATTGGTTCATAATTAAATGAGTGTTTTCCACTACCAACTGTCTTTAAATCTACAAATTCTTTTGATCTGTAATATAAATCCTGAGTTGTTGTCCCTACACCAACATTCGATAAGTAAAAATTATCATCATCAAATTTAGTAACATAATATGTTAATGCAGTGGATAAACCAATCACCTCATTACCAGTAGTGTTGTAAGTTACAATATCTCCACTGGCATATCCATGATTTGAAATGTTAATAATATTTGCTGCTGTATTAATACCAACGATATCAGTCTCCCTATACTTATTTTCATATCCAGTCCCACTAGCAATTACTCGAATTGAAGCTACTTTCTTTCTGTTCTCATATGTGCTGACTGTATGAGTTCCAGTTCCATTAGAAGTTAGATTAACTCTGTTTTCTCCTTTAACCGCGTCATCTACAGTCTTGTAAAATTTAACTCTAAACGCATCAACGACACCAACATAATATTCATGTTTGTCCTCTAATCCACCTACTGAATCTCCACCATTAGTTTCATAAAAGACATGTTCACCATCTTTAAATTCATGTCTTTCGCCAAAAGCAATAATATCAAAAAAAGTATCAACTTGATTTGCTAAGGGAACTGAGTTGAAGAGTTTGCTATGTTTAAACTCCATTAAAGAAGCTTCTGCAATTGCTCCTTGACCATTCCCACCACTAATTGTTATTGATGGAGTATTCAAATAATCAACACCAGGATAAATGATGTCAATTCTTTCCAATCCACCATTCACTGACACCTTCGCTGCTGCTCCAGTCCCAGAGTTATCCGATATAGTCATCACTGGTGGATTGATGATGTCATATCCACTTCCCTCTGCTGTAACAATTATATTTTCAATCTTACCATAGTGAATCGTATCACTTGTTTTATAATTTATTAATTCGACTCCATTAATAAAAATACCAGTTGGACCCTCAACAGTTTTAATTTTATTTTTATCTGTACTGGGTTCTTTTATTTTTCTGATTAATTGTTGTGCTTCAAAAGTTTTCCCTTTATATCCATATCTTGTCAGAATTGCATTAGATGTTGTCCCACTAATAGTGAAGAAAATATTATTAGAAATATTTGGTTTACTTGCTGATAGTTTAATTGTTGTAGAATTAATAACCTTAACAAAATAAGTTCCAGATGAAATATTAAGACCAGTTCCAATATATTGAACAGCATCACCAGTGTAAAACGAATGATTTCCAATTACAATTTCTGTTCCTGAAAAAGTTCCAGAAAATGTAACGGTAAAATTTTCTGGATTTAGCGGTTTAGTTGAATAAGATGGAATTGAATTTGAGGCAACATATAGATCATTCCCATCAATGTAAGTATTTTGTACATTTGTGATATACTTTGAAATATGAGGATATGTTATGGAATTTCCTTTTAAAATCTCTCTTCTTGCAGTGAATATTCTTGTAGTGGGTAAAGATCCACCAGATATAGTGAATTTTTTATTATTAGATATACTTAAGATTGTATATGTGTAAGTTGTAGAGGTGTTATCTGTAAGAACAACAGTATCACCAATTAGAAAAATATTTTCATCAAAAGTTGTAACATCATAAATTTGAGATCCGACAGATTTTTCTGTAATTGATTTAACATTGTAAGTTGTTTTTAGATTATACAACCAATTTTTTGCTTTTCTATCCTCAGTCTTCTTTCCTAAGGTTTGAATTTCAAATTTATCATCTTTTTCAAACAGATGATTATCCGCAGGGATAACAAAATCTTCCAGAACAGCTCCTATACGAACCTGTACTGGGTTTGTTTTTGATGTTGAGGTATATCCATAAGCTACTGTATTTTGACGCACCTCCTGTGTCTCTGGCATTGATTGAGTGATACCAGAAACATTAAAAAATTGATTTATTGATTTTGATAGATATGTAATTGTTTGTGTTGTACCATTAGTAAGAGAGGCAACAATTTGACCCGTTGATGCAAATCCAACTGTTGAATCAACATCAATGACTGTTGCCCCAATTGCAACTGTGTTTAAAATTTGAGTTTTTGGGTTTATTGAAAATCTTCCTTTTTGAGATCCTCTTACTGTATCAATGTCTCGACCATATTCAGCATCAAGACTTAAAACATAAAATGTGTCAGTCCCTCTAAGAATTTTTTCTACCTTAGAGATTGTTGCATTTGCTGATTTATGATATTGATTTAAGTCTTGAAAGAGTGTTTTATTGACTAGTAATTCTGGATTACCGCTTACTGTTTCAACAACAAGATCATTTGTAACTCTATATCCAGCATCTGAGGGAATAAAAAGTTGATCGCTTGGTCTTATTAGTTCAACATCTTTTCCATACAATGCGCGAAAAAGAATTTCATAGGATTGCTCAGAGCCCTTTGACGAATAAAAGTCTTTGACTTGTTTAACAAAAATGTTTTCATTTACGCCTTCATATAATTTTCTATTTTCAAATCCAGGAGAAATTTGTTTTTTAGTCTTTGTAAAAAATTCTTTTAAAAATAAAACACTTAAATTTTTAACTATTGTTCCATTTTTATGAGACGCTGCGTCTGTTGAGGAAAATACTAATTCATCTGGTTGATTTGGTGCATGATATGAACTAATTCCACTGAATCCACGAATACATCCCGTAAGTGAGTTCGTTGTAATACCAGTGTATGTTATGATTTCAGAATCAATCTGTACGATGCCATACTGGTCTGGGAATCCATGTGTGCTCGCTACTACGATAGTTGAGTCATTACTCTGAATTGTGCTCCCCAGAGAGGTTTGTGTGGTCAGGTTTGTGATATTATTGACTTTGACATACTGATCAATATTTGACAAAATATCAGCTGGAAGACTTTGAGAGTCTTGCGATCTATAATAAGTTTTTAAAAATTGAACTGCAAGAGGATAGTTATCTCTTACAAATGAAGGTAATTGACTTTCTAAGACCGTGCTAATTTTAACTCTTTTATTGATCATGATTTATTTTAACTTCTGATTAGGCTTCCCGTGTCTGCACAACTATTTGCTGCCACATATCTTGATCCTGAAACATCAGATCCAGATGATATGTCGTCTTTAAGCATGTTAATGATGCTGTTATTAATATCTAGTTGCAAATATAACTCCTGTTTTCCAATTACATCGTTAGAATAAGGTTTTATGGCAAATTCAATAATTGGTCCCTGTGAATTTGATTTTGATGTAGATGTTATCTTAATTGGATCAATTAAAATCTCACCTTTTACATAATCAATTTTACCAATATTTTTCATTATTCTTCCTGCTGATGTGGTGCTATCAACTTTAAACATGAAAAGGTCACCAGATAACAAGTCTGAATTAGGAGCATCAGAAAAATAAACAGTATCTGCAATACCACTCACTTTAAATCCAGAGCTTTTTAAATTAAAACCGTTTGGATTCACATGAAATCTATTACCAAAACAAATCTCATATTCTGCGAAATTATTCAAAATTGGTGCAAGATCTCTACGAATAAAAATATTTGTAATATTTGAAGTGATTGCATCTGTACATTCATCAATTACTTTTGTAAATTTACTATATTTAAATTTTGCCCCATATTTGTTTAACTCGGTTGAATTTGCATATCTACTAATACAATCAGATACCTCAGATTTTAGTCCATCAGCATTTGATCCCAAAGATGGATCATAAAAAATTGTTGAGTTAAATTCAATATAAACATACTTAACATCAAGAATTACTGGTAGCACACCTGCAATTTTATATTTACGAATCTCATCCACTAAATTATCTTTAATTAACGCTGAAAGATATTGACCATTCACCGGTTTGATTGAGACATACACTCTACCATATCTTGGAGGTGTTAACTCTTCACCACCAAAAACAGTGACTGATTCTGCTTCTGGATAAATTCTTGGAACCAATGCTTCATAATCCGATGCAGTCACTGCTCTATTTTGAGCAGAATATCTTTTTGGAGCATATTTACGAATTGAATCTACTGATTCAACTTCCTCACCACCGGTGGAGATCGTATTTGTGGTGAGTACAGAGATATCTGAGGTAACTAGTGTTCCATTATTATTAAATATTCTTCCTGCAAATGAAAAAGACGAGATACCATTACCATTTTCTCCATTTGTCACGGTATAACTTACCGTAATATAATTTCCATTATCTAGTTTTTTTCCAAAAACTCCATCACCAAAGAATATTTCATATCTTTGATCAGAAATTTCTTCGATGAAGTAAACTCGTGAGTCTGAAATTACATTAAAAAGGTCAGTTTTAAGATTATATTGTTTGAATGATGTTTCCTGAGATGTTGGATAAACTCTTACATCCAACGTTGATGTATCAATGTGTGCATTTCCAAGAACAAACTTTTGATTTGGAATATTTACATTAAATGTAAAGTTTTCAGTGATATAATTTCCTTCATAAATTGTAATATTGCTAAAAGTTGCCACTCCATTTACAATAGGAACCGTAATATCTGATGGAATTGTAAATGCAAATGATAAATTTCCAAATCTTTCTTTTGAAGTTGCAACTGTTCCTGCTTTTAATGTTAAGGTTAAAGCAGTTGAGGATCCAACATTTACTGTAAAAGAGATATTTGCTCTTGCTGCTTTTCTTGAACGAGGAGTGTAACCTATATTTCTTGCTAATGAGACAATATTTTCCCTTAGAGTTGCGGAGTCAATGAAAACCTCATTACTCAGCATGTTTGCATTGTAAGAGGAGAGATAAGTATTATAGGCAAGCGCATCAATGATCACTGAGAGATTTGATCCCTCAAAGTCATAATCAGTGAAATTTGAATTAGATTTGATGTAGTCTCTAATGGACTCTTTAACCTGATCAAAATCTAAGTTGCTGAACTTAACTAGTGGCATTTATCTACCTGGTTTTAACTAAGGGAAATGCGAGTGCTTGTTGTGGTACGTCAATTCCAACAATCTCATATTTTACTGTTGCATTAAAAATTCCATTATCAAAGTCAGGAACAATGATGACCTCTTGCAATCTAACTCTTGGCTCATAATTTTGAATAGTGGTTTCAACATAAACTTGAACCTGAGATGCTGAAATAATATCAACATTCTCAAAAAGTGATTCTGAAAGACCTGTTCCAAGATCTGGATTAAAAAATCTCTCCCCAGGATCAGTTAAAACTAAATTTTTAACTGATTGAGCAATCGCATTTGCATGATTAAGTGCAATCAAGTCATTTGTTAATGGATTTTTTTGAAAAGACATACTAAGGTCTTTAAATCCAAGTGATGTACGTTGTTGAATCTCAACTGGCATCGAAAAACACTATATTTCTATCATATTTATTACATCAAAATTGCCTTTTTATCCATAAAGTGGTTCTGTGCCATATTCCCAATCATCATAATCATCATCATTACGAATTTTTGAGTGAATTTCGTTTTGTTTTTCAAAATTATGCTTCGTTGAAGTGTTTGAATCTCCAACAACCTCTCTAATTTCTCTTAAATTTGTGTTTTTTGTGTGATCATTGGTTATTGAGGTTGTTTTCCACATTTGATGCATGTAATTTTGATCTGAATCAATGGGTAAGTTCGACATGTTGCTCCTAATTCGAGTGAATTAGAACTTTTTACGGGGTTGCCATCCCGAGTTTAGGCATAAAATTATCAAAAATCACTATCAACTGAATTTTCCTCTCGTTCTTTTGCTGTTTTCCAAAAATATTCGTCTTCATGTCCCATTCCAAGTCGTTCATGACTGTTTTCAACTTGATAATAACGTGTTGAAACCTTAAAATCAGGAGTTTTTGGCTCTTTTGGTGTTAAACTGTTGTCATAGATACGTATTCGATTGTTAGGATATAGTGCAAATTGTCCGTTTTGGAGTTCAATAAGATTATGTGACTTATGTTCTGCTGGATTTTCACTTGTTGCATAATCAATCACATCAGGATCTTGATGATAATTGTCTAATGTGCAGATATAAGTTCCTTTTTGAGGTCCAAAGTCACGAGTATAACACTCGTAGTCCATTGATCCAATAAATTGTTTCTGAACTGCAATGACTCCATAGTCCATACAGTTCCAAAATTGTAAATTTGGAAGATCTAAATCGGGATTTGGTGTTTCGGGACGTGATAAAAAGGCACTAATTGGTAGTTTATCATACATTGCAGCATATTCTGGCAAATATGTTTCAAAATAAAAAGCACGACCAGGCATTGATTTGGCAGATACCCAGACACCTTTAACAAATTCTCCCCAACCACTTTGATGATCCGTAAGATACTCCTTACGAACCCATACTTCTTGAGATGGTAAGTTAACAACTAAACAGGACATGTATTTTTTACATTGGTGTAACTATTTAATCTTTCAGGAACGCGCATATGGGGTTTTTAATCATATAAAAAAAGATCTCTCAACTACATGAAAGATCTCTAAATTACCTACCTTGTCCTCGATAGGGCTTTCGCGCATTATTTCGACTTGATGCAGAATACTTTGTATGTTTTCCAGATCCCTGTCGAGTGTTCTTAGGATGAGATTCAAGTTTTTTTAATCCAGAAAGTGTCTTTTTTGTTTGTGCCATTTAGTCTTCCTCTACTTCAATTTCAATTGGATCTATTTCATTATTGTAAACTTGCTCAGATAGTTCATCAAGAATCTCAGCACACTGTTCATGACTCAGATCTCGATGAATAATTCTACCTTTATAAACAATTCTCATAGGATAAAGTGTTAAATGATACGAGTTTTTTCATGACCGACACGAATGCGAGGGTCGCACCAGGTCTCAATGCCTAGTTCTTTTGCATCCAAACAGAAACTTACGTCCTCGCCACACATGTCTTGAACTGCACCAGATTCAAACTGTTGCATCTTTGGAGCAAACCAAGGATATTCCATACGTTCAAATACACCATTCTTGATCATGACCCAACCAAATCCAGTGTAGTCCACAGTAAAAGGTTTCTTACGCTTACTCATGGAGTCCACAGTTTCATGATTCATCACACCACCATTCTTACGAAACTCCTCTTCCTCTAACCAATGAGCAACAGAGGTTGTGTGTCCATCTTCGGTTGCATACCAACCACATGCAATCTCACGTTCGTCATTATTTTCAGGAACTGCAAGATCACAAAGTTGCCAAAACTTTTCAGTATTGAATACAATGTCATTATCGATCCAGAGTTGATAATCATATTCAAGTTTACCATCCCAGGGTACTTGACTTGGACCACGGAGAACATTTGCACCCAAAACTTTACACCGTGCAAAGTTTACCATCGAGGAGTAATCCTGAGAAATTTGAATGCTCATTCCGTTTTGAACCATGTCAAAACAAAGCTGTACAAAATTTTTCAGAAAGACATAGGAGCATCCACGACCAGGTAAGCAGAATACAATTCTCTTACCTTTCATTCTTTCTTTAATCGCAGCAATGTCCCACTCGGGTGCCTTTTCTGCAAGCGGGGAGTTTGCTTTCACTACAAATCCTTTTGCCATAAGTAATTTCCTTTGTTCAATTTCAAGTTTACAGTAAATAGAATGATTTGTCAATCTATGATGAAGCATTCACAATTTCAAAGTCTTCTGCAAGGTAATCAGTTTTAATTCCACTGATTGCTATCAGTCCTTGAATTGTCAACAGATTTTTCTCTGCCTCCTCTTTCGTTTTCAGATCAGCGCAGAATATAACTCCTGTTGTTTTTGCTCTTATTTGATATGTCATGAGATGTTTGATATCTCACTTTACATCTATTTATGTGAATAATAAGTTGATCAACCGAACTGCTGCCCAACCCAAAAAAACACACACTGGATATCGTATCAGAGGATTCCAGAAAATTTGGCGCGGATATCGGATGCACAAACCAGCCAGCACGACTTTCCAAAAAGACCACTGCGATGAATTTTTTCTGCGGAATTTTTTTGACATGAAAGGGTTTTTGAAGTCGTTTTTTATACTGGGAAATTTTTTTTGAGTTTGATATTTAGAGGTCGATTTGGGTTCGTTGTAGGTTAGGGGAGGTTGGGATTTTTATAAACGCATCGCCCGCCATAATATAACAAACCGACCATAAAAACACTGCCAAAATCACACTATCTGCAAAAAGTGTCACGAATGGCATACGTTCGTTCGTGACACTTAGTATCAATCAAGCAAGCATAAGTTCATCCAGATTCTCTACATTGATCTGATCAAATTGCTCAGAATGTGTAAAGTTCTTCACATCACTAATATCAAAGAATAGGTCCACAGATTCGACCACACCATTATACTGGACCTGCAGAACTTCATTAACCTTAGTGCGAGACTTGGCAGAGAGAACATCATCGAATCCGACAACATCTCCACCTTTGTTAAACCGAGGTGCAATACGAGGAAGTATACTCACAAAGAGAACTTTCTCCATGTTAGCATTAGGAGCAAACATGATTCGTGCTGCTTCACCGATAGTGGTGTTCGCATAGTTCTTGATATTTTTGTTGACGTTGCTATTGATAGCTTTGGCAAGGATTGCGACTTTAAGTTGACCCTCACTGAAACCAGCAATGTCTACATCAAAGGTGCCACCGAAACCATCAACGGGCAACTGATATTCATATTCCCAAGTATACTCTGCCCACTCAGGATTCGAATTCAGAACTTCATCGAGCAGAACTTTGTGCAGTTGATCGGTACGCTTCGAAGAACGAACATTTTGAAACGAAGTGATCAGGAAGTCAGAGATTTGCATCGGTTGATTGTGAGTGAAGAACGAATGAGTTAGTTATACTTAGGACAGAAGATCATGCCAGACGCATACCTGAGAAGAACGGAATCGGGGAACCATTGTAGTTAACGAACCACTGAAAGTTCTTTTGAAAGACACACTCACCTTCCATACCAAATGCAGAAAGAAGTGCATTGAGGCGAGACTTTGTGGTGTTTGATTGATAACCACCATCGAACAATTCGAGGTAGGTTTCACCAATCCGAGCGATCAGATTACCATGCAGATAGACATCAGAATGGTTGGTGCAGGAGATAACCTCAGAGTTCGCAACTTTGAGATCTTTGTGATCACGAACTGCGGTGACGATTTGTTGTTCGATCTTACGCATGATGGTTGGTTGGTTGATGTGTGTAGTATAAGGGGTCAGGAGGGGGCATTGCAACCCCCTTGTGGACAGCTCAGCGACCGTCCCTGTACTCACCGATCACAACGCCATTGCAGAGGACCTGAGCGTACCCGTACTCTTCAGAGAGGTTCAGGCACAGGTCCCACGCACGGTCGGCATCGGTGGTCATGTTCTCCCAGGGAGCAGAGGGGCAGCGAACGTCGTAGCGGGTCATGGGTTGTTTCGTTTGGTATGCCTTAGTATTGCACCGATTCAGGGGTTCCACAAGGGGGGTTGTGCCACTTGTTCAACTGTCACATTCCTCCAGCAGTTCGGGATAGTATTCTTCAACCTCTGCAATCAGTTCTTCGTCGCTATAACCAGAGAGGTTTTCTTCGATCTGATCGCCTACAATACGCATCAGATCTTTGGTGGACATGTTATCAAGAATCCTATCAATGTAGGCATCCAGAAGTTCAGTGCGGTTCATGAGTTGATGTTAGTTAGAGTGAAAAGTTCAAGAACAATAAGATCACTGAATC
>Ga0194113_10000890_pt1 | contig 40593 bp, 41 predicted proteins | sample TA2MahC200mmetaG_FD_146193 | JGI IMG/M metagenome (GOLD analysis project Ga0194113, IMG submission 146193) | Freshwater microbial communities from Lake Tanganyika, Tanzania - TA2015017 Mahale Deep Cast 200m | ecosystem: Environmental > Aquatic > Freshwater > Lake | place: Tanzania: Lake... | reverse complement strand
GTGTTGCCAGGTCGCGGCGGGCCAAGCCGTGTGTTCCGTGCACTCTGGGTTCACACAGTGCTTGGGGCGGTAAGCAATCGTCAGTATCTCGGTCATGGTCTGAATCGTTTTGCGTCCGTTGATATAGGGCAAGTCCACCAAGCGCTTGTGGCACTCGGGACAAGTGGTCAATTCACATGGATAAATCGTCGGCGTCGTATGGTATAATGTCTTTGGGGTTCTCATGCACTCCTCTTTCCTCGGTCGGATAGGATAGAGACAGTATCCATGAGAACCCTCTTTAGTCAAATCCCAAAGTGAGTTTTGCGGTATTGCAAATAATCCACTTGCGATTGCCGATTTCGATTTCTACGCTTACGGAGAACACGATGAAACGCGCCCACATCCTTGCTCGCGCTTGTCCGTTCAATCCGATCCTGAGCGAAGCCGAAGGATGTCCGTTGTCCTCCTCCTTGCCGCCTGCGCACCCGCGCCAAGAATGAGATGCGAATGAACGCGGGTTTTCGATTGGCGATTTTGTGGTAACATTATCATCGGCGAACCACGCCGAACAAGTGTAAAGGTGAGGTACCTATGGCAATTCTCGAGCTACAATACCAACATATTGTCCTCAACGACAAGAATGTTCCGATCATCTCAGGGACCAATATGAAGGTGATCGAATTGGTTTTGGAACGAACGGCGCATGGCTGGAGTCCAGAGGAACTACACTTTCAACATCCCTACTTGACGCTCGGACAAATCCACTCGGCGCTCGCGTACTATTGGGATCATCAAGAAGAACTCGACCGCGATATCGAGCGGCGGCTTGAATTTGTTGATCAAGTTCAGCGAACGGCAGGCGCATCACCGTTAGCGGCGCGGCTGAAGGCAAAGGGGTTGCTCTGATGGCGATTGCGCTGTACATGAATCAGCACGTGCCGCGCGCGATCACGCTGGGATTGCGGTTGCGCGAGGTAGACGTGCTCACGGCATACGAAGAATGAGATTCCTTCTTCATGGTATCATTGAGCACAGGAGACCTGAATGAACATCGAAGGCGTAATTTGGCTGCGCGACATTGTGGACAAACTTACCCGCAAGCATCACGTCGAAACGTATGAGGTCGAAGAGATGTTCGAGAGCAATCCCACGATTCGATTTGTGGAAAAGGGTGATCGCCAAGATGAGGATGTTTATCTCGCACTGGGACAAAGCGACGCGGGAAGATACCTATCCGTCCTTTTCATCTACAAACAGACACGAGAAGCATTGATTTTGAGCGCCAGAGATATGGCACCGAAGGAGCGCAAACACTATGGCAAAAAATAAAACCAAAACGATGCCTAAGCATCGTTCACTCCACGAGACGGTTGAGTTCTTCGAGACGCACGACATGGGTGACTATATGGACGCGATGCCCGAAGCGCATTTCGACATCAACCTTCAGCGCAGAACGCACGTCATCGCGCTTGACGACGATTTGGCGGACAAAGTAACGGCGATTGCGCGCGCGAAACATGTCCCATCCCAAACACTTATCAACTCGTGGTTAAGAGAAAAAATTATGGAACAAGCGAAGGTGGCGTCGTAGCCATTCGCGCGGATGATAACAACGGACAAGTGCGGATTCAACGGACAATCACTGAAGCAAACGTCCGTTCAATCCGATAACGTCCGTTGTCATCCCGCGATTTCCACACTTGAGGAGAACCCGATGAAACGCGCCCACACCCTTGCCCGCACCTGTCCGTTCAATCCGATCTTGTCCGTTGTCCTCCTCCTTGCCGCCCACACACCCGCGCTGAGAATGGGACGCGGATGCACGCGGACACACGCGGATAAAATCTAGCCGACGCAGGTCGGCTTTGCGATGTGGTTGCGGCGAATTCATTCGCCCGCATTTTCAATCTCACCTGGAGGTGCCAAATGAACTTGACGCGACGCGACTTTTTGAAATTGTGTGGTTCATCATCCATTGCCGCGCTCCTCGCGGCTTGTGGTAGCGCGCCCACGCCAACCGCGACGCCCGCGCTCATGAACACACCCTTGCCAACAAGCACACCGCTGCTCACCGCGACACCAGCGCTGACGAGCACGCCCGCACCGACGAGTACCGCCACAGTAACGGCAACTGCGACAGCAACTGCAACACTGCGACCACTAACACTCCGCGACTTGGCAGACAAAATTGGATTTCGAATCGGAGCTTTCTTTGGAAGCAATACCACGCCTGAGGAATGGGAGAGAATTACCGCGGTTCAAATCAGAGAATTCAATTTGAGGGGCATATTTGTTGGTATGTCTCTTACCCAACCGAAGCAGGGAAGCTTTGATGTTGATGTCAGACGTAGATTGGCTGAGCGTGCCATACGCGAAAAAATGGATATCCTTGTCCATCCACTTGTTTGGGGTGATGATTTACCCAGCTGGCTCAGAAATCGTGGTGTGACCAGAAATGAATTGGTCGAAATCATGAAGAATCACATCACCACACTTATGAAACAATTCGTTGAGATGAAAGCAACTTACGTTGTCGCAAATGAAGCCTATTACACAGATCGCGATTTCTTCAATAGAGTCATTGGCAAGGACTACGTTGATATTGCATTTGAAACCGCTCGCTCTGCTAATCCTTCTGCTGCGCTGATTTACAATGACAACAATAACCATACACCATTTGGGGAAAGAACGTCTCCTACTCAAGAAATTGTGCAACGGCTAAAATCGAAGGGGCTGCTTGATGGTGTTGGCTTGCAAATGCACTTGCGTGCGGAAACGGCCCCAGCCAAAAAAGATGTCATAGAGACCATGAGAAATTACGGATTACCCATCCATGTGACCGAGTTTGACGTAAACATACGCAACATTCATGGATCACAAGAAGAAAGATACGCCAAGCAAGCGCAAATCTACAAGGAAATGCTTGAGGCGGCTATCGAGTCAGGGGTTTGCAAAGAATTCATCACCTTTCACATTGGAGATAAATTCTCGTTTTGGGAGAACACGCCAAGTTCACCATACTATTCTCGTGAGGCAGATCCTACTCCCTTTGATGACAACTTGAAACCCAAGCCTGCCTACTTTGCCATGCTCGAAGTTCTTCAGCGATTTGCAAAGTGAATCCGCAATTCGCCAATCGGAGGCTAGATGTCCTCGACTAACACTTTCCGTCGCATTACCCTGATCGCCCTCACCGCGCTGCTCATGCTCTGCGTCTGCGCGGCGCTCTTCCAATTCACCGAACTCGACGCGCCCGTAACGAGCGCGCTGCGCGGCTTGACGCCGTCCGTCGTCAAAGACGTGCTGCGCCCGCTGCGCGCGCCGCAAGTCCTCGCGTTCGGTCCCGCGTTCAACGCGCAAGACGTCGCGCCCACATCGCCGATCACGATCACGTTCTTGACGCCGATGACCGCGAACGACGCGGCGATCAAAATGTCGCCGCAGGTACGCGGCACGTGGAGTTGGGGCGGCACGAGCGCGACGTTCACGCCAGCAGAGTCGTTGCCCCTCAGCACGACCGTCAGCGTCACGGTGACGCGCGACGCGCGCAGTTGGCTGCAACGCCGCGCGGAAAAAGAGTTCGCGTGGTCGTTCACCACACTCGCGCCGCCGACAATCGTCGCGACGACGCCGCGCCAGGGCGCGCAGTTCGCGTACTTGCGCGATCGGCTCACGCTCACGTTCAACCGCGAGATGGATCAGCAATCGGTCGCGCAACGCTTGAAAGTCGAGCCAGCGATTTCGAATCTGCAACTCGCGTGGCAAGGCAAGCAACTCATCATCGGCGGCAACCTGCGCCCCTCGACGACGTACAAAATTTTTCTACCGAGCGGCGCGAAGGATAGCAAGTACGGTCTGACGATTCAAAACGATTTCGCGTGGTCGTTCACGACGACACAGCAATATCCGTACCTCGCGATCATCAACATCGGTCGCTACGGCTTGACGGCGGCAGACAAACCGACGACGCTGAAACTGCAATCGGTCAACGTCTCGAAGATGGATGCCGCACTGTACAAATTCGACACCGAGACGTACATCAAATCGCTCGCGTTCTCGTACGACGCGTGGCGCAATTTCAAGCCGCAAGGCGACCCGATCAAAACGTGGAGCGTCACGCCGAGCGCGAAGATCGATCAGTACGTCACGCAGGATTTGCAACTCGACGCGCTCGCGGCGGGCACGTACTTTCTCACCGTGAAATCGGCGGAAGGCGTGAACGATACCCAGGTTCTCGTCGCGACGAAAACCGCGCTGACGTTGAAGCGCACGACCGATCAGGTTCTCGTCTGGGCGACGAACATCGCGGACGGATCGCCCGTCAACAAATTATTGCTCACGTTTTACAATTCAAAAGGCGAAAACGTCGGCACAGGCGCGACAGGCGCGGACGGTTTGTTCGAAGGAACGATCAAAGCGACGAAAGGCGATCTCTCCGTCGTCGGCATTCGCGAGAACGACATCGCGGCGGTGAGCGATACCTGGGAACAAGGCATCGAGCCGTGGCGCTTTGACGGCGTGCAATATCAGTGGGAGCAGATGAAGCACACGTACCGCGTGTACGTGTACACCGACCGACCGCTCTATCGTCCTGGGCAAACCGTTTTCTTCAAGGCGATTGTGCGCGCGGACGACGACGGCGCGTACTCACAACCGCCTGCAGGAACCGACGTGAAAATCAAAGTCGGCGATTGGCAAGAGCGCGTGTTGTACGAAAAAACATTGAAGACGACGGCGTTCGGTTCGCTCGCCGATTCGTTCACGATCAATCCCGAAGCGGGACTCGGCACGTACCAAATCACCGCGTCGATTGGCGATGAATCGTACGAGAACACGATTCAAGTCGAAGAGTATCGCAAGCCCGAGTACGCGGTCAGCGTGAAAACGGATCGCGACGCGTACATCAACGGCGACACGATCACCGCGACGATTCGCGCGAATTATTTTTTCGGCGGCGCGGTGACGGGCGCGCAAATGCACTGGACGCTGTACCAGAACGATTACTATTTTTACTGGGCAGGCGGCGATCTCGACTTTGGAAATATCGCCGAACAACGATACTGGGGCTTTGGCAAAGAAGTTTCGTCGGGCGATGCGACGTTGAACGCGAACGGCGAATTCGCGATCAAATTGCCCGCGAACATTTCGCAGGAAGAGCGCAGTCAAGTTTACACGATTGAAGCGACGGTGACCGACGAAGCGAATCAGCCGCAGTCCGCCGTTGCGCGCGCGATTGTGCATCGCGGCAATTTCTACATCGGGATGAAGCCGACGAATTACGTCGCGGACAAGGGCAAGGAAGCGCGCTTTGACGTGCAAACGCTCGACACGAACGGCAAAGCGCTCGGTCGCGTCGCGGTGAGTTACGCGATCAATCTGATCAATTGGGATTGCAAGCGTACGGCAGATGACAAAGGTCGCAAGATTTGGAAATGCGACGAGGTGAAAACCGAAATCCAGCGCGGCGATCTGACGACGGACGTGAACGGGAAATATCAACTCGCGTTCACGCCGCCGCGCGGTGGATCGTACCGCGTCGACGCGCAGGGCAAAGACGCGCGCGGCAATCGCGTGATGGGGCAAACCTGGCTCTGGGTCAGCGACCGCACGCAGTTCTTGTCGTGGCGGTTCGACAACAACGACCGCATCGAACTCGTCCTCGACAAAAAGGAATACAAGATCGGCGACACCGCGAAGGTGCTGGTTCAATCGCCGTACGAAAAAGCGACCGCACTCGTAACGCTCGAACGCGGCAAGATCGTTTCCAAACGACTCGTCGCGCTCGATTCGAATAGCGCAACAATCGAAATCCCAATCACCAACGAGCAATTTCCAAATGTTTACATTGGCGTCGTGCTGATACCCCAGGGGGGTATGCCAGATGGGATTCCAACCTTCAAGATGGGGCTGGAAAATATCAAAGTCGTGTCGGACGCGAAAAACTTGAACGTGAGCGTCGCGGCGGCGAAACCGCAGTACGCACCGCAGGACAAAGCGTCGTACAACATCAAGACAACCGATGCGACAGGCAAGCCCATCAGCGCGGAAGTGTCACTCTCGGTCGTGGACAAAGCGGTGCTAGCGCTCGCGCAGAATTTCGGTTTCGATATCGTGCAAGCGTTTTACGGCAAGCGCGATCTCGCGGTCAAGACGTCGCAATCGCTTACGGTGTTTCTCGCGCGCGTCAACCAGCGCGAAGATTTCGGCGGCGGTGGCGGCGGCGAAGAAGAACCGCGCAAAACATTCCCCGACATCGCATACTGGAATCCGACCATCGTCACCGACGCGAATGGCAACGCGAGCGTCGAAGTGAAACTGCCCGATAACTTGACGACGTGGACGGCGATTGCGAACGGCGTCACCGCGCAAACCCAGGTCGGCAAAGCAACGGGCGATACCATCGTCACGAAAGATTTGATCGTGCGTCCCGTTCTGCCGCGCTTTCTCAACGTCGGCGATCAGGCGACGGTTGGCGCAATCGTCCGCAACTCGACGGAGCGAACCCAGGTTGTCACCGTCACGCTCACCGCGACAAATCTCGTTTACGGCAAACAACCAAATCAGCCCGTGCTCGACGCCGCGATTTACACGACGACTGTCGCGGCGGGACAATCGGCGACGGTAAATTTCTGGGTGAGTGTGCCGCACGTAGGGGCGGGGTCATCCCGCCCCTACACGACGACGATTACGATTGGCGCGCGCGGCGAGACGGCGCGCGACGTGGTGCAACTCCCGATCCCGATTGAACCGTTCGGCGAAAAACGCGTGGGCACAACCGCAGGACAAGCCGATTTCGAAAACACCGATTTCACGATCACGATTCCCAAGGACGCGACTTTTGCGACGCTGAAACTCTCAACCTCGCCATCGCTGGCGGCGGGGCTGATTGATTCGCTCGAATATCTCACGGGCTATCCGTACGGCTGCGTCGAACAAACGATGAGTCGTTTCTTGCCGACCGTCCTCGTCAAACAAGCAATGAACAAATTACAAATGACAAATGACAAAATAGAAAAGGAACTGCCCAAGCAAGTCGAAGATGGCTTGACGCGGCTGTACGCGTTTCAACACGGCGACGGCGGCTGGGGCTGGTGGGAATCGGACGACTCGATCCCGTACGAAACGGCGTATGTGCTGGACGGTCTACTGCAAGCGAAAAAGGCGGGCTACAAGATTGACGAGAACGCGATCAAACGCGCGACGCAATTCTTGAAGCAACCGCTCGTGGATACGAACGATTACGATTTGAAAGTGTACCTCGCGTACGTTCTCGCCGAAGCGGGGCAAGGCGATCCCGCGCTCGCGCGCGCGATGATTGACAAGCAAGACAAAATGTCGTTGAACTCGCGCGCGCTCCTCGCGCTCCTGCTCAAATCGGTCGGCGAAGAGGGCAGCGCGAAAACGATCGTGACCGCGCTCGAAAATCTTGTAGTCGAATCCACGCAGACCGCGTACTGGCGCGAAGCCGACGCCGCGCGCAATCGCTGGGAATACTTTGTCAGCAACGGACGCACCACGGCGACGGTCTTGCGCGCGCTGCTCGCGCTCGATCCGCAATCGCGCTTGGTGGCGAAGACCGTGCGGTACTTGATGCAGAATCGTCTCGGCGGCTACTGGCGCACGACGCAAGAGACCGCGCAAACGATCATCGCGCTCACCGATTATCTCGCGCAGTCGCGCGAACTCGACGCGAATTTTTCGTACGAGGTGTTCGTGGATGGAAAAAGCGTCGCTCAACAATCGGTCAATCGAGCCAATCTCGCGCAACAACAGAGCGTCACGCTAAACGTCATGCCAGGCGATCACGCGATCCGCATCGTCAAACGCGGCGAAGGGCGCGTCTACTTTGCGACCGCGCAGCAGTACTATATCGCGACCGAGACTGTCGGCGCGGCAAAATCGATGGATGGTCCGATGGTCACGCGCGAGTATCTCGATCCCAAGACGAACAAAACGCTCACGTCGTTCAAGGTCGGCGACATCGTGCGCGTCAAGTTGACAGTGGACGCGCCGCGCGAGAGTTGGTACATGATGATCACCGATCCGCTGCCCGCAGGTTTTGAAGCGATCAACTATTCGCTGAATACGAGCGGCGTCGAACCGCGCGGTGCGCGCTCGTACTGGTCGCGTCCCGATTTGCGCGACAATCGCGCGGTCTTTTTTACGACGTACTTGTGGAAAGGCAAGCACACGTACGCCTACCTGGTTCGCGCGACGACGAGCGGCACGTTCCGCGCGCTCCCCGCCGAAGTGACGCCGATGTACGAGCCGGAGGTGTGGGGACGGAGCGCGAGTATGAATGTGACGGTGAAGCCGTAAGATCCGCTACATCAATTCAGCTTGCGCCGGCAATCGCATCGTGAGGAGTAATCGGAGGGTTGCCCCTCCGATTTTCGTTTGAGATGCGGGGGCAAGTGTGTTATACTTCGCCAAGAGGAATGACGGATGCACAACAAATGGACCCGATCGGGCGCGCTCGTTCTGAGTGCAGTCGTGCTCTTGGTTTATCATCCGGCGTTGAGCGCGGGATTCGTAACGGACGATTGGTGGTTTCTGCGCGCCCTCCTCACAAAATCATTGCCTGAATATCTGGCGCATTTTCTCAATCCGTGGAATCAGTTTATCTGGTATCGCCCGATTGGCGGCATACTGTGGCTCCCCAAGTACGCGATTTTTGGCGTTAGCCCGATGGGTTACCATCTGGTGGATGTGCTGACTCACCTGGGAAATTGCCTCTTGCTTTTCGGCTTGATCAACCGCGTCACTCACAATGCGCGTGCGGGATTCCTGGCTGCGATCATCTACGCCACTATACCCTCTATCTCCGTCGCCGTTTTGTGGACCTCCGATTCACAGCCCATCGCTACTTTGTTCGCGCTACTTGCTGTTTGGCTCTGGATTTCGTGCATTCATTCTTCCAGTCGCGTCAAATACGCGCTCGCAATTTCGTTTGCGCTACTCGCGATCCTTGCCAAGGGAACCAATATCACTTTGCCCGTTATCTTGTTTCTGGTCGATCGGCTACTGGTCAGGTACCCTATCTCGCTGGGCGGCTTGCTTAGGCGATACCTCCCTTTTATTGTGCTGATACCGCTCTACCTTGTTCCAATGCAACCGCTCTTTACTCCCGCCGGACTCGCCAGGCAACACGGGTATGGCTTGGGATCGAACGTGATCGCGAACCTTGTTCAATACTTGAACATGCTCAGTTTTCCCTGGGAGCCCGCGCTGCCCCCAACCTATTTCTGGTTGCCGCTGATCATTCTCTTTGTGGGTATAGCAGTTCGAAAGCAAAATCGCGCGGCGGCGTTTCTGGGGCTGGCTCTTCTCGTGCTGCTGTTTCCTTTTCTCTTAATGTCCGGAACCGAGCTGCGCTATCTGTACGCGCCCGTAATCGTTATCACGATTCTTGTCGGACTGGGGATGGAAAGGATCCTTCGAACAATCCGACCCAGCCGGATCCGGTGGGTTGGAACCAGCGCGCTCTTGTTCGCCCTGACTTTCCTCATTGTCAGCAGTAGCATCCGGATTACCGAGTCGGCGATTTTTTGGGGCTGGGTATCGCACCTCGAACGACTGACGTTTCGAAATATCGCGCAGCGGCATCCCGCGCTCCCCGAAGGCACTTTGCTGTATTTCATCAATGCGACAGACGAGGCGTGGTCAACGATGTCGCTCATTCGCTACGGCGCGCGCGTCGCGGTTTCGGATGTCTATACCCCCCGCGAGGCGCGCTGGCGGGATTACCACAATCCGATCGTGATCCATGTTGGCACATTCGGTGAATCGCGCGAACTGGACGTGGAGATGACAATCGCTGTACGCGCCAGCCCTGAACTACCCGTCACATTCGACCAGTCCATTCGATTGGAGACCTATGATTTGACGCGCGCGCGCGTCCGGCGCGGAGAACTGATCGGCTTGATCCTGTACTGGCGCGCAACGCAAAAGCCGGACAAGGACTATACCGTCTTCATTCATCTCACCGACGCAGATGGACGAATGATCGCCGGAGTTGACAGTCAGCCGCGTGAAGGGCGCGCGCCGTCTAGTACTTGGTCCCCCTTTGAATTGATTCCGGATGGCCATGTTTTCGTCATTCCCGAAGATGTCCCTGTCGGTTCTATGCTACGTTTGGAAATCGGCTTGTACTATCTGCCGACGATGCAACGACTGGCAATCGTAGACTCGCTGGGGAACCCGTTTGCCGATCGGCTGATCCTTGCGCCGATTGAGGTGATTGAGTAGAGATCACGCGGGTTACGTTAGGACGGTTGGAATACAAAACTCGCAAGCGCGCAAAAGCCGCGAAAGAAGCGTGCAGTCTTCTTTCGCGGCTTTCGTTTCTTTCGCGGGTTTCGCGTTCCAACGTTTTCGCGCTCCAACGCCTCACTCCACCTCCACCACCATCCCCTCGCGCGCGAGGCGCGTCGCAGGAAAAATCACGCGCGCGTCTTTTTCCACCGCGTCCAGCATTGCGTCGCTGTGTTCGGGATCGTGATGGAACAACACCAGTTGCTTGGCGCGCGCCATTTGCGCGACGTGGAGCGCCATCCGCCACGTGCTATGTCCCCATCCTTGCTTCGATACTTGCGGACTCGAATACTCGGTTTCGGTGTACTGCGCATCGTGGATCAACAACGCGGCATCGCGCGCAAAGCGAATCAAGCGCTGATCGCCGCCGACGTAACCTTCCGTGTCCGTCGCGTACACCACCGCCTTGCCCTGATGCTCGATCCGGTAAACGTAAACGCCTTGCGGATGCGCGTACGAGCGCAACGCGTGCACCAGCACATTTTCCGGCGCGTTCAACTCCGGCGGCAAACGACCGTTCGCGATTTGCGGTTCGGCGTGACCCGCACCCAGCACGACCGTCTCGCCTTCACCCAAGTTGCGGACGATGCGCACGCACGGCAGTTGATCGAGCGTGATCGGAAAAACGGGCGGCAACATCGCGCGCGCCAACACTTCGTGCAAATCGGCTTCCAGCGTTTTGGGTCCGAACACGTACAACGTCGTCGTCTGAAAATACAGCGGCTTGAAAAACGGAAAGCCCTGGGTGTGATCGTGATGCGTATGCGTGAACAAAACCGTCGCCACGATCGGATTTTTATCCGCCTGGTGTTGCGCGACGAGCGCGTTGCCCAACTGAATGATTCCGGTGCCGGCGTCCAGAATGATCCGGTGCTTGCCCGCGCGCACTTCGACGCAAGGCGTGTTGCCGCCTATGCGCGTCGTCTGCGGACCCGGCGAAGGATAACTCCCGCGCACACCCCAAAAAATCACGCGCATTGGTTCACTCATTCCCAACCGCTTGCCCGTTCGATTCGACGCGCGCCAACGGCAAAGTGAAACGAAACGTGCTCCCCTGCCCGGTCGCGCGCTCGACCCAGATTTTGCCGTCGTGCGCTTCGATGATGCCGCGCGCAATTGCCAACCCCAAACCGCTTCCTCCCACGCGGCGCGTCGATGCGCCGTCTACTTGAAAGAATCGTTCGAACACTTTGTCCAAATATTGCGGCGGAATGCCTTCGCCCTGATCGGAAACGCTGACGACGACGCGATCATTTTCCACTTCGCACGCGATTGTGATCTGCCCCTTGGCTGAATATTTGATCGCGTTCCCGATCAAGTTCGTCAAGACCTGGCGAATGCGGCGCGGATCGATCAACACGCGCGGCAACTCCGCCGGCAAGTCCACGACGAAATAATGCGCCTCGGTTCGCATTCGCATTTCGTCCACGACCGCGCGGATCAGTTGCCGCACCGCCGTCGGCTCTTTGGCGACGCGCAGCGCGCCCGCTTCGATCTGCGACATATCGAGCAGATTGTCAATGATCTCGGTCAGGCGATCCGTTTCTTCTTCGATGATGCGGAGGAAATCGCGCTGCGTCGCTTCGTCCCACTTGACATCCTGGCGCAAGAGCGTCGTCGCGAAACCTTTGATCGACGCGAGCGGCGTCCGCAGTTCGTGCGACACCGTAGACAACAATTGCGATTTCATCGCATCGGCGGTGCGTTCGCGCGTCACATCGCGCCACAACATTCCCGCGCCGATTTCACCGCCGCGCTCATCGCGCACGCCGAAACAGCGCGCCGCGACGATACGCGCCGCGTCGTCTGAATCCGGCGCGATTTCCATTTCGATCCAGCGCGCCGGATCGCGCGCGGCGAGCCCGGCGCGCAGTTGCTCGCGCGTCGTGTTCGGCGCAGACGCGCGCGCGGCGATCTGCTCGATCACGTCGGCGGCGCGCTGGTTCAGGATCGTCGCGGCGGGCAGACGCAACAGGATCGCCGCGCGCGCGTTCCAGAATACGACGCGCTGATCGGCGTCGAACAATGTCACGCCGTCGCCCAGATCGCGCAGAACGTTTTTAATCAACTGTGGCGCAAGGTCGTTTGTCATTGCCGCGTTCCGTCATCCCGTCCGCCAAAATTATACCACAAACGCAGATTTGTTCAATAGCCCTATTCCAAAGCTAGGGCTTTCAAAGTCGCGGCTATGTGTCATTGCGAGCGGAGCGAAGCAATCTCCGAGTCGCTTGGGGATTGCTTCGTCGCAAAAGACGCTCCTCGCAATGACACAATGGGGACTTGGACCAAGCCCTCTTTTCAAAGCACAAACCAGGTTTCTCACCGAAACCTGGTTTGTTGAACGGGCGGAGCGAACAAATAGCCGCGCAAACGCGCGCCGTGCGCTGCCCCGCGTATTTTTCCGAGCGCGCTCTGCTCGATCTGCCGGATGCGTTCGCGCGTCAAGCCCATTCGCGCGCCCACCTCTTCGAGCGTTTGATCCGTGCCGTCGCGCAAGCCAAAACGTAGCGTCAGGATGCGCGCTTCGCGCGGCGTCAACGCCTCCAGCGCGTCCAGCAAATCGCGCCGCAACAATTCTTGCACTGCGGCGTTCCAGGGCGTCGGCGTTTGCGCGTCTTCGATGAAATCGCCGAGCGTGACTTCCTGCTCGCCGCCGAGATCCATTTCCAACGAGAGCGTCCCCGCGCTCGCCCCGATCAGACGGCGCACTTTGGGAACAGACAGGCGCAAACGCTCGGCAAGTTCCTGTTCCGTTGGCTCGCGTCCGAGTTCTTGCGTCAACCGCCGCGTCGCCCAGTCGAGGCGGCGGAGCCACTGCGTCGTGTGCGCGGGCAAGCGCGGCGACGCGCCAAAGGCGCCGATCGCGCGCGTGATCGCCTGGCGAATCCACCACGTCGCCAAGGTCGAAAATCTGTGACCCCGGCGATGATCGAATTTGTCCACCGCGCGCATCAGACCCAGGTTGCCTTCCTGGATCAGATCGAGCAAGGTCAAGCCGCGCCCGACGTAATGCTTTGCCATATTGACGACGAGGCGCAAGTTCGCTTCCATCAGGCGTCGCCGCGCGAGATAGCCGGCGCGAATGTGTTGCTCCAATTCCGCCTTGAGCGCGCCATCGTGCCCGTTGTTCCGCAAGCGCTGTTCCGCCACGCGCCCGCTCCGCATCGCCTTGTTCAGTTCGATTTCTTGCTGTCGATCCAACAAGGGCGTCCGTCCGATTTCGCGCAGGTACAGGTACACCAGATCGTCCGTGCCGGGGTTGGTATGTTCGCGCAACTGAGCGCGCGACGAATAATTGATCTGCTCCGCAGCATCGTCGCTGCTTTGTTTCATTTGAAAACCTCGCAGAGAAATTTACTGCTTTCATTTCAAGCGTACTCTCTACAAGTTCAAATCCGGTCAAAAGGGAGTCGTGAACGCGTCTGAATAGCGTATGGCGAATTGTGAATTGCGAATTGCGAATTGCGACAAGCCATTCGCCATCTGCCATCTGCGATACGTCACGCGCTACCAACCGGCAGGCAAGTACTGGTGCGGACAGCGCACGCGCACACTCGTCGCAAGGAAAACGCCGTCCGCCGCGCGCGCGCCTTCGACGATGGCGGTGACGTCGTCGCGCAGCGCGCTCGGCGCCAGCGCGCGATACGCGACATCAATCCGCGCGCGCGCGCCGGCGATTTGAAAACGTAAGGTCTGCGTCGCATTGTCCCAGCGTAGCGTGCCGGGCACGACCGCGCCGCCGACGCGCGCCGGCGTATTCGCCGAACGCGCGACGTACTCTTCGACGGTGATATAATAATTCGCCAGCGGCGAAACCGCCGCCGCGTAAACAAGATGCGCGAGCACCGGCAGGAGAATGATCGCGCCGATGATGATTTTCCACTTCATTGGATTACCTCAACCCAGACGAAAAACCTTCCAGGTCTCCAAGACCTGGAAGGTCTCGCGATCTAATCTCCCTGGAAGATGTACCCAAAGCCGCGTTCGGTGAGAACGTGTTCCGGCTTGCGCGGATCGTCTTCCACTTTGCGGCGCAGATACCAGATGTAGCGTTTGACATAGCCCGTGTCTTCGCCGAATTCATAACCCCAGACTTTATTCAACAACTGCTCGTGCGACAAGACGCGTCCCGTATTTTCCGCCAGCGCGGCGAGCAAGCGATATTCCGTCGGCGTCAGATCAATGACTTTGCCGTTCTTGGTCACACGCCGCGAATCGGTGTCAATGACCAGCGTGCCGCTCGCGTAGCGTTTCGGTTTGTGATCGGGCGGCGCTTGGCGCGCGCGATGCAACACCGCGCCCACGCGCGCGACGATCTCGGCGAAACTGAACGGCTTGGTCACGTAATCGTCCACGCCCGCCGCAAAGCCCTTGAGTTTATCGCTCTCTTCATCTTTCGCCGTCAGCATCACAATCGGCACGGCACTCATCTGCCGAACGCGCTGCGCGGTTTCCCAACCGTCCATGCGCGGCATCATCACGTCCAACAAAATCAGATCGGGTTGCTTGGCGTACAATTCCTGCAACGCGTCGATCCCGTTCGACGCAGTGATCACATCATAGTCCGCCTTCGATAACGCTTCGCGCAACAAACGCACGAGCGTCTTGTCGTCATCCACTACCAGGATGCGTCCCTTGCTCATCGTCGTCCTCCCGACTGACGCTTGGGCGTCACCGCCGTCTCGACTTCACCGCGCCCTGCCAGCGGCAGCGAAAAACGAAACGTCGAACCTTCGCCCAACACGCTCTCGACTCCGATCCTTCCGCCTTGCGCTTCGATCAAGCGGCGGCAAATGAACAAGCCCAAGCCGTGTCCGTACGTCTCGGTGTGATCGCTACGATCGACGCGATGGAACTTGTCGAAAATTTTGTCCACTTCCTCGGACGGAATTCCGATCCCGCGATCCGACACGGAGACCGTGACGAATTTCCCGTCCGATTCCGCCTCCACACGAATCGGCGCGTTCTCCGGCGAATACTTCGTCGCGTTGTCAATCAAATTGAACAACACTTCTTCCGTGCGATCGCGATCCGCCCAGATCGACGGCAAATTTTGCGCTTGCGGGTGCTCGAACTGGTGCGTGACGCCGCGCGATTCCCACACGCCGATCACTTTTTCGATCAGCGCGACGATGTTGAACGCTTGCGGCTGCAAGATCAACTGCCCCGCTTCGATCCGGCTGACGTTCAGGATACCTTGCACCAGACGCGTCAGGCGCGCGCTCTGCTCGCCGACGATTTGCAACAGCTCGCGATGTCCGCGATCGTAACACGGCGCGTCGCCGCTCAACAGCAGTTCAATCGAGCCGTTGATGTTCGTCAGCGGCGCGCGCAGTTCGTGCGAGACCATCGAGACGAATTCGGATTTCAATTCGTCGAGTTTTTGCAATTCTTGATTCGCGATTTCCAATTCGCGATTGCGCCGGCGCAGTTCGTCGGTCGCGGCGGCAAGTTGCGCGGTGCGTTCCGCCACCTTGGCTTCCAGTTCCAGATTGAGTTGCTGAATCGCCTGCTCGGCGCGCACGCGCTCGGTAATATCGCGCAAAATCGCGGAACTGCCGATCACGTCACCTTGCTCGTTGTACAGCACCGTGCGCGTCAAATCCACGATCACGCGCCGCCCATCTTTGGCGATGCGCTCGGTTTCGTAATTGCGCACAAACCCGCGCGCCTTGACTTGCTCCGCCAACCATTCCACCTCGCCGCGCGTTTCCAGTTCCGGCGGCAGAATGACGCGAAAATGTTTGCCCACCACTTCGGCGGCGGCGTAGCCAAAGATCATCTCCGCGCCGCGATTCCACGTCTGAAGAATTCCGGCGTTGTCCAGCGTCAGAATCGCGTCTGCCGAGTTGGAGCAGACCGCCGCGAGCAAGCGCTCTTGTCCGCGCGCGGCTTCGACCGCGCGTTGCTGTTCGTACTCGGCTTGATCTCTCGCAGCCAGCGCGTGGTCGGCTTCTTCGATCCGACGCGCGATCCAGCTGATGGTAAACCAAATCGTGACGGGACCAATCGTGCCGTAGATCAGCAGATCGGAAAGCAAGTGCGTGAAATTCGAGAACGTGTGGAGGACGAAATACCCGAACGCTTCGTACGCCAAAACAGCGAGGAAGACCGCGACCGGCAGCACGCGGCGCAGCCACGCGAGGCGCGCGCGCAAATCTCTGGAGGCGAAAAACGAGCGTGTCATTGTTTGTATTCTACCACAAAAAACATCAAAGCGACAAATGCAAAAGCCCGGAAGGTTTTGGTCAACCTTCCGGGCTTGACGATCCGCACTACCGCCCCAGGAATTTCATCAGCCACTGCCACAGATCAAACGATGGCGCGTCCGCGCGGAACGACGAGAGCGTAACGGCGGTAGGACTACCGCCCGGATTCCCAGTTGCCGGCGTCCAGTAGTGACTAGTCACTAGTTGACCAATCCCTAGTTGACTATCCGACCAATCACCTTCCAATGAATTCACTCATCGCGTAATCGCTGCCCAGATTTTCAAACAGCAACGCCTTGAAGTTTTTGACCAAATCTTTCGACGCGTGTTTGCCGATGCGCGCGACGAGCGCGTTATCCGGATACCACGCGATATTCGGCTCGTCCGTTTCAAAAAACTCAAAACCCGCGCGCTGCATCGTGCGATGCAACACATCGCGATATTCGCGAATGCCCATCCCGGATGATTCGTAATCCCAACACCAACGATAGCCGGTCGCCAGGACGATGGATTTGTCGTACGCGCCGTCGGCGACGAGCGCAGTCATCAACGCGCGGCTGATGCCGCCGCTGCGCCATGCGCGCGCGACTTCGATCCCGCCCAATTCGTACAAATCCGCGATGCGATCTCTGCCCCAGCGCGTATCCGCATCCGGGAGGGAGACCGTCACGTAACCGACGATCACGCGCGCGTCGTTGTACGCCAGCGTGACATTGCCTTCCGGTGACGCGGCAATCTTGACAAGCGCCTGATGTTGAAGATCGGAGCGATTGTGCCAGAAGAATCCGAGGCCTTCGTCAATGCCAAGTCGCGCGATCTCTTCGGATGGGCAGCGCGGCACCACGGTTACGCTGCCGCGCGGCGTATCCAACGATTGGGCTATTTGAGTGATCTTGGGAGCGCGTAAAAAATCGAGCATAAAAAGTATAACGCCGCGCGACAATCGCACGGCAGATAAAATTTGTTGCGTTCAGTCGCGTTTCATCAGAATGTAACTTTCAAATCAGCGGTGGTATATGTAGGCGTAACTTCGTCCTCCATCCCTCGCATCGCATACGCCAGCGAGAACCCCCGCCAATCCGATCCATCTGCTTGGCTAGTCTCACGTTCCGCTTTGGATAAAAGGTATTCGACAAAATCGAGTACCTCTGCCTGCAACGGTCGCGGCAGTCTTTGAACGTATTGCTGAATACTCTCGACAGCCAGCATAGTCCTCCTCCTTCGAGACGCGTTCAGATATAATTGTTTTGTTTCGCGTACTTTTCCAACTCGGCGCGGAATTGCGGCGCGGCGATGGCGATCATCGCGCAAACGCGTTCGCGCACCGATTTGCCGTACAGATACGCCACGCCAAACTCGGTGACGATGTAATGCACGTCGCCGCGCGACGTAACGACGCCCGCGCCCGGTTTCAGTTGCGGCACGATGCGCGAGATTTTGCCGTCTTTGGCGTCCGCCGGTAACGCAATGATCGGCTTGCCGCCGCGCGACCGCGCCGCGCCGCGCACAAAGTCCACCTGCCCGCCAATCCCGCTGTACAACGCCGCGCCAATCGAATCGGCGCACACTTGTCCGGTGAGGTCCACCTCAATCGCGGAATTGATCGAGATCATATTGTCGTTCTGCGCGATGATGAATGGATCGTTCACGTAATCGGTCGGATGCAACTCGATCATCGCATTGTCCTGCACAAAATCGTACAAACGTTGCGAGCCGAACAAAAAGCCCGCGACGATTTTGCCGGGATGCAAAGTTTTCTTCTCGTTCGTGATCACACCGCGATTGACCAGATCGATCACGCCGTCGGAAAAGAGTTCGGTGTGAATACCCAAGTCTTTCTTATCGCCCACCTGCGCCAACACCGCGTCCGGGATCGAGCCGACACCCAGTTGCAGCGTCGCGCCATCCGGGATCATCTCCGCGATGATCTTGCCGATCGTTTCGTGGACGGGCGACGCGCCACCTTGCGGCGCTTCGGGCAACGCGTAATCGGCTTCGACGACGTGCGTGAATTTACTAAAATGAATGAACGAATCACCCAGCACGCGCGGCATCTTGCGATTCACTTCGGCGATCACGATCTTGGCGGCTTGCGCGGCGGGCTTGGTGCAACCCACTTCGCAGCCGAACGAGCAGAAACCGTGTTCGTCCGGCGGCGAAACCTGGATCAGCGCGACATCGAGCGGCAGCGCGCCGTTGCGAAACAAGCCGGGAATTTCGGAGAGAAAGATCGGCATAAAATCGGCGCGCCCGGCTTGCACGGCAGCGCGCGCATTTTCGCCGATGAAGAGCGCGCGGTGCCGAAAACTTTCGGCGTATTCCGGCTTCAAGTGCGGCGCCGGACCGAAAATCAAAACGTGCACCATCTCCACATCGCGCAACGCGGACGCGCGCCGCACCAGCGCGTCGAGCAAGGTGCGCGGCGCGCCGGAGCCGCCGCCCGAGTAGACGCGCTGACCTGACTGGATAATTTTCACCGCCTCATCGGCGGACACGACTTTACTGCGATACAAATCAGCCATCGGTATCCATCCCTAGTGCATCAGCAATTTGTTGGTTCACCAACTTGCCGTTCCACACGTTGACGCCGCGCGCCAGCGCTTGATCGCGCCGAATTGCTTCATCCACGCCCAGCATTCCGATCTCGTACAGGTACGGCAGTGCGGCGTTGAGTAACGCGTGACTCGCCGTACGCGCGACCTGGGCGAGCAAATTCGGCACGCAGTAGTGAATCACGCCTTCCGCGACGAACACCGGATCGCGCAGTGTGGTGGGGCGACTCGTTTCGACACAGCCGCCCTGGTCAATCGAAAAATCCATAATGACCGCGCGCTCGCGCATCCGCTTGACCATCTCGCGCTTGATCACGATCGGCGCGCGCTGTCCGGGCACCAAGACCGCGCCGACGAAGACATCGGCAAATTCGAGCACGCGGTTGATGTTGTACGCGGTGGCGTACATCGTCGTCACGCGCCCGCCGAACATCTCGTCAATCCGATGCAATTTGGCGGGATTGCGATCCAGCACCGTCACTTGCGCGCCCAAGCCGATGAACGCGCGCGCGGCGTTTTCGCCTAGCACGCCTGCGCCCAAGATGACGACTGCCGCCGCAGGCACGCCCGGCACGCCACTGAGCAAAATGCCGCGTCCGCCGCGCGCGCTGGAAAGCAAATTTCCGGCGATGACCGGCGCGAGTCGTCCCGCGACTTCGCTGGAGGTGAGCAATACCGGCAGCGCGCCATCGTCGGTCTGGATCATTTCGTACGCGATCGCGGTGACGGAACGCTGCTGCAATGCTTCGACCAAATCAGGCGACGCGACGGTGAGATGCAAAAAACACATCACGGTTTGACCGTCGCGCAACAGCGCGTGCTCGCGCGCGGCAAGGCGCGTCATCTTGGCGATAACATCGGCGCGACCGTACACTTCTTCGGCGGAGTAGACAATCTCCGCGCCCGTCGCGCGGTAATTCTCGTCGCTAAAGCCCGCGCCCGCGCCGGTGTTCCGCTCGACGTACACTTTGTGTCCGGCTTCGACGAGCGCGTGCGCGCCCGCCGGAGTCAGACCGACTCGATTTTCCAAATCGCGCACTTCTTTGGGCACTCCGAAATTCATACCACACCTCGTTGGTTAGCCAATTGGTGATTAGTGATTCGTGATTTGTCATTTGCTCATTTGCTCATTTGCTCATTTGCTCATTTGCTCATTTGTCATTCTTCATTCGCATTATACCACGCTTTTGGTTATGTTCAAATTGACTTGCGCCAATCGCTATGATAGAATCGTGGCGGTCTGTCATTGCGAGCCGCGCAGCGGCGAAGCAATCTCCTAATCGCAAAGTGGAGATTGCTTCGTCGGCGCAAAACGCCTCCTCGCAATGACACCCGGCAAACGCATTTTTGACAAACCCGCCCTATCGGGATAGGATAGTAAGTAGTGTTCACGCATATTTCAGTATGTCATGCTGAGCGGAGCGAAGCATCTCGCGCAAGCATGCCGAGAGACTCTTCGCTTCGCTCAGAGTGACAATTCAATACGACACCACGACAAGGAGGTCAGGAGTGTACAAAATCCTGAAGAAACAGGTCTTGAGCGACCTGGTTACGTTGATGGAAGTTTCCGCGCCGCAAGTGACGCGCAAAGCGCAAGCCGGACAATTCGTGATCGTCCGCGCGTACGAAGAGAGCGAGCGCATCCCGCTCACGATTGCCGATTTTGATCGCGCGGCGCAAAGCGTCACGCTCGTCATCCAGCAAGTCGGCAAGTCCACGATGCAAATGTGCCAGATGAACGAGGGCGACGAATTCGCCACGGTCGCCGGTCCGCTGGGGCATCCCACCGAAATCGAAAAGTACGGCACGGTGATTTGCATCGGCGGCGGCGTGGGCATCGCGCCGGTCTATCCGATCGCGCGCGCGCTCAAAGAAGCCGGCAACCACGTCATTTCGATCATCGGCGCGCGCAACCAATCGTTGTTGTTCTGGGAAGAAAAAATGCGCGCGGTCTCGGACGAATTGATCGTCACCACCGACGATGGCTCGTACGGGCGCAAAGCGTTGGTCACCGAACCGCTCAAAGAAATTTTAACCGCGCGTCAAGACATCAAAAAAGTCTGGGCGATCGGACCGGCGATTATGATGAAGTTCGTCGCGGCGACAACCAAGACGTTCAATGTGCCAACCATCGTCAGTCTGAACACGATTATGATTGACGGCACCGGAATGTGCGGCGGCTGTCGCGTCCTCACGACCGACGGCGCGCAATTCGTCTGCGTGGACGGACCGGAGTTCGACGCACACCGTGTTGACTGGGATGTGATGATGTCGCGGATGCAATTCTATCGCGCGGAAGAACAAGCCGCCGTCGAACAGTGGAAGCATCAGTGCAATCTGGCGAGTGCCGCCTAGCATTTGTCATTGCGAGCCCCGTAGGGGCGAAGCAATCCCCAGGTAACTCGGAGATTGCTTCGTCGCGCAAAACGCTCCTCGCAATGACACTGAGAGAATAAAATGGCAAAGAAAACCATCGTCCCAAAGAAAACGCCGATGCCGGAACAACCGGCGGAGGAACGAATTCATAATTACAACGAAGTGCCGTATGGCTACACCGAAGAGCAAGCGATTGCCGAAGCCAAACGCTGTATCGAGTGCGCCAAGCCGTTGTGTATGGCGGGTTGTCCGGTCAACATCAACATTCCCGGCTTTTTGAAACTGATCGCCGACGGCGATTTTCGCGGCGCGGTCAACTTGGTCAAAGAGACGAACGCGCTCCCCGCGATCACCGGGCGCGTCTGTCCGCAGGAAACGCAATGCGAAGGTGTCTGTACGCTCTGCAAAAAATTCGAGCCGGTGGGCGTCGGGCGGTTGGAACGATTTGTCGCGGATTGGGAAGCCGCGCAAGGCGCGCTGCCGGTGCCGCCGCTGCCACCGCCAACCGGCAAAAAAGTCGCGGTCGTCGGTTCAGGTCCGGCGGGTCTCACCGTCGCCGCGGATCTCGCGCGGCTGGGACATCACGTCACGATCTTCGAAGCGTTGCACGAAGCGGGCGGCGTGTTGGTCTACGGCATTCCGGAATTTCGTTTGCCCAAAGCAATTGTCAAACGCGAAGTCGAGTACGTCTGCTCGCTCGGCGTCAAATTGGTCAAAGATTTCGTCGTCGGCAACGCGGCAACGGTGGACGAACTGCTCGAAGAGTTCGACGCGATCTTTCTCGGCTCCGGCGCGGGTCTGCCCTGGTTCCTGGGAATTCCCGGCGAAAACCTCGGCGGCGTGTACTCGGCGAACGAGTACCTGACGCGCTCGAACTTGATGAAGGCGTATCGTTTTCCGGAGTACGACACGCCGATTGCGCGCGGTCAGCGCGTCATCACGATTGGCGGCGGCAACGTTGCGATGGATGCGGCGCGCACCGCGCTGCGACTCGGCGCGAAAGAATCGATCATCGTCTACCGGCGCTCGCGCGATGAAATGCCGGCGCGTGCGGAAGAAATTCACCACGCCGAGCAAGAAGGGATCATCTTCAACTTGCTGACGACGCCGGTTGCGCTGCACGGCGCGAATGGACGCGTCACCGAAATGGAGTGCCTCAAGAACGAACTCGGCGAGCCGGACGCGTCCGGTCGTCGTCGTCCGGTGGCGATCAAAGATTCCAACTTTTGCATCCCCACCGACATCGTCGTCGTTGCGGTCGGGCAAAGCCCCAGCCCGTTGATTCCAAAGACAACGCCGGATCTGAAAGTGGCAAAGGGTGGAGTTGTGACCGTGGAAGAACAAACGATGAAGACCTCGAAGAAAGGCGTGTTCGCCGGAGGAGACGTAGCGACCGGCGGCGCGACGGTGATTCTGGCGATGGGGCAAGCGAAGATCGCGTCCAAGGCGATTGACGAGTATTTGAAAACAGGCGCGTGGTAAAATCGAAACCTGGAAGGTTTTTAGAAACCTTCCAGGTTTTTTCTTACGCAAACACCGATCGCGTTTCGCTTTCGGATACCAGCAATCGAAAAATATCCGTCTCGGTGATGATGCCCACCAGGCGATTGCCGTCGCAGACCGGCAAGCCGCCGAATTTGTGTTCCAGCATCAAGCGCGCCGCCGCTTCAATCGAAGTGTCCGGCGAAACGGTGATCGGATCGCGCGTCATAATCTCGCGCACCGTCAAGCGCGCGATCAGATAGTTCAATTCGTAGAAACTGAGCGCGGTCGCGCCGGAAGGCGACGCCTCGCGAATATCGCCCAGCGTGACAATCCCCACCAAGCGGCAATCTTCCACGACGAGCAAGCGCCGGATATTGCACTGCTTCATCAGATGATTAGCTTCCGGCAACGTCGTGCCTGGCTCGATTGTGATCGGATCGGGAGTCATCCAATCTTTGACTAGATGTCTACGCATACTCATCGAACGGACTCCAAGAAACTGCCTCAATGATAGTAGGAACAAGTCCAAACGTCGTATGCAAGGGGTCAAAAAGCGGTCAAAAACACCTGCCGCGTTAGACAACGCGGCGCATCTGTAGTAAAATAGAATCGATGCAAAATCCCATGCCGGATTCGAGCGATCCAATCGAAGCATTGCGAGACAAGCGACTGCTTGACCTCTCCGAGTCGCAACGCCAACAGCGCGGCACGCACTTGTTATTTCGCGTCAAGTTGATTGCCGCGCCGGTATTGTTGGCGTACCATTTCTTCGCGCCGCCTGCGCCCAATTATTTGCTGGTCGCGTTGTTGATCGCCGACTTGCTCTTTCTCATCCCCTATTACTTTTTCATTCGCCCTCAAGCGCGCGCCGAATTGCCCGCCACGTACATTAGTTTAGCAATCACGATTCTGGTCATCACCGCCGATATGTACACCACCGGCGCGCTCCTTTCGCCCAAGATCGGCTATTACATTATGATGCTGCCGGTCGCCGGGCTGGTGTCGCCGCGCGCGCAAGTGATCCGCGTGGTCGCGCTCCTGTGCATCGGATCGTACGCGCTGTTCGTTCTCGCTGAAACCGCCGGGCTGATTCCCGGGCACGCCTCGATGCGCTCGCCGTGGACGATTGCGCTGCTTCAGATCGCGCTCATCGCCGCCGTCGAATGGAGCATTGCGACGCTGGTCGCGCGCTTTTTCGCGTCGATCGAACAACATCGCCAATCGCTCGCGCGCCTGCTGGAGCAAACGCGGCGCGAAGCGGTGTGGGGCACCGTCGGCAAGCAAGTGATTTCCGCGCACACGCTCGACGAAGTACTGACGATGATCATTCAGACGATCAACCAGGAGATCAACGTCGAATCCGGCTCGGTGCTGTTGCGCGAATGGGATAGCGATCAGTTGTACTTTGCCAAGATTCTGCGCGGCGACGCCCAGCATTTTTCGTCGTTCCGCATCAAGGTTGGGCAAGGGATCGCGGGCTGGGTCACCGAGATCGGGCGATCGCTGATCGTAGACGATACGATGAAAGATACGCGCTGGTACTCCGGCGTCGATCGCTTGACCGGCTTTTCCACGCGTTCGATCCTATGCGTCCCCCTGATCGCCGAAGCAGAAACGATCGGCGTGATCGAACTGCTCAACAAAGTAGACGGCTCGTTCACCAATACCGATCTGCGGCTCCTGGAAGCCATCGCCACGCAAGTTGCCCCGGCGATTCAGAACAAACGTCTGCAAGAACAAATGCTGCGCGCGCATACTCCTTCCCGCGAAATCTTCCGCAAAGTGGAACACGCCAAGCAAGAATGGGAAGACACGGTGGATGCGATTGACGAAGCGATTGCGCTGGTCGATCAAAATTGTTGCATCTTGCGCGCCAATCGCGTGCTGGCAGACTGGATGAACACGTCTGCCGCGCAATTGATCGGGCGGCGGTGCTTTGAACTGTTCCACGGGGCGGAAACGCCGCCGCCCGATTGCCCACACGTCCGCCTGTTGGAAACGCGCGCGCCCGCCGAAGGCGAAGTGGAAAGCGCGCGCCTGAACAAAATCTACTGGCTCAAAACGTACCCGTTGCACAATCCGGACGGGGAACATATCGGCAGTGTGAACGTGTGGCGCGATATTACGGCAGAAAAACGCTTGCGCGCGCAACTGATCCAATCGGAAAAAATGGCGGCAACCGGACGACTCGCCGCATCCATCGCGCACGAGATCAACAATCCGCTCCAAGCGATCAGCGGCTGTGTCGATCTCGCCCAAGCCACCAACGATCCGGAGAAGCTCAAAAAATATCTCGCGATGGCAAGCACCGAACTGGAACGCCTGGCGGCGATCGTGCGCCGGATGCTCGATTTCTATCGCCCCGCCCGCGCCGAACACGCGCAAGTCAACCTGCGCGAACTGATGGGCGATGTCTTGCTCCTGAGCGGCAAACGCTTGCAACACGCGCACGTCGCCGTTCGCTCCGAGTGGGCGGACGAGATTCCGCTCGTCTCCGGCGTCGCCGATCAACTCAAGCAAGTCTTTTTGAACTTTATCTTGAACGCCGTCGAAGCGATGCCCCAAGGCGGCACGCTGGAAATTCGCGGGCAAACGATCCAGGACGGCGGCAAATGGGTTATCATTTCGATTGCCGACAGCGGCGAAGGCGTTTCGCCGCAAGACCTGGACAAAATCTTCGAGCCGTTCTTCACGACCAAAGCCAGCGGCACGGGCTTGGGACTCGCCGTGTGCCACAGCATCATCGCCCAGCACAACGGGCGCGTGATCGTGGACAGCGCCGCCGGGGCACGGCACGATTTTTACAATTTGGTTACCGATCTAAAATGACTCCTCTACCCGCTTCCATTCTCGTCGTAGACGACGAAGAAACGATTCGCACGATCATCGCCGAAGCGCTCACCGCGCACGCGCATCACGTTCAGGTTGCCGCCACATCCGATCAAGCCCTGCGCGCCTGCGAGACGACCGCATTCGATCTGGTGTTGCTCGATCTGAAAATTCCCGGCGCGATGGACGGGCTGGCGCTCCTCGCCGCGATTCGTCAGCGCTGGCAACAAACGATCGTGATTATGCTCACCGGCTACGGCACGCTCGATTCCGCGATTACCGCGCTGCGCGCCGGCGCGTTCGATTACCTGACCAAGCCGGTCAGCGTCGCGCACATCGTCGAGAGCGTCGAGCGCGGGTTGGACAAGCAACGCGAGGAGACGCGACGCCACCAACTGATCGCCCATCTGGAAGCCACTCTGAACGCGCTCAAGGACGAAGAAAAAACGGTTCCCGACCCGCCGCAAGTTGCCCAACGCTTCGCGCAAACCGCCACGCTCGTCATTGATCGACAGAAACGTCTCGTCGTGCGCGGCAACGAGCCGATTGACCTGACCGCCACCGAATTCGACTTGCTGGATTATCTGGCGCGCGCCGCCGACCGCATCCTCACGGCAAGCGAACTGCTCAAAGCCACGCAGGGAAGCGAAGTCGCCGATGTGGATGCGCGCCCGATGATCCGCGTCCATATTCAGCGCCTGCGCCAGAAACTAGGCGACGATCCCGAAAATCCGCGCTATATTTTGAACGTGCGCGGCAAAGGATACCGCTTTGTCGGTTGAAATCAGCTGGCAGACCTCCGGAAAGTGTCCCGGAGGTCTTTTTTGTTATGCAATCGTTATGAAACCGTAACACTTTGTAACCCAATAATTTTAGAAATTCGCTTATAATCCGAGTAGACAAGCATTTTTCTGACCGCCGGCGCGCGCCTGTTCGCGCGGTTGAGCGCGCGGTTTTTCTTGGGAGATTCAGGATGACTAAACGCGTACTGGTCGTCGAGGATGACGCCTCAGTTGCTTTTTTGATCAAGGACGGACTAGCCGACTTGGGCGCGAAATTCTACGTCGAGACTGCCCCCTCCGCCGAAGTGGCGCTGGAAAAAATTTCGCAGAGCAAGTGGGATCTCGTCGTCACCGATCAGCGGATGCCGGGGATGACCGGACTGCAACTGATCGAGACGCTGAAAGATCGCACGCCCACACTTCTCACGGTTTTGATCACTGCCTACGGCTCCGAAGAAATGGAACGCGCCGCGCAACAATTGAACGTGTACCACTATATGGCAAAACCGTTTCCGTTGGTGGACTTGAAACGCGTGATCGAAGACGCGCTCGCTTTCAGCCAGAACGACGATCCGCCCTCCGGCTCCACGAACGGCCGCGGCGATCCGCGCGGGCTGAAAATCACGCTCGGCGGCGACGGCAACGTTGGCAAGACGACGCTGATCCGGCGCTTGTGCACCGGCAAATTTCAAGCCGCGCGCGTGATGACCATCGGCGTGGATTTTCATCTGTACGATATTCAGCACGACAACCAGCCGGCGCGCCTGATCGTCTGGGATGTGAGCGGGCAAGATCAATTCGAGTTCACGCGCCGCGCGTTCTATCGCGGCAGCAAAGCCGTGGGCTTGGTGTACGATGTGAGCAACCGCGCCTCGTTCGAACGGCTTGCCAAGTGGCGCGCCGAAATCCAATCGATCGTGCCGAACATCCCCTTTATTCTCGCAGGCAACAAATCCGATCTCGGACGCCAAGTCAGCTTGGCTGAAGGAATCGCGCTGGCGCAAGCGTGGCGCGTGCCTTTTTTTGAAACGAGTTGTTTGCGCGGTGACGGCGTGCGCGAACTTTTCCACGCGCTCGCCCACGTCGCGATGGATTACATCCCACCCGACGCCGCCCCCCTCCGAACGAAAGGGGGAAACTAATGCCCCTCACCGGAACGCTCCGCGATCTCAGTTTGCCCAATCTCGTCCAAGTCCAATGTAGCGAGCAAAATCAAACGCGCGTGCTCTTGACGCGCGGCGCGCACAAGGGGACATTGATTTTCGCAAACTGTGAATTGGTCTACGCCAGCGCGGACAACCTCGCGGGCGAAAACGCGGTGTACGAATTGTTGACGTGGGAAGAAGGCGATTTTCGCGTGGACGACGCCACGTCTCCCCCCGAGCGCAACGTGACGATCCCCTGGAGCGCGCTCTTGATCGAAGGGTTGCGCCGCGCCGATGAAGCGCGCGCCGAACGCGATGGTCTGCTGGAAGCGCGCCTGCGCGATTTGAAAGGCAAACAAGGCGTGCGCGGCGCGTTCGTCGTGCGTCCCAACGGGACCATCCGCGCCGATGCCAAAGGCGAAACCCTGGCGGGCGATCCCGCGGCGCTCATTCAGGTCTACGCCAACGCCGAACGCATTCAAGAACTGCTCAGTTTGAGCGCGCCGCGCCAAATCGTCTTGAGTAATCCGACCGAAAAAATCTGGGTGCAAAAACTGCAAGATGATTTTTGCGCGTGTTGGTTGGACAGCCGCGCCTCGATCGAATCCATCAAAACCACCCTGCAAACGCTGGGAACCCCTGAGGAGCCGAAATGATCTTCCCGCGCGGAAGCGCACTCTACGAAAACCTCAACACCTCGTTCGCGCAACTCGACGCGATGTTGGCGGAACTGCAAACGAATCAATTCACCGGTTACGTGCAACTGACCGGCTGGGAATACGACAGTACGTTGTTGTTCGACACGGGTCGCATCGTCAACGCGTTTGAAACGATCAAGGATCAGCACCGGACGGGACCCGCCGCCGCCGCGAACATCGCGGTCAAAGGCAAAGAAAAAGACAACGCCATCAGCGTCTATCGGCTCAGCGCGGACTTGACGCAATTGCTCGCGAATCTTTCGACCGCCGAACCGCTCTACAAAGACTTGGGCAACGATCTGACCGGGCTGGATAAACTGATCGCCAAACTGCAAAGCGAGAAACATACCGGCTCTGTACAAGTGCAGTGGGCGCACGGCAAAGACGCGGCGACGATTTTATTCCGCGAAGGAAAAATCCTCGATTGCGCGTGGCTTGCCAAAGGCGCAACCGTTTCCGGCGTAGCGATCCTCGATCAGATCATTCAAGCCGCTGCGAACGCGCCCGCGCTCTTCACCGTGTACCGCACTGATCTGGCGCGCGTCTACAGCGCAGAGTTGGATCTGGCGGATAGTTTTGCGCGTTCCGGCGTGTTGTCGCTCTGGCAAACCGTCCTGACATTGATCGAAGAAGTAACGGATCGCTGGGTCAAGCCCGGCACGTTCAACGCCGCGTTTCGGCGCGCGTGCATCGCGCAAGCCACCGCGTTTCCCTTTCTCGATCCGTTCGTCGCCGAATTCGAATATCGCGATGGACAGATCAAATTCGAAGGACAGGCGACGATTGCGCGCTTTAACGCGGGGTTGAGCGCGTGCGTGGCGCAAACCGCGCGTGACCTGGAAGCGCAAGCGGCGACGCAAGGAATTCTCGCGCAACTGCACACGGCGGCGGCTGATCTGCGCGCCGAACAAGCCGCGCGCCTGGAGCAAATCGGCTTGACGGCAACTTTGCCCGAAGTCTTCAAGGCATAAACCAAGAGGCAGGAATGGCACCCACGATCATCCAAGAGCCAACTGCATACTGGAGCGGCACGCGCTTGACCAATCTCAACCGGCGCACGTTTACCCTCTTGCAAGAGATGGATCGCCTGACGGGCGCGCAACGCGCGCTTATCTGCGATCCGCGGGGGACGCCATTGGCGATTTGGCATCTGGAGGCGTTTCCGCTATCGCGCGAAGAAGCAGGGCGCGTGGGCGCGTGTCTGGCAAACTTGTTCGCGGCGTTTCAAGGGCACACGTTCCGCGAAATCGAAATCGCGTTCGAAGATCGGCTGGTGTACGCGCGCACGCTGGGTAACGCGTTTCTCGCGGTCGTTTGCGCGCGCGATACCGCCCTCTCGCTCGTGCGAATGACGTGCAACGTTGCCGCCGCGCCGTTTGAAACGGACAAGGAACTGCAGAGCAATTTGTCTCCCGGTCAAAAAACCGACATTGGAATGCGATTGGGTTGAGGCGGGGTTGAACTAGTCTGCCTCGAAGGAGATGAAACGTATGAGCGCGGCAAGTCGATTATCTCAAACCATTTTCAAACTGTCCACCAGCGAATTATCCGGCGAGATCAACTTGAAACCCGAGGCGTGGCGCGTGCTCTCGCAGGTGGACGGCGTGCGAACCCTGGCGGAGATCGCGCAGCGCACCGGAATGGATGCGGCAACCGCCAGCGCCATCGCCGACACGCTCTTGCAGGCGCACATTCTGGAAATCGCATCCGAGCGCGCGACGCCCGCGCAATTGACGGTGAACAGCGCGTTTTTCGACGGCATCGCGCTCGAACTGGCGCGCGCGATGGGACCGATGGCGCGGCTCATCGTCGAAGACGCGATTGCCGCGCTGGGCGAAACGCAGGAGAAATTTCCGCGCGAACGACTCGCCGATCTGGTGGAACGTGTCAGCGAAGAAATTCGCGATCCGAAAAAGCGGATCCATTTTCAACAAGTAATGTTGGAAGCGATTCGCAAAATCTGATGACAAGTTCGTCTACGAATCTCACACGTGAGGAGTGAATTATGTTTAACCTTCGTGATTGGCGCATCCGCAACAAACTACTGGTGCTGTTTCTCATCTTCGGTATCTTTCCGTCTGGCTTGCTGGGCGGGCTGACTTTCCGCGTCTTCCGCGATGTCGTTTCGAATCAAGCCGCCAGTAGTCTGCTGGGGCACAGCGTTTCGACAAGCAGTGCGGTGGATCAGTATTTGACGGACAAGCGCGAAGACATTGTCGCGGCAAGCCAATTGCCCGAGTTCACCGCCTACTTTGCCAACCCGAATGACGTTCTAAATCAGCAGAACACTTTACGCGCGCTCCGCGCGCTGGCGAATCGGGCTGACTATGAGTCGGTAGCGCTTGCCAATCCGGAAGGATTGCAGGTTATTTCTTCGTCAACAGGCGATGTAGGGATCAACATCGCTTTCCGCCCGTATTTTCAAGAAGCGCTCAAAGGCAATCCCTACATCTCCGATCCATCCGTGGCTATCGCGACCAACCGCCCCGCGATCTTTTTCAGCGCGCCCATTCTATCGAGCGGTGGTCAAGTGCTGGGAGTGATCCGTAGTCGTGTGTCGCTCGGCGGAATCTGGGGCTTGATCGAGCGCGACAAAGATGTGGCGGGTAAAGGATCGTACGGGATGTTGCTGGATGAAAATGGTATTCGCCTTGCCAACAGTCTCAGTCTCGGTCGACGCGATCAGATGGAGGGAAGTTTGTTACTCTACACAGCGATTGCGCCGGTTTCACCCGAAATAGAAAAGACGCTGGTGACTGAAAAGCGGTTTGGGAGTGCCACTGCCGCCCAAGTGCAAGTCGTAGCCATTCCCGAAGTGGCGAATGCGTTGATCACGCCCGGGGTCAAGACGTTTGAAACGTCCTCGGACAATAATGCGGAACGCAATTTCGCTGCGATCGCCAGTCTCAATAACAAGCCGTGGCGCTATGTGGTTATGTCGCCCTTCTCGTCCTTCTTCAGCGAGCTGAATTTTTGGTCAACGATCTATACGGTCGCCGCGGCGCTCTTGATTGGAATCATCATCATCGTTTCGTACTGGGTGGCAGCTGGTTTTACCAATCCGATCAACCGCTTGACACAAGTGGCGGACCGGATCAGTCTGGGTGAGTTGGACGCGCAGATTGACGTGAACCGCAAAGACGAAATCGGCGAACTGGCGGAAGCGGTCAGTCGGATGCAGGCATCGCTGCAAGCCGCCATCGAACGTCTGCGCGCGCGGCGCACAGCATAGACAGAAGGACTGTATGCCTAAACCGGTAATTCTGTCCGAACAGTACACAGAAAAAATCGAAGGCATCTTGGACGAGTTGCGCGCCAAGACGCGCGCCAGTTATGTTTTCCTCGCCGATATCAGCGGGCAGTTGATCAACGCGCGTGGCGCGACCCAGTCCACCGATATCGCCGCGCTTGCCGCGCTCACTGCCAGCAATATGGCGGCGACGGCAGAAATGGCGCGGCGCATCGGCGAGCAGGCACAATTCCGCTTGATGTTCCACGAAGGCGCGGGGAGCAACATCTATTTGTCCCAAGTGGGTCATAGTTTTTTGCTCGCCGTGGTCTTTGCGGCGGAAGTGCAAATCGGTCTGGTGCGCTTGTTCAGCAAACGCGCCGTGGAAGAGTTGGAAAAGCTCGCGGCGGAGTACGAAAACGTAGTGGAGCAAACCCCCTCGATGATGGAAGCGGGCTTTGGCGGCGCGTTCGATGACGCGCTCGACGCGCTGCTGCCGACCGCGAAAACCAAACCCGGCGCGCCGATCATCATTCGCTAGCAAGGAAGGGCTGGCCGATGTTTATCAATTGGAAGCAACGCGAGATCAAATTGAAGATCGTGTACTATGGCGCGTCGTTGTGCGGCAAGACGACGAACCTGGAATTCTTGCACGCCAGTATTCCCAGCCACGCGCGCAGCGATCTCGTTTCGCTCAAGACGCGCGAAGACCGCACGATCTTTTTCGATTTCCTCGAAATCCAACTGGGCGAGATCAAGGGGCTGAAACCAAAGTTCTCGCTCTACACCGTGCCCGGTCAGGTGTACTATATCGCCAGCCGCAAACTCGTGCTGCAAGGCGCGGACGGCGTCGTGTTCGTCGTGGATTCCGCGCCGGAGCGGCGCGACGCCAATGTGGAAGCGTGGGACAATTTGCACGCCAATCTGCGCGAATTTGGCTTCGATCCGAAAACATTTCCGATCATCGTGCAGTTCAACAAGCGCGATTTGCCCGACGCCTTGCCGCTGAACGATCTGCGCCAGATGATTCACTGCAACGGGCACCTCAACGTCGAAGCGGTAGCGTCTCAAGGCATCGGCGTCTTTGAATCGCTTCGCCCGACAATCAAATCCGTAATGGTGGAGGCGCAGAGGCATCTTTAGGACAAGGAGAAGAAATGGATACTCAGCGTAAACCACAACTGGTCAAATGCCCAGAGCCGTTTGAGCCGCTCTTTGTGGCGGCAGAAGATGCGATGGCGCAATTCTTTGGCAATCTGCAACGCCATCCCGAAAAAGGCGAAATCACGATCAGCGACGTGCGCTATCTGCTCGTGCGTTCCGCCTCGATGAGCATTCAGTTCCGCAAAGAACTATCGTCAATCTACGGATTGCGAACGGCGAATCAGATCATTTACAACTTTGGACGCGCGTGCGGCGTCCAGGACGCGACGATGTTCCACGAACGACTCGGCTTGAAAGATCCGGCGATGAAACTCGCGGCAGGTCCGATCCATTTCGCGCACGTCGGCTGGGCGTTCGTGGACATTTTCCCGGAGAGCGCGCCCTCGCCGGACGAAAATTATTTTCTGATCTACGATCACCCGTTCTCGTTCGAGTCCAACTCGTACACCGAGTCAAAAACAAAATCGGATGACCCGGTCTGTTTTATGAACGCCGGTTACAGTGCGGGCTGGTGCGAAATCAGTTTCGGCGTCGAACTGGCGGCAAAGGAAATCACGTGCCGCGCGCGCGGCGATGCCAAGTGCATCTTCGTGATGGCGCCGCCGAAAAAGCTGTTGGGCTATATCAAAGAATATACTGCCAAGTACGGGAAAACCTGATGCTTGGCAAACGGCTGAAACAAAAATACGATCTGACAAGGAGATTAACGTGGCAGAGAAAGACATGACCACCAAACTGACCGAACTGTTACGCACATTTCAGGCATCCACGCCGGGCGTCTTGGGCGCGGGCGTGATCAGCGCAGACGGTTTTGCGATCGCTTCCGAGTTGCCGCAGAGCGTCGAAGAACGCCGCGTCGCCGCGATGGCGGCGGCAATGCTCGCGCTCGGCGAACAGACGACGACCGAATTCGAGCACGGACGTTTGAAACGCGTCTTCATCGAAGGAACGGACGGCTATACGATCATTATGAGCGTCGGAACCGAAGCGGTGCTAAGCGTGGTCGCGCGCAAAGACGCCAAACTAGGCTTGGTCTTTTTGCAAATGGAACGCACCGCGCAAGCCCTGCGCGAGGCAATGGCATAAGCGCGCGTTGATTCTACTGTGAGGCGGCGAGAACTATGGCAATCGAAACCACACCATCAGAATTCGGAGACATTCTCCAGCGGATGAACAAAGACGGTTTCTTTGTCGCATCCGTTCTGGCAAGCGAAGACGGCTTGCCGATCGCGTCCGCGCCCACGCCTTCTACGTACGACGCGGATACAATCGCCGCAATGGTCGCGCTGGTCAAAGATTTCATCAAGCAAACCCAGACGCGGCTCGGGCTGGCTGACGTGGACGAAGTGTCGATCTTTGTGAACGATCGTTCCCGGTTGATCTGCCGCTACTTTAACGCGGGCACGCAACCCTTTGTCCTGACCGTGCTAGCGCCGCCCAACCAAAGTTATCGGCGCGTGACCACGCGCGCCGTGCACGAAATCCAAGCCGCGTGGGAAGCGAACGGGCACTAAAAAGACTTCCGAAGTTGTGAAACTTCGGAAGTCTTTTTTTTACACTAACGCCGCGCCGCGTCGTAACGCCTGCTTGTTCAGCGGCAACTTGTCGCGATGGCGCGCGCTGATGTGTTCGTCCAAGACGTGATCGAGCGTTTCGAACCGGAGCATCCCGGTCGCCTGCACGAGCGCGCCCAGCATCACCACATTGGCGAGTTGGATCGCGCCCAGTTCCGCGGCGATGTCGTTCGCCGCCACGTACACCACGCGCAGATCGCCGCGTTTCGATTGCGTGGCGACGAGCGACGAATTGACGATCAGCACGCCGTCTGTTTTCATTGCGGGCTCGAACCGATCGAACGAGGGCGGGTTCAGCACGAGCGCGCCGGTGGGATGCCGCGTCAACGGCGAGCCGATTTCCTCATCCGAAATGATGACGGTGCAATTCGCGGTGCCGCCGCGCATTTCAGGTCCGTACGACGGAATCCAGGTGACGTGCCGTCCTTCCGCGAGCGCGCCATACGCCAGCAATTGTCCGGCGAACAGCGCGCCCTGCCCGCCAAATCCGGAAATGATGATTTCGTGATGCATTGTATCCTCTGCAATGAGCCAATTCGCCAATGAACCAATGAGCCAAATCTCCAATCTCCCTTTGGCTCATTGGTTCATTGGTTCATTGGACGATTGTTTTTACCGCGTCCGCGATCTTGAAATCGCCGAGCGGATAGTGCGGCATCATTTGTTCTTTGACGAACGCGAGCGATTTTTCCGGCGTGACGCCCCAGTTGGTCGGACAAGTTGACAGAATTTCGACGAGCGAAAATCCGGCTTGATTGAGTTGCACCTGGAACGCCGCCTTGATCGCTTTTTTCGTTTTGTTGATGTTGCCCGGATCGTGGACGGAACGCCGCACGACGTACGACGCGCCCGCCATTTGCGATAGCACTTCGCACACGCGCACCGGAAAGCCGTGCAGTTCGACGTCGCGCCCAAACGAAGTCGAAGTCGTTTGCATTCCGGGCAAGGTCGTCGGCGCCATTTGTCCGCCGGTCATTCCGTAGATCGCATTGTTCACGAAAATCGTCGTGATGTTTTCGCCGCGCGCCGCGACGTGCATAATCTCCGATGTGCCAATCGCCGCGAGATCGCCGTCCCCCTGGTAGGTAAAGACAACGCGATCCGGCAAATAGCGTTTGATGCCGGTTGCCATTGCGGGCGCGCGTCCGTGCGCGGCTTCGGCAAAATCGGTTTCGAAATAATTGTAGATGAACACGGAACAACCGACCGGCGCGACGCCGACCGTCTTTTCGCGAATCCCCAGCTCGTCAATCACCTCGGCGATCAAACGATGAATGACGCCGTGCGTGCAACCCGGACAATAATGCGATACCGCGTCAGTAAAGGTATCCGGATAGTCAAAAACGACTTGCATATGCTCGTTGATCATTTTGCCTCCACCAGTTTTTCGATCTCCGCCAACACTTCGTCCGGGAACGGCACCAGTCCGCCCATCCGCCCGAAGAAATGAATCGGCACGCGATCGTGCGTGGCGAGCCGGACATCTTCGATCATTTGCCCGGCGTTCATTTCGACGACGAGGAGCGCGCGGACGCGCTGTGCAATTTCGGCGAGGCGCGCGTACGGATAGGGATACAAACTGATCGGGCGGAACAAGCCGACGCGAATACCTTGGGCGCGCGCCAAGCGCACCGCCGAGTGCGCCGCGCGCGCGGCGGAGCCAAACGCGACAATCGCGTACTCGGCATCGTCCAACATCACTTCGCTGTAACGCACTTCGTTCTTTTCGATTTCGCGGTGCTTGTCCTGAAGATGCACGTTGTAATCGTGCAGAACTTGGGGATCGAGATAGATCGAGGTGATGATGCGGCGCGGTCGGTTGTGCGCGCCGGTCAATTCCCAGCCGCGATCTTTTTTCTCGATCGTCCGCATCGGCGGCAGTTCGACCGGTTCCATCATTTGCCCGATATTGCCGTCGGCGAGGATGCCGACGATGTGGCGGTACTTGTGCGCCAGATCGAACGCGAGGTAAATCAGGTCGGCGGCTTCTTGCACCGACGCGGGCGCCAGCGCGATGGGACGATAATCGCCGTGACCGCCGCCCTTGGTCATCTGAAAATAATCTCCCTGCGCCGGCGCGATGTTGCCCAAGCCGGGTCCGCCGCGCATCACGTTCACAAACACGACCGGCACTTCCGACCCGGCGATGTACGACAACCCTTCCTGCATCAGCGAAATACCGGGACTGCTCGACGAGGTCATCACGCGCGCGCCCGCGCACGCCGCGCCGTAGACCATATTGATCGCGGCGACTTCGCTTTCCGCCTGGACGAACGCGCGCTTCATTCCGGGCATTTTCTTGGACAGGTACTCGAGCACCTCGTTCTGCGGCGTGATCGGATAGCCAAAGTACGCTTCCAAGCCCGCGCGCAAGGCGGCTTCGGCAATGGCTTCATTGCCCTTCCAAAGTTCTTTGGTCATTTCTTCTCCTGCATCGTTGCAAGTTCAAGGTTCGAGGTTTCAAGTTAGGCAGGCGCAACCTGTAACTTGGACCCTGAAACCGGTTTTCTCTCGCGGTACACCGTGATCGCCACGTCCGGACAAATCGTCGCGCAGAGCAGACAACCGGTACACTCTCCGTTCGGGTCAACGAGTTGCGCGGGATGATAGCCGCGCGCGCTATAGCGCGTCGCCATCTCGATCAAATCCTTGGGGCAAACCGTCGTGCAGAGTTCGCAACCCTTACAGCGCAGTTCGTCTATTTTGATCGTGCCTTTCGCCATATCGCCTCCAGAATTAGGAATTAGGAATTAGGAATTGCGAATTGCGAATTGCGAATTGCGACATTCCTAATTCGCTATTCGCAATTTGCAATTCGCTATTCGCTATTCGCTAGTAGATGAATTCACGTACATCATAATAACTCACTTTGGGCGCGGCGTCAAAATTCGCAAAGCGAAAACCCGCGCGCATCAGCGTCATTTGATGCTCGATCTCGCCGATCGTCAACGGACGAATGTTGGCTTCGTGCAACAACGCGGAATAGTCCGAGCGCGGATGATCGACCAGTTCGGAAAAATAGATCAGATCGGTTTGAGCGAGCGGCAGCGCGTTGATCAGATTGACGGTGTGGCGCACGTGTTGCGCCGCGTATTTTTCGCCGCCCGCGCCGACGAGTACGATCACCGCGACGGCGACGCCGCCCGCCTTGACATCGCCGACCAAGCGGATCACGTCTTCCGGCGCGTTCGGCTTGCCGAGAAAGCGCAACAACTCCGCGTCGCCAGTCTCCAAGCCGATGTAGACGCGCTTTAACCCGCGCGTCGCAAGTTCGGCGAAATCGCGCGCGGTTTTGCGGCGCGTGGTGAACGCGTCGATGAACGAGTAGATGCCTTCAAAATGGATCGGGCGCGCGGCTTCCCACTCGCGCAGCGCGTCGCCTTCGCAGTGAATCGGATGGATCGCAAACTCGGTATTGATCGCGTCGAAGAGCGGGAGGAGTTGCGCCTGCGGAATGATCAGCGCGTTGGCGTCGGCAAGAAAAATCGTCTTGCGCAAACAAATGCCGCCGCCGAAAAATGCGCGCACGTCGCGAATGTGATTCTTGAATTCGTCCAGACTTTTGACGTGGAACTTGCGGTCGCGATAAAATCCGCAGAACGCGCATTGATTGTGCGAGCAACCCTCCGTCGCCTGCAAAACGAGCGCAAGATATTGATCGGGGGGCAAGATGTTGATCGGTTTGTAAATGATGTTGAAGATCGCGCGGTCGCGTTCCAACTGCGCGAGATCGCACGCCAGCACGCGCTCTAGCGCGGCGCGCACGGTTTGCGCGTCGCCGGACGATGAATTGCTGACAACGCGCGTCGCCGGATCGTTTAGCGCGGCAGCGTATTCGACGACGCGCGCGTACGCGTCGGCGAGAAACTGGCGCGCCTCATAGGGTCCCAATTCCCGCCGAACGCGATAAGAGAGTCCGGGACGCGGACCCTCTTGTTTTTCCAGCACTCGATTGTCCAAACCGCGCCGATAATTGCGCCCGTCCATCCACGCGCTGTACAAGCGACCTTCACGGTCGTAGTTCAACGTCAATTTCTGGTCAACGAAGATGGAGGTGGCTTCGCGGCGCGCGTTAATCAAAATGTGCTGACCGGTGGCAGTCTCGAATTCTACAATCGGCATAGCGTCACCATCGTCGCAAGCAAACTCATTCTACGCGCGCGCGGTGCGATTTCGGTCTTGGGGCGGTCAAAATAGAGTCAGACCCTTTGGGATTCCCAAACCCAAAGGGTCTTTCGATCTCACGCATCGTCCCAATCTTTTTGTTCAATGCCTGCTTGCTTTCGGATTTCGTTGACCAAACCGGCGGCAATATCACCACTTCCGTGCGGATTAGGAACGCGCACCTTGTGACGTCCCTTTATCATAAACTGATGCTTGCCGCCGGAAAAGGGTCCCTCAAATCCCAGCACTCTCAATTTGCGCACAAGTTCGCGTTGCGAGAGATTGCCGGACATTATGCCGCCACTTTCTCACGAAAAGCAAAGTGTAAGCCGTCTACAACAGGAAGAGGATCGCCGTCTCGGATTTTCAGGACAAGCCACTCTCCCAAAACCTCTTCCAATTCGGCGCGACATTCTTCGACGGTGGCGGCGTTTGCCCAGACTCCGTCAAAGCCGGGAACTGACGCAAACCAAGTACCATCTTCAAGCGTTTTGTATTCGGCGTGTCTCAACGCCGTGTGAATATAATGAACAATCATTCTCACCTCCGTCAGTCAACGAACTGACGATTGGTATTTTACTATGGCTTGGGATGGGTGTCAAAACCGAGCGCGGATGCGTCACCGTTTTACCTCCAAATGAATGGCAGGAACAAATCGTTCAGCGGAGTACTCGGAGTGTAGACTGGATAAACCGTATCTGATTGCGGATCAGATTCGTTGCCATATTCATCGCGGAAACGCGCGTAGACATTATCACTCACCGGCAGCATAACCAAAGTTGCAAAAGACTGCCATGTTTGAGTTGGATTCGCGTCCGTCCATACCATCATCTCCGTAATGTTGCCGGTGTTACTCTGCGCGATCAGTTGCACTGTCATTGTGATTTCGGTCATACTGTAAATCAATGCCGTCCCCGTTACAACCGCTGTTGATGTGCGCAACACCGGACTCTGCACAGAACTTGCGCGCAAAACTGGCGATGGCGCGTTACCGCAAGCCGGCTGACCACTGTAGACCGAGATATAGTCAAAGTCGTACTTGGGGGAACGCGTGCTCAACATCATATTCGCGCCACCCAAGAACCAAGGATCGTTGATGAAATAGTTGGAGGGATCGCTACCTTGCCCACTGGTCACAACAACCCAATGAGTATCGTTGACATTCCCTTTCCTGTGCATACCCAGGATAACTGGACGATGGTTCTGGTTGAGTTCTTGATCCAGACGACTCCAACTGAATCCGTATTGACCAACCCAGGACGCTTTGCCATTGGAACACGCTGCGCCAGTGTTCCAGTAAAATGGGCAAGCACGTGTTCCCATACAGTCACTCAAAGTAGGTGGAATTGTATTTGCTCCATAGTACGAGAACACCATTGCGGAAGAAGTCAACGTACAACCACACGTCCCAATAGTGCTGCACGACGATGAGCAAGCACCGTTGGAACGCAGCGGATAGTTCTTCCACCTGTCATCACGCTGCGAGAAAAAGGGAACCGCACATGATTGCGGCGGTGGAGCCGTTGCTATGAAATCTTGTCCCGTCCTGCTTGGCGGCACAGTAACATTGCGCGAAGCAGGCGAGAAAGTGTAGCCGCTCTTGGATGGTGTGATTGTGTACGTGCCCGCAGCCAACTCGTTCAGCGTGTAATTGCCATTGCTGTCAGTCGTGGCGTCGTGCCCCGCGCCGACAGAGATGGTTGCGCCGGAGATGGGATTGCTGCTGGCATCCGTCACGCGGCCGGAGATGGAGTAGTGTCCCCGTCCGAAATCTTTGACAGCGATCGCGCCAGTTTCGGCTGAATAGAATGGCGGTGTGTCCCAGCACCATCCGTCAAGCCGTCCAATGAGGGCGGCTTTTGCATTTTCTCCGGGAATCGTGTATCCTGTGCAACACCCTGGAGAAAGGCATAGCCCGACCCGAAGGGATCAGCTTGGCAGCTTCCTTCGGACCGGGCTCACGAACATGGTCATTGTAACCGAGTTTGGCTCCGTTGTCGAATACCTGGATCAGTTCGAGCAACTCGATTTTCCCCGTCCCGAAGTCTGTCCGCATTGTCAGGCGCTCCATCTGTTCATCGGCCACGGCT
>Ga0194113_10000889_pt1 | contig 40604 bp, 34 predicted proteins | sample TA2MahC200mmetaG_FD_146193 | JGI IMG/M metagenome (GOLD analysis project Ga0194113, IMG submission 146193) | Freshwater microbial communities from Lake Tanganyika, Tanzania - TA2015017 Mahale Deep Cast 200m | ecosystem: Environmental > Aquatic > Freshwater > Lake | place: Tanzania: Lake... | reverse complement strand
GTCCGTAATGCGTCTGGACCAGAAACCGGTCAGGTCATGTCGCAGTGGCTCCGGCTTGCCCAGCCCTTCGAACGGTTCCCGCTCGATGTCCTTGATGAGGCGAACGATGCGCGCCGCGATCTTGCGGTCATTCTCGACCCAATGGGTGAAGTCTCCCCACCCACGGTCCGCGAACACGATCTTCACTCGAGCACCGGGAGCTTTCGTTCGGTTCCCTTGCCGCGGCGGAGCTGGTCAACCGCCTCCCGGAGTCGTTTCGCATTTCGCGGGCTACGGAGGAGATACGAGGTCTCCTCGAGTGCCTCGTAGTCCTCCAGCGCCATCATGACGACGGCCTGATCGCGACGCCGAGTAATGACGACCGGTGCGTGATCCTCGCAGACGCGCTGCATTGTATCCGCAAGGTTTTCCCTGGCCGCGGTATAGGTGATCGCTTTCACATGGACAACATCATGTACAGATGTCCGAAACGCAAGTTCTTTCGTCCGGTCGAATCAGCGCGGTTCGCCGCACACCCCGGCAATCGCCCGCGCCACGGCCGCGCCGGTCAGGCCGGCCTCTTCGCGCAGCACCTCGGCGGGCCCATGGGGCACGAAACGGTCCGGCCATCCGAAACGCAGCATGCGGCCCGCATATCCAAGGCGCGTCAGCGCCTCAGCCACGGCGGAACCGAAGCCGCCGTCGGCCACGCCGTCCTCGATGGTCGCGATCACGCGCGCGCCCCGGCACTGCCGGGCCAGCAGTTCCTCATCCAGCGGCTTGACGAAGCGCGCGTTGACCACGCCCGCCTTCAGGCGACCGGCCCGCGGCCGCTCCCTCGCGTCGTCTGAGTCCGGCCCCTGTCCGGCCAGCCGCGCGGCGGCATCCTCGGCGACGGGCAGCATGCCGCCCAGCGCCCAGATCCAGACGTCGGCCGCGGCGCCGTCCGCTTGCGGGGCCAGGCGCACTTCGGCTTTTCCGATCTCGATCTCTTCCGGGGTTTCCGGAACGGACAGGCCGGGCCCGGCGCCGCGCGGATAGCGGATCACGGCCGGCGTTTGCATGCGCAGCGCCGTGCGCAGCATGCGCGCCAGCTCGACCTCGTCGGCCGGCTGCATGATCGTCAGGTTCGGCACCGCGCGGAAGAGGGCGATATCGAAGACACCGTGGTGCGTGGGACCGTCGTCGCCCACCACGCCGGCGCGATCCAGGCAGAACACCACCGGCAGGTTCTGCAGGCACACGTCGTGGATCACGCAGTCCACCGCCCGCTGGGCGAAAGTCGAATAGACCGCGAAGACCGGCCGGTAGCCGCCCGCGGCCAGCCCCGCCGCGAAGACCACGGCGTGCTCCTCGGAGATGCCCACGTCGAAGAACCGGTCCGGAAACGCCTTGGCGTAGCCCGCCAGCCCGGTGCCCGCGCGCATGGCCGCGGTCAGCAACACCACGCGCCGATCCGCGGCCGCGAGCCGCTGCATGACCGCGCCGAAGACCTCGGAATAGGACGGCCGGGCGGCCTTCCCCGCGGCTTCGCCGGTGGCCACGTCGAAGGCGGACGTCCCGTGCCACTTCTCGGGATGCTCCTCGGCCGGCAGGTAGCCCCTGCCCTTGCGCGTGGTGACGTGCACCAGGATCGGGCGCCCGTAGTCGCGCGCGACGCGCAGCGAGTCGATCAACGCGTCCAGGTTGTGTCCGTCGACCGGACCGATATAGCGCAGCCCGAACTCCTCGAACATGACGCTGCGCAGGAACAGGCCCTTGATCGCCTCTTCCACCCGGTAGTACGCCGCGCGCAGCCAGCCCATGCGCAGCCAGGTGGTCGCGACGGATTCGACGGATTTCTTCCAGCGGTTGTAGCGCGGGTTCGCCAGCAGCTTGCCGAGGTAGGCGGACATGGAGCCCACGTTGGCCGCGATGGACATCTCGTTGTCGTTGAGCACGACGACGACGCGCCCCGTGGACGCGGCCACGTTGTTCAGAGCCTCGTAGACGATGCCGTTGCCGGCCGATCCGTCGCCCACCACGGCGACGATGTGCTCGTCGCCGCCGGCGCGGTCGCGCGCCACGGCCATGCCCAGCGCGGCCGAGAGCGCGGTCCCGGAATGGCCGGCGCCGAACACGTCATACTCGCTTTCGTCGCGCCGCAGGAACCCCGAGATCCCGCCGTACTGGCGCAGGGTCGCGAACCGATCCCTGCGTCCCGTGAGGATCTTGTAGGCGTATGTCTGGTGGCTGACGTCCCACAGGATCTTGTCGCGCGGCGGCGCGAAAACTCTCAGCAGCGCGATGGTCAGCTCCACGGCGCCCAGGTTGGCGGCAAGGTGTCCGCCCGTGCGGCTCACGGTGCCGATGATCAGCGAACGGATCTCGCCGGCCAGTTGCGTCAGCTCGTCCTTCGAGAGGCCGGCAAGGTCGGCGGGGCTGTTGATCTTTTCAAGCGCGCTGCTCACGGTCATTCACTCCGACGCTTCGTCGACCGCCGCCAGGTTTCCTGACACCTGACACCTGACACCTGAACACACTCCTACTCCCGCTGCGTCCGCAACCGGGGGTCCAGCGCGTCGCGCAGCGCGTCGCCGAACAGGTTGAAGGCCAGCACCACCAGGAAGATGGCCGCCGTCGTGAACGCCAGCTCCCACCATACGCCGTACCAGAGGCGCAGCCGCGCGTTGCTGATCATGACGCCCCAGGACGGTTCGCCCTGCACGCCGATGCCGAGAAAGCTCATGATCACCTCCGTGCCGATCGCGGCGGGAAAGCGCAGGGAGAAGGTGATGATGACGATATGGAACACGTTGGGCAGAATGTGCCTGAAGAGAATGCGGTAGTGACCGACGCCCAGCGCCCGCGCCGCCTGCACGTAGGTGCGCTGCTTGTGTTTCATGACCTCCGCGCGGATCAGGCGGCACAGGCCGACCCAGGTGGTCAGGCCGATCCCCAGGTAGACGCCGAGCAGGCCCCGGCCCACCATCATGGCGATCGCCAGAACGAAAAGCAGCGTCGGCATGCAGGCGAAGATCGAGTAGATCCAGACCACGACGTCGTCCAGCCACCCGCCGAAATAGCCGGCCAGGCAGCCCAGCAGCACGCCGATGGGGATGGCGATCAGCGAAGTGACGATCCCCACCTGGAAGGCGATGCGCACGCCCTGGATCACGCGCTGACAGACGTCGCGCCCCAGCCCGTCGGTCCCCATGGGATGCTTCCAGCTCGGCGGGGAATACTGCCGGCCGAGATCCTGCCGGTTGTAGGGCGCCACCCGGCCGGCCACGCGCTCGGCCATCAGGACCTTGACGAACACGGCCTTGACCGGCGCCAGGGCCGGCGGCGCCGGCGCGTCGAGAATGCGGTAGCGCCAGTAGACGACCTGGCCGTAGATCGCGACGCAGGCAAAGGCGCCGATCAGCCAGAGGCAGAACATGGCCAGGCGGTTGCGCCTGAGCTGGCGCCAGGCGTCGGCCCACAGCGAATGCGACGGTCTCATTGCAGCCTTACCCTCGGGTCAACCAGCGCATAGGAGATGTCCGTAATGAGGTGCGCGACCACGTAGATCATCGCGCCCACGAAGACCAGCGCGCGGATGACGTCCACGTCGGAGCTGTTCAGCGCGTTGACGCCCATGCGGCCCAGGCCCGGGATGCCGAAGAACGTCTCCAGCAGCAGGCTGCCGGTGTACAGGAAGGGGATCGCCATGACCACGCCGGTCAGGATGGGGATCATGGCGTTCTTGAGCACGTGGCGGAACAGCACGCCGCGCCGGCCGACGCCCTTGGCGAAAGCCGTGCGCACGTAGTCGCGGTACATCTCGTCCAGCATCACCGTGCGGTAGAAACGCAGCTCGCTGCCCAGCCCGCTCACCACGCCGATCAGGCACGGCAGCACGAGGTAGCGCCAGGACTCGAAGCCCCACACGGGAAACAGGCGCACGCCGTAGCCGAGCACGTACTGCCCCAGCACGATCCACACGATGTAGTTCACGCTCATGAGGATCACGCCCAGCACCACGAAAAACCGGTCCACGGGCGAGTTCCGGAAGAAGGCGCACAGCAGGGCCAGCGTGACGGCCGTCAGGAGGCCGGCGATGAACATGGGCACGGTGAGCGCCAGGGAAGGCAGCAGCCCGTCCCGGATCATGGTGGACACGCGCTGGTTGGTTTCGTGCGACGCGCCGAAGTCCAGCCGCGCCAGCTGCCGGAGGTAGAACCAGAGCTGGGAATCGAAGGCGTGCGCCACGCCGCGGCGCAGGCGCAGGGCGCGCAGTTCCAGGTCGCCGCCGCCGGCCCGCACGGCGCAGGCGAGTTCGCCCGCGTCGGCCCCCGGGCGGAAATCAAGGCGCGCGGCGCGCCAGGCGGAGGACGGCGCCAGCGCCACGCTCCGCGCGCCGTCCGCGGCGCCGCGCACGACGAACTCCGCCCGGCCGGCGGGCAGGCGGTACGCGATCAGCCAGCGGTACGTTTCGCCGGGGTACAGGTCGAACGCCAGCGGCACGACCGCTTCGACGCCGTCGCGCACGACCAGGCTGCCGGCCTCCGGCCGGTGCTCCGCGCCCGCCACGTCGCGCCAGGCGCCGGCCGACCGCGCGAAGTCCGCGTCGGCGAACGCCCGGGTGGTGCCCCAGCGCCCCCACAGCAGCGGCTTGTTGTAGCCGCGCTGCGCGTCGAAGTCCTCCAGCAGCCGCGGCGAGGCGTTCTTGCCCAGTTTCATCATGGCCGGATCGCCGCCGACCCAGTTGAAGAGGAGGAAGGTCGCCACAATGACCCCGAAAACGGTCGGAATCATGTAGAGCGTGCGCCTGACGATGTACCGCAGCACGTTATTGCCTCCGCCAGTGCCTGCGCCCCAGCGTGCGCCGCCACTCTTCGCGGGCCGCCGTGTCGATGCGGACGTACTTGACCATGCCGTAGGGAAAGTCGTGCGACTTGTTGTTCCTGAGCCAGTGATGGTGCAGCCCGTAGGAGCGGGGATGATGCATGAAGATCCAGGGGCAGTCCTCGATCACCATGTCGGCCATGCGCTTGTACAGCGCCGTGCGCTCCGGGCCGTCGGCCATGACGCGCACCTTCTCGTAGAGCGCGTCGAACTCGGGATTGCCGTAGTTGCTGTGGTTGGGCCCCGGCGAGCTGTTGGGCCCGTAGAAGAGCTGCAGGAAATTCTCCGCGTCCGGGTAATCCGCCACCCAGCCCAGCCGGTAAAGCTGGCACTGCCGGCGCTCCATCTTGCCCAGGAACGTGGGCCAGTTGTTGTAGCTGGGCTCGATCAGCACGCCGATGCGGCGCATGAAGTCCACGGTCAGCTCGACCGACTGGCGCACGTCGGGATCCGAGGCGCTGCCCAGCTCCATGACCAGGCGCAGGCGCTGGCCGCTCGACGGATCGACCCCTTCCGGGTATCCGGCCTCGGCCAGCAGACGGCGCGCCTGTTCGAGGTCGAAGGGATAGGGCGACGGCTTCTCGTCGTAGCCGGCCACGCCCGGCGGGATCGGGCCCTTGGCGCGCACGATCCGGTCGTTGTAGAACCGCACCCATTCCCCGGAGTTGAAGGCGCAGCTCAGCGCCTGGCGCAGCTTGCGACGGCGCAGGTCGGCCGCCTGGTCCGCGCCGCGGCCCACGACCGGATCGTCCATGTTGAAGCCGATGTAGTACACGTCCAGCGTGGGCGACGTGTCCAGCCGCACGCCCATGCGGCGCAGGCTTTCCGTGAGCCCGCGGTCGCTGGTGATCACCGCGTCCCAGTTGTCGCGGGAGATGCCGGACGATTCCAGTTCGCCGGTCACGAACTTGAGCCACTGGGTGGAGGCGTCCTCGATGACGTACTGCACGATGCGGTCGAGGAACGGGATCGGCTTGCCCGCGTCGGCCAGCAGCCCGGCCTCGGCGTCGCCGGGCGCGCCCTCCGCGGGGTAGAGCTCGACGCGCCCGGTTTCGGCCCACTTCGGGTTGCGCTCGAACTCGATGCGGTAGTTGCGTTTCCAGGCCCTGAGCCGGAACGGGCCGGTGCCCACGGGGTGGTTGAGGAAGTCGGCGCCGTAGCACTCCACCGCTTCGCGCGGAATGGCGAAGGCGTAGTGCATGGCCAGGATCCACAGGAGCTGCGGATAGGGCTCCTTCAGCTCGATGCGCAGGGTGTACGGGTCCGTCGCCCGCAGGCCGGCGACCTCGGCGTCGTAGTCGGTCCGCTTCGCGGCCCCCGCGGCGGCGCGGAACTCGTCCAGCCCCGCGATGCGGTTGTTGAAGGCCCAGTAGCCGGTGGCCTCGTTCTTGGGATCGGCCACGCGCTTGATCGCGTAGACGAAGTCTTCGGCGGCCAGCTCGCGGCCGCGCCCGCCGGTTTGCGTGAAGCACGGATCGTCCTGGAAGAAGATGCCGCGGCGCACGGTGAAGGTATAGACCAGGCCGTCTTCCGACACGTCGGGCATGCGCGCGGCCAGCGCCGGCTCGAGGCGGTAGGGCCGCGCCAGATACGCGTATTGCAGCAGGCCCTCGTAGATCTTGCTGATGGCCATGGAGGAGGAAACGTCGCCGGCCTTGACGGGGTCGAAGCCGCGGATGTCGGTCGTGACGCCGTACAGGACCATCTCCCGGCCGGCGTCGCCGGCGCCGGGCCGGCCGCACCCGCCGAGGGGAAGGGCCAGGCCGGCAAGCAGGGCGATCCGCAGCGCCGCGGGGGGAACCGTATGCCGGCGCGTCGCGGACCGGGTGCCGGAAGCGCGCATAGTCCTCATCATTGGGACGTCGTGGGCGCCGTCTCGTCGGCCGGCGCCGGCGCGTCCGCCGCGGGCGGCGCATCGGCCGCGCCCGGCGCGGCTTCCTCGCCGGCCGCGGGAGCGGGCTGGGCTTCGATGAGCCCGGCCCCGCCGAGGTCTTCCGCCGCCGGCCACGCCACTTCGCCTTCGCCCGCGACGGGGCCGCCCGGCGCGGGCAGCGGCGCGGGTTGCGGCGGCGCGCGCGGCGGCGCGGGAGCCGGGAGCGGCTCTATCCTGTCGGCCACCGACCGTTTGGCCCCGCCGCGCCTGGTCTGCAGATAGGCCAGGAACGTGGTGTTGAGCAGAAACACCGCCGCCAGGATCACGGTGGTCTTGGTAAGAACGTTGCCCGCCTGGGCGCCGAACAGCGTTTCGCCCATTCCGGCCCCGAAGGCCAGGCCGGCGCCCTGGCTGCGCGAGCGCTGCAGCAGGATCACGCCGATCAACAGCAGGCAGCAGAGGACTTCGACGAACAGCAGAAAATACGTGACTACGGCTATGAACATTGACATCTCCCGGACGGCATTGTGTACCACGAAAGACGCGCCGGACGCGAAAGGAATCTTCCGCCTCTTTCGCGTCCTTCGCGGCGCGGGCCGCCCCGCGCAGTCGCCGGCCGCGCGTCTTTCTAAAGCGCGGCGCGGACGATCTCCACGAAAGAGCGCGCCTCGAGCGACGCGCCGCCGACGAGCCCGCCGTCCACGTCGGGCTGCGCCAGCAGTTCCGCGGCGTTGGCGGGCTTCATGCTTCCGCCGTACTGGATGCGCATGGCCGCCGCGGTCTCGGCCGTGGACATCTCCGCCAGCGTCTCGCGGATGAAGGCGTGCATCTCCTGCGCCTGCGCCGCGGTCGCGTTCACGCCCGTGCCGATGGCCCATACCGGCTCGTAGGCCACGATCACCCGATCCAGGTCTTCCCCCAGCCCGGCCAGGCTCTTCCGCACCTGGCCGCCCACGACCTCGCGCTGCCGCTCCGCCTGGCGCTCGGGCAGCGTCTCGCCCACGCAGACGATCGGCGCCAGATTTCCGGCCAGCGCGGCCTTCACCTTGCGGTTGACCAGCGCGTCGGTCTCGTGAAAGCCGGCCCGCCGCTCGCTGTGCCCCAGGATCACGTAGTGGCAGTAGATGTCGCGCAACATGGCGGCGGAGATCTCGCCGGTATACGCGCCGTCGGTCTCCCAGTGCATGTTCTGCGCGCCCAGCTTGATCGGCGTGTCGGTGATGATGTCCCCCACCGCCTTCAGCGCCGTGAAGGGCGGACAGAGCACCACGTCGACGTCCACGTTGCCGGCCAGCTCCCGCTTGATGTCCGCGGCGAGATCGACGGCCTCGGCAATGGACTTGTTCATCTTCCAGTTGCCGGCCACGATTTTCTTCCGGAATTTCTTCACGCTCGCCCTCCCGCCTCTATTCCCTGGGGCTCAACGCGGCGATGCCCGGCAGTTGCTTGCCTTCCAGGAACTCAAGGCTGGCGCCGCCGCCGGTGCTGATGTGCGTGAACCGCGCCGCCAGCCCGCTCTTGTTCACCGCGGCCACGCTGTCGCCGCCGCCCACGATGCTCACGGCGCCGCTCGCCGCGATCGCCCGGCACACCCCCATCGTGCCGTCGGCGAACTTCGGCATCTCGAAACATCCCATGGGGCCGTTCCAGACGACCATGCGGGCGCCCCGGATGGCCTGGGCGTACAGCTCCGTCGTCTTCGGCCCGATGTCCAGCGCCATCCAGCCCTCCGGGATCTCGACGCCGACCGCGCGGGTCTCGGCGTTGGCGTCGAACTTGTCCGCCGCGACGTTGTCCACGGGCAGCAGGAAATTCACGCCCCGCTTCCGCGCCTCCGCCAGCATCCGCCCCGCGTACGGAATCTTCCCGGCATCGCACAGCGACTGGCCGATCGCGTGGCCCTGGGCCTTCAGAAACGTATACGCCATCCCGCCGCCCACGATCAGGGTATCCACCTTCGTGAGCAGGTTCTCCACCACCTTGAGCTTGTCGCCGATCTTCGCGCCGCCCAGCACGGCCGCGTACGGCCGGTCCGGATTCTCCAGCGCGCGGCTCAGGTAGTCGATCTCCTTCTCCATCAGGAAGCCGGCCACGTTCTCCCGGAAGAACTTGCCGACGGACGCGGTCGAGGCGTGGTCCCGGTGCGCCGAGCCGAACGCGTCGTTGACGAACACGTCGCCGTAGGCGGCCAGCGCCCTGGCCATCCGGTCCCGCTCCGCGGCGTCCGCGGAGGTCTCTTCCTTGTGGAACCGCGTGTTCTCGAGCATCAGGACGCCGCCCGCGGGCAGCGCGGCAACCATCCGCTCCGTCTCCGGCCCCAGGCAGGCCGGCGCCAGCTTCACCTCGCGGCCCAGGTGCCCGGCAAAGCACGCGACCACCGGCGCCATCCTGTGTTTGGCCTCGATGTACGCCTTCTCGTCGAAAGGCTTGCCGGCCTTCTCCGCCTTCTCGCGGGCCTTCCCGGCGTCCTTCCGGGGGTCGCCGAGGTGCGACATCAGCACGAGGCTCCCGGCGCCGCGCTCCAGCACGTAGCGGATCGTGGGCAGCGCCGCGCGGATGCGCGTGTCGTCCGCCACCGCGCCGTTTTTCATCGGCACGTTGAAGTCCACGCGCATCAGCACGCGCTTGCCGCCGAAATCCACGTCACGCACGGTCTTCTTGTTCATGCCCGCTCCGCGACTAGAGAGCCGCCATGCGCTTGAACAGGTCCACGCAGCGCTGCGAATAGCCCACCTCGTTGTCGTACCAGGAGATGAGCTTCACCATGCGCGCGCCGATCTTCATCGTCGAAAGCGAGTCGAAGATGCTGCTGTGCCTGTCGCCGATGATGTCCGAGCTGACGATGGGATCCTCGCAGTAGCTGAGGATGCCGCGCAGCGGGCCCTCGGCCGCGGCCTTGACCACGGAATTGATCTCCTGTACGCTGACGTCGCGCTTCAGGGTGCAGACCAGGTCGACCAGCGAGCCGGTCACCGTGGGAACGCGCACCGCCATGCCGTTCATCTTGCCCTTCAGGTCCGGAATCACCAGCCCGATCGCCTTGGCGGCGCCGGTCGACGTGGGGATCATGTTGGCCGCCGCCGTGCGCGCGCGCCGCAGGTCCTTGTGCGGGAAGTCCAGCACGCTCTGGTCGTTGGTGTAGCTGTGGATCGTGGTCATCAGGCCCTCTTCCACGCCGATGGCGTCGTGCACGGCCTTGACCATGGGCGCCAGGCAGTTCGTGGTGCAGGAGGCGTTGGAGACGATCTTCACCGCCGGCGTGAGGTCCTTGTCGTTCACGCCCAGGACAACGGTGGCGTCAACGTCGTCCGCCGTCTTGGACGGCACGCTGAGCAGCACGCGCGGCGCGCCGGCCTGCATGTGCAGCTGGATCTTGTCGCGGCTGCGGAACACGCCGGTGCTCTCCAGCACCACGTCCACGCCCAGGTCCCGCCACGGCAGCTTGGAGGGATCCTTCTCGGACATGACCCGGATATCCTCGCCGTCGATCTTCAGCGCGCCTTCGCCGGCTTCCACGCGGCCGGGGAAACGGCCGTGCGTGGAATCGTACTTCAGCAGGTGCGCCAGGGTCGCCGCGTCGGTCAGATCGTTCACGGCGACGACTTCCACTTCCGGATCGCCGTGCGCCAGGCGGCACACGATCCTGCCAATGCGACCGAAACCGTTGATTCCGACTCTGACTGCCATGTCCGCTTCTCCCTAGTTGTTTCCGCCGGGCGCCAAATGCCTTGACATTGCCGCGCCGTTTGCGGCACGAAGACGGGCGCACCCCGAACTGCGAGGGTAGAGCATTTACTTGAGACCGCAGACCGTGTCAAGCCATTTGGCGGCGATGGATGCCTGGCCCCTTCCCGGTTCCGGGCTGCCCGCGCGGGTGGTCAACCGCTGCCGCGAGGCCGGCCTGGCCACCGTGGGCGAGCTGCGGCGGCTCACCGCGGAACGGATTGAGCGCCTGCCCGGCATCCGCGCCGCTTCGCTGCGGCGCATCCGCGCGTTCCTCGATCTGTGCGACCGCCTGGAAAGCGGCGCGCGGCCCCTGCCCGACCTGCCCGCCGTCATGGCCTGGTTTCTCAAGCCCGACGAGCGTACCGTGCTCGCGGCCCGCTTCTGCCTGGACCGCGCCGGCGCGCCGGCGGGGAGCCGTCCGCCCACGCTGCGCGCCATCGGCGCGGCGCGCGCCGTGACGCGCGAACGCGTGCGCCAGATGCAGCGGCGGGCGACCGCGGCCCTCGCGTCCTCCCTGGCACAGGCCTGCCTGGCGCCGCTGTACGAGGCCTTCGAGGCCTTCCTGCGCGCGCGGGCGGGACTGGCCGCCGAACAGGAAGCGGCCCGGGCGGACTTTGCCGGGCTCGGCGGATGCGACGCCGCCGGCGCCCTGCGCCTGCTGTGCGCGTGTTCCGCCCGCATCCGGCGCCGCGGCAACCTGTTCACCACGCTGCCCGAGGAGGAACTGGCTGCCGCCGAACGGGCGCTGCGCGCGGCGCTGCGGGCGGCGCCGCGGCCCCTGCGCCCGGAAGACGCCGCCGCCGCCCTCCCGCCGCGCCCGGACCGCGATCCCGCCGCCGCCCGGCGCCTGGCCGGCTGCCTGCTGGAAAACATGCCCGACGTCGCCGTGCTGGCCGACGGACGCTGCTTCGACGCCGCCACGGGCGCCGCGGATCTGGCCGTGGAGCTGGCGCGCGCGATGCCGCGCCCCGTCCGCTTGCGCGACCTCCGGCAGCGCTACAACGCCCTGATGCGGCCCGGCAGCCGCAAGGGCGCGGGGTTCATCCTCGGCATCCTGAGCCACGACCGCCGTTTCCGGCGGCAGGACGTCGGCCTGTACGACCTGAGGGAGGCGGACCCGTGCGCGTGAAACTGCTCGACCGCTACCTGCTGCGCGAATACCTCGCGCCCGTGTTCTACTGCCTCGCGGCCTTCTACATGGTCTTCATCGTGTACTCGCTCTTCCGCGACCTCCCGCAGTTCCTCGAGTCGCAAACCTCCTTCCCGCTGATTCTGCGCTACTACGCCTGCCAGGTGGAATACGTTGTGCGCTTCATCCTGCCCGCCTCGCTCTTCTTCGGCACGCTCTACACGCTGTGGCGCCTCGGGCGCAACAACGAGCTTACCGCCATGCGCGCCAGCGGCGTGAGCTTCACCCGCATGATGGCGCCCTTCCTGCTGGTGGGCGCGGCCCTCAGCCTGGCGTCGCTGGCCCTGAACGAGACCGCCATGCCGGCCGCCAAGGAATGGGCCGCCGAATTCATGAAGAACCGCTTCCGCCCCCTGCCCGGCGCGCGCACCCGCATCTGCAAGTTCTACAGCAGCGCCAAACACCGCGAATGGACAATCGACCGTTTCAACCCGGACCTGCCCGGCGAACTGGTGGGCGTGAAGGTCGAACAGGAGCGCCCCGACGGAACGCGCGCCGAACTGATCACCGCCGACCGCGCCGAGTACCTGGACGAACAGTGGTGGTTCCACAACCCCAAAGTCCAGCGCTTCGACGCCAACCAGGACCCGCTGGGCGCCCCCGAAAGCCTGGCGCCGGACGGATACGCCGTCATCGAAATGCCCGCCCTGACCGAGCGCCCCGCCGACTTCGTCACCCACAGCAAGGCCTGGGAGTTTCTTTCCACGGCCGAGATGATCCGTCACCTGGCCATCCAGCCCGAAATCACGCAGGACCTGTCCCGCCGGCGCTTCGACGTACAACAGCGCCTGGCCCTGCCCTGGGCCTGCCTGGTGGTGACGCTGTTCGCGGTGCCGGCCGGCTCGCGCGGCTCGCGCCGCAGCGCGCTGGCGGGGATCTTCACGGCCATGGCGCTGTTCGGCAGCTTCTACGCGGTCTCACAGGTCGGGGCCTTCCTGGGCATGCGCGGCCTGACCTGGCCCTGGCTGGGCGCGTGGCTGGGCAACATCGTCTTCTCCCTGGCGGCGGTGGCGCTGGCCTCCGAATCGCGCTGACGCCGCGGATCGCGATCTCCCGAGGTAAGTGGACCATTCTGGTGAAGAGTACGCAACGCTTCGGCGCCACCGCCTGCACTACGTCGAGGTCCCCGATCCCGCGTCGCTGGATCCGCTGCCGTCCGGCCTGGACCTGGCGGCCATCTCCAGCTACAGCGCGCAGATCGCCGAGGCCTATGACCTGGCCCGCCGCTTCCGGGCCGCCGGCGTCCCCACCGTGATCGGCGGACCCCACGTCACGGGCCTGCCCGGCATGTGGAAGCCGTTTTTCTTCTGCGACCTCGGCTTCCTCGTCTGCTTCGCCTGGGCCTGGGCGGCGCTGGGAAGAAACGCGTGAACCCGGAACTCCGGCGGCTCGCCGCGGTCCGGGCGCCGCTTTCTCCGCGGTCCGGCGCGGCGCAAAGAGGGAAGCTCTCCGGCAGGGGGTGCGTCCCGCGCAACGCACATATGCGGACGCCTGTGCACAATCGCGGATCATCCGCCCGCGCCGATTGGGTGAAGATTGCGGCCCGCCCGCGGTCAAGGGGGCATGGCACGCTTCGTGCGAACACTGTTCCGGTTCGCAATATGCAGACATTCAGACAACCGCACACGCCAGCCGCGGCGCGGCTCCTGGCCGCCGCGGCTCTGGCCGCTTCGGCCCTGCTGTGCTTTGCGGCGCCGCTGCGCGCCGCCGACCCGGAGGAGGCCCAGTATAACGTGGTGGTCACCCTCTACAACGCCGGCCAGTGGGAGGCCGCGCTCAAGAAGATCCAGGAGCGCGAAGCCCAGAACCTCTCCGACCCCATGCGCATCAAATACATGTACGCGCGCGGCCTGGCGCTGGAGAAAGGCGGCAAGACCGGGGACGCCGCCCGCGCCTACGCGGCCCTGATCGAGAAGTATCCCGGCGCGGACGAAAGCGCCAGGGCGCAGCTCGCCGTGGCCTACCTGTACTACGCGGCTCGCGACTACGACGCCGTGCTCCGCACGGTCCCGCGCATCAGGCCTGACCGCATGTCGCCGGCGGAACAGCAGCAGCTCGCCGTCATGACCGCCGAGGCCTGGTCGGCAAAGGACGAGCCGAAGAAGGCGCTGGAAGCCTTCAACCAGGCGCTCAAGCTCGGCGCCGACCGCGTGAGCCTGCTGCCGAAGCTGTTCAACGCCTACTACCAGCTTCGCATGCACAAGGAGCTGCTCGACGTCTCCGGCAAGGGCATCGCGGGCCTGGCGGCCGACACGCTGGCCGCGATCCGCGCCGAGGCATACCTCGAGCTGGGCCAGCTTGCGCAGGCCGAAGCCGAGGCCCGAAAGGTCCCGGCCGACAGCTCAAGCCTGCCCCGCGCCTCCTTCACCCTGGCCCAGGCCCTGATCAAACAGGGCAAGCCGGCCGACGCCGTCGCCCCGCTGCAGGCCGCGATCCGGGGCCTGCGGAATCCGCCGCTTCCTCCTTCGGCGCACATCGCCCTGGCCGAATGCCTGCTGGCGGCGGACAAGAGCGGCGAGGCGGAAGCCGCCGCCCGCGGGGCGCTGGCAGGGGCCGACGCGCTGCCCGAGGCCGACGCCGCGGCCTTGCGGGCCCAGGCGGCGCTGCTGAACGTGCGCATCGCCGCGAAGCAGGGCGACAGCCGCAAGCTCGCGGACGCCGTGGCCGCGGCCCGCCCCGTGATCCCCGCGGAGCAACTGCCCGAACTGCTCTACGCCCGCCTGTTCGCCCTGCACGAGCTGCGCGACGACGCGGGGGTCATGAACGCCATGAAGGACGACGGCGCCGTGTTCCAGGGCAAGCCCCAGGAAGGCCAGGCCGCCCTGCTGTACGCGGCCGTGCTCAAGCGCGCCGGAAAAGCCGACGAAGCGCAGGCGTTCCTCGACGGATTCGTCCAGCGCCGCCCGGACTCCCCCGAGGCGCTCCGCGCGCGCGTGGAGCTCGCCAATTTCGCCCTGTCGCGGCAGGACTACCCGCGCGCCGTCCCGCTCCTCCGCGACGTGCTCGCCGTCCCGGACGCCGCCGCCCGGCTCGGCGCGGAAGCCTTTGCGGAATGCCGCTACAACAGCGCGCTGGCCTCCGCCAGGACGGGAGATTCCGCCGGGACCGTCCGCGCGCTCGAAGCCCTGCTCAAGGACAAGCCCGCCGAGGAACTTGCCGCCGCCGCCTGCCTGCTTCTCGGCCAGACCCATTCCCAGGCCGGCGACCGCGCCGGCGCGGTCAAGGCCTGGCGGCAGGCCCTGGCACTCGGAAAGGGCGTGGACGAAACCGACCTGCGGGACCGGATCGGACGCGAGCTGTTCGCCGCGGGCGACGCCGCGGGCGCCCGCGCGGAATACGCCGCGCTGGCCGGCAAGCTGGGCGGCCCCGACAAGCTGCCCCGCGAGGCCCACGAGACATGGGCCCGCGCCCTCTACGCCACGGGCGACTTCGCCGCCGCCGCCGCCGCGTATGAAGCCCTCTACAACCGTTTCGACAAGGCGGCCGTCCATGCCTACGAATGCGCCGTGTGCCTGGAAAAAGCCGGGAAGGCGGCCGAGGCCGAGCAGTGGTACGCGCGCGCGGGGCAGGCAGCCGGAGACCTGCCGGCCGAATACGCGAAACTCCTCGCCGAGAACCTCAACCGCGTGCGTTTCCAGGCCGGCACGGGCGACATGGGGCTCGCCTACTGGCTGGACCGCCTCGCGCCGGGACGCGGCGACGCCGAATTCGACGCGGCCCTGGCAGCCCTCTGCCATATCGCGGACGCCGGCAAGCCCGAGGGCGGCGCGCAGGCCAGGCTCGAGGCGGCGCAGGCGGCATACAACGCGGACAGCGTCCGCTACTACGGCCTGGGCGCCGTGCGGCTGCGCTTCATCGCCGCCGCCGCGGACTATGCGGCCCTGCGGACGCTGGCCGGCAAGCTGTCCGGGGAATTCACGCCGCGGGAACAGGGTTTCGCGGCCAGGTCCTGGTCGGCCACCGTGGCCCCGGCCATGATCTGCTACTACCGCGGCGAAGGCGAACGCCGGGCCGGCAACCACGCCGAAGCGCTGGCGGCTTTCGAAACCGTGCTGGCCGCATACCCGTACAACGAGTGGCCCGACGCCGCCGCCTGCGGCGCCGCCGAGTGCTATGTCGCGCTGGGCGACGTCCCGACCGCGGTCGCCAGGCTGAACGAAGTCGTCAAGACCGCGGACGCCGGCAACGCGGCCTCGGCAAGGTGGGTGGAACAGGCGAAGAAACGCGTCGCGGAACTGACAGGAGGGAAATAAGCGATGAGTTGGATGCAGACGGTTGTGGACCTGTGTATCAAGGGCGGTTTCTTCATGATCCCGCTCGGGCTGGTGGCCCTGGCGGGCATCGTGCTGACGATCGAGCGCCTGCTGTACCTGCGCGAAAACCGCCTGGACAGCGATCAGTTTCACTTCGATCTGAAGACCGCGCTGAAGGAGAACTCCATCGACCAGGCCATCGTGCTCGCGGCGCGGACCAAGGGCGTGATCGGCCGCGTGCTCCAGGAGGGGCTGCTGCGCATCCGGGCCGGCGAAAAGGACGTTGGCGCGGCCACCGAGAAGATCATCCTGGCCGAGATGCTGGCCATGGAGAAATCGCGCGGCTGGATCGTCAACATGTCGCAGGTCGCGCCGCTGCTGGGCATCCTGGGGACGGTCTGGGGGCTGGTGATCGCCTTCATGACCATCGAGCGCACCGCTTCGACCGATCCGCGCCTGCTCGCCGGCGGCATCTACCAGGCCCTCCTCACCACCGTGGCCGGCCTGGTCATCGCCATCCCGCTCATCATCTTCCAGGAACACCTGCGCAAGCAGACCAATCACATCCTCGGCCTGCTTGACCTGTACCTGGTGGAAATCAAGGAGTGGCTGGCCCTGAATCACAAGGCGGAGAGCGCACGCAATGCTTAAGCGCCACGAGATCCCCGAGAACACGTCCATCAACATCACGCCGCTGCTGGACGTGATCTTCCAGCTCCTGGTGTTCTTCGTCCTCACGTCGAGCCTGGTGCGCCCGACCCAGATCGAGCTGCAGTTGCCGGAGTCCACCACCGGCGTGAAGACGCCCGATACGCAGGGCCTGGTCATCTCCTACCGGATGGAAGGCGACAAGCCGGCGATCACGCTCAACGCCGAGCCGCTCGCGGACGTCGACGCGCTGGTGCCGGCGCTGCGCGTGCTGCGGGGCGACCCGCAGAAGCCGCAGGCCCGCCTCGACATCCAGATCGATCGCGCGGTTCCCTACCAGGACGTGATCCGCCTGATGGACGCGGCGCGCGATACCGGTTTCCCGAAGTTCTCCCTCCAGACCCTGGCATCGACCCCAGGCGCCCGAAGATGAAGGACGACCTTCTGCAGCGCGCCCATGCGCATCCCGCCGGGCGGGTGCATCTGCGCGGCACGGTGGCGGACGCCGTGGCGTGCGAGCTGCTGGCCGACGGCGACGAGATCGTGGTGGGCGCCGACCCCGCCTGCGACCTGGCCGTGCTGGACCCCCTCCTGCCGCCGGAAGCTTTCCGCCTGCGCCGGATTAAGTGCCACGCGGGCACCGACGAGGAGTGCCGCTGCCACTGGTTGCTCAGGGCGGACCCCGGCGCCCGCGTTTACGTGAACCAGCACCTCACGCGGCGCGAACGCCTGAGCTACGGCGATGTCGTGGAGAGCGGCTGCCACCGGTTCGTGTTCGCCCGCGCCGATTCCGCGTCCCGCAACCGGCGGATGCACCAGAACGTGGCCGATCTCTGCGCGCGGCTCCTCGCCTCGCACGAAGTCCCGCTCGGCTTCATCAGGAACAGCCCCTTCTACGCCTACCTGCGCCGCCGCCGCCGGGCCCTGGCCGCGGCCGGGCTTGCCGCGGCCGCCCTCCTGACGCTGTTTGTGCTCATCCCGCGCGAAGAACTGCTGCAGTCCGTCATGCCTCCCCTCGAAGTCCAGGTGGTCGACGCGTCGATGGCCACCCCGCGGATCCGCTCGCTGGAATCGGTCGAGCGCCTTGCCTTCCAGCCCGCGGAGCCGACCCCGGAATCGCCCGAGCTGGCCGAAAAGACGGTGACGCCTCCGCCGGACCAGCCGGCCCGGCCGCGCATGCCCGAGGTCGTCAGGGCGGAGGAGCCCGCGCTCGCCGGGAAGCCGGTTGATCTGGGCGCAATTCAGCCTCTCCCGCCCATGGCAACCGAGACGCCCCCCGAGACGCCCGTGGAGCGCGCCGTGGCCCGGCTCGAGCCGGCCGCTGCGGAGCCGCGCCGCGCCGTGGAACAGACCGAGCTGACCGTGGAAACCGCCCGGCTGACGGAATACCGGCCCGAGGCGACGGAAGTGGCCTCGGCGCGCGCGATCCGCTCGGCTCTCGCCGCCAGCAGGCCGGAGATGCCGGCCGCGTCCCCCGACCTGCGCACCTGGCAGCTCCCGGTCCTGCCGCCGGCGCCCGTGAAGCCCGCCGAGGCGACGGTGCGCCGCGAGACGGGCGCGCTGACCGCCTCCGCGCTGCCGGTGCGCCGCCTGAGCGTCTCGGAAGCGGCCCAGATGGCCGCCCTCGCCTCGGACACGGCCGCGCTGCGCGTCCGGACCGCGATCCGGCCCGCGAGCGAGCCGGTCACCCGCACCGCGGTGCGGGACGTGCTTGCGGCGCTGCAGAAACCCGCAACGGCAACGCCGCAGGCGGACCCGTCCGCAATGCTCGCGCAACTGGCCGCCTACAAGGCCAGCCCCGTCGGATTCGAATCGTTCCGCGGAATGCAGGTGCCCGTCGTGCGCATTACCGAGCAGCTTGAGCAGCTTCAGACCCCCGGCGCCGCCGGGCCGATCATCCTGGACGGCGCCGTGTCGCCGGAAGAAATCACAGGCTCATGGAAAAGCGGCCGTTTCCACGTCCACGCGCCCGGCCAGCCGCCGCCGGAGGCGGACCCGCCCACCTACTGCTACGTGGGCAAGACACAGCTTGACGGCAAGCCGTGCCTGTACATCGCGTTCACCTGCGTTGATCCGGACGTTTCCCGGATCGTGACGCGCGCCGGCGGAGGCGACTCCTCGGGGCTCATTCGCGACGACTCGATCGAGATCTTCCTGGATACCAACGCCGACCGGAAGGATTACTACCAGTTGATCGTCAATGCCAAGGGCGCCTACTGGTCGGGCTACTATCCCCGGCCCATGATCGAAGGCACCATTCAGACGCCCTCGCAGCCGTGGAACGCCGGCGCCACCGTCAAGACCAGCATCACCAGCGACCCCGGCCAGTGGGTCTGCGAGATCCTGGTTCCCTTCGACCGGCTGGGCGGCGTCCCGGCCAAAGGCACGCGCTGGGCGGTGAATTTCGCGCGCAACTACCGCGGCCAGATCGAGGATTGGCAGTTGCAGAGCTGGTTCGCGGTGTACGACCAGGCGCGCAATTTCCACCATCCCAGCCTCTTCGGCATCTTCCAGTGGTGAGCCTTTTCCGGGGTCACCCTAGAAAGAGCAGTTCGGCCGCGAAGCGGCTGAACTGCTCTCTATCGGGTCACTTGCCCTGCGCGCGGCGCGGATGACCCGCAAGCAGGCCGACGCCGGCGAGGGCGGCGAAGATCGCCCCGGCGATGAACGTGGCGGGCGGCCCCATGCCCGCCCACAGCGCGCCGGCGATCACGCTGGCCAGCATGGTCGCCGCGCCGCCGACAAGGTTGAACACGCCGAACGCGGTTCCGCGCAGATCTTCCGGCGCGGCGTCGGCGATCAGCTTCGCAAAGAGCCCCTGCGTGAACGCCATGTGCAGGCCCCAGAAGCCCGCGCCCGCGAACGCCGGGAGGGGCGAGCGCGCGGCGGCCAGCAGCGCGTCGGCAACGACCAGCATCGCCAGCCCCGCGGCCAGCAGGATCCGCGGCGGATAACGGTCGGCGGCCGCGCCCGCCGGATACGCGCAGGCCGAATAGACGGCGTTCATGACGATCATGATCAAGGGCACGAGGCCGGCGGCGAGGCCGACGTCCCGCGCGCGCAGGATCAGGAACGCCTCGCTGAAGCGGGCCAGCGTGAAAACCGCGCCGAGCGCCACGACAAGCCAGTAGCGGACCGGAAGGCGGCCGGCGTCGGACAGCGCCAGGCGTTTGCGCGGAGCGGCAGACTTCGCGTCCGCCGGTTCGCGCACGCAGAACACGACCAGGGCGACGCACAGGAAAGCGGGCACGACCGCCACCCACAGGACCGACCGGATATCGTCGGCCAGCAGCGCCATGCATGCCACGGCGAGCAGCGGCCCGGCGAACGCGCCGACCGAATCCAGCGCCTGGCGCAGGCCGTAGGCGGCGCCGCGCATCCCGGGCGGCGCGATATCCGCCAGCAGCGCGTCGCGCGGCGCGCCGCGGATGCCCTTGCCGATGCGGTCCACGCACCGCGCGCCGAACACCCAGCCGACGGACGGCGCCAGCGGGAAGACCGGCTTGGTCAGCGCGGCGAGGCCGTAGCCCAGCAGCACGAGCCCCTTGCGCCTGCGGAACGCGTCGCTGATCGCGCCGGAGAAGACCTTGGTGACGGCGGCCGCGGCCTCGGCGACGCCCTCGATCACGCCGATGGCGGCCACCGACGCGCCCAGCGCGCCGGACATCAGAAGCGGCAGAAGGCTGTGCGCCAGCTCCGAGGAGGTGTCCATGAACAGCGACACGAAGCCGAGCGCCCAGATCCCGCCGGGCAAGGCGCCGCGTCGGCCAGTGGCACAAGGTGGAACGGGAAACTCCCCTCTGAGATGCCGGGCCATCGCCCGGCACAATCCCACACTCCGCCCCCGGCCGTAAACTCCTATCTCCGGCTGACCCCGATGCCGACGTCACAACCCCAGGTCAAGTTCCTTGCCCGCCGCCCCGCGGGCGACGCCCAGCAGGCGGTAGGAGGCTTCCGTGGCCATGCGGCCCTTCGGGGTGCGGTTGAGATAGCCTTCCTGTATCAGGTACGGCTCGTAGACTTCCTCGATCGTGTCCGGCTCCTCGCCCACCGAAACGGCCAGCGAGTTGACGCCCACCGGGCCGCCGCCGAACTTGAGGATCACGCTCTCGAGGATGCGCTTGTCCATCTCGTCCAGGCCGTGTTTGTCGATGTCCAGCATCTCCAGCGCGGCGTCGGCCACGGCGCGCGTGACGCGGTTGTCCGCCCGCACCTGGGCGTAGTCGCGCACGCGCCGCAGCAGGTTGTTGGCGATGCGCGGCGTGCCGCGCGACCGGCCGGCGATCTCGAGCGCGCCGTCGTCGTCCGCCGCCACGTCCAGGATGCGCGCCGAGCGCAGCACGATGGCCTTGAGGTCCGCGGGGGCGTAGTAGTCCAGGCGGCTGGTGATCCCGAAGCGGGACCGCAGCGGGGCGGAGAGCAGCCCGCCCCGCGTGGTGGCGCCCACCAGCGTGAAGCGCGGGATTTCCAGCCGCACCGAGCGCGCGTTGGGGCCCTGGTCAATCATGATGTCGAGCACGAAGTCCTCCATGGCCGCGTAGAGGTATTCCTCCACGGCCTTCTGCATGCGGTGGATCTCGTCGATGAACAGCACGTCGCCCGGCTCCAGTCCGGTCAGCAGGCCGGCGAGGTCGCCGGGCTTGTCGATCACCGGCCCGGACGTGCACTTGATGTTCGCGCCCATGCCGTTGGCCAGGATATGCGCCAGGGTGGTCTTGCCCAGTCCGGGCGGGCCCGAAAGCATGACGTGGTCCAGCACGTCGCCGCGCGCCCGCGCCGCCTCCACGGCCAGCTCCAGCCGCTCCCGGACCCTGGCCTGGCCCACGAAATCGGCGAAGCGCGCCGGGCGCAGCGTGGTCTCGAACTCCCGGTCCGGCCGGTTCATGTCGTTGACCAGTCGTTCGCTCATCGCGCCAGCGCTTTCCGGATGATATCCTCGACGGTCAGGCCGGCTCCGCCGCCTTCCAGCACGTCGCGCACCATGCGCCGCCCGTCGCTCTGCTTGTAGCCCAGCGACGCCAGGGCGAGCACGGCGTCGCGCACGCGCGCGTCGCTCTCGCCCTCGTCGGGGCCGGCGAGGGCCTCCAGGGCCTCGGCGGCGTCAAGCTTGTGCCTGAGCTCCACGGCGATGCGCTCGGCCGTCTTCCTGCCGATGCCCGATATCGAGCTCAGGCGCTTGATGTCGCCGTCCACGGCGGCGGCCTTGAGCTCGCGCACGGAAAGGCCGCTGAGGGCGCTGAGGGCCAGCTTGGGCCCCACCCCGCTCACGGTGAGAAGCAGGTTGAACATGCGGCGTTCGGCCTCGCTCACGAACCCGAAGAGCTGGTGCGCGTCATCGCGCACGTGATCGTGCGTGAGCATGCGGCACTCCGCGCCCGTTTCCGGAAGGCGGTCGTAGCTGCTGAGCGGGATGAAGACCTCGTAGCCCACCCCGCCCACGTCGACGATCACCCGCGTGGGATGCTTCTCGACCAGCGTGCCCCGCACAAACGTGATCAATTTCAGATCTCCCTGGGCATCAGCGCCGCGTGCCGCGTGCGGCTGTGCTGGTGGCACAGCGCGATCGCCAGGGCGTCGCCGGCGTCCTCCCTGATTTCCCCGCGGATGCCCAGCAGCGTTGCCAGCGTCTTGCGCACCTGCTCCTTGGAAGCCGCCCCGTAGCCGGTCACGGCCTGCTTCACGCGCCGCGGCGCGTACTCGAAAACCGGCAGCCCCAGCGCCGCGCAGGCGGCGATCGCGGCGCCGCGCGCCTCGCCCAGCACCATCGCCGTGCGCGCGTTGCGGCAGTAGAAGACCCCCTCCACCGCGACCTCCCGGGGCTGCGCGCGCGCGATCACCTCGCGGATGCCGGCGCTCAGCCGATCCAGGCAGGCCGAAAGCCGCAGCTCCCGCGGATTGCGGATCACGCCGAACTCGACGGGCACGAGCCGGCTGCCCGCCGCTTCGACCACGGCCACCCCCGTCGAACGCAGCGACGTGTCAATGCCCAGCACGCGCATGGGGACGCGGACCGGATCGGCGCCCCGCCGCGCTCCCGACTGCTCCGAATGCATCGCCGCATCCGCGGACATGGCGCCGCCCCCGGTTTACTGTTCCTTCTCCATTTCCGCCATGGCCTCGTCCGTGACGTCCATGTTGGTGTACACGCTCTGGACGTCGTCGTTGTCTTCCAGATCGGCCACGAACTTCATTAACCCCGACGCGACGGCCTTGTCGGCGATGGGCACGTACGCCGCCGGCACCAGGGAAACCTCGGCGCTGAGCACGGGAATGCCGGCCTTCTCGAGCGCCTCGCTCACGGCCGAAAACACGGCGGGATCGGTGAGGATCTCGAACTGATCGCCGTCGCGGGTCATGTCGTCCGCCCCGGCCTCCAGGGCCGCGGCCATGACCCGGTCCTCGTCGACCGCCTTGGCGTCGATGAAGATCTGGCCCTTGCGCTCGAACCCGCGCGTGACCGAGCCCTGCGCGGCGAAGCTCGACCCGTGCCGCGTGAAGATGTGCCGGATCTCCGACGCCGCGCGGTTCTTGTTGTCGGTCAGCACCCGCACGATAAGCGCCACGCCGCCCGAGGCATAGCCTTCGTAGACGACTTCCTCGAAGGTCGCGCCCTCCAGCTCGCCCGCGCCCTTCTTGATGGCGCGCGTGACGTTGTCGGACGGCATGTTCACGCTCTTGGCCTTCTGCATGATGGTGCGCAACGTGGGGTTCTTGTCGGGATCGCTGCCGCCGTGCCTGGCGGCCACCATCAGCTCCTTGCTCAGCTTGCTGAACACCTTGCCGCGCTTGGCGTCCATCGCGCCCTTCTTGTGCTTGATCGTCGCCCACTTGCTGTGACCGCTCATGTATCCTCCCGCATCCTGTACCCGACCAGTTCGTCCGGCGTCCGCCGCCCGAAGTCCTGTATCCAGCCGTTGTCAAAGCCCAGGCGTTCGGCCGCGTCGCACACCCGGCCGTATTCCTCGCGCGTCACGGGCCGCTCCCACGACGGCGTCGCCGCCGCCCTGTGGGCCGGCACGTACTGCGCCATCACGCTCACGGCCAGCTCCGTGCCCACCGTCGCGGCGATCCATTCCAGGTTCGCCACCGCTTCATCCGCGCGGTTGGGCAGCACCAGCAGGCGGCAGATCGTGCCGCCCGTCGCGATGCCGTCCGCGTCGGTGCGCAGCGGGCCGGCCTGCGCCCACATCACGCGCAGGGCCTCGCGCGCCGTCTCCGCGTAGCCGCCGAAGCCGGAGCCCTCCGCCGCGGACGCGGCGCGCGCATAGCGCAGATCCGTCAGATACACGTCCACCGTGCCCGCCAGCGCGCGCAGGACCTGAGGCCTTTCAAAACCGCTCGTATTATAGACAACCGGCAGCCCAGGTCCATCCCGCTTTGCGGCCTCCAGCGCTTCCACGATCCAGGGCAGCCACGGCGTCGGCGACACCATGTTCCAGTTGTGGCAGCCGGCGCGCCGCAGCTCCCGCAGCGTCTCCGCCAGCCGCCCCGGCGGCCAGTCCGCGCCGCGCCCTTCCTGGCTCCAGGGGAAGTTCTGGCAATACAGGCAGGCGAGCGTGCAGCGGCTGAAAAAGACCGTTCCCGACCCGCGCGTGCCCGACAGCGGCGGCTCCTCGCCGTGGTGCGGCCCGCGGCGGAACACCCGCGGCGCGTCCCCCGCCCCGCAGAAACCCTTCTGCCCGGACAGGCGGTCGGCCCCGCAGCAGCGGGGACACAGCCGGCAGGCCCTCAGAACCGAGCGCGCCTCGCGCAGACTCACGTCCGCCGTCGTCCCGTCCGCCATGGCGCCAGGCATTGCCCGCCGCGTCAAGGGGGCTATTCCTCTTCCTTTTCCTTCACCGCGGCGGCGATGATCTTCTGCGCCACGTTGGAGGGAACCTGCTCGTAGCGGCTGAACTCCATCTCGAAGGTGCCCTGGCCGCCGGTCATGCTGCGCAGCTCGGCCGCGTACCGGAAAAGCTCGGCCTGCGGCACGTCGGCGGTGATGACCTGCATGCCGTCCGCGTTGTCCATGCCCAGAATGCGCCCGCGCCGCTGGTTCAGGTCGCCGTTGATGTCGCCCATGTACTGCTCGGGAATCGAGACCTTCACGCTCATGATCGGCTCCAGCAGCACCGGCCGGGCCTTGGACATGCCGTCCTTGAACGCCCGCGCGCCGGCGATCTTGAACGCGATTTCCGAGGAATCCACCTCGTGATACGACCCGTCGTAGACCGTCACCTTCACGTCGGTCACGGGGTAGCCCGCCACCGCGCCGGACTTCATGCCGTCCACGAGGCCCTTCTGAATGGCGGGCAGGAAGTTGCCGGGAATCACGCCGCCGACGATGGCGTCGATGAACCATTCCTCCTCGTCGGGGCGCCTGGGCTCCACGCGCAGGTAGACTTCGCCGTACTGGCCGCGCCCGCCGGACTGCTTCTTGTGCTTGTAATGCCCTTCGCCCGTGGCGGTGACCGTCTCGCGGTAGGGCACCTTCGGCGTTTCCATGATCACGTCGACGCCGCTGCGGTTTTTCATCAGGTTGGCGGCCACGTCCATGTGCACGTCGCCCAGGCCGGCCAGCACGATCTCGCGGGTCTCGGTGTTGCGCTGCACCACGAGCGTGGGGTCTTCCTCGGCCACCCGCGCCAGCGCGGTCCCGATCTTGTCCTCGTCGGCCTGCGTCTTGGCCCGCACGGCCTGCAGCATCACGGGGCGCGGAAAGACGATGGGCGGCAGAACCGCCGCGTGCCCGGTCGCGCAGAGGGTGTCGCCCACCTTCGTGACCTTCAGCTTCGGTATGGCCACGATATCGCCCGGCGTCGCGGCGGCCACCGGATCCTGCTTCTTGCCGTTGACCTGCAGCAGCGCGCCGATGCGCTCCTTCTCGCCGCGCGAGGCGTTCATGATCTCGGAATCGCTCGCCAGCGTGCCGCCCAGCACGCGCACGAACACGATCTGGCCCACGAACGGGTCGTTGACCGTGCGCCACACCAGGCCCACGAAAAAACCGGACGCGTCCGTGGCGACCGGCTTGCCGGCGGCGTCCCGGACTTCCCTCTCCAGCGGCGAGGGGGCCAGGCGGGCAATCCCGTCCAGCAGTTCCGTAATGCCCGCGTCCCGCAGCGGCAGGCAGGCGAAGATCGGCACCAGCCCCCCGTCGCGCACGGCGCGCACCAGCCCCGCGGCCAGCTCCTCCGCCGGGAGCGAGCCCTCCTCGAAGAACTTCTCCATGAGCTTGTCGTCGGTCTCCGCCGCCAGTTCCGTGAGGGCGTTCCTGATCTCCGCCGCCCGGTCGGCCAGCTCGGCGGGAATGTCCGACGCGCCGAGCACGTCGATCACGCCGCCTCCCGGCCTGGGCAGAACCACCGGGACGCACGCCTTGCCGAACACGGCCTGGATGTCGGCCACAACGCGGCTGAAGTCCGTGTTGTCCTTGTCCAGCCCGGTCACGACCATGGCGCGCGCCAGGCCCCGCGCCGCCGCGCATTTCCACGCGCTGCGCGTGCCCACCTGCACGCCGGCGGAGGCCGACACCGTGATCAGGGCCGTCTCCGCCGCGCGCGACGCGGCAATGACCTGTCCGAAGAAGTCCTGGTAGCCGGGCGTGTCAATGAGCACCAGCCCGGTCTGACGGCCGGAAGAGGCCGTGTACACGCCGGAAAAGGGCTTGGCGAAGATCGTGATCTTCCGGGCCCGCTCCTCGTCCGTGTAGTCGGCCGCGCTGCTGCCCTTGTCGACGGAACCGAGACGGTCGTTCAATCCCAACTTGAAAAGAACGGCGTCAACCAGCGAAGTCTTTCCGCTGCCGGTATGTCCCATGACGACGACGTTCTTCAGGCTGTCAGGGGCAATATCTTTCATCGTGGCCTCTTCCTGTGCGCTTCTTCCGCCGAACGGATTACGGTGTAACAAGGAGCGCGGGATTATGGCACACGCCCCGCGCCGGCGCAAGCGGTGGTTCACCCGCGAAGAGCTGATGCCGCGCGTGAACCGCGGCGTGGCCGAGCAAAAGGCCCGCCGCGACCGCCTGCTCGCGAGCCCGCGGGGACGGCTAGTACACGTCCAGGTACGGCTTGCCCGTGAAGTCCCCGATGTGCCAGTGCCACTCCTCGCCGCTGTGCGCCTCGAACGTGACCGGCCCGGGGTTGTAGTCGTGCCGCGGCGTGCCGTGACCGTCGCCGCGCACGATGTGCGTCCCGGTCGGAATCGTCCACGTCGTCGGCTGCAGCGCCGGCGCCGTGCCCAGCAGCCGGTTGTCCATGTAGATGTCCACGTCCATGCCGCCGCCGTTCTCGACCACGAAACGCGCGGCGTCGCCCTGCACCATGTCCAGCAGCTCGCACGCCGGCAACAGGGCCGCGGCGATCAAGGCCAGCGCCGCGCCGGCAAGCATCCGTGCCTTTTTTCTGCCCGCGCTTTGGCTCATTTCGTCCGCCTCCCCGTGGTTACGCGCTCTCGCGCAAGAACCCGATCCCTTTCCTTCCAGCCCGCGGCGCCCCCTTGTCGCGCGGGCCGTGCCACAGCTTGAACTTCCCGTCCCAGCTCCAGCCCGGCGCCTTCTCCAGCGCCAGCTCCTCGAACGGCATGTTCCGCCGCAGATACGCCTGCGTCTCCTCCCAGTCGTGAATGCCGCTGACCGCGTCCAGGACCTGGATGTTCTGCCACCCGAGACAGTTGGCAACCTTCAGGCACGGCTCCGGGTCGAGGCCATTGAGATAGGCGTGCAGAAAGCCGGCCACGGCCGAGTCGCCCGAACCGGTCGCGCTGGCCACCTTCCGGCACAGGAAGGTCGGGCACCACAGCTCGCGCTCGGACCAGTTTGCCGGGTTGCCGGGCCGCGCGGCGCCCAGCCCGCCGAAGGCGCCCTGCTCCCGGGTCCGGAGATAGAAACCGCGGCGGCCGGCCTTCAGCGAGGTCATCTTCGCGCCCAGCTCCAGCAGCTTGCCCGACAGCCGCGAGTAGTCCTCGGCCCGCAGGACATCCAGCAGGTCCGTGTGCACGTGCCTGGCCTTCATCCTGAGAAAAGCCGGGCGCTCGAGCATGAAGAACATCTCCTCCACCGACGGCAGGAAGATGTCCACGTACGGCAGGATCCTGGTCAGGATCTTCTTCCAGGGCGCCCTGCCCGAGGACGACGCCGGATCGGGCAGCGCCATGTCGCACGACGTCGTGGCGCCCGCCGCCTTGGCGATCTTGAAGACCTTCCGCAGCTCGCGTCCCTCGTTGGCGTACATGCCGCGCATGAGCGGCGGGTAGCCGAAGTGGAAGTGCCGGCACTGCTCGATCAGCCGCGGCTTCAGGTCCTTCGCGCAGAATGCGTCGTTCGTTCCGGGGTTGTGCAGGAAAATGCGGTCGATGCCGGGCGGCGAGAGGGCGATCGTGTAGGAGCTGGAAGCCCCGTTCATGACGCTGACGCCGTCCGCGTTGCCGCTCTTGCGCAGGCGCGCCATGGTCATGCGGCCGAAGTCGTCCGCCCCCACGCGCGCGGCGAAGACCACCTTGCTGCCCAGGATCTTCAGGGCGATGCCGGTATTGGAGACCGGCCCGCCCGTGCTCATCGCCGCGTCGTCCACGTGCACCAGCTTGCCCGGCCGCAGCAGCTCGCCGATGCTGCGCGCGCCCGTGTCCGGGAAACTCGGTATCACGTCGAAACACAGATGCCCCGCCACCATTACGTCGTACTTGCGCGCCATTTCCCGTCCTTTCGTTTTCCTGCTTCTTCCCCCCGGCCCGTGACTCCCGGCGTGGAGTCAGGCGACCCGTGACGCCCTTGACCGGCTCTCCCGCGCGAAACGGAACAGCAGGGTGATAATCCTTCCCGCCGCCACTGTAAAGCGCGCCGTGCGGCCGGAGGCGCGCAGCCGCACGGACGCGTCGGGCCGCGGCTCCTCGTTCAGGTTGGCCGTGACCACCGCCTTGAACGGGCGCCCCAGCGCGAGCCTGCCCTGCCGCGGCGCGCCCGCCGGATTCCAGACGCGCACGACCAGCGCGTTTCCGCGCTCGGCCTTCTTCACGCAGGCCACCTCCAGGTCCTCCGCCTCCAGCGCCAGCATGCCCGGTCCGCCCGTGCGCACGGCGCCGATCACCTCGCAGCAGACCAGCGGGCGGGAGAAATCGCGGTAGGCCTGCCACAGCCTGCCCTCCCGCCATCCGCCGGCGTGCGGATAGAGCGCGTAGCGCACCGCCTGGGGACCCAACTGCTGCAGGCCTATCGCATAGTCTTCCCCGACGGGCGCCGGCCGGCGCTTGAGCCGCATGGTCCGCAGCAGCGTCAGGGTCAGGATATCGCCGCCGGCGCCCGTCACGAAGTACTCGGGCAATCCGATGTTGAGGATCGCCAGGCCGCGCCGGCCGTCCGACAGGCCGGCAAAGCCGAAGTTGGGATAGCCGTCCACCTTCTCGATCCACGCGGACATGTCCGGCTGCCTGGTCGGCCGCTCGTCCACGCTGAACTGGCCGCCCGCATACGTGGTCTCGGTCGCGATGCCGGTCGGGAAGCAGACGCGCAGGCGGTGGTTGCGGCTGGTGTTGTCGATGGCGGTCTCCACGTCCAGGCGGCGGCCGGAGCGGGTCAGCGAGAAGCGCGAGACGATCGGCACCCGGCGCTCCGCCGCCGCGCCCTCCTTTTCCGTCGCCAGGCGATCCGCCGGCAACGTCAGGCTCACCTTGACCTCGATCGCGGCGCGCCAGGGGGTGTCTTCCACAACCCTGATTTCCGCCGGCCCGGAAGCCGTGACCGTCGCGCCGGCCGGCTTGAAATGCCACGGATCGCCGGCGTCGCCCACGTCCTCGAAGTAGTGCAGCCCTTCGTAGGCGGCGCCGGTCGCCTTGTCGGCCAGGTCAATCCGTCCGTCCTCGCGCACGACCGCCCTGAGGAAATCGTTTTCCAGCACGCGACCGTCGCGAACGAGCGGCGCCGCGGGTTTCGGCGCGGTCGCGGCCGGCACGACCTTCAAGGCCAGCCAGCTCAGCGGCGCGATCTCCGGCGCCTCGAACTGGATGCGGCAGCGATGACCATGGAAGGGGCGGCCCACGACGGAGTGAAGTTCCGCGTCGCCTTCGAACAGGACCCGCAGGTGCGGGGCGATCTCCCGGCCCGCCGCGGCGACCAGGCGGAGGGCCGCCGGCTTCGCGCCGGGCAGATCAATTTCCATGCCGCAGAATCCGCCGCGGGACCGGGTGTCCAGATTGAAGATGGCGATGTGCGGCTCGGGTTCCTTCCCCATGGCGCGGGTCGCCGTGAGGGCGGGACGGATGAGGTGGCGGCAGGCGTCGTCCACCATTCCCTCGCTCATGGCCTGCACGTCGGCGAGGCGCTCGAGGATGTCGCGGGCGACCTTGTCCATGCCGCAGCCGTCGATGGAGTCGTGCGCGTGGCAGGCCAGCAGCAGCTTCCAGGCTTCGGCCAGCGAGGCGGCCGGGTACTCCGCGCCTTTCAGCCAGGCCCAGGCCCCGGCGGGCTCGGCGGCGTCGATCAGCCAGTGCTCCGCGACGCGGTTGGCGGTCTTCACGTTCATCCGCGCCGACAGCGTCGGCCACCACAGCTCGCGGTCCTGCGGGACGATCTTGGGGTCGCGCAGTTCGCCCGCGTGGACGGGCAGGTTGGCGCCTGCCTCACGGCGGACGCCGGCGAAGTACTCCGGCAGCGCGCTGTCCTTGACGACGAGGTCGGGGAAGACCCGGGTGGCCGCCGCGATCAGCTTCGGGGTGGCCGGGAACGGCAGCGTGTGGTCCATGCAGTTGAAGCCGGCCAGGTGCGAGGTGGCCGCGCCGCGCGCCGTCTGCTCGCGCAGCTTGGCGAGGTACGGCCGCAAGTGCCGGGGATACCAGCGTTCTTCGCCGTTGAGGGCCGTGTAGCTGTGGGGGTTGTGATGCGGGAGCCCGTCCACGCGGAAGGGGCACCAGTTCTCGGTGAAAGCGTATTCCCAGTTGTGGTCCGGCGTGTCGTGAATGACGTTCGCGACCACCTCATGGTAGAGCATGCAGTAGAAATTCGTCCGGCCGTACCGCGCGGCCAGGTGGAGGGTGAGCACTTCCGAGCCGTCCGGGCTCCGCCATCGGAATTCGCGCGGCGCGCGCTTGTCCGCGATGCCCTTGTAGATGACGGCGGAACGGATATCGAACCCGTTGTATATCTGGGGCAGTTGCGCGATCTGGCCGTTGGAGCAGGCGGTGTACCCCTCGCGCATGGCGCCGCCCAGGGACTCGGACAGCGCGATGCCCACCAGCAGGTTGCGCGCCACCGCCTCGCCGTGCAGCAGCGGCATGTCGGGCAGCGTGTACCAGGGCCCCACCATGATCCGCCCCGCCCGGACCAGCCTTCGCAGGCGCGCGGCCATTTCCGGCTTCAGGCGCAGGTAGTCCTCCACGCAGATGGACTGCCCGTCCATCATGTAGTGCCTGTACGCGGGGTCGCGCTCCATCAGCTCGATCAGGGCGTCGTTGTGATGCAGCAGGTGGTGACGGTAGCCGGAGAACGGCAGCAGCCACTCGCGGTCCCAGTGCGTGGCGTTGATCACGTGCATGGTCTGATGCTTGCGGGTCTTCTTCACGCGTCCTCCGTTCGATCGCTCCGCCTCAGTTCCCCGCGCCCCCCTCCCGCTTCCCGACCAGATCAGGGCTGGGAGGGACGGCGGCCTCGCCGTCCGCGATTTCCTGGCCAACTTCTCAGTCAGGCGATGAACCACGACGCCGGGCCGCCTCGCGCTTCAAGCTTCAATCCCCGTGCGCGCGCCGACGCAGCATCACGGCGCGCACTTTGACAAGTTCGCGGCCGCGGCCGGCGGGCGCAAGGAGATTGCCTTCGACCGGCTCGCCGTCCACGGTCAGGCGCACGTCGCCCTTGGATATCCCCGACGGATTCTCGACGGCAATGTCGTACAGCGCGCCGCGCCAGCGGCGTCTGACCGAGTACCGTCGCCACCGCGCCGGGATGCAGGGATCGACCAGCAGCCCGTCCAGCGTCGGCCGCACGCCGAGAATGTACTCCAGGCCCGCGATGTACATCCACGCCGTCCCGCCGGTCAGCCAGGAGAGCTGCGCCGTGCCGTAGCGCTCGTGATCCGGCCCGTAGATCCACGAGGTGAAGGCGTAGGGCTCGTTGGCGTAGCGGTCCGGGTCGCGCGCGGCCTGCTTGGGCGGCAGGACCTGGCAGAAGTACCGCCAGGCCCGGTCCCCGCGCCCCAGCAGCGCCTCGGCCATGATCGCCCAGGTGTTGGCGTGCACGAAGATGCCGCCGTTCTCGCCCGCCCCCGGCGTGTTGGTCGGCACCCGCGTCCTGCCGTCCGGCATGGTCCGGAAGGAAGGCGCGAAAATCCGCAGACCGAACGGCGTGTTGAGCCGCCGGTACGCCGCGTCCATGGCGCGGATCACGCGCTTGCGGTCGAGCGCGCCCGCGATCGCCGCCCACGACTGCGTGTTGAGGAATATCTTCGCGTCCCGGTTTCCCCTGGAGCCCATCACCAGGTTGTCGCCCAGCAGGCGGCGGTACCAGGCGCCGTCCCAGCACCTCTTCGACTCGAGCACGCGCGCGAACCGGCGGCCGGCCGCGCGCAGGCCCGCGACCTCCCCCGCCCGCCCCGTCCGCTCCGCGATTGCCGCCAGCAGGCGCGCCGCGTAGATGAACTGCTGGGCCACCATCACGCTCTGGCAGCCGGTGTGGGACACCGTGAAGATCTGCAGGAAGTCGTTCCAGTCCACGCTGAAGAGCCGCGGCAGCCCGTCCTTGCCGGTATGCCCGGCGATGCAGGCCAGGCTGCGCCGCAGATGCTCGAAGACCGTGCCCCCGCCCTTGTCCAGGTACGGCAGGACGCGGTCCAGGAACGCCATGTCGCCGGTCTCGGCCAGGTATTGGTGAACCGTGAACACGCCCCACACCGCGGCGTCGCTGCGGATGACGTGCTGCTCCTCGCCCGAGGGCTTGAGCGTCTCGGGGTTCACGCCCATGGCGCAGCGCCCGTCGGCGTACATGGTCCCCAGGATGCGCGCGATCCGCTCGCGCGCATCGGCCGGGAAGAGCTGCGGCGCCGGCATCGCGTCCTGCATGGAATCGCGGTAGCGCAGCGCGCCGGCCGACCCGGTGTGGCGGCTGGAGATCGAGCGGCCCAGCCGGAACGTGACGCGGATATTGTACGGCAGCCAGGTGTTCAGCATCAGGTTTGCGGCCCGGTCCGGCGTGCGCACCCGGGCGCTGCCCAGCGCGCCGTCCCAGAAGCGGGCCGTCTGCGCCATGGCCCGCGCCACGTCGTTCCCGGTCCGGTAGCGGGCCAGCAGCCGCGCGGCGGCGGCGAACCTGTCGCTCACGGCGTGGCGGTACAGCACGTGCCGCGGCCGGCCCGGCGCCAGCGTAATCGCGCTCTGCAGCACGCCGCAGGCCTGGCGCCCGCCGTCCGGGACCTCCGAGTTGCGCAGCCCGCGCTCCAGGCCGGCCGGATTGGCTTCGGTCCGGCCGAAGCCGATGAACCGGTCGCGGTCAATCTCGTACGCCCGCACCGGCGCCGTGGAGGAAAAGATGCACTGCCCTTCGAAGGGGCTCTGAAACGCGAAGTACTTCGACTTGATGCCGTTGACCTTGCGGTCGAACGTAAGACGCCACTGGTTGCCGCACACGAGGTACCAGAGGTCGTCCTTCACGAACTCGTGCAGCGACAGCTCCACGTAGGTGGTCAGCCTGATCCGCCGCGGCGCGCGGCCGAGGTTGGTCAGACGCGCCGACCACAGCAGCACGTTGTCGTCCGGCGGCGTCAGGTAGGTGACCTCGGCGCGGATGCCGTTCTTCTCGGAGTCGAACCGCGTGTAGCCCAGGCCGTGCCGGCATTCGAAGCGGTCCAGCGGCGCGCACACGGGGCGGAACGACGGATTCCACGTGGTCTCGCCGTCCTGGATGTAGAGGTAGAATCCCGGGCTGTCCACGGGCACGCCGTTGAACCGGTAGCGGGTAAGCCGGCCCGTGGCGGGTTCCCTGTAGAACGCCAGCCCGCCGGCGGACTGGGACACGATGGCGTTCACGTCCCGGCCCATGAGATAGTTGATCCACGGCGCGGGAGTGTCGGGCCGGGTAATCACGAATTCCCGCGCGCGCTCGTCAAAGCGCCCGTATTTCATCGCGGCAGATTTGCACGCGGGCCGGGGACCGTCAACTGGGATTTGCTCCCGCTCAGAGCAGGCCCAGAAAACCCGCCACGGCCGGGCCGAAGCCGGACATGTTGCAGGCCGCGGGCAGCAGGATGACGCCCAGGCAGTTCATGCGCCGCGCGCCGAAGAGCACGGGCACAAGGCCGATACACGCCGCGACGGCCATCACCGCCAGGCCGCCCGGGCCCGTGATGCCGAACACCAGCAGCACGGCCGCGGCCAGGGCGGCGGCGGATACGCGCCGGTAGCCGAACGCCGCGATCGCGCGCAGCGTGACGCCGGTCAGCGGAAAGAGCGCCGCCAGCGCCGCCGCCCCGCCGATCGCCAGCGCCGCCAGCGCCGCGTCGTATTCCCGGAACGTCTCCGGCGCGATCAATCCCCGCGGCAGCCACGCCGCCCCGCCCCGCCGCGGGTGGATGCCCGGCACGAAGAAGAGCAGCAGCCCGCCCGCGTAGTACATCACCTTCGAGGCGCCCTGCGCGACGAGAAACACGCGGTCGTCGCGTATGGCCGTCGCGTGCCCCGCCAGGAACCCGCCGACGCCGCCCGTCACCGCCGGCAGGAAGGCCGCCAGCCCGCCGCCCGCGCAACCCGCCAGCACGCCGCGGCCCGCCTGCTCCAGCGACAGCGACGCCGCCGCTTCCCGCCGCTGCGGGGGAATCGCGACGCCCGAGAACAGATTCACCAGCAACCCGGGGAGCGTGAAGAGCCCGACGAACGCCGGCATCAGGCCCCGGAACGCGGCGGACGCGGCAAGCGGCGGACGATAGAACAGGATCAGGCCCAGCAGGCCGGAAAGAAGAAAAGTGAGCGGGCCCGCGCCGGCGCCGCGCCACCCGGCGCGGAGCTTCGCCCAGCCGCCCTGTCCGAAACGCCCCTCCCGCGGCCACTCGGACATCAGCATGAACGCGATCACGCACCATACCACCCAGTGCGCGTGCGGCCGCAGCACGTTGTGCAAAGCCGGAACGCAGCGCGGCGCCAGGGGCCCCGCCGCGAGCGTGAGCGCCAGCAGCGCCGCCAGGCCGCCGAGCGCGGTCAACGCCACCGCCTCCCGCCCGCGCCCCAGGCGCAGGTATTTCTGTCCCGGCAACGCCGCAAACAGGGCGCTCTCGTCCGGCGCCGCCAGCAAAATGGAAGGAATGCTGCCGGCCACGGCGTAGCCCGCCGTCATCCCCGCGGCGCCGGCGATTACGGCCAGGCGCGGCGCCCCGCCGCCGCCCGCCCCGTGCAGAAGCAGCCCCGCCGCGGCCATGACGTCGTAGACGTGCAGGCCGGGCACGCAGGCCAGCGCGGAGGCAAAAGCCGAACCCAGCACGGCCCAGAGAACAATCTGGAATGCGTCGCCGATCACCGCGCGCCCCGCGCCGCGCCCGCATCCGCGCCCGCGCCCGCATCCGCGCCCGCGCCCGCATCCGCGCCCGCGCCCGCCGCGCTTTCCAGGACGCTGACACCCGCCGCGCCGGCCAGCCGCAGGCGCGGCTCCCCGCCGGCGGAGACGTCCAGCGCGCCCGACGCGCGCACGCGGTCCCCGCGGCGCGGCAGGCATCCCGGCTGGAGCAGCGCGCGCGCCGCCTCGCCCTGCGCCGCCACGCGCAGCAGCCCCGTGCCGTCGTTCAGCGTGAACGAAAGCCAGGCCGGGGCGTCGCGCCGCCGGCTGACGTACGGGTCGCGGTCCAGCGTGCCCGTCACGGTCACGGCCGCGAAGTTCATCAGCGGCGTGATATCGCCGATGCGCACCCCGGGCGGCTGCCGGCCGCGCGCGTGCAGGTAAAGAAAGAACAGGCCGGCCATGCCCAGCGCCAGCGTCCCGCGACGCAGGAACCGCATGGCCGGCGACCGCACCGAGTCCGCGCCGCAGTACGGGCAGGCGTCAACCGGCCCGATGAAGCGCTCGCAGCTCGGGCACATCTCCGGCCGCGCCGCCGCCGGCCGCTCCAGCCCGGAACTCGTGCGCCGCCCGCGCATCCTACAACTGCCCCACGATTTCGGTGACGATGTCCTCGGTGGTCAGCAGGCCCGTGACCTTCGCGTCGGCGTTGACCACCAGGCACATGGGCTGACGCGAGCGGCGCAGACGGCGCAGGGTGTCGTCCACCCGCGTATCTTCCGGGATAAGCAGGGGGCGCCGCACGTAGCCCGCGACGGTCTTGCCCCGCGGGTCGCGATCGGCGGAGACCAGGTAGTAGTAGACGTTGATGATTCCGGCGAACTCGTTGCGCTCCGGGTCCATGACCGGCATGCGGGAGAAGCCGGTGGCGCGAACGGCCGCGACGAACTCCGCCAGGGGCGTGTCGGCGCGGACAAAGGCGATCCGCTCGCGCGGCACCATGATGTCGCGCACGCGCTTGCGCGAGAGATCGAACACGCGGTGAATCATCATGCCCTCGGCGCGCGTGAAAACGCCGCGCTTCTCGCCCTCGCGCGTGAGCAGCCTCAGGTCCTCCCGCGTGACCGACGGCGCGCCCCGGGGCCGGAAGCTGACCGGCCCGCGCACGAGGAGCCGCGAGACGCCGATCACGGCCGCCGCGAGCGGCCGCAGCGCCCGCTCCGCGGCCGCCAGGAGATCAACGAAGCGGCGCGTGCGGGCGATGGGGTCCGTGTGGAACCAGGCCTTGGGCAGATACTCGCAGAACGTCAGCAGCAGAACCGTTGTGAGCACGGTGGCCACCGGTTCGCCCCAGTCGCCGATCAGGCGCACGGCCGCGTGATCGGCGACCACCGTGGCCACGACAACGCACACGTTCGTGCCCACCAGCGTGGTCCCGATCAGCCGGTCCGGCGTCTCCAGAAACCCGTGCAGGGTCCGCGCCCAGCCGTGGCCTTCGCGCACGAAATACCGCAGGCGCAACGGGTGGATCGAGATCATGCCGGTCTCGATGCCCGAGAAGAAGGCCTCCCCGAGCATGCACAGCAGGATCGTCACGGCCGCGAGCATCACGGAATGTCCTCCCCGGCCGGCGCCGGCGACTTTTCCAGGAAGACCGTCACGATGCGCTGCTTGCGGGTGCGGTGCACGGTAACGCGGCAGCCCTGCGCCTCGACCGCGTCGCCGGTGTGGGCGATGCGGCCGGTCTGCTCCTGCATCCAGCCGGCGATGCGGTCGGCGCCCTCCGAGACAAGGCCCGTTCCGACCTCCTGGTTGATCTCTTCCAGGCTGGTGCTGCCGTCAACGATCCACATGTTCTCCGCCATCTTCTGGACGGTCAGGCGCTCCTTCACGAATTCGTCCTCCACCTCCGGGACGATTTCCTCGAGGATGTCGCCCATCGTCACCAGGCCCGCCGTGCCGCCGTACTCGTCGGCCACGAAGGCGACGCGGCGGCCCTCTTTCTGGAAAGTCGTCAGCAGGATGTCGAGCGAAGCGGTCTCGGGAACGAAATAGGCCGGCTCGACCGCCGCCTCGAACGGCTGCTCGGGCGAGAGGAGGTAGCGCGTGACGTTCAGAAAGCCTTCCGGATGGTCGAGGTTCCCGCGATACACCGGCAGAAACCGGAAGGTCACGCCGCGCGCGATGCCCGCGCGGCCCTCCGGCGGGTCGTCGAGATCGATGCCGACGAGGTCCACGCGCGGCGTCATGATCTGGCTGGCCTGCATGTCTTCCAGGCCGATGATATTGTCCACCATCGAGCGCTCCAGGCGGCCCAGCACGCCTTCTTCCTCGCCCACCGCGTAGACCGAGCGCAGCTCATCCTCGGTCAGCGACTTGTCCGCGGCGCGCAGATCGGCCGCGAAAAGGGCCACGAAGCGCTCGAGCATCACGCGCGCGGGCAGCAGGACGCCGATCAGCGCGCTCAGCGGCGCGGCGTAGAGAACCGCGAGGCGCTCGGCGCGCGAAGCCGCGAAGCGCTTGGGCGTGGCTTCGCCCAGCAGCAGAAGCAGAACCGTCATGGCCGGAATCGCGACCGCCACCCCCTGCCGGGGAAACAGCCGCTCCGCGATCACGTAGCCGACGGAAGAGGCGGCGATGTTGACCGTCGTGTTGCCGATCAGGATCGTGGACAGGATGCGGGTCGGGGATGCCAGCAGCCGGGCGATGCGGTCGGCCGTCCGCGGGCGCGTCTGGCGGATGCGGCCGACGTGGGTGGGCGTCAGCGTGAAGAGGGCCATCTCCGCGCTGGAGAAGAAGGCCGAGCAGAAAAGCAGCGCCGCCAGCGCCGCCCACTCAATCGTCGCCGTCGCCGTCATACGTGAATTCCCCGCCCACGTCGCGAACGCGAAACCGGGTCTTGTGGACGGCCGGGAAGCCTTCCACCTCCATGTCCTTGATCATCCAGCGGCCGTTGACGCGCCGCAGGGCCTTGATCTCCATGCGGCGGACCAACCGCTCTTCCGCGTCGTACGCCTCAAGCTTGGCGACCATCCGCAGCGCTTCATGAATCCACAGCCGCATCCGCGCGTAGGGCCGCCCCGGCCCGTCCGGCGCCGCTTCCGCGGGCGGCGGGAGGTCGACCAGGAAACATTCCTGGCCCTTGTACGTCTCGCGCCCGACCGTGCGGCCGCCTTCCCAGTCCAGAAACGCCAGGGCGAGATCGGCCCAGGTGAGATCGGAATTCCCGATGGCTTCGTGAATGCCGGGCGCGGCGGCCGGCGCCGGGGGATCGCCGCGCCGGTAGGCCAGTTGCGGCGCGCCGCCCTGCGCGGGACGGCTGACCGTGAGTTCCTCGATCTCGCCGCCCAGCGCGTCGCGCACCGTGTAGCGGGCGCGGGGCTGATCGCCGCCCAGGGCGATCAAGGCCTCCACGTTCATGCGCCCGATCACGACGCCCTTGCGCCCGCGCACTTCCAGATCGCCGGCGATGCGCAGCTCCTCGCGCGGCAGGCGATCGCGCACGTCCCGCAACAGCGCGTCCGCCGCCGGCAGGGCGGACGGCTCTTCGGCGCACGCGGCGCGCGCCAGGCACACCGACGCCACAACGGCCAGAATCATCCTCAAAATGCGGCAACTCCTACTGCGTCACGGGCGGGCCGGACTCCTTGTCCGCCCGAATGACACGGTCCAGGATCTCACGGATCTGTTCGAGGCCCGTGGCGGGAATGATAATCGTGTCCCGCCGGCCGCCGACGTCCTCCGTGATCCTCAGGAACCTGCCGCGCGGATTCTCCCGCAGTTCAAAGGAGAACTGCTTCCGCTCAACCTGGATCTGTTCGTTGAGTAGCTCCGTGTCCACGGCTGCGATCCCCATCACCGCCCAAGCCGATCGCGCAACGGCCCGCTAGCCGCACGCCCCGGCCCTTGTCGGTAGGTTGACTATAGCAGGGACGCGGTTGCCGTCAATAGCCCTGCGCGGCCCCAAATTCGCGGATAAGACCTGTCGGGGGCTTTCTCCCGGCAGTTGCGATCCGTGTTCGGCGGACCGCGGGGCCGCGGTCCCTCCCGTCCTGACAGTCAAGAGCCGCTTGATTCATGCGATGGGAGGCACGCCGGCCACGGCGTCCGCGCTACACAACTTCTCAGCGCCTGGCGACGGCAGAAACCGGTGGACGATAGCGGGCGACGAGAGCGGGTAACGAGTAGGACGCCGACACCAACACCCAACACTCAACACGCAACATCCAACTCCCAAGTGCGGAAACGGCATGCAGGACAGCGCGCAGGGGATGGCAGTGCCGCAAGTAGCCCCGGCCCGTCCCGGGCCGAGGGCGAGCGCTGCGCTGGCCCCGAGACGGGGCCGCGCTACTGAGGTCTGCCCGCAATGCTACGCATAGCGTGGCAGGCAGGCGGGGCCGCGCTACGCGCCACTCCGGCGACCATCCCGAGCAGGCGTGAAACAAGGTCCGCGCTCCCCGTCAAAGGCTTCGCGCAACCGGAAGTCGGAAGAACTTTCCGTCCGCCGGACGACGGGGGGACCGATCCGTGCGGCCACCGCACGCCGTTTGGCGCGACTGGCCAGCCATTCCTCCCAACTCCAATCGGTCTTAAGGTTTGCCGCCGAGCTCACGCGCCACCTCGTTCTTCAGTTCATCCAGTTCCTTCGCCACATTGAACGAGGGCAACCCCGACAGCCGCCGGATCTCGTCCCAATCGACGGGCGTATCTCCGCTGAGGCACACCGCCAGGATCTTCTTGGCTACACTCCGGGCTTCCGCGTCGGGCCGAGGATAGAACGCCAGCAACGTTCGTTCGACGACGGCCAGTTCCGCCGGAATCACGGTGATCGGCCCGCAAGGCGTGCCGATGGTGCGGCATGGCGTGGTGGCCTCGTTCTCCAGGAAGCCCAGCATGTCCACGAAGAGCCCGGCCACCTTCCAACTGCGCGGGCCACCCGTGGCCCCCAGTCCACCCATCAAGTCCTGGGCGAGCCTCAGAGGAATGGGTTGGAGCGTGCGGCGACAGAGGTCGATATCGCCGGACATGTAGGAACCTTCCGTATAGAACTCAACGGCGGATCCGCCGACCACGACCAGATCCCACCCCGCCTCGCGGAAGATCCGCGTGACCAGACCGGACAGCCGAAGCGCGCGTTCCAGCAAGTCAGCCGTCGCCTCGATATCCCGTGATTCCTGTTCCATCTTCCTCACGCGGAAATGCTACCACCGCCCACAGGACGCATCAACCTGGAAGGAGCACTCAGAAAGAGCAGACGAACCACGAAATACGCGACATCCGCGAAAACAGGAGCCTGACAACACGTTGCATCGATCAGTTGCCTTGCCGGTCAGGGACAGACGAATTCTTTTTGCGCCTCAGTAGCACGGCGCTGGCCCCGGGGGTCTGCCCGAATCGCTGCGCTAAGCGCTGCAGAAGGGTTTGACGATAGCGGGCGACCCTCCTTCGCGCTTCGCGCTACGGCGGGCAGGCTGAGAGCGGTGGACGCCAACACTCAACACCCAACACTCAACACGCAACATCCAACTCCCAAGTGCGGAAACGGCATGCAGGACAGCGCGCAGGGGATGGCAGTGCCGCAAGTAGCCCCGGCCCGTCCCGGGCCGAGGGCGAGCGCTGCGC
>Ga0194113_10000887_pt1 | contig 40617 bp, 36 predicted proteins | sample TA2MahC200mmetaG_FD_146193 | JGI IMG/M metagenome (GOLD analysis project Ga0194113, IMG submission 146193) | Freshwater microbial communities from Lake Tanganyika, Tanzania - TA2015017 Mahale Deep Cast 200m | ecosystem: Environmental > Aquatic > Freshwater > Lake | place: Tanzania: Lake... | reverse complement strand
GCCGATGGGCAGCGGGAGTTTTCCCAACACTACTCCGCCCGAAGCAATCGCCAGGCCGCCCTGCATCTCTTCGATGGCGCGCACACAGACGGCCATATCGGCGTCGTTTGCGCCGGCAACGATGATATTGTGATGATCGTGGGCCACCGAGGAGGCCAGCGCCCCGTTCCGCAGGCCGAAGCCGCGCACGAAAGAGACGCCTATATTGCCATTTTTCCCGTACCTCTCGACCACCGCCAGCTTGAGGATATCCCGCGCGGGGTCGGGCATCACCGCTCCGTTGACAACTGGTAGTTCGGCCCGACTCTGTTCGTTGATGATCTGGTCGGGGTAGAGATCAATCACCCAAGCTTTCACCTTATCACCCTCGGCGGCGATCGCGAAATCGTCTGCCTGCCTGCCGCGGGTGACTTTCACGGTTTGATAGATCCACTCCGGATAATCGGCCTCGGGTGGAGTCACAATCAGCTTACCATCACTGGCGACATGCTGACCCTTGAAATAGACATCGCTGGGGACGATATGCTCCAAATCCTCAGCCAGGATGATGTCGGCCCAGCGCGATGGAGCCAGGCTGCCCACCAGGTGTTCAATGCGGAAATGTTTGGCGGCATTGATGGTAGCCATCTGAATTGCCGTCACTGGCGGCATGCCCAGCGCGATGGCGCGGTTGACCATGTAGTTGATATGGCCCTCCGCGAGGATCTCATCGGGGTGCTTATCATCGGTGCAAAACATCAGATGGGGCGTATGGACGAAACCATCTGCAATCATGCCTTCGAGGATACGCGCTAAATTCCGTTCGGCGCTGCCCTCCCGGATCATGACAGCCATGCCCAATTGCAGGCGCGTCAGGGCTTCGGGGAAATCTACACACTCGTGGTCGTCGGACAGGCCGCCGCACGCGTAAGCCACGAGTTCCATTCCGACGCGGCCAGAGGCGTGTCCATTGCAAATCTTGCCGATGGTCTGAGCAGCTTCGACTTTCAGAAGATATTCCTCACGCAATTCCAGGACTTTCGAGGGGTCCAATTCCCCCAGGCTGACCGCTTCGGGCCAACACAAGATTTCGCGCACATCCAGTAAATCCAGCTCGCCGCCGGTGGTTTCCAGCCCCGGGGCGGTGGGGACGCGCGAGGAAACTTCCAAATAGAGATGATAGGGCAATTGACCGCTTGCGCTCAACAGCGCCTTGACGCCCTGCATTCCCGCGACGTTGGCAATCTCCATCGGGTCAGCCAGCATGGCCGTCGTGCCGTGGGGGACGATCAAATGAGATAGATTTTCGGGGATGACCAGGGTGGAGTCGATGTGGACGTGGGCGTCTATGAAACCCGGCAGTGCAAAACGTCCGCCGCCATCCACCACTTTCTCGGCGCGATAACTTTGGGCATAGCAGGTAACAATCCGGCCATCTATGATGCCAATGGCGCCCGGCTCGATACGTCCGATATACACATTGACTACCTGGATGTTTTCGATCAACAAATCGAGGGGGATTTCCCCTAGCCCCGCTCTAATCAGTTTTTTTCTTTCTTCTAAAGTCAGGATCATCTCATAGACCGCGCTGGCCGCGGATATACGGCAAACCCAGCGCCGCCGGGGTGCCGATGCGCTTACGATTGGCTTCACGTGAACCGATGACCAGGACAACCACGGTAAAGGCATACGGCAGCATCTTCAAGAAGAAGCCGTAATATGGGTTGTAGAAGAATGGATTCGCAAAGCCCAAAAGGGTGGTGGGGCCTTGAATGTCGAGAACAAGACGCCGCAGCGCGCCAAACGTATAGGCGCCCACAGCTGCCCTTGCGGGATTCCACTGGGCAAAGATCACCAAACCAACCGCGATCCAACCCTGCCCGGCAGTCGTCAATGCCGCAAACCAGCCCGGGGAGATGGATAGGCTGATCGTGGCCCCCGCCAGCCCGGCCATCATACCGCCGACAAAGACATAGAAATAGCGCAATGAAAACACACTGATGCCCAACGAATCGGCAGCCGCTGGATATTCTCCCACAGAACGCAAGTGCATCCCCGGTCGTGTGCGGTTGATGTAATACCAGGCCAGAGGGATGAAAATATAGCCGACATAGACCATGACGCTTTGCTTCGTGAATAAGATCCTCCCCAACCAGGGAATCTGGGAGAGGAGGGAAATAGTGAACGAAGGCAGAGTCGGCACAACATCGCGCAGGCTGGTCAGGCCTTCCCCCAGCACCAGGCTGAGACCAGTGGCAAGGAAGTTCAAAGCCAGGCCGCTGACGACCTGATCGGCTTGAAGGGTGATGGCGATGAAAGCATGCACCTGGCTGACGGCGCCTGCTGCTAACATGGCAGCTAACAACCCCAACCAGGGATCTGATGTGGCAGCCGTTACTTTATAAGCAGTCATCGCGCCAACCAACATCATCCCCTCGACGCCCAGGTTTAGGACGCCAGAACGTTCAGAAAAGATTTCCCCAACCGTTGCATACAACAGAATCGTTCCTGTAGCAACGCCGGAAGCCAAGATGACGAGAACGAAATCCATGTTTATTCCTCCACGCGCCGTGTGATTCTGATCCGATTGCGGAGAAAGAAGTCTATAGCAATCAGACTGACCATGATGACGCCCTGGATCAAGGTGGGAACACCGCTTGGTTGGACTTCCCTTCCAGCCAGGATCAACGCGCCGAACAGGATAGATACCAGGATAACCGCCAGCGGATTCAGCTTGGCTAACCAGGCGATGATAATGCCGGTGTAGCCATAACCGGGGGAAATTGCACCTTGTAAGCGATGCACCACCCCGGCAATTTCTGACATGCCCGCCAATCCGGCCAGCGCCCCCGACACCAGCATCACCAAAATCACGTTCTTGCTGATGGAAATGCCAGCATATTCCGCGGCGCGTGGGTTATCGCCGATCAAGCGAATCTCGTAACCCCACTGACTCTTCGACAAGACCAGCCAAAGGATGATCGCCGCCACAATCGCGAAGAGCAAACCCATGTGAGTAGTCAGCCCCCGGAATACGGGAATGGCCTCGGCGAAATCCGAGAGGCGCGGCAACCAGGCGTTGCGCTGGAACATGCGTGACATCTGGAAACCGCCCTCCGTCCAAACCGCATAGATGAAGAAATTATTCCATTCGACGGCAATGTAGTTCATCATCAGCGTGGAGATGATTTCGTTGACGTTGAATTTGGCTTTGAGGAAACCTGGCACGAACCCCCATAGGGCGCCGAAGAGCATACCAGACAATGCCATCACGATGATAAACTGCCACTTGGGGGCTTCTTCTGGCAGCACCGGCAGCAGCACGATCATACTGGCGCCAAAGGCTCCAAGAAAGAACTGACCTTCGGCCCCGATATTCCACAATCTCATGCGAAAGGCAAAGGAACAGGCCAGGCCGACCAGCATCAGAGGGATCGCCTTGACCATGGTATCAGAAAGCACACCAACGCTGCCAAATGAGGAACGCGCAATATGAGCATACACTTTCCAGGGTTCACCGCCTCCCAGCCAGATCACCAGCGCCCCAATCATTAAAGCCACAACCACAGCGATTACCGATAGCATGGGAGAATACCAGCGCGGTGGATCAACAACCCGAGGCTCCACTTTCATTTTGAAGGGCAACTTAAATCCCATAATTGGTTTAGTAGAATCTGCCTGCGTCATCTCAAGCTTCTCCTTGCATTTCGATCTGCTCTAAGCGAGTGCCTGTCATCATCTGACCGATCTTCTCGATGTCGCCATCAGCAACTTCGCCCATGATTCCTCCTTCATAGATCACGTAGACGCGATCACTGAGGGACAGAAGCTCTTCCAATTCTTCGGAAATCAATAGAATGGCTGCGCCATCCGCACGTTGGGCGAGGAGCAAACGCTGTACGCCTTCGATGGCGCCGACATCCAGGCCACGCGTTGGCTGCACAGCGATCATCAACTTTGGCTCGCTCGAGATTTCACGCGCCAGAATCACCTTCTGCAGGTTGCCGCCGGATAGCAGCCGCACTGAAGTGTCCACCGTTGGCACCATGATGTCATACGCTTCTTTCAGTTCAGCGGCGTACTTGTTGGCTTCGAGCGCATTGACCATCCAACCCTGCCCAATAGGCGCTTGATCGTATTTCTTCATGATCACATTATCTGTGACGCTCAAATTAGGCGCAGTGCCAACTTGAGTGCGATCTGCTGGGATCAGGGAAACCCCCTGGCGGATGCCGAATTTGACAGGTTTATTGGTGACATCTTTCTGGTTGACGATCACCTTCCCGCCCAAAACCGGACGTAGGCCGGCCAATGTTTCGGCCAATTCGCTCTGTCCATTGCCAGCCACTCCAGCCAGACCGACGACCTCGCCTTCTCGCACATCCAGGCTGACGCCCCGCAATGCAGGCAGACCTTTATCATTATCGGCTTGCAGATCTTTCACCGAGAGCACCACTTCGCCGGGTTCGACATGCTTCTTCTCGACGCGGAAGACGACCTCGCGTCCGACCATCAGCCGCGCCAGGTCTGCGCGGGTGACGCTGGAGATGGGAAGACAAGCAGAAGTGACCACCCCTTTTTGGAGCACGGTGACGCGGTCGGAGATTTCCATGACTTCGTGAAGTTTATGGCTGATGAAGACAATTGATTTCCCTTGGGCGGTCATCGAACGCAGGGTTTTGAACAATTCTTCGATTTCGCTGGGAGCTAACACCGCGGTGGGTTCATCCATGATGAGCACATCTGCGCCGCGGTAGAGCATCTTCAGGATTTCGACGCGTTGTTGCTCGCCAACGGATAACTGCCAGATTTTGGCTGCTGGATCTACATGCAAACCATACTGCCCGGCAATCTCTGCGATTTTGCGGTTATATCGCGGCAAGTGCATGCGAAAGCGCGGCTCATCTAATCCCAGGAGCACATTCTCGGTGACGCTCTGGGAGGGTACCAACATAAAATGCTGATGCACCATGCCGATCCCGGCGTTGATGGCATCGCGCGGCGAGGAAAAATTAACCACTTTGTCGTTTACGATTACCGTTCCCCCATCGGGGCGATACAGCCCGGCCAGGACATTCATCAAAGTGCTTTTCCCGGCACCATTCTCTCCCAACAGGGCGTGGACTTCCCCGCGACGAAGTTCGAAATCCACCTGATTATTGGCCAGAACCCCGGGGAAACGTTTGACAATCCCCTGCATACGCACAACATTCGTAATTTCATTGGGTTTGTTTGTTTGATCCATAGCGGCTCAGACCCGTCCCGAACTCCTTGAGGGAGCAAATAGTAAACAAAGTAGGAAACGCGAAGGAAGGTGACCAGGGAAGATTTCCCTGGTCACCTCTTGGGTTACTAAAAACTACAGCTCAGGCAATTCAGCCGTGACGTTCTCGTTCCACCAGTACATACCATATTCACATTCCAGGCCAGGAGCGCCCGGCTTGAATTGGTCAATGTCATTGTACTGGAAGCTCTTGCCCTCTTCGATCACCAGGTTGCCCTGGTTGTCGGTGATGGGGCCAGTGAAGATGTCGAAACGGGTGAATTCGCCCGCCAGCATCTGCGCCAAGAGATCGCGCACCGCCTGAACATCCTCTGCAGGCAGATCAGCAACTCCAGGCTGCGGGGTCTCGCCTTCCATGAATCCATAAAGGCCTACACCACCATCAGAAGCCTCGAAGTAGTGCCAGCCGAATTCGTAGGTTTCGGCCATCACTTTCTCGGTGATCCCGGCGAAAATCGGACCCCAGACCCAGTAGGGAGCCGTCAGGCAGACATCCAGGGTGCAGGAGCCGGACCAGTCGTAGGTGATGCCATACACACCTTCGCGGTCAGCAGCAGCCAAAGCCGAGGCAGGGGTATCGGCGCCGGTCATGACCACATGGGAGCCGGCATCGAAGAGGGAGTCAGCGCCTTCGCGCTCGATGATTGGGTCATGCCAGGTGTTGATCCAACGAATATCCACGGTGCATTCTGGGCAGGTCTTCTGAACGCCCAGGGCATAGGCATTGAACAGACGCAGCTCTTCTGGGATTGGGAAGGTAGCCATACCGCCGACTTTGGTAGCGCCATCAGTTTTCGCGCGTGAACCAGCCAACATGCCGGCCAGGTATTTCATATCTTCCATAGCGCCAAACAGGTTGCCGAAGTTCTTCATATTGGATTTGTAGCCACTGATGTGAATGTACCCGATGTCAGGAAATTCTTCAGCAACGACTTCCATGGAGTCCATATACCCAAAGGAACCACCGAAGATCAGGTCGAAGCCCTTGCGAGAGAGAGCGCGGAAGACCTGTTCGGAATCTGCGCCTTCTGCGACCGATTCGATGTAGGCCGTATGCACGCCTTCGACATTGGCCTCCAGGTATTGCAGGCCGTCATACTGCGCCTGTGACCAGCCGCCATCGTCGTGGACGCTGAGCATCACCAGGGCGACATTGAACTTACCATCCTCGATGTCGGGGATCTGCAACTCGCCGGCTTCAGCAGGTTCTTCGGCAGCCGGCTCTTCCGCCGCGGGTTCTTCCGCCGCGGGTTCTTCCGCCGCAGGCGCCTCTGCTACAGGCGCCTCTTCCTTGGGAGCGCAGGCAGTCAGCAGCATCGCGGCGATGAGCAAAATACTAAACAACCAAACAACTTTATTCTTCATGAGTAAACTCCTCCGAAATGTCAATTCTTAGAATATGTACGACTTTCTCAACATTCTTACCGTGCTATGATCATAGTTCAGCCTAGAGTCGGCACCTCCTCTCCCGGGTCATCGCGCCCGAAAACAGTTTAGATAGATATTGTGTAACTACTCAGCCATACGGGGAAGTTCCCGAAAAAAGGGTGTGCGAAGGGGGCGTAGCCGCTTTGCGTTCGCACACCCTTTTTTCGGGCTAATCCGTTCGATGGCTGAGCAGTTACGATATTGTACACTATGGAACGATCCAGGTACCAGTTTCTCCGCGCAAAGCGCGTCCGATATTCTCTGGGTCAGTAATGAGGGCTTGCTTGCCGCCAGCTTCCAGGAACCAGATGATGGCCTGGATTTTGGGGGCCATAGAACCTTTTGCAAAGTGCGCGCCCTCGGCTAAATACTGTTTGGCTTCAGCCAGGGTCATTCTATCAACCCACTTTTGATCGGGTTTCCCAAAATTCAGGGCTACCTTCTCGACAGCAGTCGAAATCAACAACAGATCAGCGCCAATCATCTGGGCTAATAAGCTGCTGGCGAAATCCTTGTCTATCACAGCGGCAATGCCGGTAAACTGGCGATTGCCCGCATCTATCACCGGAATGCCGCCCCCGCCTACCGTGATGACAACCGTCCCTGCATCCAGGAGGGTTTTTACCGCTGCGAGTTCGACGACTTCCTTCGGCAGCGGCGACGGCACGACCCTGCGCCAGCCCCGACCAGCGTCTTCTACGACGCTCCAGCCAAGATCGGCTTCACGGGTTTTAGCTTCGCGTTCGTCCATGAAGCCGCCGATAGGCTTGGTCGGGTTCTTGAACGCTGGATCGTTCGAATCTACAGCTACCTGAGTTACGACTGTGGCAACCGGTTTGTCGATTCCACGCCGCGCCAGCTCATTCTGCAAGGTCTGCTGCAAAGCATAACCGATGGCGCCCTGGCTATCCGCGCCGCATACATCCAGGGGAACTTCGTGCATGCCCTCGACTTTCGCGGCAATCTCCGACCTTCGCAAGATGAAACCGACCTGCGGGCCATTTCCATGACCGATGGCGACATCCCATCCAGCTTCGATCATGTCGGTGATGTGGTAAGTCGTCTCCCTGGCTGCCTGGTACTGGTCTTCGACAGTCTGGTGATTTTTATCTTTGATCAACGAGTTGCCGCCGATGGCGATGACGGCGAGTTTTTTGGGGGGTGTAGTGGTCATATAAGTTAATCCTGTAGGTGGGGGATTGGTATTTTGTATATTGGTAAATTGGTATTGGTGGGTTGGCTGGTTGGTTCCATAAATCACGCGGGATCGGGAATTTCATCAGTGGGTAGGTAGAGAGCAATCTCTTCTCGTATCGCTTTATCGCCATATTCCTGCTTTCCTTGTTGTTGAGTCCGTATGTAGCGAATATAGCCGTTCAGCGATCGTAGGGCGCTATGGCAGAGTTCTCGCTGGCGTGGTAGTTCATTATCTGTGAGGCGAGAAGCATCACAAGCAACAAATCCACTCAGTGTTTCGCTCAAAGACCCGCGCGCGTTGTAATAGAAACGCAAACTGTCAAGAAAATGGTAACGTCCATATCCCTCAGCGATATTGAGTAAGATGCTTGTAGCAGCCCGGCGCAGTTGTGACGCCAGATTGTACTTCTCTTCAGCGGGTAGGAGACTGGCGACATGATAAGCCTCCTTGAAAACTTGTAACGCCAACTGGTAGCATTCCAAGTCTTCGAAACCGCGCATTTCTTTCTCGGTCACAGTCTGCCTCTTTTCAATACCAATCTACCAACTACCAATCTACCAATCTACCAATCTACCAATCTACCAACTACCTCATTGTCAACGCCATCACCGCCTTTTGAGCATGCAGGCGGTTTTCGGCCTCGTCGAACACGACCGAGTTCGGCCCATCCATCACTTCGCTGGCGACCTCGATGTCGCGGTCGGCGGGCAGCGGGTGCATGTAGATAGCATCGTCTTTGGCGAGGGACATCAGCTTTCTGTCAGTGATCCAGTGCTTGTACTGATCCTGGATTTCCTTGCCTTTGACGGGGTCATCCGTCACGAGCAGCGGGCCCCAGGATTTGGCGTAGACGACATCGGCATCCTTCACGGCCCTGGTCATGCCGTCTTTGTCGCTGATGACTTCAAAGCCGGTCTTGTACTTGCGGGCTTGTTCCTGGGCTTGATCCATGATTTCGGGCATCAGCTTGAATTCCGGCGGGTGGGCCAGGACAACGTCCATACCGAAGCGCGGCATTTGCAGGACGAGTGATTGTGGGACGGAAATTGGTTTGAGATAGCTAGAAGCATACGCCCAGGAAACCACCATTTTCTTGCCGCGCAAATCGCGGCCTTTCTTCTCCATGATGGTCATCAAGTCGGCCAGGCATTGGAAGGGGTGGTAGATTTCGCACTGCATGTTGAGCACAGGCGTGCGCGAGGCCTCGGCCACCAGGTTGAGGTAACGGTTGCCTGTGCCCCAGGTGACATGGCGGATGGCAATGCCGTCGAAGTAACGGCCAAAGATTTCACCCATCTCCTTCTCGGTATCGCCGTGGGCGATCTGGGTGGTCTTGCTTTCGATGAAAGCGGCATGACCGCCCAATTGAGCCATCCCCGCCTCGAAGGAACCGCGCGTGCGCGTGCTGCTGAAGAAAAACAACATCGCCAGCACTTTATCTCGCAGATAAGCGTGGGGTTCGCCCAAAGCGCGCTTGCGCTTCAAGTCCCAGGCCACATCCAGAATGGTTTCAACCTCTTCTTTGCTGAAGTCGAGATCACCAATAAAGTCACGATTACGAAGATCGCTTTGCATTTTTTTAGTCTCCTAGTTATTAGTTGAATAGTTGTAACTGCTCAGCCATCGAACGGATTTACCCGAAAAAAGGGTGTGCGCAGGGGGCTACGCCCCCTGCGCACACCCTTTTTTCGGGAATTTCTCCGATTGGCTGAGTAGTTACGTATAGTTTTGTAGTTGAGTAGTTCAGTAGTTAAGTGGTACATCAAGTATTTTTTCGAAGGTAGCCGATCATGCCGTTGATCAGACGTTTGACTTCTGTCGCCAACTACTCAACTATCAAACTATTTATTCCATCACTCCCAGCACCAACGCCAACAACGCCATGCGCATTACCACGCCATAGAAGGCTTCCTGCCAGTAACGAGACCAGCGGGTGATATCTACATCGGCGGGAATCTCATCCATGCGGGGCAGCGAGTGCAGCAAGATGGCGTCGGATTTGGCCTTGTTGTAGAGCAAGTCGCGGGTGATCTTATAGTTCGCGGGGGTCAGGCCAACATCAGCGCCGCGCTCGTCGCGGGATTTGGTGTAATCGGGTTGTACGACCGGTTCTACCAGGATCACGTCGGCGTCGGCAATGGCCTGCTCGACGTGCTCAGCCTCCCTGAAGTCCAGACGATAATTCTCGAGATCGGCCTTGAACTCATCGGTCAAGGACATATCGGGCGGCGAGACGAAAGTGATCGGGCAGTCGAACTGCGTCAGACCGTAAGCCAGAGAGTGCATGGTGCGCATGCGCATATCGCCGACTGCCAGCCACTTCAGGCCATCCATGCGCCCTTTTTCTCGCATGACCGTGTAGAAGTCAGTCAGGATTTGGGTGGGGTGCTCGCCCCAGCCATCGCCGCCATTGATGATCGGCACAGAGGACCATTTGGCTGCCTCGTGGGGCGCGCCCTGCTGGAAGTGCCGCATAACGATCACATCGCCGTAGAACTCCAACATCTTGACGGTGTCCTTGATGGACTCTTGATAGAAGTCGCCAGCACGGGTCATCTTTGCATCCGCAAAGCCGGTCACCTGGCCACCCAGGCGGATCATGGCAGCCTCGTGGGCCAGACGGGTGCGGGTGCTGGGTTGATAGAACGCCGTAACCAGGGTCTTCTCTTTCAGAAGATCTGCATTGCGGCGATTCCGAGCGATGGGTTCCAATTGCTCAGCAGCCTCGAAGACACGGAAGAATTCATTTCGCTCGAAATCCTTCAAAGATAGAATGTCACGGCCTGAGAAACTACGCATTTCAAAACCTCCAGTTAGGAATTATGAGTTAGGTGGTAGGAGGCAGGAGTCATATTTGGCAACTCCTGACCCCTAGCTCTTAACTCATCATCCCACCCTCCTGACAACATGAAACTTGAAATAACCCGGCAAGAAATAACTTAACGAATAATCAATCGGCTCGTCTTCTATAGTATAAAGCAACGACTCGAAATGAAGAACCGAATCCCCGCGTTGGATATCCAGCGCGCGGGCTACGTCGGAGTCGGCGGCGAACGCATTGATCTCCGTGCGCGAATGCTTCAGGGGGGGATCGCCGCGCTTGAGCAAAACATCCAAAACTGAGCCTTTAAAATTGGTTCCGACCTCCTCGGGGGCAAGCACATCTGGACGAAGCGTATCAACCAAAAAGGCCGCCGGTCTTTCATCCGCTAAAATAACCCGAGAGATCCGCAGGGTTTTCGAGCCTTGCTCCACGCCCAATTTCTCCGCGATAACCTCATCGGCCACGCAATCCACCAACTGGCAATCGCCCATCGCTACCGACAAGCCAATTCGATCAGATAGCGTTTCGATGCTCTCGAGAACTTCGAGGCCGCTTTCGATTACTTGAGTAGGCCGGACGACAAAAGTTCCTACGCCCTGACGGCGGCGGAGGAAACCCCGCGTTTCGAAGATGCGCATGGCCTCGCGCAGCGTGGCGCGCGAGACTCCCAATTGTTCCGCAAGTTTCGGTTCGGCTAACAAACGCTCCCCCGGCGCAGTAGCAGCGATGATTTCTTTCAAGCGTTGGTGTATCTCTTTCGACATAATTTGCGCTTTACTCTTTACGTATAACGTTTTACGTTCCTTCCAATACAGGGATGAACTCGAACTTGGTCACATTCACTAAACCCAGATCGGAAATGCGCAACTCAGGGATCACTACCAAGGCTAACATACTGAGCTGCATATTGGGGTTGTTGATCGTGCAGCCACAAGCCCTGAAACCCTCTAACACAGAGGCGGCCTTCGCAGAAACGACTTCAGCACGTTCATTGGACATCAAGCCAGCGATGGGCAATTCCACCAGGCCAATGACCCGGCCTTCCTTGATGACGATTTGACCGCCGCCGATCTCGCTCAGCTTATTGGCCGCAAGAGCCATATCAGCTTCACTCGTCCCCACGACGATCATGTGATGGCTGTCATGAGCCACCGTCGTCCCGATCGCACAGCGTTCGGAAAATCCAAAACCATGCGCCAACCCCACAGTCACCCCTCCCGTGCCTTTGTGCCGTTCCACCAGGGCGACCTTGACGATATCTCTCTCGAGGTCAACCGGCACTTCTCCGTCTGCGGCCCTAACCTCCATGCGCAGCCGCCTGGTAGCCACCTGATTCTCGATCACGCCAATGACGTTGGCGACGGCCGACCGCCGACCACCGACCGCTGTCTCCTGTCCGCCATCTGCGGTCAATTTAAAATCACCCGCCGTCAACCTCTTGCTCAAATGCACCGAATTCGTCGCCCATCCTGGATATTGGTAGGAAGGCAGTTCGATGAGGAGTTTCCCATCTTCGGCGATCACCTGCCCTTTGGCAATGACCTTCTCGGCCTGGAACTCGGAGAGGTTCCTGACCAATAGAATATCAGCATAGCGCCCGGGGGCGATCATGCCAATATCGCGACCCAGCCCGAAGTGTTCTGCCGCATTCAAGGTAGCCATCTGGATGGCGGTCATCGGCTCCAGCCCTTGCTCGATGGCGTGGCGCACCACCCGATCCATATGTCCATCCTCGACCAGCGTCTGCGAGTGGGAGTCGTCAGTACACAGGATGAAATGTCGCGAATCAAGCCCGTCTTCGATCACCGCCCGCGCTTGCGACGCAACATCGTGCCAGGCTGACCCCAGGCGCATCATGACCTTCATGCCCTGGCGCGCACGGGCGATGGCGTCTTCTTTGCGAGTGCCCTCGTGGTCGTCCTCAGCGCCGCCAACCACGTAGCCATGGAAAGGCAAACCCAAATCCGGAGAGGGATAATGCCCGCTGATGATTTTTCCAGAGGCGCGCGTCTCGGCCATCTCAGCATGTATCGTTTCGTCGTTGAGGTATACGCCGGGGAAGTTCATCACTTCGCCCAACCCAATGATGCCATCCCAGCTCATCGCCTCGGCCACATCCTCCGGGCCGATGCTGGCGCCAGGCGTTTCCAACCCCGGAGACGAAGGCACACACGATGGCATCTGCACCCATACATGGATGGGCTGATCGGCGGCTTCGTCCACCATCAACCGGATGCCCTTCAACCCAAACACATTGGCAATTTCATGAGGGTCTATGAATATCCCCGTCGTGCCGCGCCTGGCTACGGCGCGCACGAACTCCGTCACCGTGACCATGCCGGACTCGACGTGCATGTGGGCATCTAACAAACCGGGAACGAGATAACAACCGTCGGCCTCGATAACTTTTGTTTTATCACCCATAGCATGAGAAGCATCCGGCCCCACATAGGCGATGCGCTCGCCTTTGATGGCAATGTCCGTATCTGGAATGATTTCGCCTGACTGGACGCTGACCCATTGCCCCCTTCGGATGACCAGGTCGGCTGGTTGGCGCCCCATGGCGACGTCTACCAACTGGCGGGTTCGTTCTGTGATCGCTTGCTCAGTCATTCGATCCTTCCTTATGCTGATTGACTTCTTGTTCCGCACGAGCCAGAAGTTCTTGCCAGAGAGTCAATACTTTTTTATCCATGCGCCTAATAGCCCTTGATACAATTGCCAGATCAAAGGAGAGCTCATTTTCATCACTCAATAAAAAAGCTAAAATGGCGGAAATATCTGCTGGGTGTTTACTCGATTCGCCCTCTGCCCAAGCCTGAAGTTTTCCCACGATTATATCTTCTGGACGAGCGCACCAAGCTTCAAGCTTTACTCCTTGAGGATCGACAAAAGCCCTACGAATACGGCGCTCGAATGCAAGTCGGTACTCTGGTTCACGCTTCAAAGGTACCAAATCTGCTTTGACACCTTCTTCTGTGTCAATCAGGTTGAACATAATTCCCAGGCGAGTCGAATTCCTCATCATAACAGGGTCAGCATAATAACGCGGCAGAGGAAACCGATCTGCTAGAGGCTGAAAATGCTCTTCCTGCATATCTACAAGGATATCAATATCATAGGTGGCGCGTGTAATGCCAAATGCTGTTCCGGCGAACGCTCCTACAAGCATGTAGGGAGCACCTATTTCATCCAAGGCGCGGACAACTTGCACATAAAACGACATACCGTTCATAATTCCATCCTGACGGGCGTAAAATGAGCAAGAACTTTCATATTGAGTTCGGAGCGTGATAAACCCGGATATCGTTCCTTCAAAGTCCCACGATAAGCAGCCATCGCAAACTCCCGAGCGCGTAAACTAGGGATGATGCGACGTTCAAGTGGCAAATTACGCAATAATTCTATCTGCAACCAATCCACCGGGGCAAGACCATCAACGATCTTTTTGATTTCCGAGTAATCCATCTCTGTCATTGTCAATACTGCACCGTTCCTCTTTCGGCGATGTAAGCTTCGAGCAGGTAATCGTACTTCCCGGTATTGAGATACCAGATCTCGATCAGGCGGTCCCAATCGAAGAGATCACCGCGTATCACGATACTAAGCTTATCATAATATTGAGCCAGATGGGGATCCTTTATTCGATTCTCGCCCGAGGTCAGGGATTCGAGATAACCCTCGGGGATATCGCGCCGAAAATGGCCGATCCGCCAGACTTCGAGGTCCAAGGTGGGCAATCGCGCCATCAACGGATCAGCTAACGCAAAAAGATCAATCACATGCACATCCGGGCCGGTGACATAGCCATGATCACCCAGGGCGCCGGCAATCTCCACTTCCGGGTGTTCCTTGACAGAAATCCATTGACGGCCTGCAAATCTCGAGCCAGGAAAAACTTGAGAGCGGTTATCTACCAGCAAGCCGGCGGTTCGGAAGTAGAACAGGCGCTCGTCCGAGACGCCCTTCTCGTCTATCTTGGGTTTTCCTTCGAATTGCTCGATGGGGTGTGAGGTGACCATGACCGGCGGCCGCGGAGAAGTAAGCCCCACAACAAGGACGACCGCGAGGATCACCAGATAAGCCTTGATGTCCTCGAACCTGGTACGCGTCAACAAGATCACAGAGATCAGTAAGGGCGCAGCGAAAAAGCGCCCGGACATGAAATCGCCGCCGATCCTGACAATATACAGAAAATACAAAGCAACGCCGATCACGATGGGGAGATGGCGGCGCTGCTTCGACACGAATGTCAACATGCTCGAGAGAACGATGACCAGTAGGGTAATCGGGTCGAGGCTGAGCGAATTCAGATAGTAATAGAGTCCCTGCCGGGCAAGGCGCCCGAACGGAATACCGGTATTCAATTTCGAGTAATAAGTATTCGGGAACAAAAACCCATAGTAGAAAAGCGAAAACAACTCCCAAAGCAGGAGAGGCGAAAACCCCGACAGCACCTGATAAATGGCTCTCTTCTTATTTTTATCTTGCCAGAACTCATAGACGATCACCGGTAGATATAGGAGCAGAGTATCCAGCCGATTGAGTCCACCCAACGCCGCGATCAGGGAAAGATAAAACAACCTGCGAGGATGGCTGTTCTCTCCATCCAAAAACACCCACAAAAATACCATCAGAAAAAAATGTGTCAACGGGTTTTCCAGGCCGGATGTCGAATAATCCACGAACGCCTTCGACATGACCAGGATAGCCATACCTAAAATAGCCGATCCAAATGAACGTGCATTTCTGAATAGCAACCAATAGATCGTCAAGATCGAAAGTGTCAGGGAGATCAACACATTCAAATAATAGAACTCTGCCCAAAAATATATTCCCAAGACACGATTGAGCAAGAAATAAACCCCCGCCTGTAAAAACATCCACAAGGGATGAGTATTCGTCAGAACTCTCTCAGCGATATTGAATGTTAGCCCATATCCACTGAGGAAATTTTCGATTGTCCTTACAGTGATATAAGAATCATCCCCCACCCATGCATTCTTGATAAGGACTAAAGCAAAGAGCGCAACGAGCAACGATAAAGCCGCTCTTCTGTCGAAACCAGCCCCAATGCCCAGGGTATCCTCATCCAAGTGCCTTGTTTTCAAGCCTCGATAGCTCCATCACAGATAAAAAAACCGCCGCATAGCCAGTTGTCTGACAATCGGTAGTTTAACAAAAAATCACACAAAAGTCAATTGTCAGACAACTAAAGGTGATTTTCATCATACTGCACATCAAAAACGCTCGGCTTTGGATGATCTAAGCCGAGCGTTTTCCCGATCGAAGCGCCTGGATAGGAGTTACTCTAAATCTTCTTCGAGATAACCATAATTAATCGTATAGGAAGGGCCGAGTAATAGAACCCCATTCCCGTTAGGAGTTACAAAGAAGTCCCCCGATACAAGCTGATAATCCATGAAGTAGTTGTATTCATAGACGCCAGCGACCAATGTAACCCGGTTGACTCCCGGCTCGATTTCCATCAGATCGTTCATTGGCCCGATGAGCGACAAGATTATTGGAAAGGTGGCATGGTTGATGATACGGAAGTTCACAACGTTGCCTGCTCCGTATTGATAGACCAGGCTATCGAAATACTCGCAAGACCGCATCAATAGATCGGTTTTGCCGCTTGCCTCGATATCAATCACACCGCTGAAATCGCGCACCGGATCACATGCATCATAATCGTACATGGTTTCCCCAGAGAGCACGCTGATTACTTCTCGACCGGATTCGATCGTAAATGATTTTTCTTCACTACCGATGAGTCTCAAAGAGATGGTTTCGTCAGTGTGGTTTCTCACCTCCAGAGTTGTTGGCAGACGATCACATGGCTGAATGGTCAATGTGATGTCCTCTTTCATGTTTATATCGGCATCAATGATATCGTCACCACACGCCAAGTATGCATAATAGTAGACATCATCATCATCCAGCAAAATTTCAGCCGTTTCACCGGCTGGCACGATAAAATATGTTTGAAAGTTTGGATCCGCTTCGTGAGAAGGGTCACCGTAATATTCCACTTGAGCCGGGTCGGAATATATTTCTACACGTACATCGCGGTGGGTATGATTTACTACTTTAAACGTGTTGGTATCATCATCCGCCATCACGCTTGTGAAAGCTACGGCAGTGACTATCAGGGCTGCCAATACGGCAAAGAAAATACTTTTTCGCCCAATCATCGTTATCTCCTTTCGAAAAACTGAGCATGAGCTATTGGAAATTTCACTCATTTTGGAGAAAATTATACCAACAAACCAAATTTACGCCTACCACTAATCATTCTCCACATCTACCATCCCCCTGCAAGAGGAGATATAATCCATGTAACTGCTCAGCCATCGAACGGATTAGCCCGAAAAAAGGGTGTGCGAAGGGGGCGCAGCCGCTTTGCGTTCGCACACCCTTTTTTCGGGAACTTCCCCGTTTGGCTGAGTAGTTACTAATCCATGATAACTGCACAGTGATACGGGACAACATCCAACAAAGGGTGAAGCCGTTCCGTAGCTGAAAGGTGTAAAAAATGTCTGTCGTATCTTCGATTGTTCAATTGATCCTGGCTCTGTCCGCCCTGATCATCTTGCATGAGATCGGCCACTTCCTGGCTGCCAAATTTTTCAAGGTCGAGGTAGAGGAATTTGGCCTCGGCTACCCTCCGCGCGCATTGACTCTCTTCGAGAAAAACGGCGTCAAATACACACTCAACTGGCTTCCTCTGGGCGGATTCGTGCGCCTGAAAGGAGAGACAGAGGACCAGGACGCGCCTGGCGGTTTGCATACAGCCAATCCCTGGGCGCGCCTGATGATCTACCTATCTGGGCCGTTGATGAACCTGCTGGTAGGCGTGTTGATTTTCGCTTTCATGTACACCCAAACAGGCGCACCAGACCTGACCAGAGTCCAGGTCGTCGGCGTATCACCTGGATCACCAGCCGAGCAAGCCGGCCTGCAAGATGGGGATATCATCACCTTAGCTGCGGGCGAGCAGATCACCAGCACAGATAAACTGAGCCAAACCATCTACTCCCACCTGGGAGAGGAGATCGAGCTTGGCTTCATGCGTGGCGAGCAAATCTACGAAGTGTCCCTTGTTCCTAGAGAGAATCCCCCGGAAGGCGAGGGCGCCATCGGCATCTACATGAACTACCCCCTTGAGGCGGTCGGATTCTTCGGGGCGCTGCCCTATGGCGCCCAGGCGACTTACTATTATTCGATCTTTCTGTTAAGCATCCCAGGCGAAGTCATCCGCGGAGCCATAGATCCCGGTTTCGCACGGCCGGTAGGCTATAAAGGTATATACGACGCCTACCAGTATGTCCAGCAACAAGAAGAACCTGTGCCAGGATCTCCTATCAGCCTGAATGTGCTGCGCTTCTTCGCTTCGATCACGATCTCCCTGGGTGTGATCAATCTCCTACCCATCCCGGCATTGGATGGCGGGCGGATTCTGTTCACCTTGCCTGAAATCGTCATCCGCCGCCGCATCCCGCTGGCGTGGCAGAATGTCATCAACATGATCAGCATCACCGCCTTGATGGCGCTGTTCCTGTATATCAACCTGTTAGATTTTACGAACCCCATTCAATTCCCATGACGACCGACTCGAACAACTTATCTGAAGCCCCTTTCCAGATCATCATCATCAATGCGCTTCTGGATGAAGAAACCCCGTTGAACCCGCGGTTCCTATTCCATCTCTCGGATCTGGAGGGCGAGGACCTGCAAAGCCTGAAGGATGCCTGGCCGCGTATCCCTGTAGAGCAGCGGCGGGCGCTTCTCGAGAATTTGGAAGATCTGGCGGAGGATGACTATCTGCTATCCTTCGAGAGCATTTGCCGGCTTGCCATAGACGATGACGACCCTCAGGTGCGCGTCCTGGCCATCCGTCCGATGTTCACCTATGAGCCAGAAGATTTGATCCCTCAAATCTCACAGATGCTGGAGACAGATCCTGATGAAAACGTGCGCGCAGTTTGCGCCTCGACATTGGGAAAATTCGTCTATCTGGGAGAAATCGAGGAATTGCCTGAGCATATAAAAGACGGAATCGTCGAGCGTCTATTGCGTGTGGCTCATAGCCAGGACAACCGCGAGGTTCGCCGACGAGCTTTGGAAGCTCTGGGATTCGCCAGCAGCGAAGAAGTTCCCAAACTGATTGCCGACGCGCTCGAAACCGATGAGACCGATTGGCTGGTCAGCGCGCTCTTTGCCATGGGGCGTACTTTCGATAAACGCTGGATTCCTCAAGTCACCAGCATGTTGGATCACCAGCTCCCCGGGGTGCGCTTCGAGGCTGTGCGCGCCGCCGGAGAATTGGAAATCAGCGCCGCCGCGCCCCAGCTCATCGAGCTATTGGAAGACAGCGACGATGATGTCCGTTTCGCCGCGGCCTGGTCGCTCTCGCAGATCGGCGGCGAAGACGCTAGAGAAGCTCTGGAAAATCTCCTCGAAGCGATGCACAACGATGAGGAAGCCGATCTGATCCAGGATGCACTCGACAACCTGCTTTTCAATGAGGAAATGCGGCTGTTCGATCTGATGGACCTTACAGATGACGATGAAGAATATTTCGACTAAACTTGAACACATTATTCCCCCTCTTCCTTAACAACCTGTTTCCCATTCTCCTGGTAGCCGGTATCGGATATATCCTGGGCAGGATCCTCCAGGTAGACCCACAATCCCTTTCCAGGGTGGTATTCTATGTCTTCAGCCCTTTCCTGGTCTTCGACCTGTTGAGCAACAGCCAGCTCAGTAATAACGATATTTTCCGCATGATGGGATTTGCCACCCTGCAAATGCTGCTGATCGGTTCGATCGCCTTCTTGCTAGGCCGTATTTTGAAATTCGAGCGCAAACAATTCGTCGCGATGATTCTTTGCGCGATCACTGTGAATGCCGGGAATTACGGTTTGTCTTTGAATTTATTCGCCTTCGGAGAGGCGGCGTTAGCTCACGCCAGCCTCTACTTCGTCGCTTCGGCGATCCTGACCTATACGCTTGGGGTAGCCATCGCCTCGATGGGTTCGATGAGCTTGATACAATCCCTCAAACAACTGATTAAAATCCCCGCTGTGTATGCGGCAGCCCTGGGTTTGCTGTTCAATGTATTTCAATGGAAATTTCCCCTATTTATCGAAAGACCGGTAACCTTATTGTCCGACGCGGCCATCCCAGGGATGTTAATTCTATTGGGCTTGCAGCTTCAACACAACGGGCGGGCGTGGAACCTGGGAGCGATCAGCCTTGCTAGCGCCCTGCGCCTGCTCGGGGGGCCGCTGCTGGCGGTTGCCACCGCCGGTCTGATGGGTTTACAGGGGGACGCTTACAAAGCTGGGATCATCGAGGCATCCATGCCAACCGCAGTGCTTTCGACTGTGTTAGCGACTGAATTCGATGTCAAACCCGCTTTCGTGACCACGGTTGTCTTCCTTACCACGATTCTCAGCCCGCTGACCCTGACTCCGTTATTGGCCTATCTAGGAGCCTGACATGCGCCGGTTTCTCGCGGCTCTTCTAAGCATCGGAATCTGTTTGGGGATCAGCAACCACGCCCGAGGTCAGACCGAAATTCAGGTCGCCGAACCCCGGGTCACGTACACCTTTGGGAGCACGCTGACCATCGAGACAGAAATCATCTCCACCATTCCCATCCAGAAAATCACCCTGCTGCTCCAGCCTGAGAGCGCAACTCAGCAGATCGTCGGGGAGGCATTACTCGATCCCACAGGGAGGGCGGTTTTTTCTCTCGACCTGGCGCAAAACCCGATCCCTGTTTTTCGACACGTTCTTTTTTCATACCAGGTCGTGCTGGAAAATGGCGAGACGATCACCAGCCAGGAATTCGAGTTCGATTATGATGACAACCGTTTTCCATGGCAATCTCTGGCGACCGAAGAATTCGCAGTCTATTGGTACGAAGGCGACACCGAATTCGGACAGACCGTCCTGAATACCGCCTACGAGGGGTTGGCACGCATCAGGAATCAGGTCAGCGCGCCGGACCTCAGCAAGATCACCTACTACGTTTACGCCAGCGCTCAGGACATGCAGTCCACTTTGCAGCTCTCGGGTCAGAATTCGGCCTGGATCGCAGGCCACGCCGACCTGGCCTCTGGGAATATCCTGGTTTCGATCCCGCCGGGGCCGGCGCAATCCATGGAGATCAAACGCCAGGTACCTCACGAATTGGCACACATCCTTCTGTATCGGAAACTCGGCGAGGACCACGACAAGCTCCCCCGCTGGCTCAACGAGGGGCTGGCCTCGACCGCCGAGATATTCCCCAACCCCGACTATCCGCTGTTGCTGGAGAAATCCTACGAGCGGGAGATGCTGATCCCCATCGCCGACCTCTGCCAAAGCTTCCCTCTCGAGGCGGCGAACTTCCAACTGGCATACGCCGAAGCGACTTCCTTCACCTGGTATCTGCTCGCGGAATACGGCAACCCCGGCATGGAAGCGCTGATCTCAGCCTACGCCGATGGCCTGGGCTGTGAGCGAGGGGCAGAGGTAGCCCTGGATAGCACGCTGAGCAAACTAGAACGCGATTGGCGGCGGATCAATTTCAACGAGAGTCCCCTGCGCTCATCCGTGGAGGGTATTCTGCCCTGGATGATCATCTTCGCTGCCTTGCTGCTACCATTCTTCGGATTATTTATAGGCGATATCGTCAAGCGCCGTAGAAAACATGAGTAGGACTGCCGACAAGCAAGTTCGTTTGCATGCCAGAGTCGAGGGGCGCGTCCAGGGAGTTGGTTTCCGTTACTTCGTGCTGGACACCGCACAGCCGTTGGGAATCACCGGCTGGGTGCGCAATCGTTGGGACGGCGCCGTCGAGGTGCTGGCCGAGGGAAGACGGGAGGATTTGGATACCTTGCTGGAAGCCCTCCGCCGCGGCCCGCGAAGATACACCACCACAAAAGTGGAGCACGAATGGCTGGATGCGACCGAGGAGCTCCCCCCCTTCAGCATCCGCAGGACCGAATGATCGTCTGCAGCGCACGCGCATTGACGCTGATTTTGGCCTGACGTATAATTCCCGATGCCGGGGAAGTGCTGGAATTGGCAGACAGGCGTGACTTAGGATCACGTGCCGCGAGGCGTGTGGGTTCGAGCCCCATCTTCCCCATCTCGATTGCGAAAATCATTCGTTGAAAGAAGGTAGACACCTTGAAAATCGAACAAGAAATTCTCGAAGATCATCGCGTAAAACTCAACGTCGAGATCGAGGGCGAGCCCTGGGAAAGCGCCAAACACCAGGCCGCCCGTCGTTTGGCGAAACGCGTTAAAATCCCTGGTTTCCGTCCAGGAAAGGCCTCTTACCCCGTGATCGTCCGGAGTGTTGGGGAGGGCGCCATCATCGAACAGGCCCTGGATATCCTCCTGGATGACATCTATCCCAAAATCCTCGAAGAGGCTAAAATCAATCCCTACGGACCTGGCAAGGTGGAAGAGCTGAAGGAATACGATCCCCCCAAATTCGAGATCATCGTCCCTCTGCAACCAGAGATTCAGTTAAGCGACTATAAAGCGCTCGAAGTCCCTTACAAACCACCCGAAGTTGGCGACGAGGAAGTCGAGGAAATCCTCGAAAATTTACGTCAGAGGAACGCCCGCAACGAGCCCGTCCAACGGCCTGCCGAACCAGGCGATATCATCTACATGCGCGTGAGCGGCAAGCGCCTGGATGTCGAAGATGAGACAGAAGCTGTGATTTACGATCGGCAGTTCTCATCCGCCCGCCTGGGTCAGGAGAACAGCGCCACCGACCGCCAATTCTTCGAGGGGTTCTCCAATCAACTGATCGGTCTGTCGCCCCAAGATAGAAAAACTTTCACCCACACGTTCCCCGACGATTACGACGACGAGGATCTCCAAGGGACTAAAGTCGAGTTCGAAGTCATCGTAACCAACGTTCAGGCGTACTCGCTCCCCGAGCTGAATGATGAGTTTGCCCAAACCATCAGTGATTTCGACACGCTTAACGATCTTCGCCAGGATATCCGCTCTCGCTTGCAAGATCAGGCCAACCAGGATTACGATGACGAGTATGAGGGCGAAGTCATCGAAAAATTGATCGCAGATTGCGTGATCTCTTACCCTCGTGAGGTCGTCGAGTACGAAAAAGATGACATCCTGGCAAATCTGGATTACCGCCTCTCTCAACAAAATCTGGACCAGGATACCTACCTCCAGGTTCGCGGTCTCAGCAAAGAGGAACTCGATGAGGAGATCGCCCAGACCGCCGAGGACAATGTCAGGCGCAAATTGTTGCTCTATAAAGTAGCCGATGTCGAAAAGATCGTGCCCGATGCCGAGAAACTCAGCCGGACAACGGAAGAAGCCATCGAGGTCATCACGTCCGACATGACTCCCAAACAGGTCAAGGATTGGGAAAAAGGCGGCAAACTGGCAAACCTGCTCACCAATATCACTGCAGATTTAACCTTGAGGAAGACCGTGGAATATCTCGTAGCCATCGCCAAGGGAGAACCGCTTCCCGAGGCAGAAGCACAGGTCGAAAACGAAACTCCCATCGAGGAGACAGAACCAGAATCAGAAGGAGACGAAAGCGAGGCAGCATGAACATCTCCACTCCCCATTCTTTAATCCCCATGGTGATCGAAAGCAGCAGCCGCGGCGAGCGCGCCTATGATATCTACTCCCTGCTGCTGAGGAATCGAATCATCTTCGTTGGCACTCCCATCATAGATCACGTCGCCAACACCATCGTGGCGCAATTACTCTACTTGAACAAAGAAGACGCCGAAGCCCCCATCCAGATCTACGTGAACTCGCCGGGCGGGCAGGTGTACGCCGGGCTGGCTATCTACGACACTATGCAGATGATCACCAATCCCATCAGCACCGTGGCAGTGGGCGTGACAGCCTCGTTCGGCACCGTCCTGCTGACCGCTGGAACCTCAGGCCAGCGTTATGCGCTGCCGCATGCCACCGTCCACATGCACCAACCCCTGGGCGGCGCGCAGGGTCAGGCCACCGACATCGAAATCCAGGCGAAAGAGATTTTGCGGCTGAAGGAGCGAATCAATAAAATATTGGCCAAGCACACTGGCCAGGCCATCGAGCAGATCGAAACGGACACCGAACGCGATTTCTGGATGGACGCCGAATCCGCCAAGAAATATGGTATCGTTGACGAAGTCCTGGAAGTGCCCGAAAAGGCTTCCGTATAAAGGTCAAGGAACATAAAGCATCCAAGGGCCGGATCGCACGTCGGTGCCATCCGGCCTTTTCTTACTATGCCCTTATACACCTCTTCTACTCTCCGCGCCCTGATCCTCGACGTGGATGGCGTCCTCTGGAAAGACGAAGCCCCCATCGCTGATATACCTCCCATTTTCGCCGAGATCGAAAGACTGGGCCTGGGCGTGATGATCGCCACCAACAACTCGACTCGCACCCCAGGTCAAGACGCCGAAAGATTTCACTCATTCGGGGTGAAACTCGAAGAATGGCAGGTGATCAATTCCGCTGAGGCGACAGCTCAGTACTTGCATAAGATGTATCCCCGCGGCGGCCCGGTGTATGTGGTCGGCGAACGTGGACTGGTCGAGACGCTGGAGGCCAAAGGGTTTACGATCAACGAACAGGAAGCTCTGGCCGTTGTGGCCGGCATAGACCGCCAAATCACTTACGACAAGATCAACCGCGCCGCCGCGCTGATCCGGGCGGGGGCGAAATTCATCGGCGCGAACCCCGACCGCACCTTTCCCACCCCCGCCGGGCTTGTGCCCGGCGCAGGCGCGATTCTGGCCGCCATCGAGGCGGCTTCCTATGTCTCGCCAACGATCATGGGGAAACCCCAACCGACCATTTTTCAGATTGCGCTGGAACGTCTGGGGGTTCGCCCCGCTGAGGCTCTGATCGTCGGCGACCGCCTGGAAACAGATATCGCCGGCGGGCAGAAAGCCGGCTGCCCGGTGGCGTTGGTGCTTTCCGGCATCTCCACCCGCGAACAAGCTCAAGCCTGGCAACCAGAAGTAGATGTGATTGCTGAGGATTTGACGAGCCTGTTGAAATTACTGACCACCGCTTACTGACCACTGTCAACTGCTCACTGCCTCCTGCCGACTGCCTCCTTATTTATTGATCCCTGACCACCATGAAATCCTACCTCTTCGCCCTCGATCTGCCAGAACTCACCGAAATACTCACCTCCTGGGGGGAGCCGGGCTACCGCGCCGCTCAAATCTGGCAGGGGCTTTACCAGAACTTGTGGGATAGCCCTGAGGCCTTCACCACCCTCTCGAAGGGCCTGCGCGGGCGGCTGGCCGAGGCATTCGAGTTCAGCCATCTGCAACCTGTCGCTGATCGAACATCCAGCGATGGCGAAACCCGAAAGATCCTCTTCCACCTGCCCGATGGGCAGCCCATCGAGACGGTGCGAATGCGCTATCAGAAGCGGCGCACTTTGTGCATCTCGACCCAATCTGGCTGCGCCATGGGGTGTTTGTTCTGCGCCACGGGCCAGATGGGCTTCCGACGGGACCTCAGCAGCGGGGAGATCGTGGAACAGGTCATCTATTTTGCGCGCCGGTTGAAAGATCAGGGAGAACGGGTCACCAATATCGTCATCATGGGCATGGGCGAACCGCTTCACAACTACGCCGCTGCCATGCAGGCTATCCGACGGCTCAACCACCCCGAGGGCATGAATCTGGGAGCGCGCCGTTTCACCCTCTCGACCGTGGGACTGCCGCCGAGAATCCGCCAACTTGCCAGAGAGGATATGCAAATCAACCTGGCGATCTCGCTACACGCCGCCGATGACGAACTGCGGGAGAAAATCATACCCATCAACCGCAAATACCCCATTGCGGAGATCATGGGAGCGGTTCGGGAGTACGCCCGCGCCTCGAAACGGCGCGTCACCTTCGAGTGGGCGCTGATCAACCAGATCAATGACACGCCTGAACAAGCCGCCAAACTGGCCGATCTGCTCGGGGGGATGCTGGCTCATGTCAACCTGATCCCTCTCAACCCAACGCGGGGATATGCCAGGAAAGCATCCACTCGAGAACGCGCTGAACGATTCCAGGAAATCCTGCAAAAACGAGGGGTTCCCTGCACCATCCGCCTGCGCCGGGGTATTGACATCCAGGCCGGCTGCGGTCAACTGGCGAGTGAACAAAATGGGATGTGAAGTGGGGTGCAACTGACTGACGCGCCCCACCTCACATCCAGTTTCGTGCTAAAATGCATGTGAATATCGTCCAAACCCGCTGTCCCCTGGGGATAGGAGTCGCCTATGGCCGATCAAATCATCCGTTTGGTTTATCCCCCCCACCTGCTCGATGTGCCGGTGATCAACCAGTTGATCCGCAGCTATGACCTGACGGTCAATATCCTGCGGGCGCAAGTCACCCCCAAGGAAGGTTGGGTGGAAATCCAGTTGACCGGTAGATCCAAAGTCATCGAAGAGGCGATATCCTGGCTGTTGGGTCGCGGCATCGAGGTGCAACGTCCACAAGAGAAACCGAGAAGCACATTGCAGGCATGATCAACACGATTATGTATGGAGACAACTATGACAGCAAAAATCATCCTCAACCCCTATGCCGCTCGCTGGAATGCATTGAAACGTCGTCCGGAGGCCGAAACTGCTCTCCAAAAAGCCGATATTGACTATGACTTCGTTGTCTCGGATTATCCAGGCCATAACGAAGAGTTAGCTGCCCAGGCCAGCCGTGAAGGATATAACCCGGTCATTGCCGCTGGGGGAGATAGCACGTTCAACGAGGTTGCCAATGGGATCATCCAGGCTGCAGGAGATAGCCCGGTCGAGACTCATTTCGGCATCCTCCCCTTGGGGACAGCCAACGACCTGGCAGACAACCTGGGCTTCCCCAAGAACCTCGACGAAGCAGCCAGGATCATCGCTTCTGGGCAGACGCGCCTGATGGATGTCAGTAAGGTCAACGAACGCTATTTCGTCAACAACTCCGCCGTTGGCGTGGAATCCGCGGTCAGCGTTCAGCAGACGCAGATGAAGCACGTCAAAGGCATCGCCCGCTATCTATTAGCCACGCTGATCACCATCATGCGCAATCCCCAATGGCGCATGGAACTTACCTGGGATGATGGTCATTATGTAGGCCCTGTCACTTTAGTGTCTGTGGGCAACAATCCTCGCACTGGTGGCATCTTCTATACTGTGCCACACGCCAACCCATACGATGGCAAACTATCCTTTGTCTACGGATCGATCAGCAAACGTCTGGATATCTTGAAGGTTTTACCCCAAACGATGAAGCCCGGGGAAGGCAATTACGTCGAAGATCCTCGCATCCACGAAGTTCATTGCACCTGGCTGCGAATCCACACCGAGCCGACCACGCCGGTGCATACCGATGGCGAAATCATCAACTCCGCCATCAACGACCTGGAATATCGCGTCGTTCCAGGACGACTACCCATATTATTGGGGAAATGAAGTGTCAATCAAATCCTCGAAACGTTGGGATTCCCTCCTGCTGATTAGCTGTTTGGGATTGTTTTTGGAATTGGCTGTCATTCGCTGGATCGCTGGCGAAGTGCGCCTGTTTTCGTACTTCAAGAACCTGCCGCTTCTGGCAGCCTTCTTGGGGTTAGCCATTGGATTCGGTCTGGTTCGTAAAAGCCGAAATTACCAGGCGGCCTTCGCCCCATTGTTTGGGATTTTCGTCCTCTTGACGCTTCTGATCGGACGCGTGCTATCTCCGAACGCCCTGGCTTACCCATCGAGAGAGGATGAATTCCTCTGGTTTGCAGGCGATTTCTCGTATTGGATGGCGGTGTTTTTGTTCCTCAGCGTCGTGGCCATCTTCTTTTTGCTGATTATGATGTTCTTCATCCCGATCGGGCAAGCCACCGGCAGGGAGATGGACAAACACCCGCCCATACCGGCATACATCGTCAATCTGCTGGGCAGCCTGGTTGGAATCTGGTTATTTGCCCTGTTATCCTATTTCCAAACACCGCCCACGATCTGGTTTGGCGTCGCCCTCGTCGGCCTGGGAGTTCATTGGGGGATGGAGCGAATCATATCGCGTACCGACATCATCATCCTGATCGCTTCGCTGATTGGAGTGATTTACATCAGCCAGGGGACTACCTGGTCGCCTTATCATCGGCTGGAGATCATCGAAAATCTCGTTTCGGATGATAGCCAACCTGAAACCTGGTACACGCTCAATGTCCAACAGGTTTTCTACCAATCGGCGTTGAATTTGTCGAACGAATTCGTATCGCTGTTTGGCGCAAATCATCCAGGTCTGGAGAGCGTGGCTTATTCCTATAACCTGCCATACCGCCTCCATTCCCCAGGCGACCAGGTGTTGATTGTCGGGGCCGGGATGGGCAACGATGCAGCCGCGGCTCTGCGCAATGGGGCGGAACACGTTGACGCTGTAGAAATAGACCCGGCGATCCTGGCTTTCGGAAAAGAGCTTCACCCCGAACGCCCATACGACGACCCGCGCGTCTCTCTGATCACTGACGATGCCCGTTCGTTTTTCGAAAAGAGCGCCAAACGATACGATTTGATATCCTTCGGATTGTTGGATTCACAGACCTTGTTATCCGGCCTCTCGAATGTCCGTTTAGATTCCTTTGTGTACACCCTCGAAAGCATGGAGCAAGCCAGAGCGCGCTTGAGCGAGCAAGGAATAGTTTCCCTGACCTTTGGCGCTAGAACACCGTGGATAGACGAACGGCTTGGCCGGCTATTGACAGAGGTCTTCGGCCCTGGCCACGTATATGTGTACTATGGCGATATAGGCACAACCTTCGTAGCCAGCCTATCTCCCCTCGATGTCGCAGGCACGAAATTAGCGCTTTGGCGATCCGATCTCGCCTTCGATGACCTGCCGCTGACCACTGACGACTGGCCTTACCTGTACATGCGTGTGCGGAGTATCCCAGACGCCTATTGGCAGGCGATCTTCCTCATCGTCGTACTCAGCCTGATATTCATCTTTCGATCCTTCCCCGATGCCCTACGACCCGACTGGCATTTCTGGTTGCTAGGCGCAGCATTCCTGCTCATCGAATTCAAGGGTATCACCGAACTGGCCTTACTCTTTGGGACAACCTGGATCGTCAACGCTTTAGCGATCTCGGGTGTTCTCCTGATGGCGTTGGCAGCCAATGTATTCGTTCTATGGCGGTCGAAAGCGAACCTGAACCTGAGTTATCTCTGCTTATTCGCCAGCCTGGGGCTTTCCTACTTTTTCCCACTCCATCTACTCATTGGGATAGCGCCCGCTCTGCGGGCTTTAGCCAGTATGCTGCTGCTCTCGTTCCCGCTATTCTTCGCCGGACTTATTTTCAGCGAATCGCTCCGCCGGGCCGGGGAAACATCCAGGCCTCTGGCATCCAATCTCAGCGGTTCTGTGGCAGGGGGAGTACTCGAATACGGCTCCATCCTGTGGGGGATCAAAAGCCTTTACGTGATCGCTGCCGTCGTTTACGTTGGCGCGTGGATCACCTCCCGGCTCAAGAAATAGCCATGCTGCCCAAACTCATCGCCAGGCTATTGCGGATTTTCTTCCACTGGCTCTACCACCCATTCGCCTGGACATACGATTTCGTGGCCGCCGCAGTCTCTCTTGGTCAATGGAAAGATTGGGTGATGATGACGCTGCCCCACCTCGGCCGACCGCGCCTCCTGGAGCTTGGCTTTGGCCCCGGGCATCTGCTGGCGGCGCTGACCTCGCGCGGGGTCTCCGCTTTTGGGGTGGATTCCAGCCCCCAGATGGCCCAGCTGGCGCGCAGACGCCTGCACAAATCGAACCAGGTCGTCCGCCTCGTCAATGCCTATGCGCAGACATTGCCTTTCCCGAACGAGAGCTTCGACCAGATCGTAACGACATTCCCACCCGAGTTCATCCTGGCCCAGGATACCTATTCCGAGGCTTATCGAGTGTTGGCGCCCGGCGGTACGATGGTGATCCTGCTCACAGCCTGGATCACCGGGAAACGCTCGTTCGAAAAGGTCGCTGCCTGGCTATTCCGTATCACCGGGCAAGCCCCGGACTGGGAACCCCGTTTTCTCGAACCGATCTCCAGAGCCGGTCTCCAGCCTCGGGTCGAGCGCGTCACCCGTAAATCCTGGACGCTGGTCATCATCCTGGCCTATAAAGTCCAGGGAGAAACAGCGTTGGTCAGGTTGGCAACCTGACTTACATCGAAGTTCAACTTCTTTGGTAAAATTAATCGCATGGAAGTTCAAATTGCCGTTTCTAAAGTCAATAAATACGCCTCCTCGACAAGCGGCGACACGGTAGAAGTTATCGAACGTCCCAATGGCGGCGTCTCGGTGGTGATGGCTGATGGGCAAAGCTCCGGGCGGGGCGCCAAGTGGGTATCTTCGTTCGTGGTACGCAAGGTGATCTCGTTATTGGCAGACGGCGTACGTGATGGCGCGGCAGCCCGGGCAGCTTCGGATGCCCTATACACCGAAAGGGGCGGTAAGGTCGCTGCCACGTTGAACTTGCTCTCGGCGGATTTTTTCACCAACACGCTGGTGATGACGCGCAATAACCCTGCGCCAGTGCTGTTGGCCCGCGACGAAGAGATCAAACAACTCGACGAAGAAAGCGCTCCGATTGGCGTTCATCGCAACACCCGCCCGGTCATCAATGAAGTAGAGTTGACCACAGGCATCACGGTAGTGATGTTCACCGATGGCATCATCCATGCCGGATCTCGCGATGGCAGCTCGATGGACATCGTCACCTGTCTGCAATCCACGTTAGACAATGAACTCCCCACACCTCAATTCATCGCCGACGCCCTGCTCAAACACGCCTTGAAATTGGATCAAGGTCGTCCTGTGGATGATATCAGCGTTGTAGCCCTCCGTGTCATCTCATCAGGTGAAGGCAATCAATTCGGCAGCGAAAACCTGATCCGCCGCATGACCGTCTCGCTTCCCATGGGACGATGAAGACCTCTCGAACGCGACTTCGATGTCAGCGTGGTGCTCCTGCGCCGCCAGAACGAAGACCCGGACTTCCACCCCAGCCCAACCCGCCGTATCGAACCGGAGGACACCCTTGCCTTCCTGGGCGGCGCGCCGCAGATCAGCGCAGTAGCCCACAATAATGAACCCTGAATTGATCGTCGGTGTCGTTGGGGTTTGTGGATCAGGTAAAACGGAGTTGGTTCGACGGTTAGAGGAGCTCGGTTGCCAGGCCCGCCATATCGCCCAGGAGCACTCCTTCGCCCCAAATATGTGGCAGCGATTCAGCCATCCCGATGTGTTGATCTTCCTGGAAGTCTCCTACCCTCTGACGATGGCGCGCAAGAATTTTCGATGGAGCGAGAAAGAATATCGAACGGAGTTGGCGCGTCTCGACCATGCGCGCCGGCACGCCGACCTGGTTATCGAAACAGACGATCTCACCCTCGACGAAGTACTGGCCAATGTCCTCGAATTCCTCGAAACAGCCTGACCCGGACGAGCCGGAACTAAAAAATTCAGAAAATCCACGAAGAACACGAAGCTCAATAATTGAAATACAATAACCCTATCGCGCCGCAAACCAAAAACGGGCCATAAGGAATCGCTGTAAAGACCCGGTATCGTCGCAGGAGGAGCGTGACCAGTAGGTAGAAAAAGCTCACCACCCCGCCAAGTAGAATCGCCAGAATCAACCCCCCGATTATTCCAGGCCAGCCCAATAATAACCCCAATACTCCAGAGAGATTCACATCTCCAAAGCCCAGGGCAACCTCCTCGATCGGTTCGCCGCGGAAACGCGCGACCCCGCGGGCGAACAAGAACCCCAAACCATACAGGATCAACATCAGGCCGTAGCCCGCCGCGCCGCCGATCAAGGTTGGGGTCAGACCGTGCAGCCAACTCCCCACGGCTAAACCTAAGAGCGCCCCCGTCCAACTGACAGGGTGCAAGATCAACCGGTGTTCCATATCAATCACGACCACCACCCCAAAATACAGCATGAGGGCTATCCCCACCCAGGCGCCCAATCTCACGGGGGGTGAAATCCACAGCCAGACGCTGACGCCGATATAGATGATTTCGACGATCCACACTCGTAAGCGGCGGCGACCTCCACAGGCCGGGCAACGGCGCGGCCAGACCAGATAGTTCCACCAGGGCTGCTTCTCCCCACAGATCATGCAGATTGGCGCGGCCAGCCGTCGTTCATGCGGCAAAATATCGGAGAGGTAATTCACCACCATGCCGCCAAGCCATCCCAGGAAAACCGCCGCGATCCATTGCATCATGGGAAAATTATACCCGATGTGAAAAGTTCATCGTATAATCTAGGCCAATGAACCCGCCGATTGCAATCCTGACCGATTTCGGATCCCATGACCCCTATGTGGGCGTCATGAAAGGCGTCATCGCCGGGATCAACCCCCAGGCCGCATTGATTGACCTGAACAACCAGATTCCCCCGGGCGATGTCCAACGGGCGGCGATCAGCCTGTGGCAATCTCTAAACTATTTCCCCAAGGGGACCATCTTCCTCGCCGTGGTTGATCCCGGCGTGGGGACGCGCCGTCGCCCCCTCATCATCCAGGCAAATGATCGAATCTTCGTCGGGCCGGATAATGGAGTGTTCAGTTTCGTCTTGGGTGAAAACGCCCAGGCGTGGGAGCTGACGAATCCCACCCTGATGCTGCAGAATCCGGGGAATACCTTCCATGGCCGGGATATCTTTGCGCCCGCAGCGGCTCATGCCTCCCTGGGGATTCACGGCCCTGAGTTTGGAGCGACGGTCCCGGATGTAGAGCTGATCCCTGCGCCCCGATTGGCTTCTCCAGCCCCAGGCGTTTTGCGCGCAGACATCCTGCACGCAGATCATTTCGGCAACCTGCTCACAAGCCTGGGCAAATTCGACCACATAGAAAACGAGCTTTGGCGTTTCAGGCCCTGGGTTGGGGAAGCGCCATCCCAAACGTTCGATGCCTCTCGATCCTTTGTCGAATTGCCAGACGGGGAACAGCTCCCCTGGGCGTGGACCTTTGGCGAAATCCCCCCGAATGAGTGCGCCGCCCTGGTCGGCAGCAGCGGCCTGATCGAGATCGTCGCCAACCGTCAAAGAGCCGCAGAGATGTTAGAATTGTCGGACGGTGAAATGGTAGTACTGAAATCAGCAGAGTAAGATACGTGGCGGGACATATTGGGGAGCGTGCTGCGAACGCCCCCCAATATGTCCCGCCGCGCTCTCCCTACTTCGATAGGAGTCATTCATATGGAATATTTTCGAATCTGCGGCGGGAGACCGTTGCACGGCGAAATAACCCCCTCCGGGAACAAGAACGCGGCCCTACCCCTATTAGCAGCCTGCCTGTTGACAGATGAGCCGGTGATCCTACGCAACGTGCCGGAGATCCGCGACGTGTTAGCGATGCGCGACCTGTTGAGCAGCCTGGGCGTTGAAATCGAAACCCTCGGCGAGCACACCTGGCGCGTTCATGCTCGAACTCTCCGCCCCGCCGATTTAGATCCCGATCTTTGTCGCAAAATTCGCGCCTCGATCCTCCTGGCCGGCCCGATGCTGGCGCGCGCTGGCGAGCTGCATCTCCCTCCCCCGGGCGGCGATGTGATCGGCCGCCGCCGGGTTGACACACACATCCTGGCGCTGCAAGCCCTGGGCGCAAAAGTAGATTACGACCGGGTTGAGCGCATCTTTCATTTCTCCAATGGATTAGCCGGTAATGACATCCTGCTGGACGAAGCCAGCGTCACAGCCACCGAGAACGCCATCATGGCCGCGGCCACAGCCTCCGGCGAAACGGTCATACGCAATGCGGCCTCCGAACCTCACGTCCAGGAGTTGTGCCAGTTCATCAACGCCCTGGGCGGCAAGATCGTGAATGTCGGCTCGAACACCCTGCATATTCAAGGCGTTCCAAAACTCGACGGCGGTGAGTTCGCCATTGGGTCAGATTACCTCGAGGTGGTCAGCTTTATCGGCGCAGCGGTGGTCACAGGCGGCTCGATCCGCATCCGGAACGCTGGCTCGAAATACCTGAACATGGTGCGGCTGGTCTTTCGGCGTTTAGGCGTGAATTGGGATGTGGAAGGCGACGACATCATCGTCCCCGCCGAACAAAGCTTGAAGATCGAACCCGACATCGGTCATTCGATCCCTCAAATCAACGTCATGCCCTGGCCTGCTTTTCCGACGGATTTGATGAGCGTCGCCATTGTCGTAGCCACCCAGGCGGAGGGCACCATCCTCTTCCATGACTGGATGTACGAGGGCCGCATGTATTTCACCGATAAGCTCTCCGGCATGGGCGCCCAGATCGTCTTGTGCGATCCTCACCGCTGTATTGTCCAGGGGCCTTCAGAACTGATCGGGGAGAGCGTCGAAAGCCCAGATATTCGCGCCGGCCTGGCGCTGGTTCTGGCTGCCCTGGCAGCGAAAGGCAAATCCACCATCCGCAATATCGGACAGATAGATAGGGGCTATGAACATATAGATAAGAAACTGCGCGCGCTGGGGGCGAATATCGAACGTTTAAAGGAATAAGGTAACTTCTCAATCCCTTTTTTCGGACGTCCTACGTTTTTACTCTACCCTTTTTTATTGTCTACAACGTTCAAGAATTGATCCAGAGTATTCCGCAGCATAGGCTCCGGCAATGCGCCAACCTGGGTATGAACGACCTTGCCGTTGGCAACGAACAACATCGTCGGGATGCCCTGAACGTTGAACTTCATCGCCCATTCAGGATTCTCATCCGTATTGACCTTGGCGATCACGACTTTTCCAGCATACTCGCCAGCCAGTTTGTCCAGGATCGGCGCCACCATGCGGCACGGCCCACACCACGGCGCCCAGAAATCAACCACCACAGGCAGTTCGGATTGAATCACGGTCTTCTCGAAAGCCGCGTCTGTAACGTGAATAGGTTCGTTGATCATTGTTTTCTCCATATTTCGAGTCTCTTGTCACTACCTTGACAATGTGTAACTACTCAGCCAAACGGAGAAATTCCCGAAAAAAGGGTGTGCGCAGGGGGCGTAGCCCCCTGCGCACACCCTTTTTTCGGGTAAATCCGTTCGATGGCTGAACAGTTACGACAATGTTGTATTTCTAGACTCACACTAATTCGCCGGGGGATAAAATGCGATAGGCCGATTTTATCTCGGCGGTCTTGCTCAACATTGCGCTGACGGAACAATATTTCTCTTCCGACAACTGTATGGCCTGCTCCACGGCTTTCTCGCTCAAACCTTCGCCCCAGAATAAATACTCTACTTCGATTTGGTCATACACCATCGGGTAGGCGTCGACGCGCTTTCCACGCACTTTGATCTTCAAATCCTGCAATGGCTGACGCTTCTTTTCCAGGATCGAGGCCACATCGTATCCGGTGCATCCGGCCAATCCAACCAGGACCAACTCCATAGGACCGATTCCTGGTTTCCCATCAACCTCTCCGATCTGGACGCTCCCTCCTGGGGCGTTCTTACCGATAAAGGATGTTCCACCTTGCCAATCGGCGACTACTTCTTTCCAATTTGCACTCATTCCAATCGATCTCCATTTTTTATAACAAGTAACATAACTGCTCAGCCATCGAACGGATTAGCCCGAAAAAAGGGTGTGCGAAGGGGGCGTAGCCCCCTTCGCACACCCTTTTTTCGGGAACTTCCCCGTTTGGCTGAGTAGTTACCAAGTAACGAAACTTCGCCTCGAACCAACGAGACACTTAGCCCGAGTGTTACCCTTATGATGCAAGATTTGGAGTTTGGTTACAATGTTTCCGATTTTCGAACTTCGGAAGTATAGCATGACACCCAGCCATTGTCAGGTATAATCCCAGGCATGAAATTCGACTTCGCCAGCCAGCAAATCGGCGACTACAAAGTAGTGACTCCCGTTTACGAGGGGCCTCTCGATTTGCTGCTTCAACTCATCGAGGGCGCCGAACTCGATATCACCAAACTCGCCCTGGCTCAGGTCACGGATCAATATCTGGCTTACATTCGGGACATGCCCGATCAACAGCCCGAGCAGGTTTCTGCTTTCCTGGTCATCGCCGCCAAGTTATTACAGATCAAATCCGAAGCCCTGCTGCCGCGTCCTCCGATACGTGAAGAAGGCGAAGAAGATCCAGGCGAAGCCCTCGCCCGCCAACTGCTGGCATACAAGCGCTACAAAGAAATCGCCAATACGTTAGCAGACCGGGAGGCCGAGGGGTTGCGATCGTTTCTGCGTCAGGCTCCGCCCCCGAAAGTTCGAGAAAAGGCTGATTTTGGAGGTTTCGGCCTGGCAGATTTGTTCGCACTCGCCGAAGAAGTTTTTTCCCACGTAGATGACCGTCCAAACCTGGGAACGGTGGTCTCTGTTCCAAGAATTACCATACGCGAAAAAATAGATCACATCGTAAAAACCCTTCGCGAACGAACTCGCAGCTCCTTCAGCCAGATCGTGGGGGAAAAACGCACCCGCCTCGATGTAGTAGTCACCTTCATCGCCATGCTGGAGTTGATCAAACGCCACTTCGTGCGCGCCACCCAAGAGGCCCTCTTCAGTGAAATCACCCTCGAGCCTGCCAACGGCTGGGACGACCAGGTTGATTTCGAATTGGAATTTGGGGAGTGATGACTAAAGTCACCGGGCAGTGGTCAGATCCAAGCACATCCTGATGTATGATGACATCTTCCACGTGCGCCATCAGACTCTCGCTGACAAGGAAATAATCCAATCGCCAGCCCACATTGCGTTCACGAGCATTAGCATAATATGCCCACCAGGTATATTGCTCCCGGTCTGGATAAAGAAGGCGGTAAGCATCCACGAAGCCATGCTCCAGATATTTATCAATCCAGGCGCGCTCCTCGGGCAGGAAACCAGTCGAGGTCTCGTTCTGCTTGTGGTTCTTGAGATCAATCTCCTGATGAGCGGTGTTGAAATCGCCGCCGAGGACGATCTGCTCGCCGGATTCATGCATCCGATCGCATAAATCCAACAGGCGAGCGTAGAACTTCAGCTTGAACCCAACGCGGCTGTGATCGCGGCTGCCATGGGGGAAATAGAGATTGAACAACACGAAATCATCGAAACGCGTCTGGATCAGGCGGCCTTCGTGGTCGAAATGCTCCTCCCCCAGGCCCTTTTCCGAAGCCAGCGGCTCGATGCGCGAAAAAGTCGCTACCCCGCTGTAGCCCGGTTGACGAGCGGGATTCCATTCAGCATGAACCCACGCTAACTTTCTGCTCTGTCCATCAGTTAGTTGATCCGGCCGGGAACGCACCTCCTGCAAACACAGCACATCGGGGCGATAAGCCTCCCACCACTCCCCTGCCCCTTTCTGTAGGGCTGCCCGCAAGCCGTTGACATTCCACGTTGTGATGCGCAATGATTACTCCTTCAGTAGCCGTTCAATCCAAGTAGTACAACGTAACTACTCAGCCATACGGGGAAGTTCCCGAAAAAAGGGTGTGCGAAGGGGGCTACGCCCCCTTCGCACACCCTTTTTTCGGGCTAATCCGTTCGATGGCTGAGCAGTTACAGTACAACAACGAATTGTGAATGAAATGGATCCCTTACATAGTCGAAATTTTACCGCAGATATTCCCCACACCACCAGCTGACTGACCCCCGACAACCGCTTACCGCTACCCCCAAATCATGGTATAACTAACCCGATAGACCATCAGACTATTCGACTATCCGACCCCGCCCCATGCCCCACTTCGAATTCCACATCTCCCGACATTCTCGAGACCGCTACCAGTTTTCGGAAACACTTTTTTCATTGACCGGCAATGTCATCTTCGCCGACTTCCACGCCGCGCGCACCTTCGCCCAGAAGATGAACGCCCAGCGGGATTTGATCCGCTATCCTGAGCAAGCCGTCAAGGCAGGCCAGATCCACGCCATGGGCTTGATTGACGAAATGCTGCACTACGTGGCGCGCCAATATCGGCTGCATGTCAATCCCCAGGCGCTGGAGAAAGCCCTGGCCTGGCTGGATACCAGACTGGGCAAGGAAAAAGTAGATCACGCCCTCCGCCGCTTCACCGATGAATTCCCCCCGCTGGCCGTCTACCGCGGGGAACGCACGATTGACGAATACCTGTGGGGGCGCACAGACGGCCTGCTCAACCGCCAGATCGCCCTCGAAGAGCTGCTCATGCTCTGGCTGGCCAACGTCAACCCGGCTTTTGCTCCCTACCAGGAACTCTTCGACGATGGCAGCCTGGAAAAGCACACCATCTACCCACAGATCATCGTCCAATTGCACGATTTCTTCGAGACTCAACCCCCCTTCGGGCCGGAGAACCAAACCCTGATCAAGTTTTTGAAAGCTCCCGCCCTGGCGTCGCCTCACTCCCTCGCTGGTCAGTTGGAATATATCCGCGAGCGTTGGGGAACGATCCTCGGTGAATTCCTGCAGCGATTGTTGAAAAGCATTGACTTCATCAAAGAGGAGGAGAAACCCCGCTTCTTCGGTCCCGGCCCTTCCCACGTACCCATCTACCCGACCCCCCTCGATTATCCCGAAGAGGAACGCTTCAGCCCCGATAGCGATTGGATGCCGCGCCTGGTGTTGATCGCCAAAAACACGTATGTCTGGCTGGATCAACTGGCGAAGGAATACCACCGCCAGGTCAGCCGTCTCGACCAGGTCCCAGACGAGGAACTCGACAAATTAGTCCGCTGGGGCTTTACCGGCTTGTGGTTGATCGGCCTGTGGGAACGCAGCCCCGCCTCCCAGCGTATCAAACAACGCTGCGGTAACCCCGACGCTGTCTCTTCGGCCTATTCGCTCTACGATTACGCCATCGCCAATGATCTCGGCGGCGAGGAAGCCTTCTCTAATCTGCGCCACCGCGCCTGGCAGCGCGGCATCCGCCTGGCTGCCGATATGGTGCCTAACCATGTGGGCATCTATTCCAAATGGATCGTCGAACATCCCAACTGGTTCATCGCCCTCGATCACTCCCCCTTCCCCACCTACACCTTCGACGGGGAAAATCTCTCGCACGACGAGCGCGTGGGCGTCTATCTGGAAGATCACTACTACTCCCGAAACGACGCCGCGGTAGCCTTCAAACGCATTGACCATTGGAGCGGCAGCGAAAAATACATCTACCACGGCAACGATGGCACCGCCATGCCCTGGAACGATACTGCGCAGTTGAATTTCCTCGATCCCGAGGTGCGCGAGGCCGTCATCCAGACCATCCTTCACGTGGCGCGCAAATTCCCCATCATCCGCTTCGACGCCGCCATGACCCTGGCCAAAAAGCATTTTCAGCGACTGTGGTTCCCAGAACCCGGGGCCGGCGGCGACATCCCCTCCCGCGCCGAGTTCGGCATGACACGCTCTCAATTCGACAAGGCCATGCCGCAGGAGTTCTGGCGCGAAGTCGTGGAACGCGTCGCCCAGGAAATCCCCGATACGCTTCTCCTGGCCGAGGCCTTCTGGATGATGGAGGGGTACTTCGTACGCACCCTGGGCATGCACCGAGTCTACAACAGCGCATTTATGCACATGCTGCGCGACGAGAAGAACGCTGAATACCGCCAACTGATCAAGAACACCCTCGAGTTCGATCCGCAGATCCTCAAGCGCTACGTCAATTTCATCAACAACCCCGACGAAGAAACCGCTATCGCCCAATTCGGCTCCGACGACAAATATTTCGGCGTCTGTACTATGATGGCCACCATGCCCGGGCTGCCTATGTTCGGCCATGGACAGGTGGAGGGCTACCACGAAAAATACGGCATGGAATACCGCCGCGCCTATTGGGATGAATATCCCGATACCCATCTGGCGGCGCGCCACGAGCGCGAGATCTTCCCCCTCTTCCACCGCCGGGGCCAGTTCGCCGAAGTTGACAGCTTCACGCTCTACGATTTCTACACTCCACACGGTCAGGTAGACGAGAATGTCTTCGCTTACTCCAACCGGATAGGCGGCGAGCCATCGCTGGTGATCTACCACAACCGTTGGGCCGATACCCGAGGCTGGATCAAAGCCTCTGCGGCCTTCCGGGACAAAACCAGAGATCAACTCATTCAGACGACCCTTGGCGATAGCCTGGGGCTGAAGAATCATGAGAGCGCCTTCACCATCTTCCGCGACCATGTCCGCGGCCTGGAGTTCATCCGCAGCAATCGCGACTTCCATGAGAACGGTCTGTACGTCGAGCTGGGGGCGTATAAATATCACGTCTTCCTCGATTTCCGCCAGGTAGACGATAACGAATGGGGACAGTACGCCCAGCTCAACGAATACCTGAAAGGCCGCGGCGTCCCCAAACTGGAAGAGGCCATGCAGGAAATCCTGCTGCAACCGCTGCACTACCCCTTCCGCGAGCTGGTCAACCCCGGCATGTTCGAGTACTTGCAAGCATGTACACCTGCAAACTTGCCAACTTTATTGGTTGAAGTTCAACAGAAGATGATCCGCCTGTTGAGCGAGATCGAGGGGATGATCGGCAAAGAGGTTGATAAAGAGGCCCTGTCCAAAGAAGTGTGCTGGAAGCTCGAAACCACTTTAGGGTTGCCCCTGTTCCCTAAGCAACTGCTTGCTCCCAAAGGGGTTGATCTGGACTCCGTTCTGGCCTGGCTCAACCCATCCGAGGAAGATCCTCTCCTCTGGGGAATGCTCTTCGGCTGGTTGTTCACCCACAACCTGGGCAAAGCTGCCGGCGAGGAAGAGTTCGCCGGGCGTAGCCGCAGCTGGCTCGACGATTGGCTGCTGGGCAAGATCATTCAACAAACCCTGGAAGCGCTGGGGATGGCAGAAGCCGCTCAAGAAGCCGTCACCGGAGTCAAAGTGATGGTTGCCCACCAGGGTTGGCATCGAACATTCCCCGCCGGCCCAGACCAGGCCGCCCAAATCCTGCAAACCTGGCTGCGCGATGACGAT